>ERZ857998.1996-NODE-1996-length-20626-cov-3.692917_pt1 | contig 20626 bp, 18 predicted proteins | sample MGYA00519954_ERZ857998 | MGnify/ENA primary metagenome ERZ857998 (study PRJEB31778, sample SAMEA3449424) | human gut metagenome | biome: human gut; feature: human-associated habitat; material: faeces | place: United Kingdom | collected 2010/2012 ...
CCGTCACCGTCGCCACGAACATGGCCGGCCGCGGCACCGACATCATGCTCGGCGGCAACGTCGAGTTCCTCGCCGACGCCGAACTCAAGGCGAAGGGCTACTCGCCGGACGACACCCCGGAGGAATATGAAAAGCTGTGGCCTGAGACCCTGAAGAAGATCAAGGAGCAGGTCAAGGACGAGCACGAAGAGGTCAAGAAGCTCGGTGGCCTGTATGTGCTCGGTACCGAACGCCACGAATCACGCCGAATCGACAACCAGCTGCGCGGCCGCTCCGGACGTCAGGGCGATCCGGGTGAGTCCCGGTTCTACCTGAGCCTCGAAGACGACCTCATGCGCCTGTTCAACACGCAGCTCGTCGCCCGTGTGATGGCGAAGGGCATGCCCGAGGGTGAGCCGATCGAGTCGAAGAGCGTGTCCAAGGGCGTGCGCAATGCGCAGAAGGCCGTGGAATCGCGTAACTTCGAGATTCGTAAGAACGTGCTCAAGTACGACGATGTGATGAACAAGCAGCGCACCGTGATCTACTCGGAACGTCAGGCCGTGTTGAAGGGCGAGGACATTCACGAGGACATTGAGGCCTTCATCTCCGACACGCTCACCAGCTATGTGCGAGGCGCGAAGAATGGATCCGACAAGCCAGCCGATTGGGATTGGAACGGCCTGTTCAAGGCTGTGAACGACCTGTACCCGACCAAGGTGACCATTGACGAGGCCAAGGAGGCGGCGGAAGGGCTCAAGGGCGACAAGGCCGTGGACGCCGTGGTCAAGCTGTTCGTCGACGACGCCGAGGCGCAGTATGAGGCCTTCGAGACCAAGCTCGGCGCCGATGGCCTGCGTACGCTGGAGCGTCGCGTCGTGCTCGCCGTGCTCGACCGCAAGTGGCGCGAACATCTGTACGAGATGGACTACCTCAAGGACGGCATTGGCCTGCGTGGCATGGGCCAGCGTGATCCGCTGGTCGAATACCAGCGTGAAGGCTACCAGATGTACAACCAGATGATCGAGGCCATCAAGGAGGAGACGGTGCAGTTGCTCTTCCACATCGACCTCGACAGCATCGCCCAGACGAACGACGACGGCACTGACTCCATCGACGACGCGGCGGTCGATTCCGCCGAAATCAAGATGGGCGACGATGTGAGCGAGGACGACGAGCTGAACAAGGGCAATCTGTCGGAGCACGAGCCCGAAGAGGCCGCGCGCATCGACAATCATGCCGACGAGCTGGAGACCGCCGAGAACATCGCTGCGGTCAAGGAAGCGGCGGAGGAAGGCGAGCGGATTCCGGAATCCGGTCTGCTCGGCCCGGAGCCGATGAGCCATGCCGAGGGCAAGGTGCCGGCGCGCAAGCGTCCGAAGAGCGAGGAGCTCAAGACCCCATGGTCCGACGGTCGCACATTCCCGGGCACGCCGAAGAACGCACCATGCCCGTGCGGCTCCGGACGTAAGTACAAGATGTGCCACGGCCAGAACGAGCAGTGAGCATATTCAACCCGATATCGAGGGGCGCCGCATGCGGCGCCCCTTTTGTGTTGACCATGATGCGGGACTCGACATGTGTTCGTTGCTTGTGTTCCCTAGACTGTGCGTAGCAGCTACGAAACGAGGAGTGGTCATGGCCGACATCACATGGAAATCGATTCTCACCAAGCTCGTGCAGGGCAATCACCTGACTGCCGAGGAATCCGAGTGGTTCGTCGATGACCTCATGAAGGGCAACGCCAACCCGGCAGCCGTCGGTGCCGTGCTCGCGACACAACAGCAGCTCGGATTGACGGCCGATGAGATCGCTGGTGCCGCAAAGGCGATGGTGTCGCATGCCGTGCCGTTGGAAGTGAACCGTGAATGCACCGACATCGTCGGCACGGGTGGCGATGGCGCGCATACCGTCAACCTATCGACGATGGGGGCGGTGATCGCAGCCGCTGCGGGCGTGACGATCGTCAAGCACGGCAACCGCGCCGCGAGCTCCAAGTGCGGGGCGGCCGACTGTCTGGAGGCGCTCGGGCTGCCGCTCGATCTCAAACCGCAGGCCGTGGCCGAGGTGGCCGATGAGGTGGGCATCACCTTCGCCTTCGCCAAAACCTTCCACCCGGCGATGCGATTCGTGGGACCGGTGCGCGCCGCGCTCGGCGTCCCGTGCGTGTTCAACGTGCTTGGCCCGCTGACGAATCCGGCGACCCCGAAGCATATGGCAATCGGTTGCGCCAACCGTGCGATGAGCCCGATCATGGCCGCGGTCTACGCGGCGAACGGCCAGAGCGGCATGGTGTACACCTCGAACGAGGGACTCGACGAGATGGCGCCGACCGGTCCGATCTCCGTCTGGGAATTCAAGGACGGCAAGGTCTGCGAAACGGAATTCGACCCGATCGAGGAGCTTGGGCTCGCCAAGGTCACGATTGAGGATCTGCGTGGTGGCGAGCCGGACTACAATGCCCAGGCCGCCCGCGATCTCTTCGCCGGAAAGGATGTGCCGTTCCGTACGACGGCATTGCTCAATGCCGCCTCCGCAATCGTGGCGGATGGCTCGCTTATCGATGCCTCCGCTCCTCTGGGCGAACGGTTCCGCCAAGCCCATGCCATCGCCGAACAGGCAGTCGATTCCGGTCGTGCCGCCGCCCTGCTCGACGAGTGGATCGCCGTCGCAAGCAAACATGTCGACTGAGTTGTAGGAGTACGGGGATTACCTGGTCCCTATAACCAGAGGTGCCATTCGGCTATGCACGGCCGAATGGCACCTTGTTCTTTCGGGAATCCTATACGCGAGCGCCGTCGTCTTCCTCGTCTCGCTTCGTTTCGTCATGACCGCGGTGTGTGACGAACAGGCCACCGGCGCCGACGAGTATCGAGATGCCGAAGACGATGCCGAGCACGGTCGCCCAGGCTGGCAGAAACGCCGTGGCGATGATGCCGGCGACGCCGACGACGAGCAGAATGCCGCAGATGAGACGCGACCAGCGAATCTGACCCAGATCGGGATTGGGGGGAGTGAACACGCTGCTGCGATCCATCACATCGTCGGTGTCGAGCCAACTCGATTGCGTGAAATCACGCGGGCCTGACGAATCGACGAAACTGCCCTGTTTGAGGTCGTTCACCGAAAGAATCGCCCTCTTCTCCTCGCGTTTGTCCTGACGCGTGGCGTGCCTGTCGAATTTCCTCGCGGTGCGTGATCGCTCCACCTCGCCCAGATCGTCGGAATACTCGTCGAGGAAGCGATTCCAGGCGGCCTCCTCGGAGATCTCGCTCGAATCACCCCCGTTGCGCCCGGAATCGTGTGGCTTCGTTTCTTCGCCGTCGTTGCTATTGTTGAGGTCAGTCATAGGTTCACTGTAGCAAGCGGATGCTATGAGACATGTAGGAGGAGGCAGCATGTTGTATTGGTTCTTCATGAGAACGCTCGGTCCGGTGGCGCGGCATCGTTTCAAGCCCGTGGCAGAAGGGCTCCAGAACATTCCACGCACCGGCGGGGGCATCATTGCAGCCAATCATCTGGCTGTGATCGACGATGCGTTGCTACCGCTCACCTGTCCGCGCATGATTCATTTCATGGGCAAGGCGGAGTATTTCGAAGGCAAGGGCATCAAAGGCAAGTTCAAGAAGTGGTGGTTCACCTCGGTGGGCGTGTTCCCCGTGGATCGTTCGGGCGGCTCAAAGTCGCTCGGTGCGCTTGAGCATGCACGTGAGATCATCGAGGAAGGCCACCTGTTCGGCATCCACATCGAAGGCACCCGCAGCCCGGACGGCCGTCTATACAAGGGGCACACCGGTGCCGCGCGTCTCGCCTTGGAAACCGGTTGCCCGATCATTCCTGCCGCCATCATCGGTTCACGCGAACTGCAGAAGCCGGGGCAGGTGATTCCGGGCAAGGGGCACTCCAAGGTGATCTATGGTGAACCCATCGAAGTGGAGAAGACTCCATCTGACGAGGTGACGCATGAACGGCTGCGTGAGCTCACCGACGAAATCACGCGCAGGATCCAGGCGATGAGCGGGCAGGAATACGTTCCCGAATACGCCCAGGTGGTCAAGCAGCAGATGAAGGAGGAGCAGGACGTGCTCGATTCCGCTGGCGCAGAGGCAGCAGCTGATCTCGAGCGTGAACATGAATAGGCTGACCTGAGTCTGGCTCTGGGACACAATGTATACGCGCATACGCCGCTCAGATCACCGTGAGTGTGATCACCGTTTTCTTGCCGTCTTCGCCACGCAGACGCACCTGCTGGCCGCCTTTGGGATCTTGGAATCGCACGGTGTGCAGGAGGTCGCCCAACGGTGATGAGACCTTCACCTCAAAGCCGAGGTCTTCAAGGATCTTCCTGGCCTCCTCCGTCTTCTTGCCCGTGATGTCGGGAACGGTCACCATTTCAGGGCCCTTCGAGACGGTGACTGTGACCGCATCGCCCCAGTGCAATTGGGTTCCCGCCTCGGGATCCACTGAAATCACCTGGTCCCGTGGAATCGTATCGCTGTACTCTTCGGTGTAGGTCGCCTTGAGCTTGGCGTCATCAAACGACTTCTGCGCCTGACCGCGCGTCATGCCCACCACATTCGGCATTGCCACCGGCATGGGCCCTTTGGAGAGCGTCACCACGACGTCGTCGTTATGGTTCTGTGTGGTGCCGGCGCTGGGCGTGATGTCGATGACCTCGCCTTCCGGAACGCTTTCGGAATACTCGTCGTTGTCTTCGCTGTGCGTGATGTTGGTGAAGCCCGCCTTCCGCAGGTCGTCCAGAGGGGACGAGCTGCTCATGATGCCTTCGGGAACGGTGGCCTGCTGCACACCTTGCGACACCGTCACATGCACCTCGCCGCTGGCCCGCTTGCTCACATGGGCATCCACAAATTGCGGGTCGGTGGAGATGATCTCGCCGGCAGGCACTGTGTCGCTATACTGCTGTGTGCTTTTGTACGGAATCTGCGAGACTTTGAGCAGACGCTCATAGGCATCCCATTTCACACCTGTGATCTTGCATGGCGCATTTTCGGCACAACTGAGCCCCTCGGGTTTGGGCAGTGTCCAGTAGCTGCCAGGCCCCACGAAGTACCACAATGCGAATCCGCCACCGGCACCCAATGCGAGTATGGCGGCGATGATCGAAACGATCATCGCCGTTCTATGCTTCTTGCGAGGCTGCACTTGCGTCTGGGCATTGCTGGGCAATGGCGCACCTGGCTCGCCGGGACGGCCGGAATTACGCCCATAACTTCCGGTAGAGCCTCCATATGGTGGAACGGTGGTTCCACCGGAGGCCGGAACCCCAGAGCCTGGCGTCGAGGAGTCGTCCGGCGGTGTGGCGAGAGCTACCGTTCTTGCCTGTTCCGCCTCCTCTTCAGTGAGATCGGGGGAGGCCAATGCAGTGAAAAGCGCGGCGGCAGAGGTAGGTGGTGGAGTGGATTCTTCCGGCGAATCCGATTTGCTCGAAACGGAGGGACGGTCGGAATCCTGCTCATTCGCACCCATTGGGAACACCCGAGTGCTGTTGATGGGTGGTTCCTGGGGGCGGAAGCGATAGTCCAATGCCTGGCGGCTCAGCGTGGGCATGAGCTCACGGAGGCGATCCAACGCCTTCTGTGCGCTTTTCGGACGGGCATTGACGTCACGTGCGGTCAGGTACGAGATGAAGGCCGAAACCCGGGGGTCGATGCCGTAGCACACCGTTCCTATGGAGGGGATGTTCTCGTTGACGTGCCTGAACACCATCGTCACCGGATTGTCTGACTGGAACGGCACCCTCCCCGCCAGCAGCTCCCATGCCATGATGCCCACGGAATAGCAGTCGCCCTGAGGAGTGGCCTGGTTGTTTTCGATCATCTCCGGGGCGAGATAGGCCGCTGTGCCAAGCAGCATCCCGGTGGAGGAGAGCGTGGCCTGCGAGGCGGCCTTGGCTAGGCCGAAATCGGTGATCTCCACATGACCGCGGTCGTTGATCAGAATGTTCTCCGGCTTGATGTCGCGGTGTACGACGCCGATCTCGTGGGCGGCGGCAAGTCCGTTCAATGTCTCGCCGACGATGCGCAGGGTGTCGCGCACCGAGAACGTGGTGTGCGTCTGCATCTGACTACGCAGATTCACGCCGTGCACATACTCCATGACCAGATAGTACGAGCCATTCGTCTCACCGGTGTCGTACACCTGCACCACATGCGGATTGGCTATTGCTGCCGCGGATTTGGCCTCCCGTCGGAAGCGCTCGATGAACTGCTCGCGGTGGGGGCCCTGGGCCAGCTGCATGTGCATGATTTTGACCGCCACATTGCGCCCGAGCCTTTCGTCGACGGTCTGGTACACCGTGGCCATGCCGCCATCCGCGATCTTGCGCACAATGCGGTAGCGGCCGTCAATGAGATTGTAGTGGTCCGTGCCGTGTGCCGTGGTATCCACCATGCTGGTTGTGTTCCTTCTGCTGTGATGCCCCGATTGCGAGTGTGCCTTCGGAGGATATTTTACCGTTCGGCTGTGAAATCCGGCAGAAAGCGCTCACAGGCTTTACGAAGGCTTTGCGATTGTGCGGCGGTGAGACCCATTGCTTCGATACTTTCCTGGGTTTGCGACCACAGCTTCGCGATACGTTCGTGCGAATGCTCGATGGCCCCGGTGTCATGGAACAGCGCAATGGTCTCATGCACCTGCGCGTCGGAGCGGAACGGCTGCTCGTACAGCTGCTGCAGCTGTACGCGTTGTGCGGCGGTGCCCAACATCATGGCGTCGGCGAGCAACACCGTGCGTTTCCCCTCACGAATATCACCTCCGACAGGTTTTCCCGTGCTGCGGGAGGAGCCAGTGACGTCAAGCAGATCATCGGCCAGCTGGAATGCCTGCCCCAATGGCAGCCCTATGGCATGGCAGTGGAGGTTGGCTGCCTCGCTGGTCATACCGGATGCCAGGAATGCCAGCATCAACGGGGCAATGGTGGTATAGCTGGCGGTTTTCCAGCGAAACACGTCGAGCGACGCTTCGGCAAGCGCTTGCGCCCGCCGAACCGCGCCCGCCATGCCTTCCGACGCCGGGGTCAGCACGATTTCGGCGCCATAGGCGGCAAGCAGGCGGCGCCGCTCCAAGCTCATGGATTCCGGCATGGTAAAAATCGCGCGGTATCCGCGCACAGCGGCCACCATGGCAAGTCCCACGCCGGTATTGCCGCTCGTCGGCTCGATGATGACCGTATCCGGCGAGAGAAGCCCCCGCGCCTCCGCGTCATCCAGCATGGCCAAGGCAATGCGATCCTTCGCGCTGCCGCCCGGGTTGAACGACTCCACCTTCGCAAGCAGGCGCGCGCCGCACGCTCTGTCCGCCGTCAATCCCGATAGCGCCACAAGCGGCGTGCGGCCGATGAGCTGCGTCATATTCTCGGCAATGTGCATATACCATTCCTCCCGTAAGCGTAATTCTTATCTGGACATAACGATATGTAAAATTATACTCCTTTGAAAACCGGAGCGCAAGCGTCAGCGCAGCATCGCGCCGCTGTTGAGAATCAACGTGGAATACAGGAACAGCACATCCTGATCGTCAAAGGTGATATAGGCGTCCAGAGCGCCGCTTGCGATATAGCGAAGGTCGATCAGCGTCACCGTCCGGTAGCCGGAAACGAGCAGCGGCGCCAGGCTGCTGCCGAACGAATCGCGGAAGATCACCAGTTCCCGATCGGTTGCCGCATGCGGGTTTTCAATCGTGAGCAGCGCCGCCGCGCCGGAAAGAAACACATCGTAACCATCCATACCATCGTACGCTTCGGGCGTATAGACCGTCGTCACGCCCTCCTGCTCGATCGAGGCGACGGTACAATCCCTGAGCGTATCGCTCAGAAGATATTGCAGCGTGTCGGGCTGCACCGGCAGCGCCGAACGGCCATAATAGGCGCCGCGAAACGCGCCGAAAGTGACCGGCTCATAGGCGTCCGGTGGATCGATCGCAACGCCGAGCGTCTCTGCAATGCGCTGCGCCGCCGGCAGCAGTCGTTCCTGCCGCCAGTGCGGATCGGTTCTGTAATAGTCGCCCACCTCCAAAACGCCGGTCAAGTCGATCTCCTTCGGTTTGACGAGCGTCTCGCGCATCAGTGAGAACAGGCGTTCATAATCGAGCGACGGGTACCCGTTCTCTTCGGCGACAAACCAGTTTTTGTCCGGAATAACCGCATAGAACGTGCGGTTATTCTCCGTGAGCTTTGTTTGTGAAAGCGTTTCTATCAGCTTTGCGGCATAGCGCACCTGATCGTCCCTGAGCGGATATTCGAGCTGATAGACGCCGCCGTCGTGCAGATAGATGCCGTTGTTGTCACGCGCCTGCAAACCGTAAAACGTGTAGACCGCCTTGCCGGTGCGAAACTGCTCCCGAAACGGGAAATGGTCAAGCAGATATGTCTCCGCATCGGCAAAATACTTGCCGCTCAAAAGGTTGTCGGCCGACGCCTCCGGCGGCACCGCGAGCTTGCGCCGCTCGGAATAGGATACCGCGGCGTCCGGCAGCAGCAGGTGCAGCAGCAGCAGGCCGAACAGGATGGTCAAAAAGCCGACCGCAAGGAATCGCTCCCGAAATTTTTCCATGCCCGCGCCTCCTTAAAACCGAAAATACAGAAACGGGTTAAACGACCCGTCCACCAGATACGCCGTCGCAAGCAACAGCAGCAGCAACAGGCAGAGCGGCTGTGCCACGCAGCGCACGCGGCCAAACCGATTCTGCAAATGCGCCACGATGCGTTTGGGCAGCGGCGTTGCGCCAAAGGCAGCCATGACCAGCAACACCGCGCGGCTTCGGAGTTGGTACAGCGTCTCCGCCGTAACGAACGGCAAGCCTCCGCCGCCAAAGAGCGCTTTGAGATCGGCAGCCGCACCGCCGAGCCCGTCCGCATTGAAAATCACAAAGCTGATAAGCACAAGAAACAGCACATAGACATGTCCAACCGCGGCCGGCATCCGCTCCGCCCGCTTTCCGAGCAGCAGCTTCTCCATCAGCAGCAGCACGCCGAAGAATGCGCCCCAGAGCAGGAAATTCCATGCCGCGCCATGCCAAAGGCCGGTGAGCATCCACACGACAAGGATGTTGCGCACCCATTTCCAGCGCGAAACGCGGTTTCCGCCCAGCGGAATATACACATAATCGCGAAACCATGAGGACAACGTGATGTGCCAACGCCGCCAAAACTCGGTAATGGTGCGGGCAATGTACGGATAATTGAAATTCTCCGGAAAATGAAAGCCAAACATGCGGCCAAGGCCGATGGCCATGTCACTGTAGCCGGAAAAATCAAAATAGATTTGCAGCATAAAGGATACGGCATACAGCCATGCATACAGCACCGACGGCGATACAGAGGCGCGATAGGCCGCGCACACCTCGCCGAGCAGATTTGCCAGCAGCACCTTCTTGGCAAGGCCGATGATGAACCGTTCAGTGCCGGCCGACAGGCCTGTCCAATCATGCGTCCGGTGATGCAGTTCCTCCGCAACCGTCTGATAGCGCACGATCGGGCCTGCAACCAACTGCGGGAACAGGCACACATAGGTGCTCATGGTCAAGAGGTTTTTCTCTGCCGGCACCTCCCCCCTGTAGACGTCGATCACATAGCTCATGGTCTGAAACGTAAAAAAGCTGACGCCGATCGGCAGCGGCAGGTTGAGCAGGGGGATGTTCGTGCCAAGCAGCCCGTTCACCGCGCCGATCAAAAAATCCGTATACTTAAAAAAGCCCAGAATCGCCAGATTCAAAACGATGGAAGAGAGCAGCGCAAGCTTGGCGCGCGGCGTGCCGCGATATCGTTCCACAAGTCTGGCGTGCACATAGTCCATGCCGGCGGAAACGAGCAGCAGTGTCACATACACCGGCTCGCCAATGGCGTAGAACACCAGGCTGAACAGCAGCAGAACAAGGTTTTTGAAGCGCTTGGGTACGAGCGCATAGACGAGCAGCACGGCCGGCAAAAACACATACAGGAAACTGATGCTTGAAAACAACATGATCGTTTATCCTCTCAACGCCGGAACGGGACAGTCCCGCCCGCGCTTGCTTGCGTTTTGCCGGCGTGCTGCTCCGGTCGGTCAGTCCGTCTTATTGATAGTTGTCAAAGGCCTGTGCAACGGTGTCCGCAACGTCGGCCGTAGACATCACGAGCAGCACCACGTTGCCGCGCTGTTTCACGATCTTTTTCTCCGCCTCCACGCAAATCCACTTGCGCGGGTCCGCCTGATCCTCGATCTGCTTGGCAATCTCGGCGGCGTCCGTCCCCTCCGGCACGCGCAGCAGCGCGATGGAATGCGCAATCGCATTGATCATCGCCTCGGACGAATACCCTTCTGCGCCCTCGATGGGCTCAATGCCGAAGATCCACGAAAACCGCTCCGCCTCGACCGCACTCTCACCGGTGGCCGCTTCAATGGGCGCATCCTTCAGAATCGCCGTCATGATGTCCGCAAGGGCGTCGGTATTGATCGGATCCGGCGCTTCGGTCGGGTTCGGGGCGGGGGTATTGCCCGGTACGGTCTGGCCGCCCGTGCAGGCGCAGGCGGTCATGCTCAGCAGCAGGACGATGGACAACACAAATATCATGATCTTTTTCATACAATCAACCTCCAGTTCATTTGCAATCGACTTGCAATGCAGTCTCTCTATAAACCATGCACCATCCGAAAAGGTTTCAAACCTTTTGCAAAATTTCTTCCGCTGTGAGCGTAAGGAACTGTGCGTTGCCCAGCGTATAGGCATCGGATATCGAGGAAAACGGCGTACCGTTGAGATGGCAGAGAAGCGCCTTGAGCACCGCGCTGTGCGTCAAAAACAGCAGCTCGCCGCCGCACGGTTCTGTCGAGCGGAGCACGCGCCCAACGTCCGGCAGCAGCCGGTCAAGCGCATCCTGGCAGGACTCTCCATGCGGCGGCCGCTGCGTCCTGCGGTGCGCCTGAAAATACATGAACGCCGCCGGATCGCTCTCCCGCACCGCTCTCCATGAATTACCCTCCCAGTCGCCAAAGTCAATCTCCGCCAGCCCGGGCAGAATCTCGCAATCACACCGAAACCGAGCGGCAACCGTCCGTGCCGTTTCCACCGCGCGGCAAAGCGGGCTGGTATAGACCCGTACGATGTGCGCGTGCTCATCGGCAAGCCGGTCGGCCAGCAGCTGCGCCTGCGCACGGCCCGCCGCATTGAGCGGGATGTCCCGGCTTCCCTGAATATGCTGCAGGGCGTTCCAATCGGTTTCCCCGTGCCTCGCAAAATAAACGCGCATTTCAATCGTACCTCCGTATGGAAAAATGTCCGCCTCTGTAGCATAAACACGTCTTCTATGATACAATGTCGAAGGAAATAATTCAATAAGGAGGCTTTCTTTCCAGATGGATTATATCGAAACGCTCTCTGCGCTGACCTCAGCGGCCGGAACCTCCGGCAATGAAGGCGGCGCGGCAGCCGTCGCGGAAGGGCTGTTCCGAAAATACACGGAGGATGTTTGGCGTGATCCGCTCGGCAATGTCTACGCACGCATCGGCAGCGGTAAGCCCGTGGTGCTCGTATGCGCGCATATGGATGAAATCGGCATGATGGTCGCCAGCATCGAGGACAACGGCATGCTGCGCATGGCGCGGGTCGGCGGTATCGACCCGCGGGTTCTGCCCGGCTCTGAGGTGGTCGTGCATGGGAAAACGGATCTCCCCGGCGTGATCGGCGCGGTACCGCCGCACCTGCTCGGTGCGGATCGGGACGCCGCCTACCAGCTCGAGGAGCTCGCCTGCGATATCGGCTATCCGGTTGAGCGGGTGAAGGAGCTCGTGAGCGTTGGCGACGCCATTACGTTTCAACCGCTCAAACCGCTGAAGCTGCAAAACGAGCTGGTCGCTTCCAAAACGATGGACGACCGCGCGCTGGTGAGTTGCATGTGCGATGCGATGGAGATGCTCAGGAGCCGGCTCCTGAGCTGCACCGTCGTGTTCTGCGCAACCGTACAGGAAGAGGTTGGCTGCTTTGGCGCGGCTGCGGCCGGCTACCATGTGAACCCCGATATCGGCATTGCCATGGATGTGAGCCACGCGCCCACGCCGGATGCGCCCACCTACCGCACCACACCGATCGATAAGGTCTGCATGACGCGCGGCGGCAACATCCATCCCGGCGTGTTTCAGATGCTGTCCGATGCGGCCAAGCGCTGCAACATCCCGTTCGAGCCGACCGTGGTGCTCGGCGGTACCGGCACGGATGCGCGCACGCTGCAGCTGCAGCAGAACGGCATCCCGACGGGCCTGCTCGAACTGCCGCTCAAGTATATGCACACGAGCGTGGAGGTCGGCAGTCTGGAAACGTTGCACAACTGTGCCAAGATCCTGACGGAGTGCTTCGCCGCAATCGGCGACGGATGGGAGGATGCGCTATGCTGGAACGACTGAAAACGCTGAGCGAACTCTACGGCGTAAGCGGCAATGAAAGCCGCGTGCGCGCTTATCTGCGCGCTCTGGTCGAGCCGTTGGCCGACGAGGTATTCATCGACCCAGTCGGCAACCTGTACGCGCACAAGCGCGGCAGCGGCCGCCGGGTCATGCTCGCGGCGCATATGGACGAAGTCGGCATGATCGTGCGCGGCATCACCGACGCGGGAACGCTGCTCTATGATGCGGGCGGCATCGACCCGCGCGTGGTGGTCAGCAAGCGGGTTGCGGTCGGCCCGAACGACATACCGGGCGTCATCGGTGCAAAGGCCATCCATTTGCAGAGTCCGGAGGAGCGCAAGCGCGCGCTCAAGCACACGGATCTGTACGTCGATATCGGCGCAAAGGATCGCGCGGATGCGGAGAAGCTCGTGTCGAAGGGCGATTATATCAGCTTTACGACGGCCTTCTCAACATTCGGCGATGGGCTCGTGAAGGGCAAGGCGCTCGACGACCGTGTTGGCTGCACGATCGTAACCGAGTTGTTCTCACACGACTATGACTGCGACCTCTGGGCGGTGTTCACCGTGCAGGAGGAATTGGGGCTTCGCGGCGCAGCCGTGACGGCCAACCGGGTGAAGCCGGACATTGCGCTGATCCTGGAGGGTACGACCGCAAACGACGTTGCCGAAACGCCGTCCCATCGATCGGTCACGACCGTGGGCGCAGGCGCCGCCATCACCTTTGCCGACGGACGCACCATCGTGCCGGAGCGCATGATGACAACCCTCCGGGAAGCGGCCAAGCGCAGCGGCATCCCGTGGCAGATGCGCAAGGGCACCGCCGGCGGTACGGACGCGGGCGTGATCCACAAGTCTCTCTCCGGCGTGGTCTCCGGCGGTATTTCCGTTCCCTGCCGCTACATCCACTCGCCCGTCAGCGTTGCCGCGGTCTCGGACATCGAGGCAGCCTGCGCGCTGGCGCATACCTTCCTGAATGAAAGACTATTTGACGAGGTGCTTTAATGATGTTCAAACAAATGCTTCAGGATCTCCTGCTCACCTACGGCCCGTCCGGCCGCGAGGATGCGATCGCCGCCTGCATCGAACGCTATGCGGCGCCCTATTGTGACGACATTCGCACTGATGCGCTCGGCAACCTGATTGCGCACAAGGCCGGCAAGAGCGGCAAGCGCGTAATGCTCTCGGCGCACATGGATCAGATCGGTCTGGTGGTCGTGGACATCGATGAGAACGGCTTTTTGCGCATCGCACCGGTGGGCGGCGTATCCCCCGCCATCGCCGCTGCGCGGCAGGTCGTGTTCGCAAACGGCGTGCGCGGCGTTACCGGCTGGGAAACCAAATCCAAGACGGCCGCAACCGCGGCGATGCCCGAGCTGTTTGTGGACATCGGCGCAGCCGACCGGGAGAGCGCAGAGGCGCGCGTCAGCGTCGGGGACATGTGCGTGTTTGTCGGTGATTTTATTGACATGGGCGACCGCGTGGCCTGCGCGGCAATGGATAACCGTATCGCGTGCGCGGTGCTCGTGGAGGTGCTGCGCCGGATGCAGACGGATCACGAGGTCTACGCCGTGTTCACCGTGCAGGAGGAGGTCGGCCTGCGCGGCGCCGCGCCCGCGGCCTATGCGATCGAGCCGGATCTGAACATCAATCTGGATACCACGCTGACCGGCGATACGCCCGAGTGCGGCAAGCTGAATATGATGCTCGGCAAGGGTGCGGCCATCAAGGCAATGGACAGCTCCGTGATCGTACCCGTCGCCGTCCGCCGGTTCCTCACCGACGTCGCAGAGAAGCACCACATCGCCTACCAGCATGAAGTGCTGCGCGCGGGCGGCACGGACACCGGCGCCATCCAGCGGGTGCGCGACGGCGTGCTCGCGGGCTGCATCTCCATCCCGACGCGTTACATCCATACGCCGGTTGAAACCATTGCCCTGTCCGACGCGGAGAATGCGGTGCGCCTCGTGTGTGCGGCGCTCGAGGAGAACGCGCTGCCCGCTGCCCCCCGCACGAAGCCGGTCGCATAACCGACGCGCGTGCGCACGCTGACGCTCAAAATCGATGAAAGCCTGTCCGGCCAGACGGTTCAACGCCTTCTGTCCGACAGGCTTTGTCTGTCCAATTCGCTCATCCGGCGTCTCAAGCTGCGGGAAACCGGTATCCTGCTCAACGGCGTTCGCGCGTTCACAACAGCGCGCGTGCAGCCGGGCGACGTGCTCACCGCTGAGATCGGCGATGCGGGCAAAGCGGGCGTTCGCCCCATGGCCATGCCGCTCTCCATCGTCTATGAGGACGAGGATCTGCTCGTGATCGACAAGCCTGCCGGAATCGCCGTCCATCCGAGCCGCGACCCGGAGGAAATTACGCTGGAGAACGCGCTCGCCGCCTACCTCAAGGTCGGTGAGATTGCGCACCCGGTCAGCCGTCTCGATCGCGGCACGACCGGCCTCATGACCATCGCAAAGAACGGATATATGCATGAGGCGCTGCGCCGGCTGCTGCACACCGATGCATTTTCCAGAGAGTACCGCGGAATCTGTGCGGGCGCGCCCTCGCCCGCAAACGGCACGATCGAGCTACCCATCGGCTTTGCGGAAGGGTCGCGTTACCAGCGCGCGGTCACGTCCGGCGGCGCGCCCTCCAAAACCGGGTATGAAACGCTTGAACGCAGGGACGGCGTTTCGCTGCTCAGGCTCGTGCCGTATACCGGACGCACGCACCAGCTTCGCGTACACCTTGCCGCCATCGGTCATCCGCTCGTGGGCGACTGGCTGTACGGCGTTGAACAGCCTGACCGGATCGGTCGGCCCGCGCTACACTCCTTTCGGCTGGCCCTGACGCACCCGCTCACCAAAAAGCGGCTGTGTCTCACCGCTCCGCTCCCGCCGGATATGCAAAAGCTGCTGGAGGATTCGCCGGCCGCAACGGATGAATAAACGATCCTGCGCTGCTTCTGGCGCGGCATGCAGTCCGGCCATATGCGAAGGATTCCCCTCCGCATTCACCGTTTACGGCAATGCATCCGGACGTTGACGCATCAATAAAGGCGGGCTTTGCCCGTCTGTCTTTTTACAAAAAATTTCTCTGTCAACCGACGATGCGGACGCCGAGAATCCTTGCAAGCTCAATCGACTGCGCAGCCGAAATGGCGGCGCCGCGAAGTTCCGCGCAGTTTTCCGATACCAGTATGCCGCTGATATCGCAGCCGGACAGATCGACTCCCTTGAGGATCGTTTTGAAGAAATCGACGCCGGACAGATCGGTTCCGGAAAAAGCAACCCGCAACAGCCTGATCGCGGAAAGCGCCGCTTCCCGTAGGACGCTGTCCCGTACCGTACAGCGCTCCCAGCTCCCGTCGGAAAAATTGGCATAGCGCAGCGCGCACTCCAGAATCTGTGTTTCCCGCAGGCTGCTGCCGCAAAAGTTCGCGCCGTCACCCTTGCAGCAGGACAGCGCGCACCGCCGCCAAAACGTGTGGAAAAAGCGGCAGCCGGCAAACGAGCACTGTTCAAGCCGCACATCCACAAAGGATGCCTGTGAGAAATCGCAGTCTGTAAAATGGCAGCCCGAAAGCACAACGTTTCGGAAATCCAGCTTGGTCAAATCGCCGCCATGCAGCGCTTCCCCGGAAAAGCTGCCGGAAATGACGGTTTCCTCCTCCCGCGCGAGCCGAAGCTGCTCGAGCAGTCCATTGCACAGCGTCATCCGATCTCCTCCCACTCCCGTTCCCCTATGCCGCAGCATACGCCGATGCGCAGCTGCTCGCCAAGCCGCCGATAAAATGCCCTTTGAAACGAAATGCGCTCCGCCCACAGCCGCGTTGCCGTCGGCGTTTCCATCGATAATGCGGAAAGCCGCTTCAGCTTTTCTTCCATCCGCTCCACATGCGAGAGCTTCTCCTCCAGCGGACGCTCCGAAAAGCGCATGTTTTCAAGCGTCTCATAGATGCGGTACACATCGAACCGATCGAGGTTGTCCGCATCGCCGACCGAAACGGCCAGCGGTGTGCGCTCGCCCGCAAAGTCGGCCATATCGTCCACATGGATGGCGATGCCGTAGCACATTTCCTCTATCAGCGGTTCGGGCAGCGCCAGCGTTTCCAGAAACGGCCGTGCGATGGCGGCCGAACGGCGGCCATGCTCCCGCCAGGCCTGTTCCGTGTCCAACGGTTCCGCGTAGGATACATCGTGCAGCAGGCAGGCGATCACAAGCGCTTCCTCTGCGATTCCCTCGGCGCGGGCGATCTGTCGGCCGATGTTCGCAACGCGGATGGAGTGTTCCAGCCGGTACGCCATCCTGTCCGGATGGATTCGATCGTCCGGATTCTCCTTCAGCTTTGCTTTGAGAAACGCTTCCGTTCTTGCAATCCTGTTCATGTATCCGGCGCTCCTTCCAACAGCACATGCATGAGCGCATCGGCAGCGAGCCGCTGATCCGCCTCGCTATAGCGCACATGCCCCGATTCCGGCAGCAGCACCGCCTGCGCTTTGGGCAGAAGGCGCTGAACAAGCCGAAGCGCGGACGGCGGCACAAGCTCGTCCCTTCCGCTTTGCACAACGGTCAGCGGCACGCCGAGGTGCGGCAGCTCGGCCCTTGCTTTTCGCACGACCCGCAGCAGCCGGAGGCTGTTTGGGAGCACACGTACCGCATTCCATACGGTGAGTCCCCACACGCCGCTCCATTCTCTGGCACAGGTCACCGCCAAATCCTCTCCATCCCGCTGGGGAGAAAGCGTCCGCACATTTTGGCGCACGGCGCGCCATGTCATCCGGATTTTGAGCGGAAACGCCAGCGCAAGAACGGCCTGTATCCGATCCGGATTGCTCGCTGCGCTCAACGCCCCGAGCAGGCCGCCCATCGAGTGTCCCACGAGCACAATGCGATCGTAATCTGCCCGCAGCGCATCGATCCGCGTCTCGAGTTCCCGCAGCCATTGTCGATCGTCTGATGCAAAAAACGCGGCAGCATCGGCCTCGTGGCCGGGCAGCGTCACGGTGAACGCTTCATAGCCGCAGCGCGCCGCAACCGGCAGCAGCCACGCAAACTGTCTGGGGCTTCCCATAAACCCGTGGCAGAACAGGACAGCACGCCGAAGCGGTTTCTCCGTTTCAGCGTGCTGCAATGCGCCGGACAGTATATCGTTTTTTCCCTTTTGATCCTGCGTCATAGCTTCTGGAGCTTCATATCGCCCGGGCGTACCCAGCCGAGACGGCGGAACAGCGCGTCAAACAGCAGCGTGATCGCTGCCGGCAGCACAAAATGGAACGCGACGATCAGCAGCAGGATCATCCAACCGGAATGCGTACCGCCCATAGCGTCAAACGCCTGCAGCTGGCCCACAAGGCCCGCCGTACCCATGCCCGCGCCATAGGAGGTGTTGGTCATGCCGAGCACAGCCGTTGAAATCGGGCCGAGCACGGCGGATGCGAGCGTCGGTGCGAGCCAGATCTGCGGCCGGCGCATGATGTTCGGAAATTGCAGCATCGAGGTGCCGACGCCCTGAGACAGCAGCCCCCCAAGACCGTTGTCCCGGTAGGAAGCAACCGCAAAGCCGACCATCTGGCAGCAGCAGCCGATGCACGCCGCGCCCGCGGCAATGCCGTCGATGCCGATGGACATGCAGATGGCAGCCGAGGAAATCGGCGCTGTCAGGGCGAGCCCCACGACCACGGACACCACGATGCCCATCGGTATGGGCTGCAGCTCGGTCGCGGTGTTGACGAATGCGCCGAGCGCCGTCATAAAGTGGTTCACACCGGGGCCGACAAAGATACCGATCAGCCCGCCCGCAGCGATTGCGGCAAACGGCGTCAAAACGATATCGACCGGCGTTTTTCCGGAAACCAATTCTCCGATCTCCGCACCGACCACCGCGCTGATATACGCGCCGATCGGCCCGCCGAGCGCATAGCCGATCGTGCCGGTTGCGGCAGAGGAGAACAGCACCAGGGGCTTCACCTTCATGCCCCAGACAACGCCTACGCCGATGGCTGCACCGGTCGCATCGCTGATGTTCGGCAGCGCGCTGATGATCGTCTCCGCCCCTGCAAGGAACGGCAGTTTGAACAGTTGGCCGATGATCGTACCGATAATGAGCGATGCGAACAGGCCGAGCGCCATGCCGCCCATGGCGTCGATAAAATACCGCTTGAACAGCCGCTTTGCCACCGCAGAGAATCCATTTCTACCCATTTTCCATTCCTTTCTCCCGCCGCCGCCCGGCAGCGAATCGCCAGCTTCCCAGTTTTGGGGTGCTTGCATACATACCGTTTCCGCCCATCGCGTCCGCGCTTGTGCGGCGCGCAAGCGTGCGCGCGCAGCCGGCCAACGGTTCTCACTTTTGGCGGAAACGAAGCTCCACGCCGCTCTTCGCCGCCATTTGCCGAAAGATCAGCGCGGCATGTGCCGCACGATCGGCAACCGGCTTTTGCATAAGCGACTCGTCCTCGTTCAAGAGCGAAACGGCCTCCCGCAGCTCCGAAATGGGGAGCAGAGACACACATGCGACAAAAAAACGCTTGCGTCTGCCGTCGTTGTATCCATCCAGCAGCGCTTTCAAAACCACCATCCGCTCATTGAGTTCGAACATATACGCGGCGAGGTCGCTGCTCGCCCGCTCCGCATCCTTAGCCCGGTTGCGGCGAATGACGAAGGAATCGCCGGTATCCCATGCCGTATATTCTGCGCATGGGTACTGTGCGCACTGCCAGCAATACGCAACGTGACCGTGCTCCATGGCGCAGCGCGCGATTCGGCACGACTGGTTCCCCGGCCCGCCGCCGCAGCCGGGGCAATACCCGCCGAGCTGCATTTGGCACAGCCCGCAGTTGAGGCCGCAAAGCGACAGCAGCAGGTTCTCCCGCACAAACCACTTCATGAATGCGATTGATGCCTTTCCAAAGCGATTCCGCTTTATTATAAGGCAAATGCTGCCGAAACGCAAGCGCTTCAAGATCGGCTGCACGGAATGTTTTCGAAATTGCGGTCCATAAGGCATCGTGCCGTTGCATGAGCGGGCGACGATATGGTATGATAGATTGAAAAGTTTTGGGAGGCCAAGCAATGGCATACCGTGCGCTCTATCGAAAATACCGGCCCACAAAATTCTCTGAGGTTGTCGGTCAGGACCATATTACCACCACGCTGCAAAACCAGATTGCAACGGGGCATGTTGCCCACGCCTATCTGTTCTGCGGCACGCGCGGCACCGGCAAAACCAGTACCGCGAAGATCTTTGCCCGCGCCGTCAACTGCCTCTCCCCCGAGGGCGGCGAGCCCTGCGGTCATTGTCATGCCTGCGGGGTCGCGCTGGACGCCGGCAACCCCGATATTACCGAAATCGATGCCGCAAGCAACAACGGCGTCGATGATATCCGTGCGCTCATCGAAAAAGCGCACTATGCGCCTCTGCAGCTGCAAACGCGCGTGTTCATCATCGACGAGGTGCATATGCTGTCCACCTCGGCGTTTAACGCGCTGCTCAAGACGCTCGAAGAACCGCCCGCGCACATCCTGTTCATTCTGGCCACGACGGAGCCGCAAAAGCTCCCGGCGACCATCATTTCACGCTGCCAGCGGTACGACTTTCACCGGCTTTCCATTCAGGACATTGTGCGCAATCTCAAAAGCGTGCTCCAGCGCGCCGGCGCATCCATCGATGAGGAGGGTCTGCTTCTGATTGCGCGCTCCGCCGACGGCGGTATGCGCGACGCGCTGTCCCTCGCGGACCAGTGCCTCGCCTTCTGCGGGGATCATGTTTCGGCAAAGGACGCATATGACGTGCTCGGCAGTATGGAACAGAGTTTCCTGTTCGACATGGCCGGAGCGCTCCTCGCCTCCGATGCGGCCAAGTCGCTGCACATGCTCGACGGCATCGTCCGCGGCGGGCGCGACCTCACGGTGTTCTGTCAGGATCTGTCCGCACACATGCGCGCGCTGCTGCTCGCAAAGACCTGCGGCCGCTGCGAGGATCTGCTGGACTGCACGAGCGACGCCATGGATCGCTATCTCGATCAGGCGGAGGGCTGTTCGCACGCACGGTTGCTGCTGTCGCTGCAAACGCTGCTCGGCGTACAGGGAGAGATGCGCTATCTGCCCTCGCCGCGCATGGCGCTCGAAAGCGCTCTCGTGAGCATTTGCAGGCCGGAGGACAGCAGTTCGCTCCTCGCTCTGGAGGCCCGTCTCGACCGGTTGGAACAGCATGGCCTTCCGGCAAGCGCCGCGCCAAGGCCCAGCGAGCCGTCCGTA
>ERZ857998.2008-NODE-2008-length-20513-cov-4.431909_pt1 | contig 20513 bp, 9 predicted proteins | sample MGYA00519954_ERZ857998 | MGnify/ENA primary metagenome ERZ857998 (study PRJEB31778, sample SAMEA3449424) | human gut metagenome | biome: human gut; feature: human-associated habitat; material: faeces | place: United Kingdom | collected 2010/2012 ...
CCCGCCCCTACCAACTGCGCCCCCACGGAGAAAATCCTCACCGATTTTCTCCATTTTTTTCTGCAAACCCGTTGCAAAGAGGGCATTTCCCATGTACAATAAATTCAGGTAGTATTTGCTAAAAACGAGAAGAAAGAGGGAGTTACCATGAAAAAGCAGTCTGGATTCCGCCGCCTCACCGCCCTTGCACTCGCCCTGTGCATGCTGGCTGCCCTGACGTCGGAGATCTTCGCGGCGGATATCGTCGCTTCCGGCTATTGCGGCGGAGAAGGGGACGGAACAAACCTGACTTGGACGCTGGATTCCGATGGACTCTTGACGGTCAATGGAAAGGGAAAGATGAAGTCCTCATCATCTGGATACCCTTGGGGTGCAAAGAAAGACGCTATAAAAGAAGTTGTATGCAGCAACGGAGTGGAGAGCATTGGAAGATATGCGTTTCAAAATTGTGATAATCTTACAAGCATCACAATACCAGAAAGTATGACGCGTATTGAAGAACGTGCTGTTTCGAATTGCAGTAGCCTTGAGGACATCATATTTCAAAATTCAAGTAGTATAACTTATATTGGGAAAAGTGCGTTTGCGAGTTGTACAAGTTTGACGAGTGTTCAAATTCCAGATGGGTTAAAATCGATCGAAGAAAGCACATTTTCTAATTGTACGAATCTAAAGAGCGTTGTAATTCCATTTGGTGTGGAAAAAATCTCCTCTTTCGCTTTTTTACGTTGTAGCAGTTTGACGGAAATCATTATCCCAAATAGTGTAACAACGGTTGGAAAACAGGTTTTTGCAGACTGTAGCAATTTAAAAAGTGTTTCTCTTTCTGATGAAGTAAAAACAATTACTCAGAGTATGTTTAATGGCTGCAAAAAGCTGGAACATGTTGCGCTTCCCAGTAAATTAACGAATATCAGAAATCATGCATTTTATGAATGCGAAGCACTTACAAATATCACAATTCCTGTTGGTGTTACAAGTATTGAAGGAACTGCCTTTTCGTATTGCAGAAGTATGAAAAAAATCTGCTTTATGGGGGATTGCACATGGATAGAACCATCTGCATTTTCTTACTGTAATCGCGACTTTACGATTTACTATATATTGGGGACAAACGGCTGGACGGACAGCAGCGCATACGATGCAGCGGCGGGCACATGGAACGGGTATCCGCTGAAAACATGGGATGGAAAAACAATTCCGGAAGAAACAAAAATTTCTGTACCAACGGGAAAATACTGTATTCGAGCCATTGACGAATCTGGAAATCCTGTCAGTGATGCGACGGTGTGGTGGAACGGCAGCAGAGCAGTCACGGATGAAAATGGTGATGCGTTCGTCGATCTGACCACGGCCGGAGAGCCTGTGATTCGGGTCGTCAAGAGCGGATATATTGAGTGGACGAATAAAAACAGCAACTGGAAAAAGAGTGATACACGCTTCGAACAAGTAATTCTCTACCCCGAAAGCTATGGTAAATTGAAACTCAAATATGCAAAGATATCTGACATACTTGATACGAATCTGGTGATCCAGACGAAGGTTTTGAACCTGCGCAACGACGGGGCCCTGATCGGTGACTTGAATTCGGGGTATTTTGACCTTTCCTGCGAGGCAACCGATACGTCGGACGTGACAGGCTATGCAGTCTATCAGAATAAAAGGGAAATCGCAAAATCCACAGACGGAAATTTCCAGAAGCTTGACGTCAGAGACTTCGTAGAGGGTGGTGGCTGCTTTGTCCGTGTGACCGGTGCAAATGGACAGACGATGGATACGCGCATTAATCTGCAATTTGCGAAAAATTCTGTCAACGAGGATTTCAAATTTGAACTCAAAGGAAAGAAAATCAGCTTTGCTGTAAGTGACGATATTCCGTATATTGGAGGCACTACGCTTTCTTTCGATATGCCGCTGAACGCGCCTGTATTTGTGTCCGCGACGCAAGACAAGCTACAGTTTGGAATAAATTTTGTTTCAAAGAAGCTGGAGGGAAACAGCGCGAAGACTGAAGCAGAGCAGTTGGAAGAGTATAAAGATACGATTGCAAAGATTATCACTTACGGAATCGTAAAAGAAACAGACAAAAAATTGCTCAAAAATTTTATGAAGCAGAGCAATAAAACGACTTTTTTTAAGACATGCGACGTTATGGTTTGCGGCTATGCTGAAGCGGATATTGGCAGCAAGACGGCTTCCGGCAATATCGTAGTAATTATAGATGTGGAAGCCTTTAAGCACAGCTACAATACAGTGATGATCATTCCGGTCACACTACAGATTGATGTAAAACTTGCACTTGAAACGGCCGGTTCGATCAGCTATCGGTTTAATACAGAAACATGGAACGGCAATATCAGCATGAAGCCCTCAATTAAGCTAACGCCATTTTTGGGCGTCGGCGCAAGCGGTGTGTGCGGCCTTGGCGGGTATGGACAAGCAGATTTGGCTGCAAAGTGGAACATACTTGGGACAAGCAGTGGCTTTTTGCAGACTGTTGATCTGACGGGTGAGCTTGGCATAAAGGGATACATCGGCCCATTGGAAGCCCATAAACCCTTCGCCCACCAAACTTGGCACCTATACACCGCCAATTCCGTAAAATCACAATCCCTGCTGTCCGGTGCGGCGTGGGATGCGGCACCGGAGGCTTCTGCGTATGCCCCGTCTGACCTCAGCTATCTTGCGGCGGAATCCGACTGGGCCCCGGCTGCCGTGCGGACCTACGCTGTCCGCGCCGCGCAGCTGAAAGCGTCGTATCAGACGTTGCTGCAAAATACATACCGCAACGCCCAGCCCGTCATGATCTCGGACGGGAGCGCGCTCTACGCGGCCTTTGTGCGCGCGGATGCGGATACCGGCGTGCGCTATATCGCGCTGACGAAATTTGACGGGACAAGCTGGAGTGAACCCGTGCGTGCCGATGCGGGTGCGATTCTGGACGATGCGCCGCAGCTTTGCACAGACGGCCAGACGCTCTGGCTCGCCTACGCCCGCACGACGCAGGAGCCCGGTGATTCCCTCGTCGCCTATGCCAAGCACCAGAATATCGTGGTCGGCACGGTCGACAAAAGCACGCTTGCGTTCACCGCGCAGAAAACCTATCAATCCAACGAGTATATGCACCTGCCCACGCTCTCCTGCGTGAACGGAACGCCCGTCCTCGCGTGGGTGGAATCTGCGGTCACGGATGAAGAAAGCGTTGTGAACCCCGCCGCCAGTACGGTCTATACAGCGGAATATCGCGGCGGCGCATGGCTTGACGCGCGCAAAGCAGCGGACGCCGCAGGTATTGGCTCTATCTGCATCGGCGCGCAGAACGGCGCGCCCGCCGCCGCCTATACCTCTGACGGCAAGCTCTATTGCGGCAGCCAACTGCTGGCCGAGAACGTGACCGGCCGGGCCGTATACGGCAGACTGCCCGGCACGACGGCGGACTCCTTTATCTGGAATGCCGACGGCGCGCTGCACGACGAAGCGGGGAACACAGTCCCGGTCGAAGGCCTGGGCCGCGACTTCGTGATCGTCGGCGACAGCATCTATTTTAACCAGTCCAACGGCGCAAACGCCAATCTGGCCGCGCTGCATTATGACGCTGTAAACGACCATTGGAGTGCACCGATCCTCTTGATCGACGACGAGCAGTATCTGGAAAACCTGAACGCCGCAGAGCTGAACGGTAAGACCTACGCTCTCGGTATGCACACGACCGTGACGATCACCGCGGATGATGTAGACGACACAAAAGATCTCGTCTGGACGCAGATCCTGCCCGTGAGTGACCTGAAGCTCTCCGACGTCAGCTTTGACGCCGACGCGCTTGTTCCGGGCGAAACGCTTCCCGTTACGTTCACCGTCACCAACTCCGGCGACCACACGGTCAGCAGTCTCACGCTCACCGCAAACGGCGTGAACACGGCGCAGGACTGCCAGCTCCTTCCGGGCGAAAGTGGGGAATTCACCGTCAATATCACCTGTCCGTCGGAGAAGCGGACGGTCGCCTTTGCGGTGCAGGAGTCCGGACAGGACGACTACACGCCGGAGGACAACACTGCCGCCTGCACCGTCGGCAGCGCAGACGCGGAGGTCGAGCTTGCGCTGCTACAGATCGGCAGCCGCAAATTCCTGCAGGCCGTCGTCGTCAACCGCGGTCTGGAACCGGCCAGCGGCAGCGTCCTGTTTGCCGGCCCCGACGGCCAGACGCTTGCCGAACGCACTTTCCAGAACCTTACGTACGGCGGCACAGTCATCGCCGAATACGAGCCTGATTCCTTCGCCGCCCTTTACGGCGAGGACGTGACGGCCACGGTCAGACTCCAGCAGGATGAGCCGAACATGCTGAACAACACCGATTCCGTCCCGGTCTTGCTCACTTCGACCGAAATTCTCTCAGCCCAGCGCACCGGAACCGCTGTCACAGCAGAGATCGCCTGTATGCAGGACGGTGCGCGCGCCATCTGTGCGTTCTACGCGGCGGACGGACGGCTGCTGAGCACGTCGATCCAGACACTCCAGTCCGGACAGACCAACAGCTTGTCCTTCACGATCAGCGATCCCAATGCGGCATACGCAAAGCTGTTCGTTCTGGACGCGAAAAACGCCCCCGCAGCAGCCGGAAAAACCGTCCAGCTGAACGGCTGACGGCCTGCTTCAAGATTTTAACCGCGCCGGAAGGAAAATCCCTTCCGGCGCGGTTTCGTGTATTTACAAAAATTCCGGTCAATGCTATACTATACAAATTGATTGAAACGCTTTTCTGAAAGGAACGGTATCTATGGGTCTGCCTGCGAAGCTGGTGCGCGCACAGCTCAATTTCTTTAAACCCTTTGTCGCCAACTGCTCTCTGGAAATTACCCGGAAGGGACAGGACAAGCTCGGCGAGCTGATGGAGGCCATCCACCGGCGCGACGTGATCGTCCGCGACCATGACTTCGGCCCGTTCCAGGGCGCGTGGATCATGCCCAAGGACGAGCGGCGGCAGGGCGTTGTGCTCTATCTGCACGGCGGCGGCTACACCTGCGGCAATCTGGACTATGCCAAGGGCTTCGCGGCCACGCTTTCAGACGAGTGCGGTGTGCGCGTGTTCTGCGCAGCCTACCGTCTGGCCCCGGAGGACCGCTTTCCGGCTGCGCTGGACGACGCGGTCGTGAGCTATCAGTATCTGCTCTCCAAGGGCTATCCCGCCAGCCAGATCCTGCTCTGCGGCGAGTCCGCCGGCGGCGGACTTATTTACGCGCTTTGCCTGCGGCTGAAGCAGCTGCGCCTGCCGCTTCCGTGCGGCCTGATCGGCATTTCGCCGTGGACAGACCTCACAGGCTCCGGTCAGTCCTATATTGACAACCGCGACATCGACCCCTCCATGACGCCGGAACTGCTGCAATTCTACGCTGCCTGCTACACCGACGACCCGAAAAACCCCCTCTGCTCACCGCTGTTCGGCGATCTGACGGGCCTGCCGCCGTCGCTTTTGTTCGTTGGCGGGGACGAGGTCATGCTCGATGATACGCGCATGCTCCATAAAAAGCTGCTCGATTCCGGCTGCAAGAGCCAGATCGTTATTGCGCCGGAGCGCTGGCACGCATATGTGCTGTATTATCTGAATGAAAACATGTCCGATTTTGACACCATCGGACGGTTCATGACGCGTGTGCTCTCTCCGGTGCGCAAGCTGCGCTGGATGCGGCTGGACAACGCCGCGAAAATTTACCCGGCGGCCAAGCGCCGGAACTGGACGAATTATTTCCGCCTGTCTGCCACGCTGACGGAAGACGTCGATTTGGGCGTGCTGCGCGCGGCACTGGATGTGACAGTGCGGCGTTTTCCGTCCATCGCTGTCCGGCTGCGCCGAGGTGTGTTCTGGTACTATCTCGAGGAGATCACGAAGGCTCCCGCGATTGAAGAAGACAAGAGCTATCCGCTTGTCCACGTTCCGTTTGACGACGTGCGCAAATGCGCCTTCCGCGTGCTGGTCTACGGCAGCCGCATCGCCGTGGAGTTCTTCCACGCAGTCACGGACGGCACGGGCGGTCTGATCTTCCTCAAAACGCTGGTTGCGGAATACCTGTGCCAGAAATACAAGATCAATATCCCCGCCGAAAACGGCGTTTTGGGCCGCTTGGAGGATCCTGACCCGGAGGAGCTGGAGGACAGCTTCCTGCGCTACGCGGGCGACATCACCGCCAGCCGCGCCGAGCAGACCGCCTACCACATGAGCGGAACGCCGGAGCCGGACGGCTTTTTGAACCTCACCACGCTCATGCTGCCCGTCCCCGCTGTCAAGGAAAAGGCGAAGGAATTCGGCGTCAGCGTGACAGAGTTCATTGCCGCCGTCATGATGAAGGCCATCAGCGACCTGCAGAATGAAAAGGTTCCGCGCCGTATGCGGCGCAAGCCTGTCAAGGTCCTGCTGCCGGTCAATCTGCGCGGCCTGTTCCCGAGCCGGACGATGCGGAACTTTGCGTCCTATGTCACGCCGGAGATCGATCCGCGCCTGGGCGACTATTCTCTTGCGGAGATCTGCCGGATCGTTCATTACCGGATGGGTCTGGAAAACGATCCCCGGATGATGGCGGCGAAGATCGCGACGAACGTGGCGAGCGAACGCTCCGCTGTGCTGCGCGTCATGCCGCTGTTCGTGAAAAATATCGCCATGAAAGCCGTGTTCGATCTGGTCGGCGAGTGCAAATCCTGCCTGTGCCTGTCCAACCTCGGTCTTGTCAGACTGCCGGAGGAAATGGCTCCGTATGTTGCGCGGATGGACTTCATCATCGGCGTGCAGGCCAAAGCTCCGCACAACTGCGGCGTCGTCAGCTGGAACGGTACCATGTATATCAACATGATTCGGAACATCCGCGAGCCGGAGCTGGAATCTCATTTTTACCGTGTGCTGCACACGCTGGGGCTGCCCGTCAAGGTCGAGAGCAACCAGCGTTGGGCATGAATAGGAGGCTGTGAAACATGTATTGTGTCAAATGCGGCGTTGAACTCGCTGACAGCGAGAAAAAATGTCCTCTGTGCGGGACGCCGGTGTTCCATCCTGATATTCCGCGCAATCTTTCCGAGCCGCCCTTTCCGCCGGACAAACGCATCCGGCCCGAGGACGTGAACCGTTCCGGCGTCCTGTTCGTGCTGACCATCGCGGCGCTTCTGCCCGCACTTTTGTGTCTGCTGTGCGACTGGCGCATCAACGGAACGCTTGTCTGGTCCGGCTATGCGGCGGGAGCGATTGCGCTGCTGTATGTCGTTATCCTGCTGCCCATGTGGTTCCGGCGGCCCAATCCCGTCATATTTGTGCCGGTCGATTTCATCGCGGTGGGACTGTACCTGCTCTATATCAACTTTGCCACCGGCGGGCACTGGTTCTTGTCCTTTGCATTCCCGGTCACAGGTGCGATCGGCCTGCTCATCAGCGCAGCCGTTGCCCTGACGCACTATCTGCGCGGCGGGTATCTTTACATCTACGGCGGTATGCTGATCCTCGGCGGCGGTCTGGCCGTGCTCATCGAGTTCCTGATCAATCTGACGTTCCAGATCCACGAGACGCTCTTCTGGTCATTTTATCCGATGGTCGCGGGCATTGTGCTCGGCCTGATGCTGATCGTCATCGCCATCTGCAAGCCCCTGCGCGAATCCCTGCACCGGAAATTCTTCCTGTAAGACAGCAGGAGAACAAAAATCGCTTTTTGCACAGTGAAAAACACGCATGGACCCGGCTGGGTTCATGCGTGTTTACATAATATAATGAAGCGTTTATTCGTACAGATAGACGCGGGACTCGTATGGGCGGGTAAGGAAGCTGTTTTCCTCGCGGGTACCGTCGTAATTCGTCAGGAGAAGCTTCATGTCGCCAAGTGAGAAGTTATACGGCGCCTGAAAGCGCACAGGCTTGTCGGTGAACGAACAGATCACCAGCAGCTTCTGCTCCTTTGTCTCGCGGGCGTAGACATAAAGCTTGTCCGAACCCCTGTAATATTCCTGATAGCTGCCGTCGCGGACGACGGGCAGGCTTTTGCGCAGGGCAATGGCCTTTTTATAGAAATTCAGGATCGAATCCGGATCGTGCAGCGCCTGTTCGACGTTGATGTCCTTGTAATTTTCGTTGACATAAAACCACGGCGTACCAGTCGTGAATCCGGCGTGTTCGCCGTCTGTCCATTGCACGGGCGTGCGGGCAGAGTCGCGGGACGCGCGGTGATAGAGCGCAAGGCGCTTTTCCTCCGGCCAGTCCGGGTGCTGGTTGCGGGTCTGCACGTCCTCGTACATACTGGTGCTTTCCGGCCGCCAGTTCGTCATGCCGAACTCCTGACCCTGATAAATGAACGGCGTGCCCTTCAAAAACAGATAGCTGACAGCCAGCATTTTTCCGCTCTCCACGCGGTACTGTTCGCTGCCGTAGCGCGAAATGACGCGCGGGTGGTCGTGATTTTCGAGATACAGCGCGTTCCAGCCGCGCCCGTCCAGCTGCGTCTGCCAGCTGGAAAAGGCCCGGCGCAGGCGCTTTAAGGAGAAACTGCGCGGCATATAGTCCGTAAAGAAGCAGTCAGCGCACATACACTGGAACTGGATCATCATGTCGATCTCATTCGTGTCCGACTCTTCGATGTAATCCAGCGCCCGCTGCGGCGTGACGAGCGGCGCTTCAGCAATGGTCATGCAGTCGTAATTTTCCAGCACATCGCGGCGGAACTCCTGCAGATACTCGTGGATGTGCGGGCCGTGATTGTAAAACCGGATGCCCTTGAAGATCGGGAACAGATGGTCGTCCGGCAGGCCCTCCTTTTTGGAAATAAAGGTGATCACATCTTCACGGAAGCCGTCGACGCCGAGATCGAGCCAGAATTTGAGGATCTTCTTGACCTCTGTTCGGACAAGCGGATTGTCCATGTTGAGATCCGGCTGCTTGACGGCAAACAGATGCAGATAATATTCCTGCCGCAGATCGTCCCACTGCCATGCCTTGCCCTCAAAATGACTGTCCCAGTTGTTCGGCAGTTTTCCATTCGGCTTTGCGGGCCGCCAGATATAATAATCGGTATACGGCTCGATGCGCCGCCGGGATTTCTGGAACCATTCATGCTCGTCGCTCGTGTGATTGACGACCAAATCCATGACAAGCTTCATCCCGCGCTGGTGAAGCCCCTCCAGAACGGCCCGAAACGCTTCCATGCCGCCGTATTCCGGTGCAATGTCCATGTAATCCGAAATATCATAGCCGCAGTCCGCGCCGGGCGACGGATAGAGCGGCGAGAACCAGACGCCGTCAATGCCGAGCTCCTTCAGATAGTCGAGCTTCTCCAATACCCCCCACAGATCGCCGATCCCGTCGCCGTTTCCGTCGCGGAAGCTCCGGGGCCAGATCTGATAAAAAACCATGTCCTTAAACCATCTTGTATGACGCATATTCATTTCTCCCCATGCCGTTCGTTGGTTTCCATAACAACAATATTATTGTAACATATCACCGCAGTTTCGCTATATGGAAACCTGAACAGATTTTCAGGCCCGCTTTCGTCCAAAATTGACACTTGCGGGAGACTGGAAAAACACATACAATATAAACAAGTATATACACCCATAAGAGGTAAAAGGAGGACGACCCATGCGGCTGCAGTTCCCGGAAGGATTTTTGCTTGGCGTCAGTTCCGCCTCGGCGCAGATCGAGGGCGGCGAGGTTGGAAGCAACTGGAATGACTGGTACCATCAGGGCCGGATCAAGGACGACTCTGACCCCGCGGTGGCCGACGACCATTGGAACCGCTGGCGCGAGGACTGCGCACTGATGGCGGGGCTGCACCTGCCCATCGCCCGCATGGGCGTGGAGTGGGCGCGCATCATGCCCGCGCGCGGCGAGATCGATGAAACGGCGATCACGCATTACCGCGCGGAGCTGGAATATATGCGGCAGCTTGGCATCCGCCCGCTGCTGACCATCCATCATTTTTCCAACCCCATGTGGTTCGAGCGTCTGGGCGGCTTTTCAAAGCGGGAGAATCTGGACGATTTTCTGTCCTTCGCAAAGCTTTGCGCCGACCGCTTCGGCGATCTGGTCAGCGACTGGATCACCATCAACGAGCCGAACGTCTACGCCACAAACGGCTATTTCTTCGGCGACTGGCCTCCCGGCCATAAAAGCTTTTCCGAGACGTTCACGGTGCTGGAAAATATGGCCTTCTGCCACATCCGCTGCTATCAGATGCTCCACGCGACGCGCGAAGCCATGGGCTATTCCGACACCATGGTCGGCTTTGCGAACCATCTGCGCGTATTTGAGCCGGAAAACCCGAAAAATCCCGTGCAGGCCGCCACGGCCAGAGCCGTCGAGTGGCTGTTTCAGGGCGCAATTACGCAGGCTATGTCCACAGGCGTGTTCCGCCTGCCGCTGAAGAACCACTGGAAGCTGCCGAAGGGCGAATACTGCGATTTCCACGGCGTCAACTATTACACGCGCTCGACCGTCACGGGCTTTGCCGACGGCGTCCGGAAAAACAGCCCGCGCAATGACCTCGGCTGGGAGATTTATCCCGACGGTCTGCCGCAGGTCGCAGCCAAGCTGGAAAAGCTGCTCAAGCGCCCCATCTGGGTCACGGAAAACGGCACCTGCGACAATCAGGATGCCTTCCGCGCCCGGTATATCTACGAGCACCTGCACGCCATGCTCCGTTCCGGCCTGCCGTTCGAGCGGTATTATCACTGGTGCTTCTGCGACAACTTTGAATGGCTCGAGGGCGAGAGTGCCCGATTCGGCCTCATCAACGTCGATTACGCCACCCAGACGCGCACCATCAAACGCTCCGGTGAGTTCTACGCCGATATGATCCGCAATGACGGCGTAACGGACGAGGCCTATAACACGTATGTCAGAGGGGAGGTCTACCGCGTCGAATGATCACAGTCAAACACGGCGTATTTCATCTGCAAAATGAAAAAAGCTCCTACCTGTTCCGTGTACGGGACGGCTTTCTGGAGCATCTGCATTTCGGCACGCGCCTGAGCGCGTCCGACGCGGATGCACTCGCCGTCCGGCCCGGCTGCGGCTGGGGAGACAGCACGCTTTACCGGGAAGGCTCCAACGCCAACTGTCTGGATATTTTTCCGCTGGAATGGAGCGGCTGCGGCAGGGGAGACTACCGCGAAAGCCCCATGGAGCTGCTGCAGAACGGCGCGCCGATTTCCACGGAGTTCCATTATACCGGCTGCGAAGCGCTGAAATCTGCTCACCCCTCCGCGCTTCCGGCCTCGCGCGGGCAGACGGTTCTCGCCGTTTATCTGGAGGACAGCGCGGCCAAGCTTCGCCTCACGCTTTTATACGGCGTCCTGCCAACGGTCTTCACAAGAAGAGCGATTCTGGAAAACTGCGGCGATACGCCCATCTCTATCCGGAAGCTTATGAGCGCCAACACGGATCTTCCGGGCAACTGGACGCTGCACACCTTTTCCGGCGGCTGGATCGCCGAAATGCAGCATACCGAAACGCCCGTCACTATGGCGCGTACCTGTCTGGAAAGCACGACCGGCGCGTCGTCCAGCCGTGCGAACCCCGGCTTCCTGCTTGCCGCCCCGGATGCGGCGGAGACGGCAGGCGAGGTCTGCGGCTTTAATCTGCTCTATTCCGGCAGCCATTATCTGAGCGCGCAGAAAAGCCTGCAGGGCCTCACGCGCGTGATGCATGGCATTTCTCCCGCAAATTTCAATTGGGAGCTTGCGCCGGGGGAGCGGTTCGAGACGCCGGAGGCTGTCATGGCGTGGTCCGATGCCGGCTTCGGCGGCATTACGGACTGCTTCGGCCGCTATGTGAACGAAGCGCTCATTCCGCCGTATTGGAAAAACCGGCCCCGTCCCATCGTCTATAACAGCTGGGAGGGCTGTATGTTCGACTTCACGGAGGCGAAGCTCCTGCGGCTCGGAAAGCTTGCAAAGCAGCTGGGCTGCGAGCTGTTCGTGCTCGACGACGGCTGGTTCGGCAAGCGTGACAGCGATACCAGCAGCCTCGGCGATTACTCCGTAAACGCCAAAAAGCTCCCGAACGGCCTGAAGGGACTCGGCGAAAAGTTGAATGCGATGGGGCTGCAGTTCGGCCTCTGGTTCGAGCCGGAATCCGTCAGCCCGGATTCGGAGCTGTACCGTCGGCATCCGGACTGGGCGCTGCATGACAGCCTTGGCCGTACCGATCTTCTGGGCCGCCACCAGCTGCTGCTCGACCTTACGAAGCCGGAGGTGCGGGATCATATCGTCGAAAGCGTCGGCGGGATCCTTGATTCTGCGCCCATTTCCTACGTCAAGTGGGACATGAACCGCCATTCCTGCGCGCTCGGCGCAAAGCAGCATGCGTTCGTCCTCGGACTATACGATGTACTGCGCCGCATTTTTGAGCCGCGGCCCGAGGTTCTTCTCGAAAGCTGCTCGTCCGGCGGCAACCGGTTCGACTGCGGGATGCTCTATTTCTCCCCGCAGATCTGGTGCTCGGATGATACCGACCCTGTCGAGCGTCTGCGCATCCAGCAGAGCCTCAGCTACCTCTATCCGCCCTCGTGCCTCGGCGCGCACGTGTCGGCAGGGCCGCACGCGCAGACGCTGCGCGCAACGCCGCTTCCCACGCGCGGAAACGTCAGCCTGTTCGGCTGCCTCGGCTACGAGCTGGATCTGACGGAGCTGCTTCCCGTTGAGCAGACGGAGATCCGCGCGCAGATCGAGTTTTACAAGGCACACCGCCGCACGCTTCAGTATGGCCGCTTCACAAGAGGCAAAACGGACGGCGGCGGGATCATCTGGCAGGCGAAGACGAAGGAGGAGACGGTCGCGGGCGTGTTCCACGGCGTACAGCACGCCGCTCCGGGCTATGAGCGTCTGCGCGTGACCGGTCTGGACGAGAAGAAGCAGTACCGGCTCGACAGCCGCCCGCAGCTGCTGCGCGTCGGCGATTTCGGTTCGCTTCTGCGCCATGTGCTGCCCGTGAAGCTGAACCCGAACGGCCTTGCCGTGCAGACGGCGGACAGCTATTACAAAATGTACGACGGCCAGCAGACTGTCACGGCCTCCGGTGCGGCCTACAGCGCCGGGATCATGCTTGCGCCGCGCTTTGCCGGGACCGGCTACGATGCGGACGGGCGTATGCAGGGCGATTTCGGCTCCAATGTCTATTTTATCCGGGAGGTGCAGTCATGAAAAATCCTGACCGCCGCAATAAATATTTCTTTGGCCTCGGCACGATCGGCCGTGATATGTTCTATGCGTTCGAGGCAAACGCACTTTTGTATTTCCTTTCCAATATTCTCTCGCTGCCCATCCATGTGTTTGCGGCAGTGAGCCTTGTGCTGTCGGTCCTGCGCATCGCCGACGCGCTGAACGACCCCATTACGGGCCTTGTCATCGACAATATCCACACAAAATGGGGCAAATTCAAGCCCGCGATCCTGGTCGGCGGCGTCGTGTCCGTGATCTTCTATCTGATCCTGTTCGGCAACGTCGGCACCGGCACGGCCTATGTCATTTTCTTCGCAGCCGCGTATGTCCTCTGGGATATCAGCTATGGCATCAATGACATTGCCTATTGGACGCTCCTGCCCGCCCTGACGCAGGATCAGAAGCAGCGCGAGAATTACGGCGCGTTCGCGCGTATCTGCGCAAACATCGGTATGTACATCATCATGGTTGGCTGGCAGCCCATCACCGCCGCCCTCGGCAATACGCCGAAGGCGTGGATGACGGTCGCCGTCTCGGTGAGCGTTATTTATCTGGCAGGACTCTGCTTCCCGCTGTTCGGCGTAAAGGAGAACCGCGAGATCAAGGAGGACGACGAGAAGTTCACCATCCGCGATATGTGGAACGCCATCACAAAAAACGATCAGCTCATGTGGACGACGCTCTCCATGGCGCTGTTTATGGTCGGCTACTGCACGACGACCGGCTTTGCGACGTACTATATGCAGTATCTCTACGGCGATATCAATATGTACGCCATTCTGGCCGCCGTCTGCGGCGTGGCACAGCTGGCGGCACTGATGATCTTCCCGCTGTTTTCCAAAAAATATGACCGCCGCCAGCTCTACACCGGCGCAACGGTTCTTGTGATTGCGGGCTATCTGGCCTTCTTCTTTGCCGAGCATTCTATCGGCCTGATCGCCGCCGCCGCGATTTTGATGTTTGTCGGGCAGGCGTTCATCCAGCTGCTGATGCTCATGTTCCTCGCCGATACCATTGAATACGGCCAGTGGAAGCTGGGCCGGCGCTCGGAATCCATCACGTTCTCCATCCAGCCGCTTGTCAACAAGATCGGCGGCGCGCTTTCGACCGGCCTCATCAGCGTCAGCATCATGCTGGCCGGCATCAAGACAAAGGGCTCTGACACGGCAGCCGCAGCCATCGACGCATCCGGCAAGCTGACCATCAAGCTGGCCATGCTGGCCATCCCGCTGGTCCTGATCGTCGCGGGCTATGTGTTCTATCTGCGCAAATATAAGATCAGCAAGGAATTCTACGACAATATGCTCGCCGACCTCAAGTTCCGCGAGACAAAACCGGCGGCAGACCGCTGACCGGAACCGCCCGCTGGGCAGCTGCAAATTTCGGAGCATCTTTCACGCAGAAGTCTGAATGTTCTATAACCGGCAAAAGCCGCCCCGCCGGGCGGCTTTTGCCGGTTATATTGTTACTCCGTCCGCAGCGCTACGACCGGGTCCTTCTTTGCCGCGAGGGACGACGGGATGAGTCCTGCGAGGAAGGTCAGCAGCATCGAAATGGCGACCAGCGCCGCACCAGCCTGCCACGGCAGCTTTGCGCCGAGCGAGGCAATGTCGGTCAGATGCTGTACGACCGCGTTGATCGGCAAAATCAGCACCAGCGTCAGTCCCACGCCAAGCAATCCCGCAATCAGACCCTCGATCAGCGTTTCGGCGTTGAATACCCGCGCGATATCGTGCTTCGACGCGCCGATGGCGCGCAGAATGCCGATCTCCTTTGTGCGCTCCAGCACGGAAATATATGTGATAATGCCGATCATGATCGACGAGACGACCAGCGAGATCGAGACAAACGCGATCAGAACATACGAAATGGCGTTGATGATCGTCGTGACCGAACTCATCAGCAGCGCAACATAGTCCGTATACGTGATCTGGTCGTCCTCCGGCAGCGCGCTGTTGTAGCGCTCAATGCAGTCGCCGAGGGCGTCCTTGTCAGAAAACGTGGAGGCGTACAGATTGACCTTCGACGGTTTGGAGCGTTCTACATATCCGAGCGCCGAAAGCGTGTCCTCAAGAGTCGAATCCGAATACGCGGCGGGAACATATGTGTCATAGAGATACTGCACCTGCTCGTCTGTCAGCTCCGCCGCGTCCATCGCGGCGGCCAGCTGCTCGGACGAAAGCCCGGCCAGCTGCGCCGAGACTGCTTCGGCATACTGCGCTGCAATCTGCTCACGCAGCATCTGTGCAACATAATCGAACAGCGTCTCGTCGTCCATCTGCGCGATATACCCGCGCACCGTCTCCGGGTCGGTGCCCATCTGCCCGGCGTAGGAGTCCGTCATCTGCGCTTCAATTGTTTCACGCGTCATGCCGTCCATGGCCTGCTGCACGGCGCTGTCCAGATACTCGCCCGGCGCCTGCTTTGACATATCTGCGTACATCTGCGCCTTTTCCTGCGTGTCCGCATCCGCCAGAACGGCTCCGACCGCCTCGCGCATCTGTGTCGCGTCCGGCGTTTCTTCATCACCCGTTTTGAATGGCAGGCCCGTCAGAACATCCGTTTCGGGATCGTCCAGCTGCTGCCGGATGACCGCGCTTTCGGAGGCGGCGTCCAGCACATACTGCGTCAGTGCACTCGTATACCCCAGCGACCCGCGCACCATGCTGTTCGCCGCGTCCGGGTCCGGCCGCAGCACGCCGACGATCTTCAGCGTCGTGCCGACCTCGTCGGAGCCGTAGAGATATTCCATCCCCGCCTCACTCTGGCTCAGATCTGCCCAGCTGCCGTCCGCGTTCTGGGCGTAATGCTCGAAGGGCAGGATCAGCTGGAAGGTGTGGCCGCAGAGCTCCTCATAGCTCCAGCTCGCGTCCGATTTTTCAATCGTCTCCTGATTCATGGCCGCCTGCATCGCGTCCGTCATTTCCTGCTCGGTCTTGAGGCCCATCGCGTACATGACCAGATCGGAGATCTCATTGTTTTCTCCCACGACCAGCACGACCTCGTCATAGCTTTCCGGCCATCTGCCGTAGAGCACATCGTACTGCGACTTCAAAAGCGGGGAGATCCCCGTCCCGTCCTCGTCCGGCAGCAGCTCCTCCCAGACGTCCATGGCGGAATAATAGCTGCCGAACTGCGAAAAATAACTGCTGTAATCGCCGCCGTACATACTGCTCATCATGTTCTGCAGCAGCTCCATCACGTCGGCCTTGACAATATTGTCGTCTGCATCCTTTGTGTAGACCGGCAGCGACAGGTCATAGGCATACTGGATCGAGGTCAGATATTGATGAATTTCGCTGTCCGGGTTATCCAGATAGCGCTTGAAGGCTTCCAGATCGTTTGTCTGCGTGCCGTTCTCGTTCAGGCTCTGCATCAGGTCGTACATGACGTTTGACGCGTAGACGCGCCCGTCCGTATGCGTTTTTCCGGCCTCTTCGCTGTGTACGCCCATCAGCGCTGTCACCATGCCGGACATATCCGCGCTTTCCGCTTCGATCGTTACCGGATAAGACGAAAGCGTGTCCTCCTGCACGTCGTTGATATACGTTTGAATGCCGTTGGAAAGGGACAGAATTAAGGCAATGCCAATGATGCCGATGGAGCCTGCAAAGGCAGTCAGGATCGTGCGGGCCTTCTTCGTCATCAGGTTATTGAGGCTCAGACCCAGCGCCGTAAAAAAAGACATGGACGTGCGCCGCTTACCTGCTTCTGTCTTCACCGGCGGCTCCGCCGCGTCTTCATACGGCGCGCTGTCCGCCAGAATGCTTCCGTCGAGCAGCCGCACCGTCCGCGTAGCGTAGCGCGCGGCAAGCTCCGGGTTGTGCGTGACCATGATAATGAGCTTTTCGTCCGCGATCTGCTTCAGAAGCTCCATGACCTGCACAGACGTTTCACTGTCCAGCGCGCCGGTCGGCTCGTCGGCCAGCAAAATCTCCGGGTCGTTGACCAGCGCCCGCGCGATCGCCACGCGCTGCATCTGTCCGCCGGACATCTGGTTGGGCTTTTTATGCAGCTGGTCACCCAGACCGACCTTTTCCAGCGCCTGCACGGCGCGCTTTCTCCGCTCGGACTTGCTCACGCCAGAAAGCGTCAGCGCAAGCTCCACGTTCTGCAGAACCGTCTGGTGCGGGATCAGGTTATAGCTCTGAAAGACGAAACCGATGGAATGGTTGCGGTAGGTATCCCAGTCCCGCGCGGAAAAGTCCTTCGTCGAGCGTCCGCCGATGACAAGATCGCCGGAGGTATATTGATCCAGTCCGCCGATGATGTTCAGAAGCGTCGTCTTTCCGCAGCCGGACGGCCCCAGCACAGCGACGAATTCATGCCGCCGGAACCGGATCGACACGCCCTTCAGCGCGTGAACGGCGGTGTCTCCGGCCTGATAGTCCTTTACGATCTGTTTCAGCTCAAGCATTGGGTCACGATCCTTCATTTCAGAATAAACAGAATTAGAATACACTGGATTTATGAACAAATCTATGGAATCGCAGACCTTTCCGCGCAGTGTTCACAGAAAATTTACCGCCTCCAAAACTTTTTTAGCCTCCCTCATAAATAATTTGGACAGACAGACGAAATTGTAAAGATTTTAAGGCAGAAACCGTTGGTTTTTGGGTAAAATAATACTGGACATCGGAAGAATATTGCGGTATAATTTAGCAGAATGTTGTGGAACACACAGTATATTGGCCGGCATCCAGCCGGCAGGTAATAAGGAGGAAATTTATTATGTCTGTTAAAGTTGCGATCAATGGTTTTGGCCGTATCGGCCGTCTGGCGTTCCGTCAGATGTTCGGCGCTGAGGGCTACGAAGTCGTCGCCATCAACGACCTGACTTCCGCCAAGATGCTTGCGCACCTGCTGAAGTACGACTCCACGCAGGGCAACTATGTCGCGCAGGGCCACACCGTTGATTTCCACGAGGGCGAAGGCGAAGACAACTACATCGTTGTCGACGGCAAGAAGATCGTCATCTACAAGATGCCCAACGCAGCTGATCTGCCCTGGGGCAAGCTCGGCGTTGACGTCGTCCTCGAATGCACCGGCTTCTATACCAGCAAGGCCAAGGCACAGGCTCATATCGACGCAGGCGCCCGCAAGGTCGTTATCTCCGCTCCGGCCGGCAATGATCTGCCCACCATCGTTTTCAACGTCAACCACAAGACGCTGACCAAGGAAGACACCATCATCTCCGCCGCTTCCTGCACCACCAACTGCCTCGCTCCGATGGCCAAGGCTCTGAACGATCTGGCTCCCATCGAGTCCGGCATTATGTGCACCATCCACGCCTACACCGGCGACCAGATGCCGCTCGACGGCCCGCAGCGCAAGGGCGACCTGCGCCGCTCCCGTGCTGCCGCTGTGAACATCGTTCCGAACTCCACCGGCGCTGCCAAGGCGATCGGTCTGGTCATCCCGGAGCTCAACGGCAAGCTCATCGGCGCTGCGCAGCGTGTTCCCACCCCCACAGGCTCTACCACCATCCTGAACGCGGTCGTGAAGGGTGCTGTCACGGTCGATCAGGTCAACGCGCAGATGAAGGCGGAAGCCACCGAGTCCTTCGGCTACAACACCGACGAGATCGTCTCCTCCGACATCATCGGTATGCGCTTCGGCTCTCTGTTTGACGCCACGCAGACCATGGTCCTGCCGCTGCCGAACGGCGACACGCAGGTCCAGGTCGTCTCCTGGTACGACAACGAGAACTCCTACACCTCCCAGATGGTCCGCACCATCAAGTACTTCTCCGAGCTGGGCTAAGCCCCTTCGGAAAATACAAAACGATTCGCGCGCCCCGAACCTCGGTTCGGGGCGCTTTTTTGCGCCGCAGCGCTAAAATCCGCCACCCGATTTTACAGGAAACGCTTGTGTATTTGACAAAATCACGGTATAATGAAAGCGACTAATACTGTTTTCTGATTAAATCCTTTAATCAGAAAGGTTTCGCCTTTGGCGTAACCAATTTCGTGATTTTGAAAAAATCACGAAATCTCGTCTCATAATGATCTTCATATGAAAAACTTCAATTCTATGAATTAAAGTTTTTCATTGAATATCAGTATAAACACAGGGGGAAGACGGATGGAACACGGACTGGTACAATTCCTCAAGGCATTCGGCACGGACGGCTGCGATCATGCGCATGCGTATCTGGGCTGCCATTTTGCGCGGCGTGATGAAACCGACGGCTATCTGTTCCGCGTGTGGGCGCCCTGCGCCGTGGCGGTCAGTGTCGTCGGTGATTTTAATTTCTGGAATGTGGACGATCTGCCCATGCAGCCCATCGGCGGCGGCGTGTGGGAGATGTTCTCGGCGTATGCAAAGCCGGGCGGGGCATATAAATTCTGCGTGCGCGGCGCGGATGGGCGCACGGTGTATAAGACCGACCCCTATGCCCGCCGCTGCTGTGCGCTGCCGGATACGTCCGGCATGATCGAGCCGCCGGCAAGGCATATCTGGCACGACGGGCTGTATCGCGCGCGCAAAAAGCGGCAGAACGCGCTCCAGCGCCCGATGAACATCTATGAGGTGCACGCCGGGTCGTGGAAGCGGCATGAGGACGGCGGCTACTATACCTTTGACGACCTCGCGCGGGAGCTTATCCCGTATGTAAAGGGCATGGGCTACACGCACATCGAGCTGATGCCCGTGATGGAATTTCCGTATGAGCCGTCGTGGGGCTATCAGGTGACGGGCTATTTTGCCCCCACGCACCGCTACGGCAGCCCTGAGCAGCTCCGAAATTTTGTGGACGCCTGCCATCAGGCAAACCTCGGCGTGATCCTGGACTGGGTGCCGGCGCATTTCCCGAAGGACGAAAACGGGCTTTTTGAGTTTGACGGGAGCTGCTGCTACGAGCTTTCCGACCCGCAGATGCGGGAGCATCCCGAATGGGGCACCCGTATCTTTGACTACGCAAAGCCGGAGGTGCGGTCGTTCCTCATCTCCAACGCCGTATACTGGCTGGAGGAGTTCCATGCCGACGGGCTGCGGGTGGACGCGGTCGCGTCCATGCTGTACCTCGACTATAACCGCCGGGAGTACAAGCCCAATAAATTTGGCGGCAAGGAAAATCTGGACGCCATTGACTTTCTGCGCAAGCTCAACGCGGCGGCGTTCCGGGCAGATCCCGCGGCGCTCATGATCGCGGAGGAGTCCACCGCCTTTCCACTCATCACCAAGCCCGATTATGACGGCGGGCTGGGCTTCCTGTTTAAGTGGAACATGGGCTGGATGAATGATATGCTGGCGTATATCAAGCTCGACCCGGTCTACCGCAAGTATCACCATGATAAGCTGACGTTCTCACTGATGTACGCCTTCTCGGAGAA
>ERZ857998.2010-NODE-2010-length-20500-cov-19.176033_pt1 | contig 20500 bp, 21 predicted proteins | sample MGYA00519954_ERZ857998 | MGnify/ENA primary metagenome ERZ857998 (study PRJEB31778, sample SAMEA3449424) | human gut metagenome | biome: human gut; feature: human-associated habitat; material: faeces | place: United Kingdom | collected 2010/2012 ...
TTTTATGACATTTTCCATTTGATTGACGCTTAGGTAGTAGTATAATAAATATATTAGCTTGCACAGTCAAACAGGACATCAGCAATGCGGATTTCGTCGGTAAAGTATGGTAATCATCGGTAAAGCTTTTTGTTTACTAGAGGAGGATGTTGAAAGAGAACCAGCTACCAAGCTGCGGTAGGCTGAAGTGACCGGAGAGGTAAGAGGGAGAGGTGCTGAGTATAGCAATTAGGCGCAGTTGGGCCCTATTTATTATTTGGGGAGTTTTGAAATTAAGTGCTGATATAGTGGCATTCAATTAACGAAAAACGGATTAACCAGCGTATGGCATTTAACGCATGATTGAAAAAGCTCAAACGCGACATGGCAGAATTTAAGTAGTCGGGGGGGTAATGATATGAAATCAATAGAGCTCCAGCCAAACAAAGAGAATCTGCTTCGGACATTCGAGCTGGACGCTATCGAGAGAAATGTTGACATCTATCGCTTTATAAACCTTCTCAATGCGATTGAGGATAATTGCTCTGTTGCTCTTGATGGCGCATGGGGCAGCGGAAAGACCTTTTTTGTGAAGCAAACAAAGATGATCTTAGATGCTTATAACGAGTTTATTGGCAGCCATGATGACATAGAGAACAATACGATACGGACACACTTTGAAGCTATGCAAACTGGTATGCGGCGTGTGCCGATAGACGTTCAACCAGAAGTGTCGGTCTATTATGATGCGTGGTCAAACGATAACGACATTGACCCGATGTTATCATTGGTTTATGAGATATTGCAGACCGTTAACACAGATTATTCTTTCAAGAAAAGCGCCGACTGTTTGAAGATTGCTGCTGCAATCGCAGATTTCTTTACGGGGAAGAAAGTTACGACCCTTGTGGAAGCCTTCACACAGACTGATAGGCTGGCGGCGCTTAAAGAGCAAAAGAGCATACATACTCTCATATCAGAGTTCCTTGATTCCTTGCTGGCAGAGCAAGGGAACCGCCTCGTTATATTCATAGATGAATTAGACCGATGCAAGCCAAGCTACGCTGTCCAACTGTTGGAGCGCATTAAGCATTATTTCTCCAACGAGCGAGTGACCTTTGTTTTCTCAATCAACACAAATGAGCTTCAACATACCGTTGAACGGTATTATGGGGACGACTTCGACTCATGTAAGTATCTTGACAGATTCTTTGACTTAAAGCTGTCGTTGCCTCCCATCAACCTTGATAGATACTTCAACTTCATTGGATTCAATGTTTCTCATTACATATATGACGTTGTAAGCGGAGTAGTAATCAAGCACTTCCACTTTGAAATGAGAGAGATAGCAAAATATGTCCGCCTAACGCGAATCGCGGGATATAGCGTCTCACGCGATAGCAGCCACCGTTTCTCGTTCTCAGATGGAAGGGGACTACAATTCTGTATCTTATGCTTAGTACCAATAATGATTGGTTTGAAAATTAGTAATGAGACAAGGTTTTCGGCCTTTATCAACGGCAAAGACAGTTCACCGGTAATTGAAATCTTGGGCAGTGATGACATAGCTAAATCTATATGCAGTCAGTTACAGGGATACAATGAATCTTATACTGAGATTAAAGCGGATAAGCCTGTGAAGATTGTGAAACTGGAGGATAAGTATTACCTTGCATTTGATTCTTTGTTCAGCCTTACAAGATTAAAGCTAAAAGATCCCTTTGTAAATCGACTCGAGATATTTGTATATTTGTTACAATTTATGAACTTTTTCGCCGGGCATAGGGGCAAATGCATACGCATGGCCTGCGCTGGCATATGGCGGCGGATGCGTGCAGCCTACAGCTCGATCAGATCATTCGGTATTGTAGGACTTGATGGTAATGGTCTTGCCGATGTTGCCGCACTCCTCAACGAGAGCCTTGGTTTTTTCGACGTTGTACTCATAGGTGTGAGAGGGAGTGAAATCGGGGTTGGCGGTAACCTTGTCGCCCAGATTGCATGGATAGGTGACGACTTGACACTGACTGCTGCCGCAGACCATAAGCGCCTCTTCCTTATTTATGGCATAGGCCACATCTTGGCGCATACGAACATCGGAGAACAGCTCGCTCTCGCAGTTCATGTAAGCAGAACGGATGCGAGAATACACAGATACAGTGCGGCTACTGACGCCAGCGGAAGGGGAGATGACATTGTTGGCTCACACACAGAACTGGAGAGGTTTAAGTACCCAGGCTTTTTTGGGCGTTAATGCTTGAACGTATCAGCGTTTTTTTGAGTGCCAATATAAAACCGTCCTCGCGGACGCTGTATGAGCGGTCGGCGTATTTCAGAGAGTAGAGGGAAAAGGTGCTTGGGAAATCATTGATCGGCTTTTCGCAGATGTCGGGATGCGTACTGCGGTCGAAGGAAAGCCGGGATGCATAGCAGATATAGTGGCCACTGCGGAGCGCATCATATCGACTTGCCCGATTGGACACGAATATGACGCTTGATGAGGGTTGCAGATGCAGCAGTCCCGGAAGAGTATCATCAGGATCAAGGCTGGAATCCAACACAAATGCCTCTGAAGATATCTCGTCTATGGTTAGGGAGGATCTTTGTGATAGAGGATGTTTGCAAGACATGAATATATAGCCCGGAATGTTATCCTTTATAAGGTCGAGGCTTAGCCCATACCGGTCGGCAGCGGAGCGATATTTTTTTGCTGCGCTGGTGAGTATTACCATTATGCCCAATGGGACCTCACGCATAGTGACCTTGTGCATTATTTCCTGCAGGCCGCCCTCAGTGAAGATATCCGTGCATTCGCTGCTTGAGCGAACTGCGGGGTTTCTGTAATCCAGGAAAACCTCCATTATCTTACCGGAGGGAGATGACATGATGTGCATACTGCTGCTGTTCGAAAGCATTGAGGGTATATTTTCTATGTTTTTTGCCTCGCGAATTATTTTTTCGGCATAGTCAACCAGATAAAGCCCCTGTTGATTAAACGCAAGGCCAGATCGGTCGCGTGTCATTATCTCAAAGCCAAGCTCCTGTTCCAGCTCCCGAACTATCCTGCTTAGGTTAGGCTGGGAAATAAAAAGCGCCTTTGCCGCCTTATTTATAGATTTTTGGCGGTATATCTCCAGTATATATTCCAAATGCTTTATATTGATGTTCAAAGTATGCCTCCTCAAAACGTTTTGTATATAAACGGCAGGCAGACTTATACTAAAACCTGATAAGCATCGATCTATTATGAATAAAGCTGCCTTAGATAGATATGATACAATTTTATTAACAGAAAAACAACATGATTCTGAGGGCAAAATTAATAGGTTGATTCTTGGTTGTTTGCACAAATCAAAAAATGGAGGACAAAAGAATGAAAAAGGTGTTTACGTTCATCTTGGCGCTGGCAATGGCTGCTACCCTGTTTGCCGGCTGCGCAAAAACCACTGCAGACGATACCCCAGGTGCCGGGCAGGTCAGCGAGGGCTCCGCCGTTCTTACGGTAGCTCTACCCGCTGCCCCTGCCTATCTTGACCCCCACATTCAGGCGGGTACCGACTCCTACCGTGTTGTTACCCAGATATTTGACCGCTTAGTCGAGCTGGACAGCGATATGAACCTTGTGCCGACGCTGGCAGAATCGTGGGATGTCGTTGACGAGCTTACCACTGTATTCCATCTGCGTCAGGGCGTGAAGTTCCAAGATGGAAACGAGATGACGGCGGAAGACGTTAAGTACTCCCTCGAACGCTGCATCGCAAGCCCCGGCGTTAACTACAATTATCTCATAATTGACGAGATAAACATCATCAATGATTATACGGTTGAGATAAAGACCTCGGCTCCGTGCAATGTTCTTCTTTACAGGCTTACGCTGGATGCTGCCTCTATCGTATCTAAGGCTGCGGCTGAATCCGGTGAGGATTTCAACCTCAATCCGGTAGGTTGCGGTCCATTTAAGCTCAACAGCTGGGATACCACCAGTGGTGACGTTGTGCTTGACGCCTTTGAGGATTATTGGGCGGGCAAGTCCGAGATAGATCAAGTGATATTTAAGACCATACCCGAATCCATCAACCGCACTGTTGCTTTGGAAACTGGTGAGGCTGACATCGCCTATGATCTTTCCGCCACCGACTTTAAAGCGGTTGAGAGCAACGATAAACTGAAGCTGGAAAAGAAGGCTTCCACTACCGTATGGTATCTCGGAATGAACACTAAGGACGAGATACTCTCTAACAAGCTGGTTCGCAAGGCTATAGCTACAGCAATAAACATTGATGATTTCATTGCTATGGCATTCAACGGCAACGCTGATCCTGCTCATAACACCATGATGATCCCTTATCTGCCCGGCTATGCCCCGGATCTCGTAAAGTACGATTACAACGTTGATGACGCAAAGGCGCTGCTGGCCGAGGCCGGCTATCCCGATGGTTGCAACCTCAGTCTCTATGTTGCGGATTCTCAGATATATAAGGATGCTTCCGTAGTCATTCAAGAGGCGCTGCGTCAGATAGGCATAACGGTGGAAATAAAGTCCATGGACTACGCCTCCTATTCCTCTGCGACCTCCAACGGCGAGCATCAGCTCTTCTTCTTCGGCAAGACCTCCATAGATTCCGATTCCATGCTTCGCTCTATGTATTCCGAGGATGCCCTTGGTGCCTCCGGCAACCGTAGCTTCTGGACCGATGCAAAGGTAGACGAAATGCTGGACGAAGCGCTTTCCACTACCGACAGCACCCATGCGGAGGAGCTTTATAAGGAAATTCAGCAGATCGTGGCAGATGAGGTCCCGGTATATCCCCTTTGTCAAGACTATATCAATGCGGGCATGAGTATTAGTGTTGAAAACTTCAAACTCTACCCCGGCAAAACCCACTACATCTACGGTACTACTATAACTAAGTGATGTCTTTGACTGACTAATACGCAGTATTTCACAGTTTCCTCTCCGCAGGAGAGGAAGCTGTGAAAGCATAATTAGATTATTTAACGGAGAGCACACATGGTCAAATACATTATTAAACGTCTGCTTTTGGCGATACCGGTATTGCTTGGCGTGTCATTTATAGTTTATACGATATTGAGCCTTACGCCCGGTGATCCGGTACAGGTATATTTGGGAGACAACTATACCCAGGAGGCGCACGATGAAATATCCGAGCAGCTCGGCTTGAACGATCCGTTCATTGTGCGCTATGCAAAATATGTGATAAATGCAGTACAGGGCGATCTTGGCACGTCATATACGACGAAGCGCCCCGTATTATCAGAGATCGCTGCGCGATTTCCAAGCACGGCAAAACTCGGCTGTGCAGCAATGCTGTTTGCGGTCGCCTTGGGCATACCACTCGGGGTGATATCCGCAACGCAGCAATATTCAATATTCGATTCCATCTCGATGTTTATAGCACTTATAGGTGTGTCCATGCCTAATTTCTGGATGGGCATAATGCTTATACTGCTCTTTGCGGCACACCTCGGCTGGGTACCGGCATCCGGAGATCAGGGGATTGCATCGCTTATTCTTCCGGCAATAACGCTGGGTGCCAACTCGCTGGCTACAATAACCCGAATGACCCGCTCATCAATGCTGGAAACCATAAGGCTTGACTATATAAGAACCGCACGGGCGAAGGGGCTGAAGGAGGGCAGCGTGGTCATACACCACGCGCTACGTAATGCGATGATACCGATAATCACCACCATTGGACTGCAGTTTGGTTTTTCTCTGAGCGGAGCCGTATTGGTTGAAACGGTATTTTCTTGGCCGGGAATAGGCCGGCTGCTCATTGACGCGATAAAGCTCAAGGATGCCCCTTTGGTGCTTGGCGTAGTGACGTCTATAGCGGCACTTTTTACGGTGATAAACCTTGTCATCGATATACTGTATGCCTGCTTTGATCCGCGAGTTAAGACGATGTACAAATAGAGGTGCAGCATGGCTAAAAAGAAAAAGAAAAAATCGCAGCTAGCGTCCGTTTGGGGACGTCTAAGGAAGAACAAGATGGCTGTGATCGGGCTTGTGATGCTCTTGGTGATACTGCTTTCGGCAGCGCTTGCGGATGTGCTTTTCGATTACGAAACCATGGCGGTGCAGCAAAATGCGTCTATGAGGCTCAATCCTCCGTCCTCGGAGCACCTGCTGGGTACCGATGAGGTAGGTCGTGATATATTGGCTCGAATAGTATTCGGCGCAAGGGTATCGCTGCCCGTTGCAATGGCTACTATATTCTTTGCGGCTATAATCGGCGGTATGTTGGGTGCACTGTCGGGCTATGGCAGCAAGCACCTGGACAATTTCATAATGCGAGTAATGGATATGTTTCTTGCTATCCCAAGCACACTTCTGGCGATAGCCATCGTTGCGGCAATCGGCCCCAACATACAGAATATGATGATAGCGATAGTCATATCCAATATACCTCCGTTTTCAAGGATAGTACGTTCCTCTGTAATCACCATAAAGAACGAGGAATATATCGAGGCAGCGAGGGCAATAGGTGCAAATGACAGGAGGATAGTATTTAAGCATATCATTCCAAACGCTATGGCACCGCTTATAGTTCAGGCCACGATGTGTGTTGCCGGATCGATTCTATCCATAGCCAGCCTTAGCTTTCTAGGCCTCGGTATTCAGCCGCCTACGCCGGAATGGGGCTCAATGCTGAGCAATGGGCGCCAGTATATAAGAGCCGCATGGTGGGTATGTGCATTCCCGGGAATAGCTATAATGCTGTCTATACTTTCCCTTAACCTGCTCGGCGACGGTCTTAGGGACGCTCTTGACCCGAAACTGAAGAATTAAGAGGTGAAAGCAATGACAGATAATCTGCTGGAAATCAAAAACCTTACTGTGGAATACACCACCGAGGGTGATGTGGTTCATGCCGTAAACGGAGTAGATCTCTGTATAAGACACGGCGAAAGCCTTGGCTTAGTAGGTGAGACCGGCGCAGGGAAAACTACCACGGCGCTGAGTGTGCTGAACCTTATATCGACTCCGCCGGGAACAATAAAATCAGGTGAGATCATATTCGAAGGGCAGAATTTGCTTAAGCTGCCCAAGCGAAAGATGCGAGCCATTCGCGGCAATAAGATATCTATGATCTTTCAGGATCCTATGACCAGCCTTAACCCGGTATATACTGTTGGAGAGCAGATAGCAGAGGTGATAAGGCTTCATGAAAAATGCAGCAAGGAAGAGGCTGCGAAGAAGGCAGGCGAAATGCTGGAAATGGTGGGGATACCTGCAGAGAGGTACAACGAATACCCGCACCAGTTTTCGGGAGGAATGAAGCAGCGGGTGGTAATAGCGATGAGCATAGCCTGTTCTCCTCAGCTCATACTTGCCGATGAGCCTACGACCGCACTTGATGTTACCATACAAGCGCAGGTGCTGGAGCTCATGAACGAACTGAAGGCGAAAATGAATACCTCAATGCTGCTTATCACGCATGACCTCGGCGTGGTTGCCCAGATATGTGACAGAGTAGCGATAATGTACTGCGGCGAGATAGTTGAGTATGGAACCATCGAGGAGGTGTTCAGCCATCCGGCACATCCGTATACAATAGGCTTGTTCGGCTCAATACCGACGCTTGATGAAAAGAGCGATCACCTGAACCCGATAATGGGCCAGGTGGCAGATCCGACAGACCTTCCTGCCGGCTGCTGCTTTAACCCGCGCTGCCCATATGCGGGAGATATTTGCAGATACGAAAAGCCTCAAAGGACGATACAGAATGGCACGCACGCCGTATGCTGCCATGCGGCGCAGGGCATCTTTGAGCAGAGGGAACTTGAGGAGGTGATCCGCATTGGCAGAGAATAATATACTCGAAGTGAAGCACCTTAAAAAATATTTCAAGACCGCATACGGCACGCTACACGCCGTTGATGATGTGAATTTCTCGGTGCAACGGGGCGAAACCATGGGCCTTGTCGGCGAATCCGGCTGCGGGAAAAGCACAATAGGAAGACTGATACTGGGCCTGCATCAAGCGACTTCGGGAGAGATACTATTTGAGGGCAGAGACATCTGCAAAATGGATAAGCAGAGTCTTCATGATCTGCGCAAGGATATGCAGATAATATTTCAGGATCCCTATTCCTCACTCAACCCGCGTATGTCGATAAGCGAAATAATAAGCGAGCCGCTGATAATTCACAAAAAGGTATCCAGCCATGCGGAGCTTGAAAAAAGGGTAAGCGAGCTGATGGATACCGTTGGTCTCGCAAGCAGGTTGGAAAACTCCTATCCCCATGAGCTTGACGGCGGCAGGCGGCAAAGAGTCGGAATAGCCCGTGCGCTTTCGCTCCGCCCAAAGTTCATAGTGTGCGATGAGCCGGTATCCTCGCTTGACGTATCCATACAGGCACAGGTTTTAAACTTGCTGAAGGAACTGCAGAGTGAGTACGGACTTACCTATCTGTTCATCACGCATGACCTGTCCGTAGTGAAGTACTTTTCGGATAAGATAGCGGTAATGTATTTGGGGCAGCTTGTAGAAACAGCGGAGGCGGATGAGCTTTTCCGCAATACGCTACATCCGTATTCAAAGGCGCTGCTTTCGGCAATACCGGAGCCCAAAGCACATAAAAAAATGCAACGAGTGAAACTGATGGGTGAGTTGACAAGCCCGATAGACCCGCAGGTAGGCTGCCGGTTTGCAAAACGGTGCCTTTACTCCTGCGAGGGGTGTACGGGCGTAGACCCAGAACTGAAGGAGTATGGGCGCAGTCATTTCTGCTCCTGCTTCAGAACGGAAGAGCTTAAGGACGTTTAAAACCAATATTCATATAAATATGTAAACGCAATTTTAGGAGGAATTTACAGAAATGAGTAAAGTACGTTGGATAGGCTGTGGACCCTGGCATGAGGACAATGAAGCGGAGCTCATAGATTGGACGGCTCAGCCACCCTATGAAGGGCTTATCGTTGGCGATTACTATCATGCAGAGCTTTATTACAGCGGACGTTGGGGCGGCAAGGGTCACAAGGGTATGCTGGACGTAGCGGTTGATGACAACGGAAGAATCGCATTTGCCGAGTTCAATGAGAATGCAATGGAAAATTACTACGTTCGCCATTTTCAGGGGCTGAGCAAGCGCCGCACGGAATTCCAGTTCTTTCAGGATTTCCACGATAAGCGCAGAAGCGTAGCCTACCATAAGGTATTGGCAAACGGTTTTAAGTACGTTGAGGATCAGATAATGGAGAAGCAGGATCTTTCTGCCGATTTTGACCTGCTGCACGGCGCTTCCTTCTCCATGAAGAACATGATAGGCCTTACAAAGGAAATAGATGCACAGATAAAGGATCCCAATCATAAAAAGCAGCGCTATTACGGATATACGGAAGATTTTGGCTACGGTATAACGGGCTGGCTGCAGGTGATTACTGAGGACGGCAGGATAGTGCGGTGCTTCTATGACGAGATATTTGCGGATCATACCAAGGACATCGTTTATGATGACCTCAAGCAGTTTTATCGTCAGAGCAAGTATGAATCCTCAACCTATGAGGATCCATTCCCAACTGGCTGGGATAGGCACGCATGGCTGGTATGCTTCCACGATCTCAGCGACCAGCTCAACGAAAGGGTATGCAAAACTCAATCTTTGTTTGATATAGAGGGTCTGCCTTGCGTAGCCGGACCCGATATGGGTGCGGTATGGGACAGGCCGGGGCGTGACGACAGCGCAGAGCTTATCTCCAACAACGACGCCACCAGCAGAAGCGTGGAGCGTCCCCGCTCGCCGGTTTGGAACAATTATCTGCGCATGGCTAACGTTATCAAGAAGGCTATGGATGAGGACGACAAAAGGTAATTGATGGAGGAAATTTAACGATGGAAGTTAAGATACCATTCTGGACGGTACAGCCGCCTAAAGGAATGCTCAAAGGAGACTATTATCGCATAGAGGAAAGGTTCCCACCTTATTACAAGGGTGTTGAGGGAGAATTCCCAGCAGACCCGGGACATCTTGGCATAGTTGAGGTGGTTAAGAACGGCGATAAGATGGTTTTTGTGGAGCTGAACGAGATAACCGCACCTTCTTATTATAAGCATCTTTATCAGGGTATATCGAAGCGCCGCAGCGATTATAGCTTCTGGCAGTATACCAAGGAGCGTATGCAGAAAGCCGGCGTAACGCTTACCATGGGCATGGAGTATGTTGAGGAGCAGATGATGCGGAGACAGAGCCTGCTGGGTGAATTTGATATGCTTGCGAGTGCCTCCGGAAGCGTAAAGAAGCTGGTGAAGATTGCGGCGAAGCTGGAGGAACAGCTCTCAAAGCCCTCCGATATGAAACTGTATTCTTACACCGAGGATTACGGATATGGGCTTACCGGTTGGCTTAAGGTAGTTGTAAAGGACGGGAGGATAATAAGCTGCCGCTTCGATGAGATATTTGCAGATGAACCGGAAAAGATAGTGCATCCGGAGCTGAAAAAGTATTATCGCCAGAGCAAATACGACTGCCCGACATACGAGGATCCGTTCCCGCCGATGTTTGACAGGCACGCTTTCCTGGTAGGCTTCCGTACTCAGATGGATAACCTCAATCTCAAGGTTTGCGCAACGCAGGATATGCTGGACCTTACGGGACTGCCGCACACCACCGGAAAGGATATCGGCAATATATGGGATGACCCATGCACTGAGAAGGTTTCTCTTGATATGGCAGAGCGCCCGATATACCCGGCATGGAAGAATTACCTGCGCATGGCAAAGGTAGTGTCCGATGAGATGCAGGCCGACGGCGTTTTAAAGGACGGCGAAAGATAAAGCATATGGCTGAGGAAGGAGTATGGACGGGGAAAAAGCCGGAAGGAATAGAAAAAACCGTCAATGTGCTGGATAAGCTCCATTGGACAGTGCAGCCGCCTATGGGCATGATCAAGGGAGAATACCTTTGTGCTGAAAATTACTTTGCGAAGCACCACGCAATGGACGAGGGATACCACGGGCTGCTTGAGGTGGTACAGCAAAACGGAAGGCTGGTTCATGTTGAATTTACGGAATATGCGTCACCGTTTTACTACAAAAGGCTGTATCAGGGGGTATCGAAGCGCCGCAGCGACTACTGCTTTTTTCAGGCAACAAAGGAGCGCACTGCGCAGACACTAAAGGTACTCGATAACGGATTTACTGCTGTGGAAAACCAGATGATCAGCGAAAACAGGCTAACGGGTGAATTTCAGCTCATAACGGGAGCATCAAACAGCGTAAAGCGCTCGCTTTTACTGCTGGCTGGGCAGATTGACCTACTGAGGGGGCAGCCAAACAGCAAATACTATTACGGCTATGCAGCAAAACTGGTTCAGGGGATCACATCCAGATTGCAGGTAGTAATAGACAACGGCAGATTTGTGCGCTGCTTTTTCGATGAAATATTTGCCGACTACCCCGAGGAGATACCCGATGAAAAATTGAAAAAATATTACCGCCAGAGTAAGTACGAAAGCGTTACCTACGAGTCCGAGTATCCCGATGGCTTTAACGTGATGTCAGATTTGCTGCAAAAGAGGGTCATACTCACACAAACCCTTACGGATATAAGCGGTCTGCCATGGACACTTGATACGGAGAAACGCAAGCATGACCCAGAATGGGATAGATATCTTGAGCTTGCAGGAATAATAGAAAACGAGGCAAGGAGAGATGGAAAGATCATATGAAGTGGCATAAGCTGAGATTTATAGCCTATGATACCATCTGTACGATAAGCGCGCCGGAGGATGCGAATCCGCATATAGATGAAATTCTGGAGGCGGGGAGAGACATTGCCCTGCAGATACAGAGCACCTTAAATATGTTTGATGCGCAATCAGAGCTTTCTTTGCTATGCAAAAATTACAGCATTGGGAAAACGTATCGCGTTTCCCCAATGCTTTTAGATTTTTTGAAATGGAACAAGGTATTTTACGAGGCTACAGATGGGCTGTTTGACCCAACGGTCGGGCCACTGATAAAGCTGTGGGATTTTCTGGCGGACGAGCCCGTGATACCATCGGATGAACAGATAAGAGAAAAACTAAGCGTGGTTGGATTTTCTCATGTAAATGTTACCGGTCAATTTGTGAGTTTTGATCGGGAAGGCATAGTTATAGACCCCGGAGCCTCCGGAAAGGGGTATGCGCTAAAGCTTGTTGCGGAATATTTGCGTGAAAACGGGGTAAGCACGGCACTGCTGGATTTCGGCGGCAATATATATGTCATAGGAGGAAAAAACAAGGAGAGAGCCCCTTGGAAAATAGCTCTTGTAGACCCGGACAACGTTGAGGATTATAAGGGAACCGTATTTCTGAGGGATGCCGGTATCGCCACGTCTTCATGGTATGAGCATTCCTTTAGTAAGGATGGAAGGATATTTCATCACCTCATTGATCCGCGAACCGGATATCCTAAACCGCTGAACTTAAAAAGCGTATCGGTAATATCAACAGACGGCGCCTTTACCGATTTTCTTTCCACCTCAATATTTATTCTGGGCGAGGAGAAGGGTATAATGCTTATTGAGGATATGCGAAAGAGATACGATGAAAGAATAGACTGCATTATCGTCCGCGAGGATGGTTCCGTGAGGTGTACCGGAGAAGGCATTTTCTGTTCACATAGATGAACGGACGAGGTGTACGGAGGTAAAGCAATGCTTAACGTCAGAATCAAAGGGCTTCTTAAAAGTATGGAGGTTGACGCCATTTTCCTTAAAAAATGGGAAAATGTGCGCTGGGCAAGCGGATTCAGGGGAGCGGATTCCTACCTGCTTTGTTCAAACGAACAAGCGTTCCTTATAACTGACCCGAGGTATACGGAGCAAGCTGCCGTGGAATGCCCTGAAATGACCATAGTAAACTGGAAACAAAGGGGCAGCATTGCAAGGGCAGCTGCGGATATAACGAATGAGCTCAATATAAGAAGACTCGCATTTGAGGATGATGCAGTGCCATATCGGTTATATGCCGATCTTTGCGCAGAGACAGGCTGCGAACTTTTTCCTGCGGGAAACAACGTTGACAGACTGCGCATGGTGAAGACGCAGGAGGAGATCGACTGCCTCAGTGAGGCTTGTGCCATAGCGTGCAGGGCATTTTACCGGATAATCGATGATATTCGTCCGGGCGTTACAGAAAAGGAATTAGCGGCTAGGCTGTCCACATATATGGTATTTGAAGGGGCGGATTCGCAGCAGAGCGGATTCATGGTCGTATCGGGCCCAAACTCAAGTATGCTTCACGGTATATCATCGGACAGGCCATTGGAATACGGCGACCTTGTGCTTATGGACTACGGCTGTCGGTTCAATGGTTATATAAGTGATATGACGCGAACTGTTGTGCTTGGGTGCGCAACGGACGAGCAAAGAAAGGTTTATTCGTTAGTCCGGCAGATGCTCGAGGACTCGCTTGCCGTAATGAAGGCGGGTGTAAAAACAGAGGAGGTATACACTGCTGCAGTGGGCTGCATAAAGGATACCGACTATTTTAAATACCACTATACTGGTATGGGTCACGGCGTCGGGTTGTTTGTACATGAGCAACCACTGATAACCCCAAAAGGAAGCAGCATATACGAGCCAAACATTGTGACCACCATAGAACCTGGCCTGTATATACCGGGATGGGGAGGCATAAGGATAGAAGATCAGGTGGTAATCAAGGATGATGGCAATGAAAACCTTATATCGGTGCCGCACGGGATGATCGAGGTGCCACAACGGATTTAAATACATAATGGCCTTTGAAGCAACTCTCAAAAGTTAGATAAGATACCTGTAATCGCCTGGGACTTAGCCGCGCCGAATGGGAGATCGGAGCATTTCATACCGGGCAACGGAGCATGAGGCCATGTCTAACACGGATGAGCCAGCCCTGCTGAAGCTTCTTCATCCTGAATGAGACGCGAAAAGATGGGTGTATGAATCATTGGGCTATCTGGATGCAGTATATAAACAGCTCAAAAAACTCGCAGTTGACAAGCCTTTAACCCATGTGCTGGGAACATTAATGGGCAGAAGCAGGTCAATGCCAAGGTAGTATGCCCTCTTTTTTTCCGCATCTTATCGATGAGGAAATCATATCGCTGCGGTTGGGCCGAAAGCCGACGTTTAACGTGTATTATTTTTTTCTTATCAGGGGATCTACCCTACTTAAACCACCAACTAATCGTCGTTTGCCATATACTCGTCACACCCACAAAACAGGTCATTTGCTTCGCATTAAGCACACATATACCGCGTTTCATTAGGCTTGGTCAGTTTTTCACCGGCCACGACCTCCTTATCCCCGATACGCAAGGCATGGAGTACCTCCCAACAACCCGCTATGCGTTTTTCGTTGTTGTTTTTCATATATTGCCGTCTCCTCTCCTTATTGTCCAAGCTCATTGCGCTTTTTTGTGCGCTGCGGCTGCCCGTTCTTGTCATAGCTGCGCGAGTCAGCGGCCTTTGTGTGCCAGCCGAAAAGCAAACCTGCAAGCATAGCCTCTTCCTGCTCCTGCATCACGCCCATTTCTTTGTTGAGACGGTCTATGATGCTGCGATTGTTTGCGGGGCCGCCTGCTTGAGAGAATTGGGGGGGTGGAATATCCTTTGGCACCAGTGGTAATGGTATCAAACAGCCTGCCTGAAGTATCCCGAACCTCGAATACCGTGCCAGCGAGACCACTTTTGGTATCTTCGGCATCCAGCATAGGTGCTTCTCTTATCCTCTGTGCGATTGGAGGGGGCGAAATAGCCCTGTTTTGGTGGAAATACACTCGCCTATTCATATTACCCGTGCAAATATTTTGCAAATCGGGGCGAGTTTTAGAGACTGCGTTGAGGTGTTTTTTGATTTGCGCCGTGGGACTAACTACCTCGCAAAATCCATAAAATAGCGGTTTCTGTTGTATAGCATGGGGCGTATGCGTTAAACGGGGAACTACACGCTTAACTCCTAAGCGAAAGGCCGCGCGTTCGAGCCGCGCCGGGGACGCCAAAACCACCGAATTTCCTTGAATATTTGGTGGTTTTTTCTTTTTGACATTTCGCTCACCCATTTGTCATCTTGTTCTTGCCTACAGTTCTCTCGCCGAAAAGACTGCTAATCGGGAAACGAACCGTTTTGAGCAATTTGCTAATAGATTTTGAAAACCTGCTAATAAGCATCATTTTGCTGTTGCGTTAGGCAAAGTGATGATTCTAGCCAGCGCATTGGCCAATTCGGGCGACTTCTGAAGCTGATCGATCAATCCGGCAAGATCCAATCCGGGCGTCGTTTCCTGCGGCGGCGCGACACTGCGCAAGTCGGGGTTGGCATAAAACATGGACTCAAACTTCTGTGCGTTTACCTTACGGTCTTCATCAAGTATTTCCGCATAGACCTCCGTAACCATGTCGGCCTGCGAATGCCCCGTATCGCCTTGGGTAGCCTTGATGTCGCCGTGGTTCAACTTGAGTTTGTATGTTGTGCTCGACTTTCGGAGTGAATGAAAGACTACATCCGGCAAACCTGCGCTTTTCTTGAGACGGACAAAGCTCTCCTCGATCAACTTTCCCTCGCATGGACGTCCATTGGGCAGTGTGATCACGAGATTGTAGTCAATGAACTCCTCTCCCAGCATTTCCTTCAGGTTATCCTGTGATTTTTTCCATTCACGGAGGATATAGGCCAACGTCTTGGGAATCCATATTTTTCTCACACTGCTTTCGGTCTTTGGGACCTTTAGAACCAGAACCGTACTCCTGCAGTTAGACATTATTGACGGGAACTTAAACAGAATGCCCTTATCCTCCAACTTCTCCATCGCTTGCTTATTTACCCGGGCAAGTTCGCAATCGACATAGAGATGCGCGTCATCATTTGCTATGTCGGCATCGCTGATATGCACTCTGTCCCATTGCAGCCCCAGTATTTCACCCTCACGCATTGAACAAGCAAAAGCAAGATTCATTGCAAGGTATAGCTTTGCGTCAGTGCATTCGTCCATTGCTTTTACAATCGTCTGTATTGTCCACATTGCTCTTTTCTTCGCAACGTGCTTCGGAATGAGCGCCCCAGAAAACGGGTTGCGGCCGATCACTTCCCAGCGCACTGCCTGATCAAAGGCACAACGGATCAGTTTATGGATCTTTTCAATGTTCGCCGGAGTCAGTTTCTCGGTTCTGGGTTTTCGGCCATTGCACTCTACCGGCTTTGTTCTTTCGAGCTGCTTGTAAAACCGGTCTACGACGATCGTGGTTACAGCCTGCATCTGCATGTCTCCAATAGCGGGATTGATATAGTTTTCAATCAATCGCGTGTTAGTGGCATAAGCAGATACGCCCCATTTCCTTTCTCCATAAAGCGATACGAAATCGCTAAGGAAATCTTTTACAGTAGTCTTCTTGGGAATAATGAAGGTTCCCTTGTTCTGTGTATACTCCACTTCGGCCTTTCGACAACCAGCAGCAGCACGCTTTGCCGTTCGAGTCTTTTCCTTTACACGTTTCCCAGTTGCTGCTTCAATTTCAGACCTATCAAGCTGATCCTTCTTTACTGTTTCCCATTTCTGCTTCTTGTTGCCGTCTTCATCCTGATAATAATAAACAACTGAAACGGAGTTGTTTCGTTCAACAATCGATGCCATACATTAAGTCCTTTCTTGACTGCTAGTCAGATTTACTATCTAACCACTCGTCAAAGGACTGCCTTGACACTCTAATCGATGAACCAATGCGGACTGTTCGGAAATGCCCTTCCTTAATTAGCCTGTATGCCGTGGCATTACTGACGCCCAGAATTTTAGCGACCTCGTTGACACGATAGGTTCTCTTGGTCGAAGCATCTCCTTGGTGTTCGCTATCGGTAATGCTACCCATATATCCTCCCTTCTTTGCACGGCCGATAACGTCTATGATACCTATAAATATTATACATTGAGGCGTTTTCGGCTACAACAGTTTTGGTATTTGATTAAAAATAATCCCCAACGCTCCGCTGCTATTGGATTCACAGCGCTGCGGTACTCGCAGGCTCCTGTCATTCCTATGACAGGCCGTCCCATATACATGGCTGGACGGGTTTACGGTGCTCCTTCCATATGTCTTGGCGGGGCAGGTAGCAAGCCTGCCATTTCGCATTTAATGCCGCTCGGTATTGAAGGCCGACGCCGGGGTGCAATATGCTGTTTTCAAGGTGCTAAAGCACTGCATGGTTCGCTCGCAATGCTTTTGACAGGGTGTCCCTCTCACTTATTAGCAGGTTTTGAGGTCAATATTTAACCCCCCAAATCCAAAATTGTGCAAAAAAGACCGTCCCGGGCGTTCCCAATACGGGAATGCCATAGGACGGTCTATTGCTGTTACGTTATTTGCTTTACAAAAACTCGTCGAGGTTGTCCAGCATCCTGCTGACTGCCGAGTCAACAGCCTGCTGTGGTACAGCGGGCGTTTGCCGGGTCTGAACCTCAGCCGGCGGAGCTTGCTGTCCGGCATTGGACACATATTGCTGGATCATGCTCCGCACGATCTTCTCCAGCTCATCGCGCCGGAACAATTCCCGCCGAACTTCGATCCGCACGACCGCACCGGTCTCTATGTCGGGATGCCGCTCCAGATATTCGCAGACGGCCCTCACAATGAAATCGCTCTTTTTGTGCTTTAGGCTTTCCAGCGTTTCACCTGCCTGGATATACTCCGGTGAGTTTGCCGCAAACTGAAGCGAAAACCGGTAGCCGTCCGGGGTTTTCATATTACGCCGCCCGCCCTTCGGGCCAGCTTCTCAAGCTGCGCCTGTGCGAGCAGCTCATATCCGTGTGCGTTGGCTCTGGTGTCAGGCTCAAACTCCACAGAACTGACAAGGGATGACGCCTTGATAAAGGAGCGCAGCAGGATCGACCCGCCGCCCACGAATATGGCGGGGTTTGTCCGCAAGTCCACCTGAAGTTCACGGAGCTTGTTGAGCATATCAGCGGCATATTTATCGACCTCTTTGCGAACAGCGTTTTGTATCTCGCCGTCAAGCACGGTGTTTTGTCCCGCAAGGATTTCGCAGATATGCTCGTCGTCGATGGATATGTCATAAAGTGAGTTCACCTTGCCCGCGATATGGTTGGTCATGGTGATGACACCCATGTTCAAGCTGCGGCAGAACTCCATGTCCGGCTTGCCCTTGCGAAGAAGTAACACATCGCTTGTGTAACCGCCAATGTCGATTACGAATGTGCGGGAAGTGGCCGTCATTTCCTGCGCTCTCTGCACAACGGCGCCAAACGCCTGCGGGTATACAAATACATGGTCGAGCATCAGGCTGAAGGGCTTATCGTTGTAGGTGAAGCGCACCGTCTCCTGCCTGCGGAAATACTGCGCGAAACTGTCCTTGAGCATTCCATAATGCTCTGGAGGCAGTCCGACGGCGAGATCGATATCCAGTGTGGAAGTAATCTCTTTGCGAGCCTCCAATTCCTTCGATATGGCAAACAGCGTCAGCAGATAGAAACGGTCGTCCTTCGTCTTGTCCCGCATAACGGGCAGCCGCTTGCCAACGAGCGTCCAGTACCGGCTCTGATACTGGATGACGTCCGCTGCCATGGGCGGTTTGGTGGGAAACTCCTCAACGCCTGACACGAAGCAGGTATTTCTTGTTTTAATCTGGGCGTTGCCGTGGTCGATTCCTATAATCATTTTCAATTCCTCCTCAATGTTTTCATAGTATTACACCGACAGCAATGCGTTTTTACAACGGTTTCACGCATTATCGGCATGGAAAACGTAACGGAGCGCCGCATATAGCCGCGCTCCCGTGTTCAGGTGGACTACTTGTTTTTCTGTGCCCAGACGTAATCATCGAGCCCTTTGAAACGGGGATCCCATAGGTATGTGCCGAACTGGAATCCCAGCTCTTGCAGCATAGCCGTTAGCCTCCGAAAATCCTTTTGCACATGGCAGTTGGTCATCATGTCCATGTCAAAGGCGGTCATGACCTTCCTTACACCTTGCTCCCGCATAAGCGCAAGTGTTTGCTCAAGGTGTGCCAGCGAGCTTACGCCGGATACCGCAACGAGCGTCATGCCCGTAAGGTAATGTACGATGTCGGCCTTGAGCGGCCCTTCGATCAGCAGTATGGTATCCTGCGCGTCGCCGACGATGTGCGTCCATGCCTCCGCTCCGCAGCCGTCCTGCATCTCTGCAGTGGATAGCCAGCGGAATTTGCGGCGTGTCACGTTGTCAAGGCGCACCTTCAGCCCTTGTATACGGCCGTAATAGTCCCGTACCGGCAACAGTATGCCGCGCCTGGTTCCGTAGTAGGTCCATGCGCCCTCTTTGCGGTAAAAGCCCGGTACGCCGGATAGATAATGCCCATCGGAAAGCAACTGCTTCGCTATCGCCCCATACCCGCCTGCGGGCGTCGTCCGATAGAGATTTTGCTGTATCACCTCGTCGTTCAGCCCGCGGTTTATAAGGTTATCCCGATGATCCGAGGCCAGCGAAAGCCTGTTAAGAAAGGCGCGATAGGTCGCGTCACGTTCCTCGATACCCGCCATAGGACATTCGTTGATTTCGGGCATTGCGGCATAATGTGGGCGCATTTTCGCTGGAGAAGCTGAATCGATCCCCATCTTATCCATGATTGCCTTATATGCCTGAGCCCTGTCCATATTGGCGTAATGACTGTACAGATCCAACACGCCGCCGGCAAACCCGCAGCGCGGGCATCTGAACACCCCCTTTGTGAAGTTGATGTTCAGATGGCGCTTGTTGTGCGTATCACAGCAGGGGCAGTTGATGTTGTAAGAAGCCCGGCCCGACGGCGGATAAGGAAGATTCAGAAGAACAATAACGTCCATCATGGAAAACGGCAGTTCGCCATCCATTCTAACCCCTCCCGGCCGGGTCATGCGGTTTTCAGCGCATGCTCGCAAATCAGTCTCGCGGCTGCCGGAATCTCCGGGTGCTCGTCGTTCTGGTATTTAGTCGCCATCCATTTCAAAAAACCGGGGTCGAGCATGACAAGCTCGCCCAATGTACGCCCATCATACTTCTTTAGCGGACACAGCGTTTGCTTTGCGGCCTCAAGCGGGTCAATGGGTGCCGGCGGCGCGAGCGCTTCGGTTTCGTGGTTTGCCTCACCGGGTATCGACTGTTCTGCTTCGGCGCTTGTGCCAGCCGCAGGCAGCTCGTTCACGATAGGTAAGGCGGGCTCGCCGGCCACCTTGAACTGCAGCCCGAATCCGGCATGCCTTAAAGCGATACCGATGGCGGCAGTCTGCGCCCATTCGCGTGGGGAGGCGTTGGGCGCTTTTTCCGAATAGCTCCTTGAAGCCGAAGCTTCAGCAAGGTAGCTTCCGTCGGGGTCTGCGTAATGCTTGTAGATACGGGCATGAGCGACGATGCTGTCCTTGTTTGGCCCGATCTCGGCATTAACGGCGATGCGCCCCTTCGGATATTTGAGCCGGAACCACGCTTCCTGTACGGCGACAGGAATGCCTGTCCTTTACCGTCGTGGACGGGCAGATATATTACCGCGAGAACAGCCGCATGAACA
>ERZ857998.2017-NODE-2017-length-20440-cov-4.049301_pt1 | contig 20440 bp, 19 predicted proteins | sample MGYA00519954_ERZ857998 | MGnify/ENA primary metagenome ERZ857998 (study PRJEB31778, sample SAMEA3449424) | human gut metagenome | biome: human gut; feature: human-associated habitat; material: faeces | place: United Kingdom | collected 2010/2012 ...
CAGCAGAAAAGGACAGACTTATCCTGTCTGTCTGTCTGTCTGTCTGTCTGATTATGAGGGCCGCCGCCCCTTTGTCAAGACCAATTTTATAAATTCCCATGGTGTTTCCCCGCCATTCTAGGCCAGACTCCGCCGCACCGGGCAACGGTTCTGCGCTTTCCTTGTGATTATACCAGAAAAGGCCCGGGAATGCCAGCCCCTATTTCACCCCCTTACCCGGGGGCAGGTTGGGGGCTGGCCAAGCCTGCTTCCCCGGCGCCAAGTTCCGCGCGCTCCCTGCAGGGGCCCAGCTACGGCTTTCCACCTTCTTCCATCCCTTCCTGCCGCATAGCACGGCAAATCCTGCTTATACTAACTCTCGTTCCCAACTCTGTTTTTTGGAGGCTTTGATCCTATGAAAGCAACTGGCATCGTGCGCCGCATCGACGACCTGGGCCGGGTGGTCATCCCCAAAGAGATCCGCAGAACCATGCGTATCCGGGAGGGGGACCCCCTGCTGACAACATTGACACCCATGGAACGGACTTGGAATGCCCTGCTGCAGCTGGCGGAACGGGCAGGCGCACCGGAATGAGGGCGGTGGTTTTCAGGACCAGAAGTTTCCAAGGGTGGTGTGTGCCATAAGGGCCGCGCTGGTGGGAACGTATCACCTGTCTTATAGAAAGCGGTGTCCAACCTTTGGGTGCCAGGATAGAAAACCCTCCGGGAATTCATGGAATTCCCGGAGGGTTTTTTGTTCCCATCAGATCACAGCAAGCGCGATCCATCACAAATCTTTATGCAAAAAATGATATTTTTCTTTAACCCCCTACATATTCTGACTTCTCAGGGGAGCCTTCTAGCAATGCCCGGATGATATCTTGATTCATCTGGTCATAAGACTTCCAGTCCTTGCCCTGCACACGGATCCCTGCTCGCAGAACCAGCTTCTCCAACAACCGTATGATATCTTGGGCATGCAATTGAACCTTACGGTACAGCCAATCATCTGTGACGGAGACAATTTCATGGGCTGCAATGTTGCGGACCTGCTCCTCCACACTGCGGATTCGTTCCATTTGCTCCACCAAATCAGAGGAAGCAGCAAGCTCCCGAAATATCCAAAGCATATGGACAGATCCCAACGGCCCTCTTCGGACCTCCCCATCTTTGCTCTGACTTTCTAGGGCAGCAAAAATCCTCGGCCCCTGTTGGCTTCTCTCCATGCGCCAGGGGCTGATCTTCCATACGCCTTGACTATCTTGTTCACAAAAGTCACTCACTGCAATCCCCAGTTCATTTTTCAAGCACATGGCAAAAAGATCCACCACAACGGGTGTCAACCCTCGAATAAAATCTGCGTAATTTCCCTGGGCAAGCTTGATGTGCAGACTGAGTACATACTCAAATACCTTCCTTTGATTTCCCGTTTGCACCGGAAGCCATGAAAGAGCCAGCCCCTGAACCGCTTTTTCGTAGCCCCGTTGGTCCAGTTGAAGGCGACAGGCAGCTGCCTCCAACATCCGCATAGTACGTGGAGAAATAAATTCCGATATCTCCTGTGCCAACAGAAGCGCTGCCTGGTAGTTGTAAGCATTCAGCAACCGCTGGATGCTCTCTTTTTTTATTTTTACCAGTAGGTGCTCACTGTCCACCTCTTGACAGCGGTTCGGAAAATCTGGCTCGTTGTCCTGGTTGCACTCCCAGAAGGTCTCCACATCATAGGCCATGGGATCCTCATCTTTGGGATTTTCTCTCTGGTTTGGTGTAGAAACCTGGATCGCCTGCATAGGAAAGGGCGAAAGCACAGAGATGACATTGAGGGCGCTCTTCATCGCCGGCGTACCAGAGGACAGGTTCAGGAGCAGTTCACTGTCCGGAAACGCTTCATGGATCTGCCGTAGGAGTTGGTCAAAGTCGGTATAAAATGCGTCGAATCGCTGCACTTGTGTCAACTCGTCCCGCTCAATCAAATGGATTTCCTGGATGGCTCCGTTTACGTGCTCCCGCAATTTTTCCAAGCTACGCCGATATCGGTCATCCATCCGGCTGCGCTCCAGCATCTCGTGGGATAAGTAGAGGTATACCCTCTCCGGCTTATAAACTCGGCAAATGTGTAGCACAGCCCCATCCCGGAAATTTGCAATGGGATCATGTCCACCCACCGGTGAAAACAGAATGCGATGCGCCATTTTTCTCTCCTCCTTAAATGATCACGATATCCTCTGTCTCAATATTCTGTCCAATGCCCCAGGTGTATGTCTCACTGGCACCCCGGAGACGATATACCTTCACCCGGTCCTCCGGCTGTGTCAGTTTGTCCATTCCAGCGCAAAGTCTTCGGAACCGTCTTTCATCCAGCCATGCCTCAAAGGCAGACTTCTGCACACGATAACCGAATCTTTCCAGATATTTGACCATGCGATTTCGCTGCTTTTGGTCCGGGATGTCGTAAATGATGACCGTCAACGATTTCGCGGCACGGCGGTCCGGCCTCTCTGGGGCAAAGTAGATCTCCTTTTCCACGCAGTCGCTCCTTACGCTCTATCTGATCTGAACCGGTTGGTACTGCTCTGCATCCCGCTCTTCCACCGCCCTGGCAAAGGCCGTGGTTTGCAGGTAAAGGCACCTTCTCAGCGAACAGCTTCCCGACCCCAGATAGCTCACCGTAGTCTCCATCCGTTTCTCAAATTTTCGGATAAAAGTTCGCATCGCATCCGGCTGCAGCAAGATCCCTCCTGTATCCGGGTCCTCCGCAAACTGCGCAATCCGCACTTCGTGGCCCTGGACGAGGCTCATCACCAAGGTGTCCACGATCACGGCACGCCACTCCTCCATCAAATCACTGGCCAGGCTGGGGTGTCCCCGGTGTTCACGGTGCAGAAATCCCACATAGGGGCTCATCCCCCGGTCCTCTATTTCCGCATAGAGCTCATAGAGCAGCATCGTGTACCCCAAGCTCAGCATGGAATTGAAAGCATCCCTGGGCGGCTGGCGGCTTCTCCCCTGGAAGGCGAACGCGGGCTCTACCAATTTGGACAGGCCGGTGAAATAGGTGCGCGCCGCCATCCCCTCTACCCCCATCAGTTCTTCCACCGTGTCGCTCCGTTCTTGGCGGCGCTCCAGCTGCTTCATGGTCTGCAGCTCCGCTGTAAGATCGGCGTCATGGTTTCTCGTATAGCGGCGCAAGACCACACGTTGATTTTGGATTTTGGCCGCAGTAATCCTTTTGGCCAGGGCGAGCCGAAAGGCTGGATCGTCACAGGCGTATATCTGCTTCTTCAGCCGCTCCCCATTGACATGGCGCGGGGAAGCAAGCCTGCCATAATAGGCTCCCTTCCCCGAGAAATAGTTCACACAGACGCCGCGGCGCAGACACTCCTGGAGGCAGGGGGTTGTCACAGAGGAATTTCCAAAGATCGTGATGCTCTCCACCAGTTCCTTTGGCAACTTCCGTACAAGGCCGTTTTTCTGCTTGACGCAGAAATACCCGCCTTCCACAAAGAGCACCGCCCCACTCTCATTGATGTAAAGGGAACTCATACCGGCACCTCCTGTTTTCCCCTGCCATACTTGCCCTACCTGTAGCGGGTTACCTCACCGAATCATACGTTTTCCTCGGTCCCCTTACGGGGATATGTTTTTCTCAATGCTCAAGTAATGTATCTTGAAGCTCGAGGCATTAAGTGTTTCCGTCCCCTTACGGGGATATGTTTTTCTCAATCCTGTGCCTGCAAACCACTGGGAGCAAAGGGCTCCAGCGGCGGTCTGCGGCGCTGACCGCCGCTGGGTTCTTCCTTAACCTGTGCGCTTCCTTGGTTACACTGTTTTTTCAACCGTTCCCCCTTCAAAACACGAGTTTTTCTCTGAATTCTCAGATTTTTCAAACATCGGTGGAAAATGGCTGCACTTCCATGGTGCAGGCTCCCATCTCATACAGTTCCCCCCGGTATTTCGCACATTTCACCGTATGGGGGGAGACCCCAAGACGTCGGTCTTGAAGGTGCATATGCCGCGGAAACTGCCGGTGAAGGAGGGCGACCGTCTTCTCCAGACCGTCCCGCTCCCCCAAGAGGGGATAGAGCACCGTCTTACTGAAAAAGCCACATCCACCACCCAGGTAGAGGTTGCCTCCTCCCAGGATATCATCCATGGGGAAAAACTGCAACGCATATTTCTCGTAGAGGCTTACCAACTCCATTGCCGCGTGAAGCAGCCTTTGGGGGGTAACCGGGCACAGCTTCGGGTCGATGGTCAGGGTAAAGTGCAGTTCTGTCCCCGGCTTCAGGCATTCCCGAAGAATGGGAAGCCTTCGTTGGCTGCCATTGCGTAGGACATCGATTTTCTGGCAAAGGGTCAAATCCTCCAACGACAGCGGAGCGCTGTCGCTGATCCGAAGACCGCCGAGGATGTCGTTGACGGCGTTTCGACCGGTTTCCTTATCGCGGCCCAGGGTATAAAACGCCTCCTGCTCCAGGTGATCGGTCTCCCGTTTGAGCAATTTCCTTGGCCTGCCATCCAACCGTGCAGACCGTACCTCCTGACGATTTCTTTGGAATTGCTGTGGTTGCTCCATGATCATCGCCGCCAGCAAGGCCGTCCGCAGTGCCCCCTTCAAACTGCTGCCAGGGACATAGGGGCAGCCGTAGGCGTCCTTGACAAACGTCGCGATTTCTTTTTTTCCCCGTGTGGCAAATACAGCATCTCCGCTATCCAAGGTATAGGCAATCCAAGGACGGCACTGCTCATCCAGGATATGATGGGTGCGAAGCCAGTCGGAGAAATCATTTCTCTCATTTAGCATAAAGGATTCATAGGCGTCCGTCAACCGCTTCTCCTGCAGAAAGCGATACAACCGCCCCATGTCAGGGATAGAAACCTGGTTCCTGCGGGGGTGAAAGAGATATTCCTTCTTGCCGATGGACTGGCCGCTGCCAACAAACAGCGGGCCTTCGGCTGTAATTGTGATGGTGTAATGCTGTAAACCGCTCGTCATGTCACACCTCCAGCCACAAGGGAGCTGCATAGCGGTAGACCGGATGGCCACCCCCACTCCCCACATCAAACACACCACCGTCGAACCGTCTTTGGAAGCAAGAGCCGGCGCAGAAGGCGTAAAAGTCCCGCTTTCGCCGCGGTTCCTGTGCATACCCTGGCGACGCCACGAAGCCAGAGCGCTTTTGCAGCAGGTATTGAGCGTCCTCCAGCACCTGTTCCAGCTGCTCCGGCGGAGCCATGGCCACGGACAGGGTCATTGCAGGGCCACCGTTGTCCATGAGACGGTGGGCCAATCCCTGTGGGACTGCCTCCACAGACAGGGTGAACCGGCCCAGGCCCGCGCTCCGTTTCCCTCCAATCCCACTATAGGACAGGGAATGCAGCAGCCTTTCCACCCTTTGCTGCACCACCTCGCTGTCAAACCCCGCCAGCAGATATAGGCCGTTTCCAGCCGAGAATCGATAGACCCCCACGCTGTAGGGGAGTGCATCGCCGGTCTCCAGCTTGTCCGGGGACCGGGTTGCGATCATGGTACGAACACAGAAACTGCCCAGTTGATTCAGCCGCTCCACCGCTGCCAAGGGATCTAGCAGTCCCTCCAGATATGTGTCAAATTGGGATGCCGGAATCCAGTGCAGCTTTTTGAAGCTCTTTTTCACCTTGGAGTCCCCCTCCCGCTCTCTTGCCACCGGTTTCAGGGGTTTGGGAAGGTACAACTCCTCCCCCAGGAATGGATGCAGGTCACTCAGTCGCAGAGAGCCACATTCCACCGCCTCCGCCAGTGTCTTTGCACCATCCGGCCCCTCTTGGTCTACTGCCTCCTGGCACAGGGCAGAGAACAGGGTATCCGCCGGAAGGGCAGTCTCGCTGTCCCACAGTGTGCCATTGCCAAAGTGGACGCCAGCGGTAAAGTGGAATCGGTAGACACTGTACTTCATCGCCTACACCCCCGCCAGTGTATCACAGCAAGCTTGCAGAAGGGACTCATTCAGGGTTCCTACCACCGGGGCCAAGTGAAGTTCCTTAAATTTTACCCCACCATACCCTCGGGAGCCGTGCCCACCCAGGTAATCGTATTGGAGCAATTTCATCCCCTCGGCCAGCAGGGCAATATCCTCCAGAATCTCTTCCTCTTCTTCATCCGCCACAGCATATTCGTAAACCAGGCGCAAGTCAAATACGCTGCCTCGGATAACCCGCTCGATCTGCCGGGGATTTGCAATTGCCGTAGTGCGGTTGATCCCGTTCTCAAATTTAACCTCCGTCGCGGAATACACACCCATGCTCCGCAACTCGTCCAGATTGCACAGGGGCAAATCCCGGAACACCAAACGGCTGCGACGGACAGGCTCCGCGCTTCCAAACAGTCGGCAGATACGCAGATCGTCCTGATCGCAGGTTTTAACAATCCGGTTTCCATTGTATTGACGGGCCAGCAAGGCCCGTAACTTCCCTTTCAGGCTGCTACCAGGGATCATAGGCTCGTTGCTCAGGGGATCCCGCACCACCGGGGAATCCACCGCACCGATGGCCGCAAAGGCTGACTCTCCTCCAATATGCAGGCCGGTCAAAATCTCCAGCTTTCCTGTCAGTTCCAACTTCACAAACATGTCTGTCTCCCCTCTCTTTTACTTATCATTGCCGCCGTGATACCGGTGATAGGCCACCAGGGCCTCCATATAACGGCAAAACAGCAATAGTCTTTCTTTATCCGCACGAATGCTAGAAAGTTGCTCCAGCAATTCCGCCTTTATGACAAATTTTTTTACCACTGGATCTCGGCCGGCCTCGTAGGCCACCCGCATCCGTAAGTATTGCACCCTGCTCTGCAACTCTTCAGATAGGGTCTTGCTACGGTCTCGCTGCACATCCGTATAGATGCTTGCAGTCATGGACAGCAGGCCACGGATCTTTGAGGTCGTGAGTGCAAGCCTGCCATTATTTTCATTTTTTAATGCTAGGATCACACTCTCTGCCACATCCACATAGTTCAGCGCATTAATTTTCATCGTTTTCTCCCTCCGTTTGTTCCCGAATGGTATAGATGTAGATCATAATCGCCAACATAGCCTGCCGGCACTGTCCCTCATCTTTCATCCAGTGGTACATTTTCTGAGAAAATGTACCATACAATGCTTTATAGTTTTCGTCGTCGCTCTCCCTTGGCTCCATTCGCGCTAAAAGATAGGCATATCGGGCTAGATTGATCTTTTCGCCCCGCTCCCGCATTAGGCCCAGCAAACGATATAGGAAACTCTTGCCATAACGAGACGTTACTCTGTCGCTGGGCACAGCCTGGAAGAACGCTTGGATCAGTTGGAATTTTTCCTCCAACACACCGTTGACAAAGTCATCCCAGGAAAACGTGTTGGACGCATCGAACAGTGTGACCGCGTTCTTCCCCGGATGGCTTTTGGATGCTTCCTCCAACATCCCAGTCTGTCTTGCCATAGCCGCCACCGGATATTTCTCTGGATACAGGCCGATGCCTGCAGAGAGGGTCAGTGTCTCTTGGGTAAACTCCGCCAGCGCATCATTCAGATCTACTGCAAACCCAAGAATGTCGTTCCACGCACCAATGATGAAGAGATCGTCTCCACCAGCATAAACCACCGTCACCTGGCGAGCGGGCATGTCCTGATTGGTCAAAAAGTATGTTCCCTGTTTCAGCAGCTCATTGATATGGCCCTTAAAGAAAAGAGCAAGTTGACGGGAAAATGTGGCTGTTCGAGACAGGGTCACATACCTTTGCCCATATTTCTCACTGGCAAAACCACCGACGAAGGCCTGTCCCAGGTCATCCACATCGGCCCGGAGCACAGCTAAGCGACGGATCCCCTCCGCGCCACTGGCAAGTTCATGGAAATCTCCACCGTTTTCATAGTCTCCGACCCAAAGGTGGGTGGCAAGTCCCCGGCCAGTGTAAGCGCTGTTTTTGCAGTAGCACCTCAGGTAACCATCGTCATCTTTTATGCGTCGACGCAATCCTTCAACGTCCTCCGCTATCAGATATGCGTCTCCAGGCAACGGAAGGATCTGCTCTTTATCCCGCGTCGTAGTAACCGCAAAAAATTCTTTGGTCTGCACTGCTTTGGAGAATCGCTCAATACCAGAGCAGATGGCGCACCTGTCATCCTCTCCAAGATGATCTGTTCGTCGGCACACGGCACACTCGCGGAGGGCCTGGGAATGGGAGCGCTGGTTTATCTGCACAATCTGCTGTGCAGAGTACCGCTTCAGTTTCCGCTCAGAAATACTATTGGATATTTTTCGGAATATCTGGGCATAGGTCCCCTCTGGCTCGTTTTTCAGATCATCTGCAGAGCATGGAGCGTATCCACCTGCTACATACAATGCAGTTCCAAACCAGTCCATAAACCAACCATTCGCCATTGTCTCAAAATCTTCTATCTGTAGCTTCGCTCTTTCCGTATTTGGCAACAGCAAATAGGCGTGTCCACCACCGCAATAAATACAGTTGGCGCGAGAAAGGCCGACTTTTGACAAGGCCGTGTCCACCAGATGCTCCATGAGTATATCCAGATAAAAAGACCTTGCCCGCAAGGTTTTTAATGCTTTGTCGCTGCTAATCGTATAGATGAAATCCTGGATCCCCGAGATATCCATGCTATACAGCAAAAACACTTTCTCTCCATAAAATTCTGGCGCCCGCCGATACAAGCGCTCCCGGTAATCCTGCTGCCCATTTTCCATCAGGTAGAGCAAAATGCAACACCCCAACGCAGCAGTGAGTTTGCTGTGATCATACAACGAAATATCAGCGACTTCCTCCTTCGATGTAGAGGATGGGATATAACTGACGCAAGACTCCAGTATCTCCAGTAACGAGTTTACATAGGATTCTGAAAATTCGATTCCCTTGACTGCATCACGGATCCGATCTACACATTCGTTATAAAAATCCGTTCCGTACGTGATCATTCCCTTTTGAGGGTATCGGACCGCGTCTCTCAACGCTCCCGGTTCATAGTGAAACATCTGGTCATTTTCATTCAATCGGTTGAAAATGCTTTCCAGGGCCAGGTCCCGTACAAATCCACGGCCCTCCTCGTCCGATTTTCGCCGGTCTGCCGCAGACGCGATATTGTCTGCAATATAGGTAATGTACGCCAGTGAGTCTGGTGGAATGGATGCATTCTTGATCCCTGCTGCATGATGGTAGCGAATCTGTGCAAGGATATCCTGGTCTGTCAGATGAGCCTGCTCCCGCAGAAATGCATACCCACTTTCCGCGTGGCTTCGCCCATCTCCACATCGGAACAGCAGCTTTCCAAAGTCGTGTAATAGTCCTCCGATCGCAATTTTCGTCACAGTTTCCATGTTTCCTCCCCTTTCTCTATAATGTGCATTCCGCCCATACCCATCGCTGTTTTGATCCCCACACCCGAGTAGGTTCCAAACCGTAGCAACATATACACTAAATTGACCAACTGCTGTGGGCCATTGATTCTCAGAGTCAATGCTCCAAGAAAAGATGGAATGCGTACTTTTTCCACAGAGAATTGTGTGCTCTGCAGGCGATATCCTATAATAGCGGTATTCTGCTCGATATCGTCCAACACACTTTCCTGGTCTACTTGTGATCCACTGCTAACCGCATTGAATTTATTCAGTAGACTTTGAAACAGGTGCCGAACCGTAGGATAGTTCTGGTAAATTCCTTGCGTTTTAAAGGAAGTCGGTGTGATAAATTGTATCTTCACTGTCCTTGGGCAAGTTTGGAAAAAGGTCTGAGACAGCAGGTCATCTTCTGAAAGGCACGTGATCTGCCGCTCTGTCACCTGTATATCACAGTTGTCGTGGGACAGGCGGAATAAAGATAGCTGTCTCAGTCCAGCAACGTTCCACATCTCTTCCGAGGCCTCTTGCGTCAATGTGTTCAATACCCACACCGGGCCAATGTCCTTTTGAAAATACAGGTATTGACTGTAAGGTTTCAATTCTGACCTATGAAGCACCTCTCCATAAGTTGGCCGGATCCGTTCCATGATCACCCCCTGCATCAGCGAACCTTTCCTGCTGTATAACCTCACATCCTGCTGCATGGATTGTAGATAGAACTTGCCTTGCATCAACTTCATCTACTGTGCCTCCTTACTGCATCCCCATATCAAACTAGCCTTTTACAATGAACAAGCGGAGAAAACATACTTTTAATGATACAAAAAGCTCTACCCCGCGGCAGAGCTTCTCACGATTGCATACTGCCATGTTTAACCCCAACACGGGCAGTGGTTTTATAATAACAGGATACCAGAAAGACATAGAAAGATCAACGCCTCCCATCATAATAACTCCAGGATATTATCGAATACACGTATTGGGTTCATTTTTTTTGCGGTAAGTAAACCGCCGAGTGACTTTTCAGCACAGCATTCTAAACGGGACTCCTCTTAGAACCCATCCTGCCGAAGTCCCTGTGTTCAAACAGCTTTGATCCTTCTAGATCCGCCAACCACCCCGTTACTCGGGCACATCCGAGAACCTGCTGTCCCCGTTGGGTCTCGGCGGAACGCGCAGGCGCACCGGAATGAGGGCGGTGGTTTTCAGGACCAAACGGGGAGTTGCGCCCTACTCCATTCCCAGAGCGCAATGCGGTAGGAGGCGCCCAGGAAAAACCTTTGTAAACTTTTTTCTAGCCCCTGTATCTTTGCACGTAATTATGCTATAATTATGTACAAAGAGAGGAGGTGGTGATATGCCGCAGATCAGACCGATTACAGACCTTCGCAACACCAACGAAATTTCGGACCTCTGCCATGCCCGCCGGGAGCCCATCTTCATCACGAAGAACGGATATGGCGATCTGGTGGTGATGAGTATCGAAACCTACGAAGCAATGGTGGAAAATGCAGCGATGGACGCCGCGATTTCAGACGCAGAAGCCGAGTTTGCACGGGACGGGCAGCTCCACGACGCAAGGAAAGCCCTGGCTTCTCTGAGGAGAAAGCATTTTGAATAACTACCGCGTCAAACTGATGCGCCGGGCGCTGCGGGATTTGGACGGTATCTACGCTTACATCGCCCACGCACTGCTGGAGCCAGAGACGGCGCGCAACCTGGTAGACCGGATCGAGGACGCCATCCTGTCCCTAGAGACCATGCCCTACCGCTGCCCAGAACGGAAACGAGGGGCCTATGCCAATCGAGGATACCGGCAGCTTTTTGTCGAAAACTACACCGCTGTTTTTCGCATCGACGAGACAACCAAAACGGTGATTGTGGTGACGGTCCGCTATTCCCCAAGCGAATTTTGAAGTACATTGTGGATGACGCAAAACAGGAATCTCTGATAAACCCTCCTGGAATCCAACGGATTCCAGGAGGGCTCTTTGGTGCTTGACACCACCTTGCTCCGCCTCTTTCCGGTCAATCCTTCTGAATGGTAATGAGCTGGATCCCCTCAAAATCGTTCACACGACGCTTGGGCACACCAAACACACGCAGGGAGAATCCCTGCTCATTGGGGGCAGCGTAGGCCATGACCGCGCCATTGGCCGCGTCGGTTTAGTAGTGTGGAGGCAGATATCCACGCTAGCTGCCTCCGAAACATGGCCAGCATGGCAGAAATGTTCTTTACTCCTCTCCTGTCTTCCAGGACAATGATGTCATCTGCTCTGCCGTTGTCTGCAGAAACTTCTCCACGGTCTTGGCAAAAACCCGACACTTTTCCAGAAAAGATATACACCCGGCTCCAGTGCAAGGGCGAGGAAGGGCTGCTAAGGCAGCGCAGGAAATCCTTGTTCCAGAGGAATCACCAGTAAAACTGGTTGTCCAGCGGGTAATTCTCCGTTATCCGCCTATCGTTTTATTTTCCAGGTTCACCCCCTCTTCTTCAAAGCTTATCCTTATCGTTCCTTTTTTCCGAAGGACTTGCATCAAAGAAATCTCGTAGCAATCATAAAATCGTTCCCCTAACGCCTTTACCGTATCACGACGAATGTACATACGGCATTGGGTCTCCAAGATCATTTGTTTGAGTCCCTGCTGTAGTTTCCCATTTGCCTGATTGAACTTTTCCTGGTTCCACATTGTACAGTCCCAGTCCGCGTTCTGCAAAGGGACCTCCACCTTTTGCATCAGTTTTTCTAAAATTTCCTTCGGCGAGAGTCCATCTTCTTTCCTGTCTTTGTTCCAGGCCTCGTGATATTTATTCACAAAATCTTTATACTCTGCCAGCAGTTTGACCCCTCTGCGGATTTGTCTAATATTCTTTTTATAGAAGCAGTGGTAACCTGACTCTCCGTTACCCTTGGCCCAAAATTCGCTCTCTGATACATCCACATTTAAAATATGCAATTGCAAAGGCACCGCCTGCCAAATATTATTCAGAAAATATAGTTGGAAGCCAATGCACGGAAGCCGTTCATACTGCCTTTTAAGGATATGTCGCCAAAACATTACCTCCTCATGGTTGGCCATCTCGATCCCCTGGATACAAAGGAAGCTTTCCCACTGCGAGATCCTACTCTCCTGTTCTACCTCAAACAGATCCATCAGCTTCTGCAGCATCCAAAGCTGCAGGATTCGTTGCCGTTCTTGACTGGGGCCATTAAAATACATATTGGATTTTGGAATACGTTTTGTTATCTTCCTGCCTTTCTCTGAATAACTCCAAATCTGACGCTCTAGCACCCCCACCATGAGCAGCAGTTTAAACGGAATCCATGACTTCTCCTTATCAGAGAGAACCCAACGGATTCGCCCCTGAAGACACTTCTGCCTCTCCTCATAGATTCCTTTCCCCTGCGCACTGGCTCCTGGTTCACTCGACCCCTGATCTTGCTTACCATCTAACCATCGGAAAAACTCCCGGATAATCACCTCCACCGCAACAACTTTCTCTTCTCGTTCCTTCTGTTCTGTCCCTAGAGAGTCTGTCTCTGGCTTTTCCAGGATGCCCCAGGTCATAGTTTCTGGGAAGGGGTGTACGCTTCCCTTTTCCTTCCAATCCAGAAAGACTTTTTCCAAGCGATCAAGCCTATCATATCGTTTCTTTTGTCTCCAGGCACCGTTGGTCGGCAAGGCATCACGAAAATCCGCTCTGCAAAATCTATAATGATTGATATATTCTACCACAACTTGCCGAAGAAATAGCCCATAAACCTCCCTAGGATATTGAATGTTTTTTCTTATCGCAATTTCCTGCAAATCCTGGCAACATTTTCTAAAATCCAACAATCCTACTTTTTCTTTCTCATCCATCAATGCCCAGCTTGCCCCATTTATTTCTTTCTTCCATTTCTGGATCCAACGTGTCATTTGGCGCTCGCTGTTTGGAATCGTACCATACAATTTCTCCCAGTTTTTCTGATTCTCTTCTGTAACACCAAAATGTTCATTTTTATAAAGCCATTGCTCCACACTATTGCGATTTTCCACCTGTTCTTGCACCAACGCTCGAAGTAACGCCTCATTTTCCTTCTCAATCTCTTTTCTTCCTACCGCCTTTATTGTTTGAATTTCCGCCTTGAAATAATCTATTGAATTGATGAGTGCATGCTCCATGCACTCATCTCTCAGTTTTTCTGTGTTTTTTATAGGTTTGTATTCACTGTCCCTCTTCTCTTGTGTAATATATGTAGGATCCCAATACCGAAACAGTACGTTCTGGTCTGTGACCAAGAGTTTAAGACACTCTTTTCCCATATCGCTATTCCACTTAATCTTACTCCGCATTTTTTCCAGTGGATACTTTTTGGAGACTAACGCAGTTGTCACGCTTTCTTCTCTTTTATATATACCTTTTAAGATATATTCTAATTTTTCCCGAAGTTCTTCTGCTGAACTTTGATCCATTTCTCTAACTCTATAGGGTTTCTCGACAAAACCCTGGGTTTTGAATATCAAACGTATACCGCCCATCCTATCTCCTCCTTCCATAGGATCCTGTATCATTGCCTACGTATTATGAGATTTCCATAAAATTATACCGTTCAACAAAGCACTCATCAAGGGGTAGGCCCATGAATCTCCCCAAAAAGGCTCCGAATCCTCTTTCTCTGAACCACGATAAAAGGGACTCCCACAGAATCCATTCCACAGGAGTCTCTTTTTCGTAAAATAGTTTGGAATCGTCCTGACCATTTTTTTGCTGTCCCTCCTCCTCACTCTGACCGGCTACGGCAGCGGCGACAGGGAGGTCACTGCTGCCGTACCCAGCACCTTCTCCAAGCTGCTCCCGTCGCTGTAACCAACGCTCTGGAAAATCAAGACAACCTGGTGGACCTGTCCGGGGTCCACGTGGTTCTCACCGGGCTGGGGGATGTGGCGGGGGAACAGGCCCCCCTCACCCTCTCCGCCAAGGAGAACCTCCAGGCCATCTGGCAGGCCTACCTCACCCGGTGCGGGGCGGCCAGCGTGACCTTCCCCGGGGAGTACTCCACCGGCCAGGCCCCCGCCGGCGCCCCCGCCGTGACCCCTGTGCCTGTGCTTCAGGACGAGCCCCTGTCCTTCCTGGCCCAGGAGGGCGGGCTGGTGTTGGATGACACCTCCCCCCTCCGGTTCGTAGGAGACGAGGCCACCTACCTGGACGAGGCCGCCGCCCAGGAGACCTTGGCCCCGGTGGCGGAAGCCCTCCGGGCCAATCCCGAACAGCAAGTTCTCATTGTGGGCACCACCGCCAGCCTCCCCGGCCAGGAGGCCGCCTGCCAGGCCCTCAGCCAGGCCCGGGCAGAGACGGTCCAGGCCACCCTGATCGAGCTGGGCGTCTCCCCCGCTCAGCTGACCACCCTGGGGCTGGGGTTCGACCGGGACCCCTGGCACATCGACGACCTGGGGCCCGACGGGCGGCAGGTGGAGGCCAACGCCCAGCTCAACCGGAAGGTCGTGCTTCTAGACGCCGCCGGGCAGGAAGCAAGAGGGCTGATGGGATAGGCTGGAACCCGTGCAAGGGGAGCATGGCGCTGCTTGCCCTGCCGGCAGGGCAAGAAGCCTGCCGGCAGAAACCCTGGTGCTCTTTGAGGCAATCCAGGAATGCCAGACAGCGCTGCGCATTTCCGCCTCGCTTTATGAGGCGAAGTGTGATAAAATAAAGCCGCTCAACCGGGAATAGGATGAACGGGAAAAATCAAACAATCAGCGCTTTGAAGATCAGAAGATCCGCACCGCATGGGACCCGAGCAGGCGGAGTGGTACTTCTCTGTGGTGACAGCACAGAACGTCCGAACTCCGCATCTGGTGACCGTCGCAGTGGAGAACGCGGCGGCACTGGCGGAGGGGACGGAAGATACAGAGGGAGACAAGGGGGGAGGCCTATGGATCGCAAGGATTGGAAAGAACTGTTTGCCCCCCGCATTTTGCAGCGGGGGCTGGCCTATTACCGGGAGGGGGCGGTGGAGATGCTCCCGCGGAAGGGCGATGTTGTCAACGCTGTCGTACTGGGCAGGGAACGGTACCGGGTAGAGATCGGCCTGAAGGGGGATGAGATCACCGACTGGTCCTGCGACTGCCCCTATGCTTCGAAAGGGACTCCCTGCAAACATATGGCGGCGGTCTTTTACGGGCTGGACAATGCCGATCGGGAGGAGGCGCCCGGCCCCCGGGAGGGGCAGAGATCTATCCGGGCGCGGATCGATGGTATGGATCCGGAGCAGGCACAGGCCCTGCTGCTTCGGCTGGCGGAACGGGACACCGCAGTGGCCGAGCAGATCCGGTCGGCCACGGAACCCCCCTCCAAACAGCAGGTCCAGCGCTGGAAAAGACAGATCGCCCGGCTGCTGCGCCGGGCCGCCGAGGGGCATGGGTATATCGAGTACGACCGGGCCTGGGATACGATGTGTGAGCTGGACGATCTTCTCTCTGACACCACCGGTCAGCTTCTGGCGGCCGGGTATGTGTGGGAGGCGTTCTCTCTCACCGGCTATGGCTTCCAGGCAGCGGCCCAGTGTGATATGGACGATTCAGACGGAGGGCTGACGATGCTAGCCGAGACCTGCCTCGGCCTGTGGCGTGCCCAGATCGAAGCGGCCGCGCCGGATCTTCGACGCAGGATGTACCAGTGGTTTCAGGAGGTCTGCCGGACCTCAGACGACCTGTGTCAGGAGCTTTCGTGGGAAGCCCAGCAGGAATTGTTTCACGACCCGGCGTTTCTGCGGTCTAACATCGCCCAGCTGGACCGAATGATCCGGGAGGAGCAGGCCAGACCGGATCGTGGATACAGCCGGCTGCCTCAGCTCGTCATCCAGAAACTGGAACGCATGGAGGAGCTGGGGCTCCCCCGGGAGGAGCTTCAGCAGGTGGAGCGGGAGCACAGGGATCTCCCCAACGTCCGCCGCCGGGTGATTTCCCGGTTATTGGAGGGAAAGCAGTACAGCGAGGCGGCGTCTCTGCTCCGGGAGAGCAAGGAACTGGACCGGAAATGGCCCGGCCTGGTCTCCGGTTACAGCCAGGAACTGATCGGCCTGTATGAGGAGACCGGGCAGACGGAAAAGCTGCTGGATGAGCTCCAATTTCAGGTGTTCCAGTGCGGCCAGCACGATCTGGCCTATGTCAAAAAGCTCAAGGAACAGACTTCCACGAGTCGGTGGCCGGAACTGAGGGAGCGGCTGCTCGCCGGGAAAACGCTGCCTGGCGATCTGCGGGAAGCGTTTCTGGCGCAAGAGGGGCTTTATGCGCGGCTGATGGACCGGGTGGCCGCTCTGGAGAGTCTCCAGACCCTGGATCGCTGGGAGGACGTGCTCCGGCCCCAGTTTCCGGAGCGGATGCGGGACGCCTACATACAGTGCCTGGATGCACGAATGCGTCTGGCCAGCGACCGGAAACAGTATGCCGCCGCGATCTCCTATTTAAAAAAGCTCCGGACATACCCAGGCGGCAAGGATGCGGCGCTGGCTCGGCGGTGGCGGACAGCCTATCCCCGGCGGCGCAGTATGCTGGATGAGCTGGGGAAGGCGGGGTATTGAAAAGGTATTTCGGGTATTATGAAACCCCCGGAACCCCTTGAAAATACGCCAATTTTCCATGGGAAGGCGTTATGGACTGTTCTCGAACGTTACCGCATTTGTATTGTCTCACAGATGTTCGTGAGGGAAAAATTAAAGGCAAAACACAGGGCACGACAAGAGAATATAGCGGCTCTTGTGGGCCGATGGATTGACGGGCATTCGCGTTTCTGCTGGTGTCCGTTTTTCTATGCCCGAAATCAGGTGCAAAGGGGGGGCCAGGCTGGGGTGGACGCCATGGGCGGCATCGAGCTTCCGGGGATCGGGCGGACGGTCTCTGCCCATAGCAGCGCTCTTTTTCATGCAACAGCCCGAGCACCTATGCAGGTGCTCGGGCTGTTCTTCAAAACATGGGTCTTACCGTTGTATGTCACTGCGTTACTTCGCCACACCCTCGCAGAAGCGCATCAAAATGGTGGCAATCTGGGCCCGGGTGGCGTTGCCTGCGGGGCGGAGGGTGTTGTCCTCGAAGCCCTGGATGAGGCCTTCGGCCACGGCCCAGGCCACAGACTCCGCAGCGTAGGACTGGATCTGATTGGCGTCGGGGTAGGCGCTCAGGTCCACCCGGGCGGACACGTCGTAGCCCTTTGCCTCGGCGTAGCGGTAGAGAACGGTCACCAGCTGCTCCCGGGTGATGTCCTCGCCGGGGGCGAAGGTGGTGTCGGTGGTGCCGTTGACGATGCCGTTGGCTGCGGCCCAGGCCACCGCGTCGGTGTACCAGATGCCGGCCGCCACATCCGAGAACCCGCTGGTACCAGACACCTCCGGCTCACCCTCCAGGCGGTACAGGATGGTCACCAGCTGGGCCCTTGTGGTCTGGCTGTTGGGGGCGAACAAGCTGTCCCCTACCCCGTCCATGAGGCCGTTTTCGTAGGCGTAGCGGACGGCGTCATAGAACCAGTCCCCTTCCGTCACGTCGTGGAAGGGCAGCGGGGCCTGTTCAAAGGTGACGGTCACCGTCACCTGGCCGTTGGGCATGGTGAAGGTGTAGGTGCCGTCGGCCTGCTCTGTGACGGCCACGGCGTCCCCGAAGCGGTCGGTGACTGCCACGGCCCCCACCTGGTACCCCGCATCGGGGGCGGGGGTGAGGGTCACGGTGGTACCCGCCTTGGCGGCGGTGGGGTCTGCCGTCACGGTGCCGCCCTGGGTGGCCTCCACGGTGATTCTGTAGTTGGGGTTGGCGGGGGGCAGGTAGGAGGACACGGTGACGGTGCAGGAGGCGCTTGCCCCGCTGCCGTCCGCCGCTGTGGCGGTGATGACGGCGGTGCCGCGGGCCAAGGCGGTGACAACGCCATTTTCAACTGTGGCGACGCTGGGGTTGCTACTGGTCCAGGTCACCGCCTTGTTGGTGGCGTTGTCGGGGGCCACCGTGGCCGTGAGGGTCTCGGTGTCGCCCACATAGAGGCTGGTGCTGGTTTTGTTCAGTGTCACGCCGGTGACGGAAACCGTGGCGGCAGTCACAGTGACGGTACAAGAGGCAGATTTCGTGCTGTCGCCTTGTGCAGTGACAGTGATGGTGGCGGTGCCTTCGCTCACGGCACTGACAACACCGTTGTTTACTGTAGCGACGCTTGGATTATCACTGCTCCACGTTACGTTTCTATTGGTGGCATTGTTTGGCTCCACCGTAGCGGTGAGGGTGTCAGTACCACCCTCAATCAGGTTCAATGTGCTTGTGTTCAGCGACACGCCGGTAACAGGGACGTCGGTCTGCTCGTCGATTATAATAATGCTCAATTCCTTGCTGTCGGACCCGTAATCGTTAGCGGCCTTTACGGTGAAGGTGCTCGTCCCCGCCGTGGTGGGAGTGCCGGAGATAAGGCCGGTGCTTTCATCCAAAGTCAGACCGGCGGGCAGAGAACCGTCGGTGACCTCCCATGAGGTTGGGCTGCCGTCAGCATTAAGAGTTTCGCTGTAGGATGTATTCACAGTACCATCGTCAAGGGCAGTTGTGGTAATTCTCGGCGGCGCAGTACCATCGATGTCGTCGGGCAAGGTGCCGGAGTTTTCAATCTTGCCGTTGTTGGTCAGGGTTCCGCTGTTGGTCACGGTGCCCTCATTGGTCAGTGTTGCGCCGCTGTCAATCGTCAGGCTCGCCCCGCTGGGAATATCCAGTCTCTCGCCCTCGCCGATGGTCAAATTCTCCTGCAAGGTCGCATCGCCGTACACGGTGCCGGTGCCGTTATCAAAGACGATACCAACACTGTCATCAGCAGGGGAAACTTTCTTGAGATCTTGTAGCAATCCGGCACCGATCCCACCCCCTCTTGCGTCCACGATGGCACTGTTGCTGATGGTTAAGGTCGTAGTATTAGGAACGGTACCACTGCCGATAGAATCATATAGAATCCCTGGAGACCCGCTGGCAGTCAGGCTGCCGCCGTCCACAGTCAGAGAGGCGGTCGAACTTTTGTGGGATTGCACATTGACACCATAACTGGTCCCCGTTGCTTCAACCTTGGCGTTCTGGATAAACAAAGCGGCATCGCCGTTGTTGCTCTGAACCCAGATTCCTGGATTACTAGAGCCGCTGGCATCCAGACTGCCGCCGCTTTCGCTTGTGATGGTCAGGGTGGCTTCGCCAGTAGAACTGGCCAACACATAGATCCCCTTGCCGACCTCTGCGATTGTATTGGTGCCCTCCAATGTGATGGTCAACTCCGCAGCGCCGTTCTGATTGTGCACGCCAATGGCAGCGCCAGCGATAAAAGTGCTGGTATCCGTAGACACGCTCTCTTTAATTGTGGCGTTGTGCAAGGTCAGGGTATTATTCGCTACGTCATAATGGATATAGTTGTCCATCGGTATGTCTCCGCTTGTGTATGCGGTGACATTTCCATCACTGTCCGTTGTCCAGTAGCCGGTAGAAGAGATTTTTACACCGCCGACATAAATCACCTGGTAATCCGGCGCAGCCGCCAGCGCCGTGGCGGGCAGAAGCCCTAAGCACAGGACCAGGGCCATGCACAGGCTTACTATTTTCTTTCGCATCATGCTCTCTCCTCCTCGGGTTTCAGGTTGGGCTGCGCCCCGGGGGCGCATCGTTTCTCGTTCCTGCACACCCCCAGCAGGGTGCCGGGGACGGGGTAGAAGTGGCGGCAGGCGCCGCAGTCCACCCCGCCCTCCTCCAGGTCGGCCTGGGGGCAGGCGTCCTCGATGGTCAGCAGAATGGGCCGGCCCGCCGGGGTGCAGGGGGGGTGGTCGATCACCGGGCCGTAGTCCAGGATGGCCTGCCCCGTGACCCCGTCCCGGCGCAGGGGGAGGTCCAGGGTAAGGCCCTCGATGAAAAACCGCCGGGTCATGGGGCCCCCCCCTCCGCCCCCGCCGGGGCGGGGGACGCAAAAAACGGGCGCGCCATGCCCACGGAAGGTCCGTGGACGCGGCGCGCCCGTTGCGCTGGTGTGGTTAGAAAACGCTGCGCAGCAGAAAAAGACAGACTTAGTCTGTCTGTCTGTCTGTCTGTCTGTCTGTCTGTCTGTCTGTCTGTCTGTCTGTCTGTC
>ERZ857998.2018-NODE-2018-length-20434-cov-9.509986_pt1 | contig 20434 bp, 10 predicted proteins | sample MGYA00519954_ERZ857998 | MGnify/ENA primary metagenome ERZ857998 (study PRJEB31778, sample SAMEA3449424) | human gut metagenome | biome: human gut; feature: human-associated habitat; material: faeces | place: United Kingdom | collected 2010/2012 ...
GGCACATCACCACGGGCAGATCCTGGATCGCGACGTCGTGGATCACATTGTCGTAGGCCCGCTGCATGAAACTCGAATAAATGTTGCAGAAGGGAATCATGCCCGCCGCGGCCAGTCCGGCCGAGAAAGTCACGGCATGCCCTTCGGCGATGCCCACGTCGAAACAGCGGCCGGGCATCTCGCGCAGCAGAATGTTCATCGAACAGCCCGACGGCATGGCGGGCGTGACGCCCACGACGCGCCCGTCGCGGCGCGCCAGTTCCAGCAGGGTTTCGCCGAACACGTCCTGATAACGCGCTGCGCCGCCCGGAGCCGAAATCCGCTCGCCCGTATCGGGATTGAAACGCCCCGGGGCGTGCCAGGCGGGCTGGTCGTGCTCGGCCGGCAGGTAGCCCTTGCCCTTGACCGTCATCACGTGCAGCAGTTTAGGCCCCTCGATGTCGCGCAACGCCCGAAGCGTCCGCACCAACTCCTTGAGGTTGTGACCGTCCACCGGACCGAAATAACGGAAATTGAGACTTTCGAAAAAATTGCTCTTGTTCAGCAGCCCCTGCTTCACGGCGTTGCCCGCCTTCTGGCAGAGCCGCAGCAGCCGCGGCGTATGCGACATCAGCCCCCACAGCCGTTGTTTGAAACGGTTGTAGTGCACCGAGGTCGAGATTTTCAGCAGGTAGTTTTTCAGCGCTCCCGTGGCCTGGTCGATGGCCATGTTGTTGTCGTTGAGAATCACCAGCAGGTTGGTGCGCTTCGAGGCCCCGGCGTTGTTCAGCCCCTCGAACGCAAGCCCTCCGGTCATCGAGCCGTCGCCGATCACGGCCACGACCTGCCGCTTCTCGCCCCGCAGTTCGGCGGCCTTGGCCATGCCGAACGCCGCGGAGATCGACACCGAAGCGTGCCCGCCCCCGAAAGAATCGTATTCGCTCTCGGACATGCGCGGAAAACCGCTGATGCCGTTCAGCTGCCGTTTGGTTTTAAACGCCTCGCGGCGTCCCGTGATGATCTTGTGGGCGTAGGTCTGATGGCCGACGTCCCAGACGATCCGGTCCTCCGGGGTGTCGAAGACGTAATGCAGGGCCGCAGCCAGTTCCACGGCCCCGAGGCTCGATGCCAGGTGGCCCGGATTGACCGCACACTCGTCGATGATGTAACGCCTCAGCTCGTCGCAGTAGGCGGACAGCTCCTCCGGCGGGAGTTTTTTCAACTCCCGCGGTGAGGAAATCGTATCGAGCAGTTTATATTCTTCCGACGACATAAGGATTGCAAAGATAGAAAAAAGAACGGACGCCTCCAAAACCGAATCGCGCGCGGCCCGGCAAAACGCTCCGACCGGTAAAAGTGTCGTTACGACACCAAAGATAAGGAATATATATGAATTTTTTCGAAAAAATACCTATCTTCGCACTACGATAAAACGCGACCCACGATGAAATACAAGCGAATACTCCTGAAATTGAGCGGCGAATCGCTGCAAGGCGGACAGAAATACGGGCTTTCCCCCGAGACGCTGCAATCCTACGCCGAGCAGATCAAAGCCGCCGCAGCAACGGGCGTCCAGATCGGCATCGTCATCGGCGGCGGCAACATCTTCCGCGGCCTCACGGGCGCCAAAAAGGGCTTCGACCGCGTGAAGGGCGACCAGATGGGCATGCTCGCCACGATCATCAACTCGCTGGCGCTCCAGTCGGCGCTCGAAGACAACGGCGTCCGATGCAAGGTGCTCACCTCGATCCGCATGGAACCCATCGGCGAATACTACTCCAAAGCCCGTGCCATCGAATACCTCGAAGCGGGCTACGTGGTGATCGTCGGAGGCGGCACGTCGAACCCCTACTTCACGACCGACTCGGCGTCGGCGCTGCGCGGCATCGAGATCGAGGCCGACGTGATGCTGAAGGGCACCCGCGTGGACGGCGTCTACACGGCCGACCCGGAGAAGGACCCCGCAGCGACGAAATTCGACGAAATCACGTTCGAGGAGGTCCTCGACCGCCGTCTGAAGGTCATGGACCTCACGGCCTTCACGCTCTGCCGCGAGAACGGTCTCCGGATCATCGTCTTCGACATGGACACCGCGGGCAACCTCGGCAAGGTCCTTGCCGGGGAGAAGATCGGAACGCTGGTAAAACTGTAAGACTATGGCAACCAAGAAAAGCAACAAATCGCTGTGGGTGATGCTGGCGCTGATCGCCGCGATCATCGCCGTCATCCTGCTGCTGCCCTCGTGCGGCAACCGCAACGCCAAGAAGGGCGCCGAGACGGACGCCGAATCGACAACGCTCGTAAAGGCCGGAGACACGGCTCCGGACTTCACGGTCGAGATGGTCGACGGCAGCTCCATGACGCTCGGCGACCTGAAGGGCAAAGTCGTGCTGCTCAACTTCTGGGCCACGTGGTGTCCGCCCTGCCGGCAGGAGCTGACCCGCGTGCAGACGGACATCATCAACCGCTTCGCCGGCAAGGAGTTCGTCTTCCTGCCCGTATCGCGAGGCGAGAAACGCGAGGCCGTGGAGGCGTTCCGCGAAAAGACCGGCTACGCCTTCCCGATGGGACTCGACCCCGCACGCACCGTCTACGACCGCTACGCCTCGAACTACATCCCGCGGAACTTCGTGATCGACCGCAAGGGCAAGGTCGTGCTGGCCACGGTAGGCTACGACGAACATGAATTCGAGGAGCTGATCCGCACCATCGAAAAAACACTCGGAAATTAAACCCCAACACTTATGGATACCAAGACGATTCTCAACGAAGCTACGGGCCGCATGCAGAAGGCCATCGACCACCTCGAAGAGGAACTTTTGAACGTTCGCGCCGGCAAGGCGTCGCCCAACGCCCTAAACGGCGTAATGGTCGACTATTTCGGCTCGCAGGTTCCCGTTTCGGGCGCTGCCAGCGTCACCGTACCCGACGCCAGGACCATCCTGATCCAGCCGTGGGACAAGAACATGCTGCGCCCGATCGAGAAAGCCATCATCGACTCGAACATCGGCCTGACGCCCTCGAACAACGGCGAGCAGATCCGCCTGACGATTCCGCCCCTTACGGAGGAGCGCCGCAAAGAGCTGGTGAAGCAGGTGCGCGCCGAAGCGGAGACCGCCCGCATCAGCCTGCGCAACGCCCGCCGCGACGCGGTGGAAGCCTTCAAGAAGGCCCAGAAGGAGGGCATGCCCGAGGACGAATCGAAGGACGGCGAAACGCAGTCGCAGAAACTGCTCGAAAAGTTCTCAAAGACGCTGGACGAAGCGCTTTCGAAGAAGGAGAAGGAGATTATGACGGTCTGACCTGCCGGCTTCCGCAAGACGAAAAGCCCGGCTGGAAATCTATTCCAGCCGGGCTTTTTCCATCCGTTTGTCCGGCGAACCCCGCGCGCCTGCGCGCAACAACCCCGCATCGCCCCGGCAAAACCGACAAAACCGGCGCAGACGGATCGTCTCCGATTGCAAACCCGTCCGCACACATCCACCGCCCATCCACCGTCATCCGCCGTCATTCACCGTCATCCGCCGCCCATCTGCCGGACCGTGCCTGTTCCACAACATAAAAAATCCCGGTCTCCAACTGCGGAAACCGGGATTCATCTATTTGCAGCGGCTCAAGCCGCAGGGAATTACTTTACCTTCGGGCCTGCGGTTACGAGTTTCTTGCCCTCCTCGTTGCCCGTGAACTTCACGAAGTTCTTCACGAAACGGTTGGCCAGATCCTCTGCCTTAACCTCCCAATCCTTGGCGCTCTTGTAGGTGTCACGCGGATCGAGGATAGCGGGGTCTACGCCCGGCAGGACGGTCGGAACCACGAAATCGAAGATAGGCATGGTCTTGGTCGGAGCCTTGTCGATCGAACCGTCGAGGATGGCGTCGATAATACCGCGCGTATCCTTGATCGAGATACGTTTGCCGGTACCGTTCCAGCCCGTGTTCACCAGGTATGCCTTGGCACCGGCCTTCTTCATCTTCTTCACCAGTTCCTCACCGTACTTGGTGGGGTGCAGCGAAAGGAATGCCGCGCCGAAGCATGCCGAGAAAGTCGGGGTCGGCTCGGTGATACCGCGCTCGGTACCCGCCAGCTTGGCGGTGAAGCCCGACAGGAAATAGTATTTGGTCTGCTCGGCATTGAGGATCGAAACCGGGGGCAGCACGCCGAATGCGTCGGCCGAAAGGAAGATCACCTTCTTGGCAGCCGGGGCTTTCGATACGGGTTTCACGATATTCTCGATGTGGAAGATCGGGTACGAAACGCGGGTGTTCTCGGTTACCGACTTGTCGGCATAGTCGATCTTGCCCTTCTTGTCTACCGTCACGTTCTCCAGCAGCGCGTTGCGGCGGATGGCGTTCCAGATGTCGGGCTCGTTCTCCTGCGAGAGGTTGATGACCTTGGCGTAGCAGCCACCCTCGAAGTTGAATACGCCGTCGTCGTCCCAGCCGTGCTCGTCGTCGCCGATCAGCTGACGCTTCGGGTCGGTCGAAAGCGTGGTCTTGCCGGTGCCCGACAGGCCGAAGAAGATAGCGGTCTCGCCCTTGGCATTGGTGTTGGCCGAGCAGTGCATCGAAGCCATGCCCTTGAGCGGAAGCAGGTAGTTCATGTAGGAGAACATACCCTTCTTCATCTCGCCGCCGTACCAGGTGTTGAGGATAACCTGCATTTTCTCGGTGAGGTTGAAAACGACGGCCGTCTCGGAGTTCAGGCCGAGTTTCTTATAGTTCTTGACCTTGGCCTTCGAAGCGTTGAGCACCACGAAATCGGGCTCGCCGTATTTCTCCAGTTCGGCGTCGGTCGGACGGATGAACATGTTCTTTACGAAATGGGCCTGCCATGCGACCTCCATGATGAAACGGATCTTGAGGCGCGAATTCTCGTTGGCGCCGCAGAAAGTGTCCACGACATAGAGTTTCTTGCCCGACAACTCCTGGGTAGCGAGTTTCTTCAGCTCCTTCCAGGCAGCCTTCGTAACAGGCTTGTTGTCGTTCTTATATTCATCGGAAGTCCACCAGATCGTATCCTTGGTGGTCTCGTCCATTACGAAGAACTTGTCCTTGGGCGAACGGCCGGTATAAACGCCGGTCATCACGTTCACGGCACCGGTCTCGGTCAGCTGGCCTTTTTCGAAACCGCGGAGCCCCTTCTTGGTCTCCTCGCGGAAAAGTTCGTCGTACGACGGATTGTACACGATCTCGGTCACACCCGTGATCCCATACTTTTTCAAATCCATTTTGTCCATAATAATTGTTATTTTAATAAAACATCAAATCCTTGATTAACCTAACGTCGAAAATCCGCAAGACCGGACTTTAACCGCACAAAGGTAGAAAAACTTTTACACTTGTGAAAAAACTAACAGTGAAAAAAGCAAAAAAAATCCATTATTTTTTCCGATAAGCGTATATGATTCATTTATAAGCAGGTACCGCATCCCGGACAGTCGCACGGAAAGCCGGCTCGATACCCTACCACAAACATACGGCCGGAATCCGCAGCGGCGCTTCGCAGGATGGAATTCGAGGCGGACGCATAGGCCCCGCTTCGGTCGAAACACTCATCGACGGCGCACGGCATGCCCGCCCGACGAAACACCGCCGGACATAAGCAATGACGGGAGCGGCGTCTGCGGGGCAACCGCATCGCAATCAGGGAACTGGAAGTATTTTCCGACAATCCGCCCGGCAGCCGGAATGAACCCGACGCACGAACTCCGAAAAAACCGGAACGAAAGGGGACGATATACCGGAATTTTTTCTATCTTTGATAAGTCAGCCCTATAAAAACATCGTTACTCGTTCCGAATAATGCGCCCGATAAAAATACGCCACGACAGGATCTGCCTGAAACCGTTTTCGATCGAATGGATAAACTACCATAGTTTCTCCATCGTGTTGGTTATTTCCGGGACATTCTTCTGCTGTTATTTCGTCTCCGACCTCATTCACGGATTCTGGGATCGGTACTGGCTCGCCGCGCTTCTGCTATTCGGCGCCGGCTTTGCCCTCTATACGATCCAATGCCGGAAACTGAAATTCAAGAGTATCCCGCTCTCCGGGCAACACGACGGACTGAAAGAGCAGATACGGAAACTGCTGGCCGACGGGGGATGGAGGATCGAATACGACAATCAGCGTTATTTGCAGGCCGTAAACCGAAAGGGCATCCCCTTTCTGGACTGCGACCTGCTGATCTTGGGGTGGAGAAGCGACGAAATCCGGTGGGCCCTGGTCTACGACCCGTGGTATAACATGGCGGGGGGAATATTTACGTTCAACAGATACGGACGGAAAACCGTAAAGGCGATAAAGGCACTCGCCGGCAATTCGGCGGAAGCTCCTGCTCCCCGGAAACTCGGATAGACCATGGCCGGGCTTTATTTCCACATACCGTTCTGCAAACGCATCTGCGCCTACTGCGACTTCTACAAGAGCGCCCGGCTGGAGCAGATGGACGGCGTAACGGCCGCCATGCACCGCGAACTGGACGAACGGCAGGATTACCTGCGCGGCGAAGCGGTCACGACCCGCTATTTCGGCGGCGGCACGCCTTCGCTCTACGCACCCGCCGCGCTGAAAGGACTGCTGGATCATGCCGCGCTGCTGTTCGACTGCTCCGGCACCACGGAAACCACCCTCGAGGCCAACCCCGACGACCTGACGGAAAATTACCTCGACGGGCTGCGCGAAGCGGGCATAGACCGGCTGTCGATCGGCATCCAGTCGTTCGACGACGGGTGCCTGAAGCTGATGAACCGCCGCCATACGGCGGCACAGGCCATCGGTGCGGTGCGGGCGGCACAACGCGCCGGGTTCGGGAACATCACCGCCGACCTGATCTTCGGCATTCCCGGCTTCGGCGGGGATTCGCTGAAAAGATCGCTCGACGGAATGCTGTCGCTCGGCGTACAGCACATTTCGGCATACCATTTGACCATCGAACCCGATACGGCCTTCGGCCGCCGTGCGGCACGGGGCGAGTTCCGCGCCGTGGACGAAGAGGTCAGCGAGGAGGAGTTCCTCACGGTGCACGATACGCTTACGGCCGCCGGATTCGAGCATTACGAGGTTTCGAACTATGCCCTGCCGGGATTTCGAGCCCGTCACAACGCCTCCTACTGGCATGGGACGAAATACCTCGGCATCGGGCCCGCAGCCCACTCGTTCGACGGCGAAGAAAGGCACTGGAACGCCAGTTCAGTGGAAAAATACATAGCAGGCGCTCCCGCCGGGAAGGAAGTGCTGACCCGACGCGACCGGTTCAACGAATATGTCATGACGGCGCTCCGGACGGTCGAGGGGATCGATCTGGAAGAGGCCGCGGCACGTTTCGGAGCAAAACGGCTGGCGCGGATGCAGGAAGAGGCAGCACCGTTCCTCCGTTCGGGTACGCTCCGCATAGCCCGGGGGCGGATGGCCCTCCCGCCGGAAAAATTCCTGATTTCGGATGCCGTGATCGGGGCACTTTTCGAAACATAACACGACATGCAACGATGTGAAACAGAAATGTTAAGTTATTATTAAATATTTTTACTAATTAATCGAACAAGGTTGTTTTATATAAATATAAGTATTACCTTTGCAGCGGTTTTCAACCGATTCATCGAGTAAATTACAAACAAGCACGACAAATATGAGTAATGCAAAACTGACTCCCGACTACCTTTTCGAGGTGAGCTGGGAGGTCTGCAATAAGGTCGGCGGCATCCATACCGTCATCTCGACCAAAGCACAGACCGTAACCCGTAAATTCGCCGACCGCTATATCCTCATCGGGCCCGACCTCCAGCACGAGGGGGCGAACCCCGAATTCGAGGAAGACCCCGACATGCTGAAGGCATGGCGCCAGAGCGTATACAGCGACGGCCTCCGGATCCGCGTGGGACACTGGAAGATCAAGGGCGAGCCGACGGTGATCCTGGTGGACTTTACTTCGCTGATCCCCCGCAAAGACGAAATACTCAAGAAACTCTGGGAGACGTACCACGTGGATTCGCTCTCGGGACAGTGGGACTACATCGAGCCCGTGCTCTTCGGCTATGCCGCGGGCATGGTCATCGCCTCGTATGTCGACAATTTCTGCAACGCGACGGACAAGATCGCCGCGCATTTCCACGAGTGGATGACCGCCGCAGGCGGACTCCACCTGCGCAAACACGCCCCCTATGTGGCCACGCTCTTCACGACGCACGCCACGGTCATGGGGCGCTGCATCGCCGGCAACGGCCTGCCGCTCTACAACGACCTGGCCAAGTTCAATGCCGACGAACTGGCCCGGCAGTTCAACGTCGTGGCCAAACACTCGATCGAGAAGATGGCCGCCACATACCACGACGCCTTCCTCACGGTCAGCGACATCACGGCCAACGAATGCAAATACCTGCTGGGGCGTGAACCGGACGGCATCACCCCCAACGGGTTCGAAAACGACTTCGTATGGACGGGCGAGGAGTACGACGCCAAACGTGCCGAAGCCCGCACGGCGATGATCTCGGTAGCCGAAGCCTGCCTCGGGCACAAGTTCCGGAAGGAACCGCTGATCGTCGGCACCAGCGGCCGCTACGAATTCCGCAACAAGGGGCTCGACGTATTCATCGAGTCGCTCAAAAAGCTGGCCGCCTCCGACCGTCTCAAACGCGAAGTCCTGGCCTATGTCACCGTTCCGGCCGCCAACCGCGGCCCGCGTGCGGACTTGCAGGCACACCTGGCCGACCCGGCCAGCCCGATCGACGGCGGACAATACAAGTATTCGACCCATTACCTCGAATACCAGAACAGCGACCCGATCGTGAACGCCCTGAACGGCAGCATCCTCACGACCGACGATTCGAAGGTGAAGGTGATCTTCGTGCCGACCTACCTGAACAAGGCCGACGGCATCTTCAACAAGGATTACTACGAACTGCTCGTCGGTATGGACATCACGGTATTCCCCTCCTACTACGAACCGTGGGGCTATACGCCGCTCGAATCGGTGGCATTCTCGGTGCCGACCATCACCACGACCCTCGCAGGGTTCGGGCTGTGGGTCGACAAGCAACGCGAGCACCTGGGCGTGGAGGTCATCCGACGCGACGACTACAACGACAAGGAGGTCGAGGAGAAGATCGCCGACTCGCTGCTGCGCTTCAGCGCGCTGGACGAGAAACATGTCTCCGAGATGCGCGTTTCGGCCTACGAGATATCGGAAACTGCGCTCTGGGAGCACCTTTTCGCCGCCTACGAACAGGCCTACTCCGAGGCTGTCGAAAGTTCGGTGATCCGTACCAACCGCGCCGTGCTCGACGAGAGCAACGCCCGCAACGAACAGATCAATTTCGTACGCCAGCAGCTCTTCGCCGAGAAGCCCAACTGGAACCGCATGATGGTCGACAAAACCCTGCCCAAGCGCCTGCATGCCCTGGAAGAACTTTCGCGCAACCTCTGGTGGTGCTGGAACCCCGGGCCCCGCGACCTGTTCGAAGGCATCGACCCGGCACTCTGGGCCGAATGCGAGCGCAACCCGATCGCTTTCCTCGACAAACTGAGCGTGGAACGCATAAAGGGGCTCGAACGCGACGAGGCCTTTCTCGGGCAGCTCGACGCCGTATATGCGCAGTTCCGCGACTATATGAACGAAAAACCCGCCCCGAAGACCCCCACGATTTCGTATTTTTCGATGGAATACGGCCTGCACTCGTCGCTCAAGATCTACTCGGGCGGCCTGGGCATACTCGCGGGAGACTACCTCAAGGAGGCCTCGGACAAGAACGTCCCGATGGCAGCCGTGGGCCTGCTTTACCGGTACGGCTACTTCACGCAGCGCCTTTCGGCACAGGGGGCGCAGGAGGCGACCTACGAGGCACAGAATTTCTATAAACTCCCGATCTCGCCCGTGCGCGACGAAGCCGGCAACTGGCTGACGGTCACCATCGCCTTCCCGGGGCGTACGCTTTCGGCGCGCGTCTGGAAATGCCAGGTCGGCCGCACGGATCTCTACCTGCTCGACACGGATTTCGAGGCCAACCTCGAGGAAGACCGCCAGATCACCCACTACCTCTACGGCGGCGACTGGGAGAACCGCCTCAAGCAGGAAATCCTGCTCGGGATCGGCGGTATCCGCGCACTGCGCGCACTGGGCATCAAGCACGACGTGTTCCACTGCAACGAGGGACATGCCGCGTTCATCGGCATCGAGCGCATCCGCGACCTGGTGAACCACAAGAAGCTCTCCTTCTCGGAGGCGCTGGAGGTGATCCGTTCCTCGTCGCTCTTCACGACGCACACCCCCGTGCCCGCCGGGCACGACGCCTTCCCCGAGTCGATGATCCGCCAGTACATGTCGCACTACCCCGACGTGCTGGGCATCACCTGGGAGCAGTACATCAACCTGGGCAAGACCAACCCCAACGACCCCAACGAGAAGTTCTCGATGTCGGTGCTGGCCTGCAACCTCTCACAGGAGGTCAACGGCGTATCGTGGCTCCACGGCGAAGTGTCGAAGGAGATCCTGGGCAACATGTGGCCGGGTTATTTCAAGAACGAACTCCACATCGGCTATGTCACGAACGGCGTACACTTCCCGACATGGATCGCGACGAACCTGCGCCGCCTCTACGCCCGCTATTTCGCCGACGGCTTCGAGGGGCACGCCTACGACATCCCGGCATGGCAGAAAGTCCACAACATCCCCGACGGGGAGCTGTGGGCCGGGCGCATGCACCTCAAGAACAAGCTCATCAAGCATATCCGCAAGCGTTACAGCGACCCCAGCCAGGTGCGGCTCGACTCGCCGCGCCAGATGTTGCAGGTCATCGAGGGCATCAAGCCCGACGTGCTGTCCATCGGTTTCGCACGCCGCTTCGCAACCTATAAGCGCGCCTACCTGCTCTTCACGAACCTCGACCGGCTCTCGGCCATCGTGAACAACAAGGAGCGCCCCGTGCAGTTCATCTTCGCCGGCAAGGCCCACCCCAACGACAAGCCGGGGCAAGACCTCATCAAACGCATCGTCGAAGTGGCCGCCATGCCGCAGTTCGTGGGCAAGATCCTCTTCCTGCAGAATTACGACATGGAGCTGGCACGCCGCATGGTGCAGGGCGTCGACGTATGGCTCAACACCCCGACCCGTCCGCTCGAAGCTTCGGGGACGTCGGGCGAGAAGTGCGTCATGAACGGCGTGCTGCAATTCTCGGTGCTCGACGGATGGTGGGTCGAAGGCTACAAGGAGGGCGCCGGGTGGATGCTGCCCATGGAGCGCACCTTCGCCGACCAGCACTATCAGGACGAGCTCGACGCCGAAATGATCTACAACACCATCGAGGAGCAGATCGTCCCGAAATATTACGACCGCGACAGGGACGGCGTACCCCACGCATGGGTGGAGTCGGTCAAGAAATGCGTTGCCGACATCGCATCGAATTTCACGACCAACCGCATGCTAAACGACTACGAGGAACGGTTCTACAACAAGCTCGCGGCACGCAAGCACCGGATCGTCGAGGGCGGCTACAAGCTGGCCCGCGAGATCGCGGCCTGGAAACGCAAGGTCTCGTCGGTATGGGATCAGATCCGCGTGATCGACGTACAGCGCGTAAAAATCGACAACAAGGCGATCTTCGTAGGCGAAAAGTACCATTTCGAAGTAACCGTGGACATCGCCAGCCTGCGTCCCGAGGACATCGGCGTGGAGATGGTCATTGCACAGCAGATCGTTGGCGGGCAGAATGCCAACGTGATGCACACGATCGGGCTCAAGCACACCAAGACCGAAGGCAGCCGCGTTACCTACGCACTGGATTATACGCCCGACGAAGCCGGCACGTTCGACGTGGCGCTGCGTATTTTCCCGGTGAACCCGCACCTGCCCCATCGCATGGATTTTGCATTGGTAAAATGGGCTTAGCCAATTTGGCCCTAATAATGTAAAAAAGATATGAATTTTCGGAAATGCGATTGCCTTTTCGCAAAAATTCAGCTATCTTTATAGAACGAACCGTATTTTTAGAAGGACATGTCAGCACTTACTTTCGACAAAAGCGAATTGGGCAACCTGGAGTATTCGCTCCAGCGCGAGATGCTCTCCACAGACCGTATCGGCGGATATATGAGCACGACTATCGTCTGCTGCAACACCCGCCGCTACCACGGCCTGATGGTAGCGCCCATAGACGACAGCGACAGGACGTATGTCCTGCTCTCGTCGCTCGACGAAACCATCGTCCAGCACGACCAGACATTCAACCTGGCCCTGCACCGCTTCAAGGGGGTATACGAGCCGCGCGGACACAAGTATATCACCGACTTCAAATATACGCCGACCCCCACGATCACCTACCGCGTGGGCGGCGTGATCCTGCGGAAGGAGATGCTGTGGATACACAAGCGCACGCAGCTGATGATCCGCTACACGCTCGTCGAAGCGAATTCGGAAACGCACCTGCGGCTGCGGCCTTTCCTCGCCTTTCGCGACAAACACGCGCTGACGCATGCCAACATGGAGGCCGACGGGCACTCCTACCCGGCAGTCAACGGTGTGAAATGCCGCCTCTACGGGTCGTTCCCGTGGCTCTACCTGCAGACCAGCAAGCCCGGTGCGGAATTCGTGCCCGCGCCCGACTGGTACTACGGATTCGAATACCAGCAGGATCTGGCCCGCGGTTATGACGGTTACGAAGACCTGCTCACGACGGGCTATTTCGAAACGGAACTCAAGAAGGGCGAAAGCATCATCTTCTCGGCCTCGCTCGACGAAATGGGATCGGTCAAGACCATCGAAGAGGTATTCGCCGCATCCATCGCCCGGCGCACGCACAAGATCGACTTCATCAGCTGCCTGGAGCACTCGGCGCGGCAATTCGTCATCCGGCGTCCCGGCGACCGCACCGAAGTGGTGTCGGGCTACCCGTGGCACGGGGTTTCGGGGCGCCAAACCTTCGTTTCGCTCCCGGGCATCACGCTCGAACAGGGGCATAAGGAGGACTGTATCGACGCCCTCGACACGCTGGTGCGCGAAATGCGCGACGGCATGTTCACGGGCAACGCCTCGGCGGCCGTCGCAGCAGATGCCCCGCTGTGGTTCTTCTGGACGCTCCAGCAACTCGAACGGGAGGTGGGCGGCAAGCAGATATGGAAAGCCTACGGCCCGGCCATGAAAGATATTCTGGAAAGCTACCGCCGGGGAGTCGGCGGTCGCGTCGCGCTGCATGACAACGGGCTGGTGTGGGCCGCTGCGGACGACGTCCCGATGACATGGATGAACGCCCTGATCGACGGCCGCCCCGTCACTCCGCGCAACGGTTATCAGGTAGAGGTGAACGCATTGTGGTACAACGCCGTATGCTACACGCTCGAGCTGGCCGGCAAACACGGCGACAAAGCCTTCGTCAAGGCCTGGGAGTCACTCCCGGCACGCACGCAGGCGTCGTTCGTCGAACTGTTCCGCCTGCCGGAAGGCTATCTGGCCGATTTCGTAGGGACGGACGGGCCCGACAAATCGACGCGCCCCAACATGATCGTCGCCTGCGGGCTGGATTACAAGATGCTCGACGAAGAGCTGCAACTGGAGGTGATCCGCACCGTACGCCAGCACCTGCTCATCCCCAAGGGGCTGCGGACACTCTCGCCCCGCAACCTGCTCTACAAAGGTTCGCAGGAAGGAGGTTCGCCCGCAGAGCGCGATTTCGCGGGCAAGAACGGTTCGGCATGGCCGTGGCTGCTGCAATTCTACGTCAAGGCATGTTTCGATATCGACGGGGATGCATTCCTGCCGCAGGCCCGGGAGATACTCGCCAATTTCGACGAAGACATCCAGAGCTACGGTATCGGGTCTATTTGCGAGCTTTACGATGCCGACCCGCCCTACGCATCGCGCGGCGCTATCTCGCAGGCGTGGAGCGTCGGGGCCGTGCTCAATATCCACAGCATGATCCGCGAGCGCACGAAGGAGGAGGCCCGGGAAAGCAACACCGCTGGGAAAGCCGCGAAGGCGGTGAAGCCCGTGGCGAAAAGTACTGCCAAAAAAGCTGCGGTAAAGAAAACCGCAACGGACAATACACCAAAGAAAACTGCGGCAAAGACGGCCATCGCAAAAGAGGCCGCAGAAAAGAAACCCGCAGCGAAAAAGAGTGCGGAGAAGAAACCGACGGAAAAAAAGCCGGCCGCAACAAAGGCCGCGACAAAAAAGATAAAGACTGGGAAATAACAGGCTGTGACGGGAGGAAAATCCTGCCAAGGCGGGATTCCGGGGCGTCCGGACTTGCAACCGCGGCTTGTGGCCGTGAGCCGGGACGTTCCTGTGAGAGGAAAGGTAAAAATTGCAAAACAAGGATATAGTTATGAGAGTTTTAATGTTCGGTTGGGAGTTCCCGCCCCACATCGCGGGTGGTTTGGGAACGGCATGTTACGGGATGACCCGCGGGCTGGCACGCAACGATGTCGACGTAACATTCGTAGTACCCCATGCCTACGGCGACGAGGATCAGCGATTCACGCACGTCCTGAATGCCAGTGACGTGGAGGCGCTTTACGGATCTACGGGAAGCGGCGCGGACGATATTCTCGAGAAGATGTCGTTCATCCACATCGACTCGAACATGGTACCTTACATCTCCCCCGAAGAGTACGAACAGTACCAGGAGCGCTACGTCAAATCCGGACAGAAAGTCTGGTCGACGACCGATGCCTGGAAACAACGCTATACCTTCTCGGGCAAGTACGGCGCCAACCTTATGGAGGAGGTCGCCCGCTATGCCGTAGTCGCGGCGCAGGTGGCCAAAGACCTCGAAGGGCAGTTCGACGTGATCCACGCCCACGACTGGCTCACCTACTACGCCGGTATCGCCGCCAAGCGCGTATCGGGCAAGCCGCTGGTCGTGCATATGCACGCCACGGAATACGACCGCAGCGGCGAGAACGTCAACACGCAGGTCTACGCCATCGAACGTGCAGGCATGCATGCCGCAGACCGGGTGATCGCCGTTTCGAACCTCACGCGCAACATCGTCATCAACCGCTACGGCGTCCCGGCCGACAAGGTCGTGACGGTACACAATGCCGTGCGGTTCGCCGCAGGCCAGTGCAAAATGCCCGAACGGGGCGTGGACGACAAGATCGTCACGTTCCTGGGGCGTATCACCTACCAGAAAGGCCCCGACTATTTCGTCGAGGCCGCGGCCAAGGTGCTGAAGAAAGTCCCCAACGTACGTTTCGTAATGGCCGGCTCGGGCGACATGATGAACCACGTCATCCGCCGCGTGGCGCGGCTGGGCATTGCCGACAGGTTCCACTTCACCGGATTCCTGCGCGGCGAGGACGTACACAAGATGTTCCAGTTGTCGGATGTCTACGTCATGCCGTCGGTTTCGGAGCCGTTCGGCATATCGCCCCTCGAGGCAATGCGTTCGAACGTCCCGGTGATCATCTCCAAGCAGAGCGGCGTGGCCGAAGTACTCGACTATGCCGTGAAGGTCGACTACTGGGATGTCGATGCCCTGGCCGATGCCATCTACGGGCTGATCCAGTACCCGGCGCTTGCGGGGATGTTCGCCTCGAAAGGCCTGGAAGAGGTCACGAACCTGAAATGGAACGATGCCGCAGCCAAAATCAAAACCGTATACGAAGCGGTGATCGAAGAGAATAAAAAACAATAAAATAGCTACCCTATGAAAACCGTCTGCTTATATTTTCAGGTACACCAGCCCTGGCGACTGAAGAAGTACCGCTTCTTCAACATGGGCAAGGATCACAACTATCTGGACGACCTGCTGAACCGCTCCATCATGCAGAAAGTCGCCCGGCAATGCTACCTGCCGATGAACGCCCTGTTGCTGAAGCTCATCCGGGAAAACAAGGGTAAGTTCCGCTGCTCGTTCTCGATCACGGGCATCGCCATCGAACAGTTCCGCACCTATGCGCCCGAAGTCCTCGAATCGTTCAAGGAACTGGCCGCCACGGGTTGCGTAGAGTTCCTCGCCGAGACTTACTCCCACTCGCTGGCCTCGCTGGCTTCGAAGGAGGATTTCACCGAACAGGTAAAACTCCACACGGCACTTATAAAAAAGGAATTCGGGGTGAAACCGACCGCCTTCCGAAACACAGAGCTGATCTACTCCGACGACATCGGCGCCGCAGTGGCCGAAATGGGCTTCCGTACGATGCTGGCCGAAGGTGCCAAGCACGTGCTGGGCTGGAAATCGCCCAACTATGTATACGCCAACGCCGTCAACCAGAAACTGCGCCTGCTGCTGCGCAACTACAAACTCTCGGACGACATCGCCTTCCGCTTCTCGAACCGCAGTTGGAACGAATGGCCGCTGACGGCGGACAAATATGTAAAATGGCTCGCTTCGGACGAGACTCCGGGCGAGGTCATCAACCTCTTCATGGACTATGAAACTTTCGGCGAACACCAGACCGCCGACACGGGAATCTTCGAGTTCATGCGCGCGCTGCCGAAGGCAATCCTCGCCAAGAAAAACGGTCTGGAGTTCGCGACCGTCACCGAAGCCGCCAAGAAACACCAGCCCGTAGCAGTACTCCACTGTCCGCACGTGATGTCGTGGGCCGACGAGGAGCGCGACGTGACGGCATGGCTCGGCAACGAGTTGCAGAACGAAGCGTTCTCGAAGCTTTACGCCCAGAAGGAGAAGATCGCGGCACTGAAAAGCCCCGACTTCGACTATGTGTGGAGTTTCATGCAGACCTCCGACCATTTCTACTACATGGCTACCAAATGGCTCTCGGACGGTGACGTACACTCCTATTTCAACCCCTACGATTCGGCCTACGACGCTTTCATCAACTACATGAACGTCCTCTCGGATTTCATCATCGAACTGGACAAGGCTGTGGCGGCAAAGGCCGCAAAGGCAAAATAACGGGCAAAAGAAAAATTTACGACACACCAACCGAATAGCGAAACAGCCGGGATCCGAGGATCCCGGCTGTTTTTCGTCCATCAGTCTCCAGATGGGCCAAACAACCGCCCGTAAAAGGCAGGAATATCCGCCGCTGCCCGATGCAACGACGGATATTCCATAAGATGCCCGGGCATTCCGTGCCTGCAGCCTAGCGATCGCCCGAAAGCCGCAATCCGCGCGAGAACCGCGAACCACACAAGAAACGGGAGCCGTACAAAAACCTCCCCCCGAAAAAACCGGGCTCCAGGATAACGAACCCACAATGCGGATCGAGAGAACGCAGGGAAACTTCCGGGCATAAAAAAAGCGGCAGACCGCGCCTCTTCGGTCTGCCACAGGCAGGAGTTTTACTTGAAAGTGGGAGTTGTTGTTACCAAAAAAATTTGGGATGTGCGACCCCTGCCTTAGGGAGTATTTCCCGGGTTCCCGGCGCTGCTGCGAGGCAGCGCCGGATTCCGCGGAAAGGATCAGAATTAGTTAGCAGGCTCTTCGGGGTGCAGCTCGATCGTCACGTTGGCGGTCATCGTGCCCCACTTGTGGCTAACGGTAACCGGGATGAAGAGCTTCACAGTTTTCTCGACCTTCACTCCGTTGATGTTCTTGAAGACAAGCTTCGAGCCATCCTTGGTGATGCAGTTCACACCGAAACGGTCTTCAGCCTTGATCGTGGCAGTCTGTGCCGTGATCGTCCCATCCACTACGTAGTTGCCGCTGGCATCTTTCTTCAGGTTGGTCTTGGCATTGGCCAGATCCCAAGCGGGGGCATTCACTGCATAGTAAGCATAGAGGTCGGAAGCATATTTCTCCTTCTCGTCCGTACCGGTCGTCACCTCAGCCACGATGTAGTCCTTGAAGTCGGTCATGGTGAAGGCCTTCGAGCAGTCAACCTCGGAACCGCTGATGATCTGGTCTACGAAGTAGGCGTCGGTCAGCTCGGTGTTGATCTTCAGAGGCTCGACGAAATATACGTTGAAATCCGTCAGCTCGATGTGGTTATAGGGGTTGATCGCAGCCCATACCTTGAGCGTTGCCTGCTGCTTCAGGATCCCGATACCGGCTTCGTTATTGAGCACCTGTACGGTGATGTCGGCAGCGGCGGCGGTATTGACGGCACCCGGGTTCGTGGTTGCGGGAGCATACCAGTTGTCACCCATACCGTTGTAGTTGAGCTTGACGGCATCCATAACACCCTTCTTCAGCGTATAACCCGTCACGTCGGTTTCACCGGCAGGTTCGGCACCCGTCAGTGCGGGAGCGTAACCCGTAGCAGGCTGCTTCTTGGCGAACTGGATATCCCATTTGCCGCAGGGCAGCAGGTTCGTGACGGGCTTGCTGTCGGCGAACAGACGGTCGAGTTCATAGCGGTATGCGCAGGTCGCATATGCACCGGGCGTATTGTACTGGATCGGGTAAACATAAGCCAGCGTGTAATCGGAGTGCCAGAACGAAGAGTCGTAACCGTAGATCGAAGGCAGGGTCGGCTTCTTGATGTTCACAACGAACGAGAAGGTCAGTTTGCCCTGGTATACGTTCTGTGCAGGGATCGTCACATTGACAACCTTCTTCACTTCCTTGCCAGCAATCAGGTCGGCGATCACGTTGCCGATCTGCTCGGGCGTCAGCGTCCAGGTGAAGGCGGCAGCGGACTCGGCAGCAGTAGCGTCGAAGTTGTAAAGCAGCTCGACACCGTCAGCAGCGGCCTGGGCCACGGTACCTACGGTATGATCGGTAGCGGCGATTTCGGGAGCAGCATAGGTTGCGATGAACTCAGCCTGCGACAGACCGTTCTCACCGAGTTTGCCGAGTACCTTGGTAACCATCTCTTCCCAAGTGAACGAACCCTTGAAGGCATCGCAAGTCAACGTGTAGTCGAACGTCTTGAGAACCTTCAGGTCAACCGGAGCGATCTTCTCCTTCAGCCACTGTACCTTGAAGTAACGAACGTCAACGACGGCGTTCTTGTTGTTCACGTCAACCAGCTCGACACGTACGATCGGCGTCTTGTCGATAGCAGCCTGGTTGTTAGTCGTGCCGTCGGGCAGTTTCGAGGTCAGCGTCCACGCGCCGTCCGTATTGGCTACGCTGGCGAATTTCTGCTGGTCGGTATCGTTGTCACCTACCTTGTAAGGCTTGGTCGGCAGTACGAAGCGGAACTCGAGGCCGGCAGCCTTGAGCGCTTCCTTGGTGATCTCTTTGGCTTCATCATCGTCGATATAGCAACCGGTAACCATCGACAGCAGGTCGATCGGCTTGTTGTATGCTTCGGTGAACGAAGGATCGGCAGCCTGTGCAGCCTCATAATCAGCCGAGAAGTGATAGTGATCCGCTGCTTCATCGCACTCGAATTCACCGTCCTCGCTCTTGGCCGAGTTCAGGTCGATCAGGGCGGCGATTTTCGGCTCGATAGCCGTTTCGGTCAGCGCAACATAGTCCGAATATACGGCAGTGCCTACTTCGCCTTCGCCGAGGTATTTGTCTGCGAGGGGCACTTTCAGGGCAGCCGTGTAGATGTGTTTTGCATCCAGCGTAAGAGCGGTACCTGCTGTCTTCTTCACGTCTACGGTCAGCACACCGCCTGCGATATCCCACGAAGCGACGTTCAGCAGTTGCTCGCTGACAGCAGCGCGCGTGCGAACTTCAGCCTTCTCGAACACGAAACTGGGATCCTTGATATCCTCTTTCGTAACGACCGAGGGGCTTACGTTGTAGCGTACCGAAGTAGCCGAAGCAGCAGTCGTCGAGGTCGTCGAACCTTGTGTCACGGTCTCGGCCGATGCGCTCGAGGTTACTTTCCATGCCTCGTAAGAAAGCGATTTCAGCTCGATGGTTTCGATGCCGTTGACATACAGGTCGGGGATCAGCAGCACGCTGGTCAGACGACCGGAGATCATAGCCTGCAGGTCTGCGACAGCATCGCTGACAGCCTCGGCAATGGCCTTGTTGATGAAACCGTCCTCTTTCGTAATGGCATCCTCGAGGTATTGCTTGATCTTGGTGTCGTAGTCGTTGATCGCCTGGGTCAACTTGGTCTCATTGACGAGGTTGGCCGAAGCGACGGCAGCATTGAACGACGTCTGGAATGCATCCTTGCAAGCGTCGCCGGCAGCCGCGATAGCTGCGTCCTTTGCTGCGTTGATGGCATCCTGAATAGCCTTCTCCGTCGTGAATTTACCAAGATTGTTCGTAACAGCCGCTACGGCGTCACCCACATATTTGGTAGTTGCATACGAAGAGAGCGTCGTGTTCAGATAGCTCTTAGTTACATAATTGTCCGCAAGGTCTTTTTCGATGGCGTCGATGTCCTTCTGGAGCTGATCCTGCGCCTTCTCCAAAGCTTCGATATCCTTGGCATTGGCGTCAGCGTCGCTCTTGAGCTCGTCGATCCGTTTTCCGAGAGCATCATCGGCACTCTTCAGGTTGTCGACGGCTGTCTGCAACGAACCGAGCTGCGACTCCAGAGTCGCAATTTTACCAGTGGTCAACTCGTCGAGGCGGTCGTTAAGTTTGTCGATGTCGTCGTCGTAGTCTTTACAACCGACACCGGCTAACAATGTTCCCGTGAGG
>ERZ857998.2028-NODE-2028-length-20346-cov-9.912178_pt1 | contig 20346 bp, 18 predicted proteins | sample MGYA00519954_ERZ857998 | MGnify/ENA primary metagenome ERZ857998 (study PRJEB31778, sample SAMEA3449424) | human gut metagenome | biome: human gut; feature: human-associated habitat; material: faeces | place: United Kingdom | collected 2010/2012 ...
GCCAACGATGTCCGCTGGCTGGCAAGCGGTCCGCGCTGCGGCATCGGCGAGATCACCATTCCGGAGAACGAACCGGGCAGCTCAATCATGCCGGGAAAGGTCAACCCGACCCAGTGCGAAGCGCTCACCATGGTCTGCGTGAAGGTCATGGGCAACGACGCCGCCATCGGCTTTGCCGCATCGCAAGGTAATTTCCAGCTCAATGTTTTCATGCCGGTTCTGATCTGCAGCTTTTTGGAATCCGCCCGCCTGCTTGCTGACGCGATGCGCTCCTTCAATCTGCACTGCGCCGAAGGAATTCTGCCAAATCTGCAAAAGATCGATGAGAACATGAACAAATCCCTCATGCTTGTCACCGCGCTTAATCCGCACATCGGCTACGAAAACGCCGCGAAGATTGCAAAGCTGGCACACAAAGAAAACCTCACACTCAAAGAAGCCGCATTGCAGCTGCGGCTTGTCAGCGAAGAGGACTTCGCGAAATGGGTCGATCCAAAAAAGATGGTGTAATAACCATCTTTTTTGCTGAGTTTGCGAGAGTGTACAATAAAGTGTGCAAGTTTAGAAAATAAATCCAAAACTTACACATTTTACTTGACAAACCCCATTCAAATGCCTTAGCCGCCTATGCGATGTCGGTGGTTTCCGGCAACTGCATAGGCGGCTCCTTTTTATTTGATCCATGTCGGCATCGTGCAGATCATATAAAGAGGAATTTTCAGAACATCCTCACCTGCTGCATCGCCGAGCATAGAAGTTTTTACGGCATGTTTTGGCTCATATTTCTTTCTGTATTCGCTGAGGGAACGCGATTTGAGATGCTGCTCAGCCTTGACCTCAATTGGTACAATTTCTTCTTTACACTGTATCACAAAATCGACCTCAGCCGTGTTGCCGCTTGTCCAGTAATATGCGGTATCATCCACAGACTTAACCAGTTCTCCGAGCACATAATTTTCTGTAAGTGACCCCTTAAACTCTTTATAGCTTGTGTTTGCGTTCAAAACGATATTGTATGGCAGTTTTGAAAGCTTTCGAAGAATCCCGACATCCGCCATATACAGCTTGAATGCAGTATCCTCCGCATACGAAGAGAGCGGTATGAAAGGTTTTTCGATTCGACGGACTTTGTAAACAAGTCCGGCTCCGATCAGCCATTCCAGTGCATCTTCAAGGTCTTTTGCCCGCCATCCTTTTTTTACATGGCTAAAAATAAACTTGGTATTTTCCTTTGCAAGCTGCTCCGGAATCGAGCGCCAAATTGCCTGAAGCTTTGGAAATTCATTTACCGGCGCATGTTTTGCGAAATCAAGCTCATAACTGTTTATTATGTTTTGCTGAATCTGCTCGGCTGCCTCAATGTCATGTGCCAGGCTCCAGCTCCGGACAGCCTCCGGCATTCCGCCGATGATATAGTACTGCCTGAGCAATGCTTCGAGCTTGTTTGTTGCAATTTCCGGAATTGCATCTCCTTTTTTAAAGCTCTGTATGAAATCCGCAAGGTTCTCTTCCCCGCATGCCCGCAGGAATTCGACATAGCTCATAGGGTAAAGTGTCATGAAATCAACCTTGCCAACCGGAAAGGAAAGCTGTTTTCGTAATGCGATACCGAGAAGTGAGCCTGCACATACAATGTGATACTCCGGTGCATTTTCGCAAAAATATTTCAGCGAAGTGAGCGCTCTTCCGCACTCCTGTATTTCGTCAAAAATGATTAAAGTGTTTTCGGTTTGTATTTTTTTCCCATGCTGCAGCTCGAGTTCGAAGATAATCCGCTTAATATCGTAGTCTTTCTCAAACACGGTTTTTAGTGCTTCGTTTTCTTCAAAATTGAAATAAGCGGTGTCCTGATAGCAGCGTGCACCGAACTCCTTCAAAAGATAGGTTTTTCCACACTGTCTTACACCCTTTAAAATTAAAGGTTTCCTGCTTTGGCTTGCTTTCCACCTAATCAGACTTTTGATTAATTCCCGTTCCATTGTGCACCACCTCACGCTTTTACATATGTATTTTGCTTATATTCTCTGCAAAATTCATATTTATAATACATTTTTTTCTGTATTATGTCAATAGTGACTTCGCAAGGCACACGAGATGCACCCCTGCGATTCCGTTAAATTCGCAGTCCACAACGCCGATTTCTTTATAACCTAAGCGTGCATAGAGCCTGCGCGCCGCTGCGTTTTTCTCATTCGTATCCATACGCAGATACGGGCAGCCCTGCTCTAAGGCATGTTTTTCATAAAAGTCCACAAACGCACTTCCGTATCCGCGTCCGCCGCTCTTCGGCTCAACTACAAGTGTATGCAGCACCATAATCTGATCTTCCGGGGCATCGCTGTATTCCCAGCTCGCATTCGCGTACTCCGGCACCTGCACGCGGTTAATTCTTGCCGCCGCCTGCACTACGCCTTCATCTTCCAGCACAAACAGTTCATCTGCGCGCAAGGCTTCTTCTGCAGTTGCCGCTGTAGGCTAAATTCCGCGCACCCAGCCGATGGCTGTTCTGCCGCTCTCCTCTTCCGTTAAAATATGGTCGTAAATCTGTGCAATCTGCGAGATGTCATCTTTTGTTCCTTTTCTGAATATATACATGATTTTCCTCGCTTTCTGCATGTGAGACTTTCCTGTCTGCTTTTTATTCGACTTCTTCCCACGCTACCGTGTATGTCTCGCCCAATGCTTCACCAACGCCTTTGATATAGCTTTCGAGCAGATTTTTCGCACGGTCTTGTGCTTGTCCGAGAAGGAGACTGTCCGCCTCTGCTGTTTTTTTCATCGTTTGCTGTGCTTTGGCAAGTGTCGCGGTTTTGTCCTCCGCGGTGATCTTTGTAAACCATCCGGTATCCGCCAAGATCGGCTGCATGCTGTCTGCATCAATGTCGGGATCACCCAGAACGGTCGCCGGTGGGATCTTGATCGTAACCACGCCCTTGCTGTCTGGGCTTGCGATCTCAAGCTTATTTACATCAATGCCAAGTTCTACAGTTCCGGTGTATTCTATCCACATTTTTTTATATCCGACGTCAATAATGTTAAACCAGCTTTTATTTTTTTCTTTGCTCAGCTCCGCAACATTATGGTAATATGCTTTCATTGTGGCAAGCTCCGCGACGTTTTGCGCTTTTGCCAGAGAAATTTCTTCCTTCGCGCTTTGACTGCAGCCGCAGAGCAGGAAAGCTGTCATCAGCACCGCGGCAAGCACAGATAAAATTTTTTTCTTTTTCATAATGCGCCCTCCCTTATTCCCACACGATTTCGTAGTCTTCAGCCTCGGCGATCGGCATGATCAGTCCGGTCACTGCCTGCTTCAGATTATCCTCGGCAACACTGTACAGATTTTTATCCGCTTTCACTTCTTTGACGACATCAACTTTGCAGGTTTTTATAACCGTCTTTAAATCAATATTGGCATCATCCGGCATGAAAGAAAACTGCTTTTCATCCAAAACCGGCTGCTTGATTTGTATTTCCGGTAAAATCGGATGTACCGTCTTCGCTTCGTTGTCGATGTCGAAGGTCATTTTGCTCATATCCGCGGAAGCAGTTACCGTCGCTGCGTATTTGACGTAGTACAGATGCTTCCCGTCCTTGTTTTTGATATCAGCGACACCCTCATACGGAAATCTTGTAACATTGATATCGCTCACCGCTACGACCTTTTCCAATGTGCTGCTTGTAAGAATCACCGTATTCTGCCTGTTCTTTAGGAACGTCACCCCGACGACCGCGAGAACAACAATCAAAACGGCAAGCAAAATGGTCGCTTTGATCCTTACAAATCCTCTTCTGTTTCTTAGCATGATGTATACCTCGTTTCGTGCTGCTGTGAAAAGAAAGAGGCTGCCGTGTCATGCAGCAGCCTCTTTCCTATGTCCTATACCAATTGTCGTTTTTTATGTTCTTACGCTTCCTTCAGCTTCGCCGACAGCTTCGCCAGATAGCCCGGGATGTCGATCTGCTGCGGACAGACTTCCTTACAGCTGCCGCAGGTGATGCAGTCCCAAGGCTTCTTGCCCTTTTCTACGCCGCCGATCGCCATGCTTGTGTACCATGCCAATCCCTCCGGATTGAAAGTAATCTGATTATACTGATTGAGCATGTACGGAATATCGATGCCCTTCGGACAGTAGGTCGTGCAGTAACGGCATGCGGTACACGGCACGCCTTCTGTCATCTTCTTCGCCTTTTCGAACAGCACTGCTTTTGCGGCGTCGTCCATCGGCGCGTCCGTCTCAAAAATGCGGATATTCTCCTGCATCTGCTCCAAATTTGACATCCCTGAGAGGATCGTTACAACACCCGGGATCGACTGCAGGAAACGAAAAGATGCTTCCGCGCCGCCTGCCGGCTCGACCAGCGTACCGCCTCTGAGCGGCTCCATGACGATAATCGGGATCTTCTTTTCGTTTAAGATTCTGACCTTCTCCTTGGCCTCCTGAAAATCCCAGTCCAGCCAGTTGAGCTGAATCTGACAAAATTCGATGACATCCTCATATGCCGCGAGGAACCGCTTGAAGCACTCGATGCCGCTGTGGTCGGAATAGCCCAGGTGCTTGATGCGCCCCGCGGCTCGTTCGCTGACCAGATACTCCTTGACCCCGAATGCCGGATTCAGATAGTTTTCGATATTGTACTCGCAGACATTGTGGAATAAGTAAAAATCAAAATATTCGGTCTGCAGTTTTTCGAGTTGTTTGGCGAAAATCTCCTTGACCTTTGGGAAATTATTGCGGTCATAGCCCGGGAATTTTGTCGTCAAATGGAAGCTTTCGCGCGGATAGCGGCTGAGTGCCTTGCCGGTCACCAGCTCCGCGTTGCCGTCGTGATAGCCCCACGCCGTATCAAAATAATTGATGCCGTGCTTGTAGGCGTAATTGAACATTTCCGGTGCCGCCGCCTCGTCAATGTTCGCATTATCGCCGTCCACGACCGGAAGGCGCATCGTGCCCATGCCGAGCTGCGAAATCTTTTCTCCCTGAAAATCTGTATAAATCATGCTGTTCCTCCGTTTTTTGTTATGTAGGAAATATCAACAAAAGCACCTTGCGAAGCGCCTGCCATGCATGGCAGGCATGTGTGCAAAGGAATCGCAGATTCCGTTTTACGCACTTTTGTCCTCGTTGCTTTCTTTACCACCCACGTGTGCCGCAGGCTGCGCGTCTGCGTATTTGCGCTCCTTTGCGCCCAAATCCTTTTTGTCTTGCCCGAAGCGTTTCTCAACGCGCATAGGATTGCGATCAACCTTTGCGCCCAAGTCCTTTTTGCCTTGTCCGGAGCGTTTCTCCGCGTCTAGTGCCATTCCCACGCGAGTACTTCCGGCAGATCCTGCCCGTACTCAGCGATGTAGTTCTTGTGTTTGACCAAAAGATCGTTCATTTCCTGATTCAGATGTCCGCCGCGGTTTCCAAGCTGCGGCAGATGCTTGAGCGCCTCCTTGACGAGGCTGAAGCGGTCGATATGGTTCTGCACGCGCATATCGAAGGCCGTTGTGATCGTGCCCTCTTCCAGATAGCCATGTACGAAGAAATTCTGTTCGTTGTGTCTGCCATGCGTCAGTTCGTGAATCAGCTTCGGATAGCCGTGGAACGCAAAGACTACCGGTTTGTCCTTGGTGAACAGCGAATCAAACTCCGCGTCGGTCAGACCATGCGGGTGTAGCATGTTCGACTGCAGCTTCATTAAATCTACCACATTGACGAAACGGATTTTCAGCTCCGGCATGTGATCCTTGAGGATCGTCGTCGCCGCCAGTGCCTCAACCGTTGGCGTATCACCGCAGCAGGCCATGACCAGATCCGGCTCCGCCTCCTGATCGGTGCTCGCCCAATCCCAGATGCCGACGCCCTGCGTGCAGTGCACCACAGCCTGATCCATGGTCAGCCACTGCATGCTCGGATGCTTGGATGCCACGATGACATTGACGTAGTTCTTGCTCTGAATACAATGGTCGAAGCAGGACAGCAGGCAGTTCGCGTCCGGCGGCAGATACATGCGGACGACATCCGCTTTTTTGTTCGCCACATGGTCGAGCATACCCGGGTCCTGATGGGTAAAGCCGTTGTGGTCCTGCTGCCATACATTGGAGGTCAGAATCAGGTTCAGAGAAGCGATCTTCTGTCTCCATGGCAGCTGATTGCAGACCTTGAGCCACTTCGCGTGCTGGGAGACCATAGAGTCCACCACGCGAATAAAGGATTCATAGCTCGCGAAGAAGCCATGCCGTCCGGTGAGCAGATAGCCCTCCAGCCAGCCCTCGCACATGTGCTCGCTGAGATAGGCGTCCATGATGCGCCCTTCATGTGAAAGATCCTCGTCGAACTCATAAATTTCCCCTTGAAAATCTCTTTGATCGACTTCAAACGCCTTATATAGCCGATTGGATTTCGATTCATCCGGCCCGAAAATACGGAAATTACGATTTTCGCGGTTGAGCACCATCACGTCTCTGACATAGGCGCCCAATTCCAGCATGTCCTGCGTCTTGACAGCGCCCGGCCGCGGCACCTCGACCGCGTAATCTTTGAAATCCGGCACGCGCAGATCCCGCAGCAGCTTGCCGCCGTTGGTATGCGGGTTCGCGCTCATGCGGGCATCGCCCTCCGGCGCCAGCTTTCGCAGTTCCGGGATCAGGCGGTAATCGTCACCGAACAGTTCCTCCGGCCGGTAACTCCGCAGCCACGCCTCCAGCTGCGCCAGATGTTCTTCCTTTTCCATGCTGATCGGCACCTGGTGCGCGCGGAAGGTGCCCTCTATAACCTTACCGTCAACCTCTTTCGGTCCGGTCCATCCCTTCGGCGTCTCTAAAATAATCATCGGCCAAAACGGTCTTTCGGTCACGCCTTCTTCCCGCGCTTTGCGCTGAATCTCCTTGATCTCGGCAACGCACTGATCGACGACCTCTGCCATCTTTGCGTGCATTTCCATCGGCTCGCTGCCGCTGACTACATAAGGCTTCCAGCCGCAGCCCTTAAAGAACCACTCCCGCTCCTGCGGTGAGATTCTCGCAAATACCGTCGGATTGCTGATCTTATAGCCGTTCAGATGCAGGATCGGCAGCACCGCGCCATCATGCTTCGCGCTCAAAAATTTATTAGAATGCCACGCCGTCGCCAGCGGACCGGTCTCCGCCTCGCCATCGCCGACCACGCAGGCCGCGATCAGATCCGGATTGTCAAAAACCGCGCCGAACGCGTGCGCGAGCGAATAGCCCAGCTCGCCGCCCTCGTTGATAGAGCCCGGCGTTTCCGGCGCCACATGGCTGGAGATTCCGCCCGGGAACGAGAACTGCTTGCACAGCTTCGTCAACCCCTCCTTGTCCTGCCCGACGTTCGGATAAACCTCACTGTAGGTTCCCTCCAGATAGGCGTTGGAAACAAAGAAATTGCCGCCATGTCCCGGCCCCGAAAGCAGGATCATGCTCAAGTCATTTTCCTTGATAGCGCGGTTCATATGCACATAGACAAAATTCTGTCCCGGCACCGTCCCCCAGTGGCCGACGATCTTTTTTTTGATGTGCTCTCTGCGCAAAGGCTCTCTCAAAAGCGGATTGTCCAGCAGATAAAGCTGCGCTGCGGACAAATAGTTTGCGGCACGCCAGTATGCGTCCATCTTCTGTAAATAGTCTCTCGATACAGTCATCATTTCCTCCTATTCGGTCTTTTGGGTGATTGCTTCTTTTACTTCCTTTTTTCGGAAAACAGATTCGCCGCGTTTTTTTCGCTCGCCGCAGCCCTCTTTTTGCCTTACGGTCAGATGTACCTGCTTCCGGCAGCATCTTAGTAGAAGGTCGCGACCTCGTCCGCAATCGGCAGTATCTTCGTCACGCTGATTACATGAAAAACCGGACCCTCACTCTGATACATATCGTTGTATTCCCGCTCGATCTTCGCTGTCATATCGACCCAGCCGCCATGCTCCAGGCTTTGCGCGTCCTTGTATTTGGCGACCAGACCGCCGAACTGGATGTCCTCCACGCAGCAGGTCATAATGTGACGGCCGATGACAAACTCGTCATCCTTCAGACCGCCGCCGAGCAGACTTCTGCCCTTAAAACGAATGGTCTTGCCGTAATATTTCGCTTCCTCCTCGGTCATATCGGCGTACCAGACCGCGTAATCCTTGTCCGCGATCTCGATGATCGGCGCGTCGATGTCGAACGGCAGCGGATCCTCAATATTGTCGATCTCTACATCGTTCGGTCCGTATTCGTAGATGATATCGCAGCGGCGATTGATGGCTCTGACAATCTTGTGATAAGCCATCTTGTCCATAACCTTCGTAAAATGCTTGAACACGATCGTCTCTGTGGATTTCATTTTATCGACGGTCAGATTGCGCATATTCGCGTTGTAGGTCAAATAAGTCCGCGCGTCCGCGAAGGTCATCTCCTGATAGACCGTCCAGCTCGGCGGCATCGCGCTGTAGAACGTATCCAGCAGCCACATGCCGTTGTATTCTACGACCACCCGCTCAAACTGCAGTTTTTCCTGCAAATCCGCGAGATAGCTCTCGGTGAGCTGTTCCTCCTCATCCACTGTCACGATCTTGCAGCCCGAGGCCGCGAATTTGATCGGAGAAAGCTCCGTTTCTCCTTCCTCGCAGAGCAGGATCAGCGTCTTTTGTCCGTCGTTGAACTGCGGGTCCTCTAAGGTCTCCTGAATGAATGTGGTCTTGCCTGCGTCTAAAAAGCCGGTAAACAGATATACCGGAATCTCTCTGGTCTGTGCCATTTGGCTCTCTCCTTTTGTTGCTGTTTTTTGTTTTGCCGGTTTGCTGTGAAGTGCTACGCTTCAAACAGCTTGCGGATCGCGTCTTCCTCCAACTTGGAGCCGATGACACAAAGTCTGCCCGTGATCTCCGCGCTGCCGGTTCTGACATCCGGTTCGCCCGGTACATAGTCGAAGTGGATCCACTGTCCGTCCTCGCCCTCTACGATGCCCTTTGCTCTGAGCACGAAACCGTAAGCGTGCGGATCTTCCAGTGCTTCCAAGGCTTTTTCGATCTTTTCGATCGTATATTTTTTCGGCGTTTCGATGCCGATGCTGTCAAAGACCTCGTCCGCGTGATGATGCCCCTCATGTCCATGGTCGTGCCCACAGCAGCAGTGATCATCATGGTCGTGGTGGTGATGTTCGTGTTCATGCTCATGGTCGTGATGATGCTCGTGACCGCAGCAACATTCCTCGTCATCATCGTGCTCATGATGATGGTCATGGTCATGATCATGCTCGTGACCGCAGCAGCATTCCTCCTCATCATCGTGATGGTGGTGGTCGTGATCGTGACCACAGCCGCATGCGTCATCGTGATCGTGATGGTGCGCGTGCGCCTGTTCTTCTTCCAGATGGTGCAGCGCTTCGTCAATCGTATCGCGTTTTTCCATTGCAGCCAGGATCTTCTTGCCGTCCAACGCGTCCCAATCTGTCGTGATGATCGTCGCGTGCGGATTGTGTTCCCGCAGCAAAGCAACGACCTGCGCGAGTTTGTCCTCGTCCATGCCTTTAGTATGGCTGAGAATGATGGACGACGCGTGTTCCACCTGGTTATTAAAGAACTCTCCGAAATTCTTCATATAGATTTTAGCTTTCTTCGCATCGACGATGGTTGTAAAACCGTTCAGCTGCACATCCGCAAGATCTAGGTTTTCGACGGCCTGGATGATGTCGCTGAGCTTGCCTACACCGGACGGCTCGATGAGGATGCGGTCCGGATGGAACTGCTCTACGACCTGTTCCAAAGCCTTGCCGAAATCACCGACCAGACTGCAGCAGATGCAGCCGGAGTTCATTTCATTGATCTCCACGCCGGAGTCCTTGAGGAAACCGCCGTCAATGCCGATCTCGCCAAATTCGTTCTCGATCAGCACGACCTGCTCACCCTTGTACGCCTCCTCGATCAGCTTCTTGATCAGCGTCGTCTTGCCGGCTCCTAAAAAACCTGAAAAAATATCTACCTTTATCATTTGATTCATCCCTCTCTGAAGTATTGTTTCGATAGAATTATTATACCACTTTTCCCCAAAAATGAAAGGTGTGTTTTTTGTGTAATTCGCACCGCGGGCGGGTATATAATATAAGAGACTCGCCCGCGCCCGGACGAAGCAAACGGATCGAAGCGCGGTGAGCAGATTGATAAGGGAGGACAAGATTTATGGCTTTAGAAGGAAAAAACGCGGATTATCTGATCTGTGTCTGTAAGAAAAAAACGCTCGGTGAGGTGCACGATTTTATCCGCGCGAACCATATCACCGACTTAAAAACCCTATGTGAAAAAGCCGATATCGGCAACAAGTGCGGGGCCTGCCGCGAAATGCTCGACGAGCTTTTGCAGACGGAAATGCAAGGGTAGTGCAGGCAGTTTCGCCTCACTTCGTATTACTTCCGAAGAAAATCAGCAAAAAAGATTTCGCAGCTGACAAAAAACAGTTGACAAATCTTTTTTGATATTGTATAGTTAGCCTATGCTAACTATTTATTTTTTAAATGCTGCTTAAATTTTTAATTGTCATTTGAAAACGATCCGGCGGGTGGTTTCCGATCGCCCGCCAAAGTTTTCTCATGTAGTTAGCTACCGCTAACCAACGCTCAGAGGTTTGTCAGAGAGTCACCAATTGGTTTTTGGAGCCGTCTCAGCGTCTTCGTTCCGACGACCATTCGCCGCTTTTGCCGCAGCGAGAAGCGCGTAAACCTTTGGGTCTTATCACCTTGCGTTTTGGCAGCTGTTAGCAAAGTAAAATACGAAATCAACATAGGAAAGGGCACGGGCTTTTCATGGAACAATATCTGATCAATCACTGCGCGCCGACACTGGCGTCGCTCAAAACCGCGAATCTTTTTAACTATAGTTTTGCCTCCGAGGCTGAACTTCACGCGCAGCTTCTGCGATTGAATGACATGCTGGCAATCAAGGGCGTCAGCCTAACCGTCATCCGCAAGACGACGAGCAGCGCGCTGATCTATGTCTACCGCAAAAAGAAACTGGCGCGAGATCTCGCGAGCAAGCCTGCTGCCTGCATACTCAAAAAGCTTGGCTATGATGATCTTTCTCCGGAAAGCGCCATTGCGCACCTCGCAAAACGTATCAACCGTACCGGAGAATTTCCGCATGAGATTGGTCTCTTTTTGGGCTACCCGCCCGGCGATGTCATGGGCTATATCCAAAACAACGGCAGGAATTGTAAATGCAGCGGCTGCTGGAAGGTTTACTGCGATGAATGTGAGGCACGCAAGACGTTTCGCAGATTTGACAAGTGTAAAGAGATGTATCGTCTGATGTTTCAAAAGGGTAAAACGGTCTGTCAGCTGACGATCGCGGCATAGGCGCGGAGTTCGGCGAGGGAACCGCGGCGCCATACGGCGCGTCGCCTCATCTGACAACACAGTACAGCGAATAAGGACAAGGGCGCAAATGACGGAATCAGAGCATTCCGCGCGCGTGCCACGCATGGAGGCGCGGCGCGCTGCAAGGTGCTTTTGTCATTATTCAGACAAAAAAGAAAAGAGGTAACGAATATGAGTAAAGCAGCAGTTGTTTATTGGAGCGGAACAGGCAATACAGAAGAAATGGCGAATCAGGTCGCCGCAGGCGCCAAAGCTGCCGGCGCGGATGTCAGCGTGTTCACCTCCGCGGATTTTAATGCGGATATGGTCGCGCAGTTTGACGCGATTGCCTTTGGCTGCCCTTCTATGGGTGCGGAAGAACTGGAAGAAACTGAGTTCGCGCCGATGTTTGATGCTTGCGAGCCGAAGCTGCGCGGCAAAAAAATCGCCTTGTTTGGTTCCTATGGTTGGGGAGACGGCGAATGGATGCGTTTATGGGAAAAGCGCTGCGATGACGCCGGCATGATGTTCGCCTGCGACTATGTCATCTGCAATGAAGCACCGGACGATGAAGCGAAGGAGGCTTGCGCGAAACTCGGCGCCGCGCTCGCGTAGCGCGATGCTTCCTCGGACACAGGAAGCGCGCGAATGACGCGGCTAAAAAAACTTTCTCACGCGGCAAAAAGCGGCTCCTTGTGAGCGCTGATACAAAAGGGGCTGGCGCCCTAACGGTTATTGGGTATCCAAAATTACTTGTGGGATGATTTATTCGTTGGATGGACTTGTGGGATGCTAATTTCCTTCGATGTTTGTTGTGGGACGGACTTGTGGGATTGTACTATGTTAAAAGGCAATCGATTTTGACTTATCGGTTGCCTTTTTCTGTCCTTTCCAATATCATTTCTTTGGTACAAAACATTAGAAAGGATTCTCATGACTAATCATATCACAGATTTACTAAACTTAAAAGATTCTGGTATTCAAATCAAGTCAATTTCCACACATGGTAATATCAAGGAAATTACCTTAGAAAAAAGAATTTCTTCTCACTACTGTCCTCTTTGCAATTTTAAGATGCATTCGCTCGGTGTCTATGTGCGTACAGTAAATCATCCAATTCTTCAGGACGGTTTTATCCTGAAGCTCCTTGTTCGTCAGCGTCGCTGGCGCTGCAGTAATCCTCGATGCAGGCATATCATTACCGATCGTTTCGCCTTTCTTGAAAAACGAAAGCGAAGCACCAATATGACGGATCTCTTGATTGTACAATCCTTCAAAGATGCCAGCCTAAGTGCATCACAGATTGCCAAACACTTTCATGTTTCGGACACTTACGCAATTTACACATTTCAAAGATATGTGGATATGAGGCGTAATCCGCTTACCACTGCCATCTGCATTGATGAAGTCCATCTTGCCATTTCAAAGGTATGTAAATACGCTCTTGTGATACAAGATTTTGCGACGGGAGAGCCCATTGATTTGGTCATAAACAGAAGAAAAGAAACCACAGAGCCGTATTTTGCAGCGATTCCAAGAGCGGAGCGTGCAAAAGTCAAATATCTTGTAACCGATATGTATCGCCCTTACATCAACTATGTGGACTCCTACTTTCCCAATGCAATTTCTGTTGTCGATTCTTTTCACGTGATTAAAATGATTACCGGTAGGCTGCAGGCATATTTACGCAGAATTCTTCGAAATCTTCATGAGAAAGACGAGCAACGTCATGCGAAGCTGGAGCAGGAATTTGGCCGCAAAATTGGATTCGTACACTCACGAGAATACTACCTTGTTAAGAATTTTCAATGGTTGATTTTAAAAAACAGATCGGAAATCAAGTACTCTGTGAAATCACATTTTGATTACAAATTTAACTGTTTTATGTCTGTCTACGACTATGAACATGAACTCTTTAAAATTGATCAAAACTTGGCTGTTTTTCGAGATTTAAAAGAGATGTATATCGACTTTAACAACAAGTATGTCGGAAATCCAAAAGAGGCACGCAAAGGGCTTGATGATATTTTACTTGCATACAGAAACAGTGGTTTTAAAATGTTTGAAGAAATTGCAGATACTTTGGATAACTACAAAGAGCAAATTCTGAATTCTTTTATCATGATCGAAAGAACCTGCCGAAGCGACACCCGGCTAAGGCGTCTGTCAAACGGTCCTATGGAGTCACTGAACCGGATTCCTAAGGATATGAAACGCCATGCCAGAGGTTATGGAAATTTTGAACATATTCGAAACCGCTTTCTCTTTTCGCAGCGAAAAAATGCGGCCATTTTAGCGGTTCCTAAGCCATGGAAGGACGTTTGTTTTCGAACCGATAATACCAGAGGGCCATACAAAAAACATGCTGTAAAAGGCCCAAAATTAAGATAATACAGAAAATATGTTTTGTACCAAATCAGGCAACCGAAAGTAACTCGATTGCCTGATTTTTTTACCATTTTTTTATTGAGTATCCAACGATTCCGTCCCACAACTGATTTTGGAGAATTTCCGTTAGCCCACGATTCCATCCCACAGTTGATTTTGGAGAAACCACAAGTAATTTTGGATACCCATAAATTCGCCGAGCCTTCGCGTGTTTATAATTTCCGAGCATAGCCGAGGAAATTATATCGAATCATCCTTGCGCCAACGGCGTTCGCGGCAAAGCCGCATAGAAATCGGAAGATTCGTTACTTACTCCAAGTTCTGCTTGCATACTTGCATTGTTTTAATGCTGTCTTCGCAATGAGTTTGCCGTTTTCATCGTAAACTCTTACCTGAACTTTGTAGAAGTACTTCGTGCCCTTCTTACCGCTTGTGTTCGCGTAAGAAGCAGTTTTCTTCGTCACGGTGGACTTGTAGGAAGCTGCTTTCTTCGTCGAGCGATAGAAGCGGTATTTTACGGTGAAGCCGAGGCCTTTCAGCTCCTTGATGGAAGCCTTGACCTTCGCATCGCTCTTGAGAACTGCTTTGATGTTCTTCTTCGCCGTCTTGCTCGAGCGTGCTACGAGCTTCATATCCTTAACGATGGACTTCGCTTTTGCAATTTTCGCTGCAGCATCGTCTGTCGGCTCTGCTGCTTTTTCGATTACGACGGTTACTGTAGATCCGGTTGCTGCTTCGGACATCGCTTTCAGCTCGTCCTGCGTGTAAGTCTTGTCACCAAACGGTGTCTTAATGGTCAGTTTCGCATTCGTATCTTTTACGATGGAGTCGATGAAGCTCTTATCAAGCGTTACATCTGCCTTCGTCGCATCGCCAACGGATTTGCTGGAAACAACCAAGATGATTTCGTTTGAGTTATTATCCTTTACCTGTTTCAGAATTTCCTTCTGATTGTCAGCAGAAACTTTGACATCCGCAACCTTCGTCTTCGTTCCGTCAGCGTTCGTCTTTTCGCTTACCTTAACCTCAGTTGGAGCAGTTGTTGTGCCAGCCTTGGTGTCGGTCGTGACATCCTTGACTTCTTCCTCTGCGCCGCCCGGGGTATTCCATTTTTCGGAGCCTTCTTCCTTCGTGTAGTCGTCAGTATAGTGGAAGACGACGGTATCTCCATTGTTTAAGAATCTGGAAGCAACCCCGACCTCTGGATGCGTACCGTTAACCGTGTACATCCACCCAGACAGCTTTCCGTTATCAAGTTCGCCAAGTTCAGTGCCATTATATGTTACTGAATATACATAGGTGCCATACTGGCTACCTCTTGCATTGAATGTGATATTGTTGTTGGCCTTCTGCACCTGCTTCATTAAATCCCAGACGGTCGAGTTCAAAGATACTTCGTATGTCTTTGTATCAAGCCATGTCTCCAGTTTGTTCAAAGCCAACCCATGCGGACCGCCTTTTTGATTTGCTTCATTATGTTTGCTATCGCCGAGAAGCGTGAAACTGACCGTCAAGGTATCTTTCGTCAGATTTCCGGATTCTTTTTGTTTTACTGCAACCTGAACGCTTAGCTGTCCATAGCCGTAAGATAGGGTGACTGTTTGAATGGAGTGTTTGTTCTTATTGTAACCATCTATGGTGATGTCTTTCGTATCCACTTCGGTTTCTTTTCCGTCTGTCCACATTGCCGTAAACTTCGCGTTTCCAAAGTCGAAGGTGTCTCCGAGATAGTAATCACTCTTAACAGATCCCTCTTTCAAAATAAGCTCATAACAAATTGCCTCTTGTGGCATGGAATCAACTGCTTTTGTAAGTTTTTCTTTATCAGCGCCGAGGGGATCGTCCGCTCTGTTATATCTTGCTTTCCAGTGGCACCCCTCAACATTTGGTACAGTTCCTGTCCCTTTTTCTGTGTTAAAATAGATTGTTTCTTTAAACTTCGTCGGTGTTTTATAACTTGTGTCAACATATTTGACCATACCAATGCCTTCGCTTGCTCCGCAATCTGTTGTATAAAAGTTTGCGGCAACATGGTCAATCTTGTTAAGGCTGTTATAGTAACCGATAATTCCCCCGATATTCTCTTTCCCTTGAATCGTTCCGCTGAAAAAATTTCCGATAAATGCGTAAGCATCCCATGCCTGCGCAACATAGAGCTCTGCTCCCAAAATACCGCCAACGTTTTTCATTCCTTGAATTTTGCCGTCAACCGTACACGCTTGTATCGTCATTTTCACACCGTTCGGCGCGGTAGAGTTGCTGTAGACCCCGCCTGCAATGCCACCGGCATTATCTCCGGAAGCCTCAACATCTCCGCTGAATTTGCAATTCTTTACAGTGCAGGTGCCTAAAGCATTATCGCGTGCGCCAACAATCCCTCCTACATCATTAATGCCTTGAACTGTCGCCTTGCTGGTACAGTTTTCTATAACGCCTTGCATGCGTCCCGCAATGGAACCGATTTGGCTCTGCTTCCCATCATATCCGATAACAACACCGTCTTCTACAGTGCAATTGCGGATGATAGCAGTAAAGCCTGCGCTTACGCCCGCGAATCCATTCGTAGTTGGGATTGCGCCAAGAATGCCGGATTTTAAGGTTTTTGTGCCGCTTTTCAGCGTCACGTTGTCCACAATGATTGCGCTTCCTTCAAGTCCAACGCCCTCAAAATTGTTTACAAGCCCGTATCCGTTGATTTCCTCTCCATAAATCACAAGATTTTTAACAGTCGCTCCTTTTACATAACCCAAAAGTGGTTTTTCGCCTTTTGGTACTGTCAACGTTTTATTGTCGCCGTCAATCGTTCCCGAAAAGGCCCAAAGGTTCGCTCCCTTTTTTATATCTGTCGTGCCGTCTGCGGTACAACCGATTGGAGTCCAATTTTTGGGAAGTGAAATATCCTGAGTCATCTTGAAGCAAATGTTTTCCATCGAGATGCCTTTGTTTACGTAATCCCGCAGCTGTGTAATGGATTCCGTATTGGTCAAAAGATAAGGCTCAGCTTCTGTTCCTTTTCCCTCCCACGGAAAGCTTCCCGGCACAATGGTAATTGCCGCAACCGTGCTGACAGCTTCCTCACTTACTATTTCTTTATTATCAGCGCCCTTATACACTGCTTTGGCTTTGCAATAATAGTATGTAGTACCAGTGAAATGATCTGAAACCTCCGGCTGATACGATCTTTGTATCGCACTTTCAATCGGCACTCCTGTTTCCGTATCGTTTGCAGAATTCTTGTACCATTGATATTTAACCATACCGGCTAATGCTGAAGCTGATATGCTAAGCCACTTTGCGCTTTCTCCGATTTGATAGTTTGCTGAAGCCGGTTGTGATGTGATCTGCGGTGCATTAATATGCGTGATATGGTTCAAGGTATAACTAAACTGCACATTTACTGCGTAAGTATAGTCATCGACGATTCGAACAGCTCTTAAGTCATAGGAATTTCCAAGAGACGCAAAGTCTGTGGTATTCACCGTTACACTGTTTGAAGAGCTGTCGTTCAGCTTTTGTTTTTGATAGTTTATTCGATGCGACCAGTAATAAGTCGGCTGGCTTTCATTGGTTTGATCCAAAACTGTGATTGAGCAAGCTGCATCCTGCTTCAGTTTGATTTCATAGTTCCAAGCGTCATTTAAAAAGATTCCGTCTCCGATGTCAAGCGTCGTGTCATTTTCCTTCACAGTATATTGCAGATTTGGGAAATAATCCTTCTCAAGGCTGTGGATAATTAGCTTATATTGCTTACTGTCGAAACCCTTTGCACTGTTCGCTTCGATTGTGATTTCACTATCCTGTTCTCCCGCCTGATATGTATAAGACGTATTCGTCGAAAGCGTCGCGCCGGCCTTGTCTTTGATTTCATAGGTAGCCTCTCGATGCGTTACAGGTGTAATGATAAGTTTGCTTCCCTTCACCGCTGTAATTTCATAGGCATTTTGTGTGTCGCTATATTGAAGCGGAATCAAAAAAGAATTATTGCCTGCGTCTTTTACTTGACAGCTTTCCTTTAACGGTCTGTCATTCTTTCTCTCATCGGTAGCTTTTATTTGGCTAAGAGCCGCATAGGGTCTTATCTCCACCTTGATTTTCTTGTCTTGCACCGTAAGCTCAAGTTCAGGGTAGCTGCCTTTTGGATTATATCTACTCCACCAGTTTCGCCCTGTCAATAAGGTTCCGCTTTCTGATGCTTTATTAATTTCACTGGTTCGGTCGTTTATTTTGTATTGCGTATATGACACGCTAAAAGCAGGGGTGTTTTTAGATTTTGCACTTATACGTATATCGCTTTGCAAAAAGTTTTCCGGTACACGCAAAATGTTTTTCTGAGTTCCGTCTTCTCCGACTGTTTCTAATTGCAGATCAATGGTTTTCATCTCTACATAACCCATCTCTGCAGAAAAAGTGAAATCTGACGCTGAAATATCCTGCGCTGCATTTTCCTCTGCGTATGCCTTTATATCATATCCGTGCGTGGACATCATTGAAAAAAGAAGGCACATCGTTAGTATTATGCAAAAGAATCTGTATGGCTGTTTTGTTTTTTTCATCCTTTGCCTCCTCAATAAACATTTGTCCGCCGCATTGAAACTGCGGCAGACATTTCTGTGGCTTTTGTGCAATCACGACCATCGGCTGATCCAATGGTCATAATGCGACATTGTTTGCATTGTTTTTTACTCTGTCCAAGGTTCTCCCGTATTCCATTCGATATCGTATGCGCTCACATCAATGATGATATCCATACCATTCGCAAGGAGAATATTGCTGGCATAGCTTGCAGCCCCTGTCATCGTTCCGCCGCTTGGCTGATATGCGATATTCCATCCGGTTCCGGTGGAACGTCCCCATTTTTGACCGCCTTTATTGAAATATGTCACGGAGTTAGGAATCAGTGGATAATTGCCGAAATTACTGATGTAACCGCCTGCAGGGGTATAAGACGACCAACCGGTTTCAATGTTTGTAATTCCTTTTTGCTGTAGTGCAACGATAATTGCGTCAAGAACACTTGACTGTCCACCCATCGGATCGGTTACTCCAGCCGGCAGATATGTGTTTGTTTTCAGCCCACCCGCTATCGCAGTGCTGATATCAGCCAAAGGTACATTGTAGTTTGTAATGGTTTTCCCTTGCACCGTAACCGGTGTCCCTCCGCCTGCATAATAGCCATCGGTATCGAAGTTATCTTGTGTCACTGACACGCTCACATACCCCGTCGGAGCTGCAAACGCTGTGGTCGCCATGGCGAATACCATCACCAGTGCGAGGACTATGACAAGTCCCTTTTTCATTGTTCTTTTATTTATGTTGTTACCTCCTGAATAAAATCCCTCGGCATTTCTCACTACTCATGGCAGTACAAGTAACTCAAAACGCAGCTATCTGTTTGTGATTATTTTTCGGCAACTGCCTGCCGTATCTGCAAGCAGAGAATTGTTTCTTTTTTGAAATTGTTCAAAAAGGTTTCCTTTCCTCTGCTGTACATTCATTCTGTTTCCGCTGTCTCCGCAAGCCTCGCGGCTTCTGCCGTCTGCTGCTCCCGAAGTTTCCGGCGGTATTCCTTATGGCGCTCGCGTTTTTCACGCCGCCGTTTCTTTCTCTCTAAATAGTGTTCCGCGACCGGTCTGGTTCCCGCTTTTTCAAGCATACGCGTCCATGGGCCGAACCGATATTTCAGTTCCCGATCATACAGCACATCTTTTCGGGTGGGCTCTCTGCCGCACCCGCACAAGCTGCAGTAGCTCCTCATCGCTCATTTTCTTATATGGCTCGCTCAGCCGTTTTAATTCCCTTCCTTTTTCGCCTTCTGTCATTTCCGGATTTTCCTTAATTTTGCGTTTTATTTCCTGCTGCTGTGCTTGCTTCATGTTTCCCTCTCTTATACACATTTTTTTATCTGAACCCCCATGGGCGATGCCTTCCTAATGCGACACCGCCCGAAAAGGATGAAAAGACACAAAAAAGACTGCCGTCTCTTTGGCAGTCCGCATCTATCGCATACATCCTGTTTCCGTACATAGTTCTCCCGCATGAGATTTTCCCCATGCTGCTTTGCACGTATCAGCCGAAAAGTGCCGCCGAGCAATTCTCCTGCCGTTGTAACAGGAAAATCCTTTTGTCCGCTTACCTTTTCGCAACGATGTATCCTTCTGCCTCAGAGAAATTGTTTACATCCAAGCGATAGCTCGTCTCCTGACTTGTCCTGTCTGTGCAGGCATTACAGTTGCTGAGAAACAGGGAGGACTTTCACCTCACATCCGTTAGCTATCCTTGTTGCCGGTCTTCGTCGATTCGACAATTTGTTCATAAAAGTACACTTTCCTGAACAAATTCGACACCTGTGTTACGGGAACGCTTGCGTAGCTTTTATCCCTTTTTGGTTTGTCTTTTTGTCAAAAAAAGAAAAAATAGATGTTGATTTTATGTATTTTATATGATACGATGTGCTTAGTCGAAAGAAAAAAGAAAAGATTCGTCATTCACAGTTTGTTCGTAAAAGTGTACTTTTATGAACAAATTGTCGAATCGACGATAAGCAGCAGCAAGGATAACTAACGGAAGTGGGGTGAGATTCCTCGACTGGCAAGCAACCGTGATGCGTTTAAGCGACGAGACGGGAGACGAGTTATCG
>ERZ857998.2031-NODE-2031-length-20311-cov-6.823065_pt1 | contig 20311 bp, 25 predicted proteins | sample MGYA00519954_ERZ857998 | MGnify/ENA primary metagenome ERZ857998 (study PRJEB31778, sample SAMEA3449424) | human gut metagenome | biome: human gut; feature: human-associated habitat; material: faeces | place: United Kingdom | collected 2010/2012 ...
GCGTTCGGTTCGCATCCGAGAGGTCGAGGGTTCGAATCCCTTCAGGTCCACCAAAAAAAGTCAGCAAACGATGGTTTGCTGACTTTTTTGCTATGACGCTCTGCTTTCCGGTTTACAGTGCCAAAAGATCGTCAATGACGTCCCACAAATGGATCACATCCAGCTCCATCCGGTTCCATTGTCTGACGCACCGTTCCGCCGTCCCCTCGTCCAAAAACACATCCGAGATCAAGGCTACCGTCTCCCTCTGTCCGCCGCACCTGCAGCAGGCCCGCACAGCGAACGCGGTATATTCCCCCACATCTGAGCGGCACAGCCGCTCCTGCTCTGCTTGATATTCAAACATACTATCCTCCTCATTCCGCTACTCCCATCGGGCAAGCAGCCCTTCTTTACCATCCCGGAAACATTGTAGCATATTCCGGTATCCGTGCCTCGACATGTCGAAAACGCATGGAAAACCGATGAATTCGTCAATCATCCAACTCCCGCCTCCGTCCAGAACGAAATACGCTTCTTTTTGATCCGTCCGAGCCGGTTATGGGATCGCTGCCAAGCAGTCTTTCCAAAGAAAGGATTCTGGAACATGCGTATTGCCATTTGCGACGACAGTTTTATCGACCGAGAATTGATCGCAGAGCTGATCCGCCACTATGCTTCGACCCAGACCATTCCCTTCGATATCGTACCGTATGAAAAGCGAATGGACCTGCTGTACGACATCGAGGACGGTGCGTGGTTCGACGCCGTCCTTCTGGATATCTACCTGGGCGATACGCTGGGGCTTGCTCTGGCCCATCGGCTGCGGGAGTTCGGCTATGGTGGGAGCATCATCTTCCTCACGGTCGCGCCGGAGTTTGCGGTGGACAGCTACGACGTGGGGGCCGACGGCTATCTGCTCAAGCCGTACCACTACGAAAAGCTATGCAGGGTCATGGACCGGATCACTCAGGTCCGAAGCGCCTGCATCTATCAGATCCGGCAGCGCACCACGGTCTTTCACATCTCCTACGACGAGATCCTGTATGTCGAGAGCAGCAACTCCAGATGCATCCTGCACTGCTGCACCGGCGGGACCTACGTGATCTACAAGACCCTCAACGAGATCGAAGGCGAGCTGCGGGACCGGCGGTTCCTCCGGTGCCATCAGAGCTTTCTGGTCAACATGGACTACATCCGGCAGGCGGACAAGCAGTTTCTGCTGGTGACCGGGGACGTGGTTTACATCCGGCAGCGCGGCTTGAAGGCCATCCGTCAGGCCTATCTGGACTATGTGGCCTCCAGGCAGCGCCCCGATACCGTACCCTAACGCACAGCCCGCCCCCGCGCCATAGGCGCGGGGGCGGGCTGTCTTCATCGGTCTGTGTGCAGCAGCGGGTGATCCAGGTGCAGCTCCTGCGGGCCGTCCGGCAGCGGCTCGGGGGCCGGAGGGAGCTCCCCCGTCTCCCGCCACTCCTCCGCCAGCAGCTCCCAGGCGCAGGCGATGTCGCCGACGGGGTCCGCCTCCCTGGCCCGGGCCAACAGGCGGGTAAATACCGGACCGGCAATGTGGCAGCGGTAGGCCCACGCCCGTGCCCGCAGGGTGGTCCCCGCTCCGCACAGCCACAGCGTGAGAGGCTGGTCAAACCAGAGCCCGCGAACCAGCCCCCGGCCCAGCTCCGTCCGCTCCTGGGGCAGGCTCAGGGCCAGCGTCACGCCGTTCAGGCTGGTGAGAGAGGGGCACAAAAAGGCGTGCCGCTCCCCTGCCGCCGCCCCCGGGACCTGGAGCAGCCTGCAGCAATCCGCCTTCTCCAGCCGGCCGGCGGCCGCCGCTGGGAGCGGGGTCTTTCCAGGCAGTCGCAGCATATCAATCCAACCTTTCCAGATCGCTGTCGGGGTGGTTCCCGCAGTGCTTGTAGTCGTCGTTGGTGGAGGTCAAACCGTAGTCCCGCCGGATCTCGTGGAGGCCCTTGGCCAGCCGGATATAGTAGTCCAGCGGCGGCAGAGGCCGGAACCCCAGCCGGGAGGCCTTGTGGGGGTGCCAGAGAACGCTGAGGTAGCTGACCCCGTGCCGGGCGAAGAATTCGCAGGCCTCAAAGTTGGATTTCAGGGCCTGGTCCACGGTGGCAAAGCCGTTTCGGGCGGCCAGCTCCACGCCGCCCACCACCTGGGTGCACACCTGCCCTTTTCCGAATATCTCCACTGCGTCTAGGGTCCGGCGGACCCACTCGGCATGGCCCACCCATTTCTCCTTTCCCGGGCATAGCTCCTTAAAAATGGCCGCATCCCACACCTCGATGTTGGGACAGTAGGAGGTTACCCCGGTCTGATCGTAAATGCGCCGGAGCAGCGTCTTTGGATAGGCGGGAGCCATGAGCTGGCTGGAGAACCGGCCGGAGAAGTTCCGCCCGACGGCCTGGAGCACCCGGATGTAGCGCTCCGCCTCGGCCGCAAAGGGCGGGTCCCCGCTGAAATCCGTACCGCCGGAGAGGTAGATCTCCGAAAAGCGTCCGGGCTCCCGGATGGCCTCCCGCACGGTCTCGTAGATGTCCTGACCGTCCACCTCCCCCTGGCTGCGGCCGTCGGTGAAGAAGGCGCAGAAATGGCACTGGTCGCCTCCCTCCCACAGGCGGCACCGCTGGAAGGCGGTGAGAATCAGCTTCTGGGCCCGGACGTCGGCCAGCGCCTCCATGGGGGTGCCCCGGCTGGTCTTTTTCCCAAAGAAGGCGGGCCGGGGCACGAAGTCCACCTCCTCCAGGGTCTCATCCCCCTCCCGCAGCAGGAACACGCCGCTGTCCCGGTCGTAGTCGATCCGGTAGGGATCGTCAAAGCGCTCCCCGTAGTTGATGTAGACAAAGGAGCCGTCCCGCAGCAGGATGGGGCCGGGCAGGGCCAGGGCGGGGGCTCGGCCCTCGAAGCGGATGCCGAAGGGCTCCGTCTGCCCGAAGGAATAGCGGGGGTCCTGAAGGCGCTCCAGCGCGCCCCGGCTCAGCTCCGCGCCGTAGCGTACCATGCTCAGCTTGAGCAGGGTGAAGGGGGACAGGTCGGGGTAGTCGGCGCAGGCCTGAGCCCACTCCCCCCGTTTGGCCGCAATCATGAACGCATCTCCTTTCTCACAGCAGAATGAGTCCGGCGAGCAGCGCGCCGTTGAGTCCGAAAAGAAACAGGAAATCCACCGGGCGCAGCTCCACCCGAAACGCTACCGCCCGGGGGCTCCCGCTTTCAAAGCCCCGGGACTCCATGGCCATGGCCAGGCTCTCCGAACGCTCCAGGGCGTGGACCAGCATGGGGAACAGCCGTCTGGTAGAACAGAGGCCCGCCTTGACGCCTCGCACCTGTAGGGCCGCCCCCACGACGGCGTATTCCTCCTTGACCACCGGAAAGAAGTGGTAGGCCGCCAGAATGCCATAGGCAAACTTGGGCGGCATGCGGAACTGCTGCATCAGGCTCATAATCAGCTCCATGGAGTCGGTGGTAAAGGCGAAGAGCATCCCCAGGCCGCCGAAGGCCAGCACCCGGGAGGCGAGCTGGGCGGCGGTGGTCAGGTTGGTGGCGTAGAGGGTCCGCTGGCCCAGCAGCGTTACCTCCACCCCCTCCTGCCCGCCGTTGGAGAAGAACAGGCCGGTGGTGAACATGCCGGCCGCCGTCAGAAAAAAAGGGATCAGGGCCAGCAGCAGGTTCCGCCGGCGGACACCGGGCGTACAGAAGGTGACCAGCAGCGCCAGCCCCGCCGTCAGCAGATTCAGCCGGGTGTGAAAGGTCACCGACAGCAGCAGGGAGGCCAAAATCAGTGTGAGCAGCTTATAGCCGGGATTCAGGCTTCGCATGACGGCATCCTCCTCTCGGCGGCATAGGCGTCCAGCTCCGCTGGGGCGAGAGTGGTCAGGCGTCCGTCCTCCAGCAGCAGGATCTGATTGGCGCAGGCCCGGGCCAGCGCCAGGTCGTGAGTGGCCAGCGCGGCGGTGAGTCCCTCCGCCACCCGCCGCTCCAGCAGGTCCAGGATGAAGCGGGTGGACCGCTCGTCCTGGGCGTAGGTAGGCTCGTCCAGCAGCAGCAGGGACTGCTCCCCCGCCAGCATGGACAGCAGGGCCAGCCGCCGCTGCTGTCCCTGGCTCAGCTCGTAGGGGGAGTGCTTCCGCCAGAGCAGCAGGCCGAACTCTCCCAGCAGGGCCTCGGCCTCCGCCGCCCGCGCTTCCTCCGCCGCCTGGGGCCGGGCGGCGCGCAGAGTGGTGAGGACCTCCTCCTCCACCGTCAGGGTGAGAAATTGGAAGCGGGGGTTCTGAAAGACCAGCCCGACCCGCCCAGCCACCCGGAGCCTTCCTCTGTGGCGGCCCACCCCGGCCAAGGCGGTGAGCAGAGTGGTTTTACCCGCCCCGTTGCGGCCGATAAGAGCGGTAACGCTCCCCTTCTCCAGCCGGAAGGAGAGGTGCTCCAGACAGGGCTTCTTTTCCCGGGCGTGAAACAGCGCCAGATCCTCCGCTTCCGCCGCCGTCTCCGGCGGCCGGGGCACCGCGGGCGGTCTCCGCCCGTTGAGCCAGCCGTCGTCTAGAAACAGGCCCCGGCGGGTGAGCGCCTCCCGGCGGGCCTCCAGCTCCGACGGAGGGAACGCCCCTGCATCCAGATTTCCTTTGTCCTCCATCAGCACCACACGGGTCAGGAAGCTCCGCCACCAGTCGGGCCGGTGGTCCACCACCAGCAGGGTCAGGCCCCGCCGGTTGAGCGCCTGGAGCTGGGTGGAGAGCTGGGCGCAGGAGGCCGGGTCCAGGTTGGCGAAGGGCTCGTCCAGGATGAGCAGCCTTGCGCCGGTGGCCAGCGCGGTGCACAGGGCCAGCTTCTGCTTGGTGCCGCCGGACAGGGTGCGAATGGGGGTTTGGGCCAGCTCCCTCAGGCCCGCCAGCTCCAGCAGCTCGTCCATCCGGGCCCGCAGGTCGCCGGGGTAGTTGATGTTCTCCAGGGCGAAGAGCACCTCATGGTCCACTCGGTCCATGCAGAACTGGTTGTCCGGATTCTGGAAGAGGATGGAGACCGTCCGGGCCCGGGCCGCCGGCCCATAGGACTCCAGCGGCCGTCCCGCCAGCCGGACCGTCCCCGCCAGCTCGCCGGCATACTCGGGGTAGAGCCCCGCCAGACAGTAGGCCAGGGTGGACTTGCCGCAGCCGGAGGGCCCCATCAGCAGCACCGTCTCTCCCTCCTCCACCGTCAGAGACAGGTTGGAAAAGATGGGAGCCGACTGCTTCCCATAGCGGAAGGTCAGTTCCCGGCCGACCAGCAGCGGCTCAGGCATGGGCCCGGCCCAGGGCGTAGCCCTTGAGCAGTCCGGTGCGGGCCAGCCCGTCGCCGATGGCCTTGCTGAGGACGCCGGAGAAAATCAGCGAGCTGACCAGCCGGATGAGGAACATCACCGCCAGCAGGGGGACGGCCAGCTTGCCGTACCCGGAGCGGACAAAACTCCACAAAAAGCTGGTGATGCAGCAGCCAACCGAGGCCAGGCAAACCATCCTGCGGTCGAATTTCTTGTAGCCGCCCGCGGCAAAGACGATCTCGCCGCCGGCGCCCTGGATGATGCCGGCCACGATGACCATGGGGCCGTACATGTTGCCCAGCAGCACCTCAATGAGGGCGGCCAGCACCTCGGCCACGATGGCCGCGCCGGGCTTCTGGAGGATGTAGGCGGCTAGGGTGGAGGCCATGAACCACACGCCGAAGACGAGCTCGTTGGCCAGGGGGGCCAGGCCTACGGGGGTGAGCAGGGTGCTGAGGAAGGAGGCCAGATAGACCCCCGCCAGATAGACGACGCCGAAAACGATGCAGAGCATCGCCACCAGGATGATCTCCTGGAGCTTCCAGCCGTATTCCTTTTTCTCGTTCATGATGAATCTTCTCCTCTTCTTATTCCTGGGTGGGGCTGTTGACGGACAGGGTGAAATGCAGGATGTAGTGGGGGACGGTCTCCTCCATGCGGCGGCAGACCGCCTCCAGATAGTCGAACACCTGGTGGACGTCGCCGGAGATGCGGGTGGCATAGTGGATGGTGGCGGGAGCCAGGCCGGCGTCCTCCGCCATGCGCCAGACCTGGGCGATTTGGTCGATGTAGTCCCCCACCCCCATGGGGTACAGGGCCAGCTTGCACAGCACGGGAAAGTGCCGCTTCGCCGCCAGTGCCTGGTTGGGCGCTGGGCCCTGACGGTCCAGCAGGCTGTCCCCGTCGCAGTCGCCCGGGCAGCCCTTGGAGAACTGCCCCTCCAGCGCCATGTGGACGCCCGGCCGCCAGGCGTTGATAAACAGCCCCTTCACCGCGTCGGCCACGTAGGGCAGCCGTCCGCGGTAGACGGTGGACAGGGCGTCGGACTGGCTCCACACCGCCGAGGTGTCGGTCTTTTCCAGCGCCCCCAAAATGATGGAGACAAAATCGCTGTCCATGGGATAGAGGGAGAACCGGCAGCCGGAGATATCCAGCTTGGTGCCCCGCCCGGACCAGGGGAGGTCTTCCCGCTGGCAGCCGCAGCCTTCCTGTTGCATTGCACATCTTCCTTTCTTTCATCAGGCAAAAATAAAAAGAGTGCTTTTTCACGTGAAAAAGCACTCTTTTGGCCACAAACAAATCATGTCGTTCTGTTCGAATTGCTTCCCTACGCTGGTCTTAACCATCAGGTTCAAAGGGTCAGATTAATCTATCTCAACTCCGCATGGAGTCCCCCTAGAATTCTACTTTCCATATTCAGTTGTTGTTGTCAGTATAGTCAGTTCCCTTCCGCTTGTCAAGGAAAAGTTGTTTTCCCTCTCCTCCCCCTCCGCTCGGCAGGCATTCCCCTGCGCTCCTGGCCGTAATTTCGGCTGCCGCCCTTCAAAGGTTGCTTTTTTATGGAGCGATGCGTTACAATAAAGAGCGCAGGACCCCGCGCACTCCGGCACTGAGATCGTTCTCTTCCCCGTCGAACACGTCTACGACTACTCCACGGCCAAGGTGGACCGCATCTACTGCACCGGCTTCGGCTCTCCCTATGAGTACAGCCACGAGATGGGACACATGGTGGTCTCCACCGCTCGGATCGCCAATGGCTGGAGCGCTTCCTGCGGCCAGTGGGTCTCCTTTACCGAAGGCTTCGTCTCCAGCTATGCCATGGTCAGCCACCCCGAGGCCTTCGCGGAACCTGGGCCGACCTGTGGCATAACCGCGACCGGGTGGACGCCATGCTGACCACCGGCCGCTCCGAGGCCCCGCGCGAGAAGATCCGTTATCTCACCGACGTGCTGATCCGGCCGTACGGTACAGCCACCTGGGAAAACCTCCCCTGGACCTGCATGCTGGGGTAAGCCAAGCGCCTCAAAGCCGCGGCTTTGAGGCGCTTTTATTCCGAAAGTGAGGAACCGAATGACCTACGAGGAATTCAAATCCAACTTCCATATCCAGCTCAACCCCCAGCAGGAGGCCGCCGTGCGGCAGGTGGACGGGCCCACCCTCCTGCTGGCCGTTCCGGGCAGCGGCAAGACCACCGTGCTGGTCGCCCGACTGGGGTATATGCTCTACTGTCTGGGGATAGATCCGGGGCGCATCCTCACCGTCACCTACACGGTAGCCGCCGCCGGGGACATGAAGCGCCGGTTTCACTCCTTCTTCGGAGCGGAGTACGCCGAAGCCCTCCCGTTCCGCACCATCAACGGCGTCTGCCAGTCCATCATCCACCGCTACGCCCGGGTCAAGGGGACCGTCCCCTTCGAGTTGGAGAGCAGCGAGAGCCGCCTGTCCGCCCTGGTCCGGGAGCTGATGGCCGCCGGGGGCGACTACCCCACCGATCAGGACGTGAAGGAGGTCCGCACCCGGATCACCTACTGCAAGAACATGCTGCTCACCGATGAAGAGGTTCGGGAGATCAGGCTGGACGGCGTGGATTTTCCCGCCGTCTACTTCGCCTATCGGCAGCAGATGGAGCGCAGCCGCCGCATGGACTACGACGACCAGATGGTCTTTGCCTGCCGCATCCTGCACCGCTTCCCCGATCTGCTGGCCTACTACCAGACCCGCTTTCCCTACCTCTGCGTGGACGAGGCCCAGGACACTTCCAAGATCCAGCACAAGATTCTTCGCCTGCTGGCGGCCCGAAGCCGGAATCTGTTCCTGGTCGGCGACGAGGACCAGAGCATCTATGGCTTCCGGGCCGCCTGGCCCCAGGCCCTGCTGGAGTTCCAGACCGTCTACCCGGAGGCCAGGGTGCTTCTGATGGAGACCAACTACCGCTCCACCCGGTCCATCGTAGCAAAGGCGGACGCCTTCATCCAGCGCAACCAGAGCCGCCATGCCAAGCATATGACCACAGACAACCCCCAGGGGGAGCCCATTCGGGTGGTGGAGCTGGAGGATTACAGCCGTCAGTACCGCTATCTGCTCCGGCTCGCCCGGGAATGCAGCCGGTCCACCGCCATTCTCTACCGCAACAACGACAGCGCCCTGCCGCTGATCGACCTGCTGGAGCGGGAAGGGGTCCCCTACCGCTGCCGCCAGAGGGAGAGCTACTTTTTCTCCAGCCCGGTGGTGCGGGATCTGACTGACATGCTCCGCTTTGCCCTGGACGGCCGGGACGCGGAGCGCTTTCTCCGCTTCTACTACAAGCTGGACCTGCGCCTCAAGCGCAGGGTGCTCCAGGACGTGCTGGCCCGATACGGCGGCGGCGCGCCGGTACTGGACGTGCTGCTGGACAGCGGCCAGATCGAGCCCTGGCAGGTGGGCCGCCTGAGGGCCCTGCGGACCCACTTTTCCAAGCTGCCCGCGCTGGGCGGCTTCGCCGCGCTCCAGCGCATTGTCAAATACATGGGCTACGGAGACTACCTGTCCGCCAGGCACGCCGACGCCGCCCGGGTGAACATCCTGCTCTCCCTGGCTCGGCAGTCCTCCGGCATCCAGGGCCTGCTGGACCGGCTGGACGCGCTCCAGCGGGTGGTGGAGGGGCCGGAGCTCTACCCCGACTGCCCCCTTGTCCTGTCCACCATCCACTCCAGCAAGGGGCTGGAGTACGACCGGGTGGTCCTGATCGACGTGATGGATGGCGTCTTTCCCGCGGTGGACACGCCGGAGGAGGAGGGCTCCCTCTCCCCCGAGGAGCGGGAGGCCCTGGAGGAGGAGCGGCGGCTGTTCTACGTCGGGGTCACCCGGGCCAAATACCAGTTGGAGCCGCTCACCTATTCCGCCCGGTTCGGGGAGCCGGCCCCGGGCTCCACCTTCGCGCGCCAGCTTTTGGGCTCCGTCCCGCCCGGAGACAGGGCCGTGCCCCGGCCGAAGCCTCTCCCTCCGCCCCGGAAGGCCCCGCCCTCCGCATCCTCCGTCGCGCTTTGGGAAAAGGATTACATCCCCGGGGCGGCGGTGGTCCACAGGCAGTTTGGCCGCGGCATTCTCCTGGACAAAACGGGCAGCATCGCCTCCGTCTCCTTCCGGGAACACGGGACGAAAAAGCTGGACCTGACCGCCTGCCTGCGCAAGGGCCTGATCCGTCCGGAGCATCCGGTCTGAGGCCCGGTCCAGCGGACCGCAGCAGACACTCCGTTTCTCCTTGTTTCAACATTCTGCCCAAAGGGGCACAAGGGAGGCTTCCCGCCATGACCTACTGGGTCTACATCCTCCGCTGCGCCGACGGCACCCTTTACACCGGCATCACCGACTGCCTGGAGCGGCGCCTGGCGGCCCACAACAGCGGCAGGGGCGCCAAATACACCCGGGGCCGAGTCCCCGTGTCCCTGGTCTACCGGGAGGCCTGCCCCGACAAGTCCGCCGCCCTGCGCCGGGAATATGCCGTCAAGCAGCTCTCCCGGGGTGGAAAGCTGGCCCTGATCGCCCGGGGCGGCGTTACTCCCCCCGCCCGGTGACCGTCATACGGTCCAGAGACTCCCACAGGGCGGACAGGTGGTAGGGCTCGTCCCGGCTCCGCTCCAGCTGCCGCCGGACCATCCGGCGCAGTCCCCAAGGGTCGCGGTCCGCGCCGGGGATATGGTATAAAACCACCCGCTCCGGCCGCAGCACCTCCCGCAGTAGGGCCCGCCCCGGGGGCTCTGGTAAAACAGCGGATTGACCAGCACCGCATCCGGCCGGGCCCATCCCAGCTCCTGCCAAGTGGGTTCTCCCCGCTCCGGGTCGGCGTCCCCGGTCACCAAGACCCCCATGCCGGACAGCTCCGCCAGCAGGCAGAAGTGCGCCGTCTCGGCATATTGAGGCCCGATATGACCGCTGGAAACCCACGTGATCCGCACGCCAGGCAGCGACTCCCACGTCCCCCGCACGCCGGTCATACGACGCACCGGCCCGGCCAGCGGTCCGCCGTCCTCCGGCAGCAGAACCCCCCGGACCCGGTTCCGCGCCAGATAAGTCTCCGTCTCCCGCCGGCTGAAGTGATCGGGGTGCAGGTGGGTAAAGGCCAGCAGGTCCACCGGCGGCTCCCCCGCCAGCAGCCGGGCCTTCACCGGCTCCGGCACCGCCTGGAACTCCGTTCCCGCCGGGTCGTAGAGGCCGTCGATCAGCAGCCGGGCCCCCGCTCCCTCCAGCAGGACCCCGGCGTTGGCCAACAGCGTTACCCGGATTTCTTCTCTCACGGAGCTCCCCTCCTTTTTCATCCTTTTACACCCGAAAAACCAAGTGTACCGCCCTTTCCCCATCAAAAAGGCCCGACGCTCCGCGGAGCGCCGGGCCTTTTTGTTCGAAACAGGTGGGACAGGATTACTCGTCGTCGTCCTCGTCCTCGCAGCCACAGCCGCAGCCGCAGCCGCACTCATCCTCATTGACCTCCAGCGCGAACTTCTCGTGGCAGTTGGGGCACTCGATGAAGCCGGCCTCCAACACGTCCTCGTCAATGCAGAGCTCCTCCTTGCAGTTGGGGCACTCCACCTCGAAGAAATCGTCGTCGTCGCAGCAGCAGCAGTCGTCGTCATCTTCGTCGTCATCCTCGTAGACGATCTCCTCCACGTCGGACAGGTCGTCGGAAATGGCGTCGATCTCCTCGCCCATGGCGGTGGCGTTCTCCTCCAGATCCTCGATGGACATGCCGACTTCCTCCAGGATGTCGATGATCACGGAGATCAGCTTGCCCTCCTTGGACTTCTCGGTGTCGATGTTCAGACCGTCGGACAGGCCCTTCAGATAGGCAACCTTCTCAGAAATAGTCATAGCAGAAATTCTCCTTTATTTGGCCAAAGGCCATACAATCGCGGCCGCGGGGGCGCGCTTACTTCTTGCAGCGCTCCAGGTACTCGCCGCTGCGGGTGTCGATCTTGATCCGGTCGCCGGGGTTGATGAACAGGGGCACCTTGATCTCGGTGCCGGTCTCCACGGTGGCGGGCTTGGTCACGTTGGTGGCGGTGTCGCCCTTGAAGCCGGGATCGGTCTCGGTGACCTCCAGCTCCACAAAGGTGGGGGGCTCCACGGCGAAGATGCTGCCCTTGTAGCTGTTGATCTTGCAGACCATGTTCTCCTTGACAAAGCGGAAGGAGTCGTCCAAGGTCTCCTTGGCGATGGGCACCAGGTCGTAGGTCTCAGGGTCCATAAAGTAGTACAGATCGCCGTCGTTGTAGCTGTACTCCATGTCCTTGCGCTCCACATAGGCGCTCTCGAACTTGGCGGTGGGGTTGAAAGAGGTCTCGGTCACGCCGCCGGTGATCACGTTCTTCATCTTGGTCCGAACAAAAGCGGCGCCCTTTCCGGGCTTTACATGCTGAAACTCGACGACCTGCATCACCTGGCCGTCCATCTCGAACGTCACACCGTTACGAAAATCACTGGCAGTAATCGTAGGCATTGGTATCCATCCTCCAAAGTAGAGTTGAAATTTAACTAAGCTATTTTACCCTATTCTTTCCCATTTTGCAAGGCTTTTTACAGAATTATCAGTTCCTTCGGGGATTTTGTGATATCAATGCAGCCGTCGGCGGTGAGAATGGTCACATCCTCGATGCGCACGCCGAATCGTCCCGGCAGGTAGATGCCCGGCTCGGCGGAGACGGCGGCCCCCACCGGCATGATGGTCTCCTCCCGGGTGTTGGCGTTGGGGGACTCGTGGATCTCGATGCCCACGCTGTGGCCGTAGCCGTGGCCGAAATAGTCTCCATAGCCCGCATCCTCAATGACCTTCCGGGCGGCGGCGTCGATGCTCTTGCCGGGCACGCCGGCCCGGGCGGCGGCGATCCCGGCGCGCTGGGCCTCCAGCACGATGTGGTAGACCTTCTTCATCTCCTCGGTGGGCTCGCCCACGGCGATGGTGCGGGTCATGTCGGAACAGTACCCCCCGTAGACGCAGCCGAAGTCCATGGTAAGGAAGCTACCTGGCTCCACCACGGTGTCGCCGGGAATGCCGTGGGGCAGGCTTCCGTTGGCGCCGGTCACCACAATGGGCTCGAAGGACATGCGCTGGGCGCCGAAGCGCAGCATGTCGTACTCCAGTTTGGCGGCAATCTCCTTCTCTGTCATGCCGGGCCGGATGAATTTCAAGATTGCGTCAAAGGCCCGGTCGGTGATCTCCTGGGCCTGGACCATCCGGGCGATCTCCTCCTGGTCCTTGGCTGCCCGAAGCCCGTTCACCAGCTTCTGGGCCGGGACCAGCTCGGCGGTCAGGCTCTCCTTCCAGTCGTGGAAGGCCGCCACGGACATGTATTCCTCCTCAAAGCCCAGCTTTTTGATGCCGCAGCGGTCGATGACCTCCTGGACCATGGCCTTGTAGTTGCGGTTCCGATCCGTCACGGCGACGGCCGCGCCGGCGACCTGCTTCTCGGCAGCCTCGATGTACCGGGAGTCGGTGAAGTAATAGGCCTCACCGGCGGCGACAAGGGCGATGCCCTCCCCGTGGAAGCCCACGGCATAGAACTCGCCGGGGGCGCTGGTGAGCATCATAGCGTCAACGCCGTATTCGGGCAGCTTGGCCGCAATCTGTTTCAGATGATTCATATCGTGTGATCTCCTTTCGATTTTAGAAAACCTTCATAAAGCTCTTTCATATGCAGCGCGTCCCTGGCCTGGGTTCCGGCGCTCTCACAGATGATGGTAGGGCTCCAGCCCCGGCGGGCCAGAGCCCGCATCAGGGGCTCGGGGTCCGGGCCGAAGTCCTTTTGGTCGAAGGTCAGGTGGACCTTCTCGCCGCCGTTGGGGGTAAAGGCGATCTTGGAGAAGTGGCTGTGGAACCGGGACGCCCGGTCCTCCCCCAGCGCGGAGGCGATGCGGTCCAGAATGCGCTCCGTGGCTTCCTCCCCCTCGTCCGCCCCCAGGGAGCGGGCATAGAGATGGCCGAAGTCCACGCAGGGCAGCAGCCGCTCATCCAGTTGGCATAATTCCAATACCTCATCCAGATCCCCAAGCTGGTTGATCTTGCCCATGGTCTCGGGGCATAGGGCGAGGTGTCCGTAGCCCTCCCCGTCGCAGGCCCGGAGGACCTCCCGCAGGGAGGGGATGGCAATGTCCAGGGCCTCCCGCCGGGTGCGCTTCATCAGCGCCCCGGTATGAACGGTGATGCGCCCGGCCCCCATCCAGTCGGCGGCCCGGCAGGCGGCCAGGATATAACCGGTGGTCTTTTTCCGGCTGTCCGGATCGGGGTTGGCTAGATTGATGAAATAAGGGGCGTGGAGGGACAGCCGGATTCCGTGCTCCCGCGCGGCCGTCCCCACCGCCCGTGCGGTCTCTTCCCCCACGTTGACGCCCTTGCCGCACTGGTACTCGAAGGCGTCCAGGCCCAGCGAGGCCAGCCAGGCCGGGGCCTGGACCGAGCTCTTGCCTGGGAAATCGTCCGGCAGCCCCGCAGGGCCGAACCATACGCTCATCGGCTCCTCCTTTTCCCCAGAGCCCGGAAGGGCTGCTCCACGGCGTAGCGCAGGTAGCGCCCCGGGTTGCCCGCCAGCTGGATGGGCTCCACCAGCAGGGCCAGGATTCCCATCCGCCTGGCCCCCAGGATATCGGTAAAGATCTGGTCTCCCACCATGGCGGTCTGACCGGCGGTCCGGCCCATGCGGGCCATGGCCTGCTCAAACCCCGCGGTCCTTGGCTTGCCCGCGTGTCCCAGATAGGGGATGTCCAGCCGTTTGGCATAGCGCCCGGGGCGGTCCGGCTTCCGGCTGTTGGACAGCAGGAACAGCTCCACCCCCGCCGTCCGCAGTCCCTCCCTCCAGGCCAGCACCTCCGGAGCGGGGTCCCCGGGTCCGTACCGGACCAGCGTGTTGTCCAGGTCGGCCAGCAGCAGCGTGATCCCCCGCGCGGTCAGCCATTCCGGCCTGATCTCCGCCACAGAGGAAAAGACCCGGTCCGGTATCAGTGAAAATCCCATGGATACACCTCATGTTTTCTATCTTGTCCGCATAGAGTGCATTATATCAGTTTCAGGAAAAATGGACAAGGGGGATGACCCATATGCTTTCAAAAACCAACCTGCTTCTGGCCGTACCGCCCACCGAGATGATGGCGGCGCAGGGCTTTGGCCTCACGCTGGCCCATATGGCCTACCGGGTAGGGGGCGGTCCGCACCTGTTCCGGGCCAATCTGCCCGTTCCGGTCCGGGGCGGCGTGATGCTCATCGACGACGCCGGCTTTGACGGCCGGGGAGACCCTGCGCCCTTCTGCCAGGAGGTGGTGCGGGAGTGCGCCGCCCGGGGCTATACCGGGGTGATCTGCGATTTTGACCGGCACCTGCCCCTGCTGGGGCAGGTGATCGCCGGGCTCTCCCCGCTGCTGGCCAAGCGGGGCTGGCCCCTCTACGTCCCGGAGCCGTATGGCCGTTACTCCGCCACGGCCAAGGTGCTCATCCCCACCGCCCTGTCCGGCGGCTCCCTCCAGGTGCGGCTTCAGGAGGCCGTCCAGCAGTACGGCGCGGCACGGGTAGCCCTGGCGGTGGAGCGGTCCGCCGAGGACTTTTTTCTCCCCTCCCCCAATGGACAGGGCATCCGCCTCACCCAGGAAGAGCTCCAACAGCGCATCCAGGAGCGGGAACCCGTCATCTTTTTCTCCAACGAGCTGTGCGCTCACTACTTTACCTACATGAACCGGCAGAACGGCGCCCACTTCATTCTTTTCGACGACGCCGCCTCCATCCGGAAGAAGCTCCACACGGCCCGGAGCCTGGACATCGCCGACGCGCTTCTGCCCTATCCGGAGGTTTCCGATCTTTTATCGGAAATTTTGAGATAATTTACCCTTGTCATCCCGCCTTCGCTCTGCTATACTGAGCAATCTGAGAGAAGGAGGAATATTCCATGGAATTTCAGTTGGACACCTGGCTGGAGCTGTTTACCCACCGGCTTCTGGATACTTTTCCCGGCCGTGTGATCTTTTTGGGCATCCAGGGCAGCCGAGGCCGGGGTGAAAGCAAACCGGACAGCGATATCGACATGGTGGTGGTGCTGGACCAGGTGGGTCTGGAGGACCTGCGGGCCTATCGGGAGCTTCTGCGGACCCTGCCCCACGGCGGGCTGACCTGCGGCTTTTTCTGCGGCCGGGAGGAGCTGCTCCACTGGCCCCGGTATGATTTGCTGCAGCTCGTGCTGGACACCAAGCCGCTGTACGGCGGGCTGGAGAATTTGCTTCCCGCCTTTTCCCCCGCCGATACGGCGGCGGCGGTACACATTGGGGCGGCCAATCTGTACCACGCCGCCTGCCACTGCTACCTCCACGGAGACGACCCGGCCGGGTGTCTGGCCTCTCTGGCCAAGTCCGCCTTTTTCCTGCTGCGGCTGGACCACTACCGCCGCTCCGGCTGCTACGCCGCCACCATGGCCGAGCTCAAGCGCCTCTACCCTGAGACCGGGCTGGATGACTCGGACTGCGACGCCTGCTACCAGGCGCTGATCCGGTGGACCTCCTCCCTGATGGGGGCCGTGCCCGAGGCATGAACCGGCGGCTCCGCCGGCCGGATGACAAAAGCCAGCGCCTTTCGGCGCTGGATGCTTTGCCCCGCAAAGCTCCAAAAATGTCCCCACTCGCTCCCGCCTGCGGCGGAACCGCTCGGGGATGACAAAAGCCCAGCGCCGAAAGGCGCTGGGCTTTAAATCTCAATAGAACTTCTTCCGATTCTTGCGGGCGGCCTCAGACTTCTTGCGGCGCTTGACACTGGGACTCTCATAGTGCTCGCGCTTACGCACCTCAGCCAGAACACCGGACTTGGCACAGCTACGCTTGAATCGCTTCAGCGCGCTCTCCAGAGACTCGTTCTCTCTGACATGAACTTCCGACATTGTTGTTTCCCCTCCCTCCGAAGTGGCGGGGAATCCCGTCACGAAAGGGCCATTCTTATGGCTTTAACAGTATTATTATATGCAATTCAAGATGCCTTGTCAAGAGGACTTTTATTTCTTCGGCTTCACGATCAGGTTGACCAGCTTATTTTTGACCAGAATGACCTTGACGATGTCCATACCCTCGGTGAACTTCTGGACCTTGGGGTCCTTCAGGGCCTCGGCCACCACGGCGTCCTGTTCGCTGTCCAGGGGCACGGTGACGGTGCCGCGGAGCTTGCCGCCCACCTGAACGGCCATTTGCACCTCGGCGTCCACGGTCTTGCTCGCGTCGTAGGCGGGCCAGGACTGCTGGCAGGCCATACCGCCGGTCTCGCCGGCGAAGCCCAGGCTCTCCCACAGCTCCTCCACCGCGTGGGGGGCGAAGGGAGACAGCATCAGCAGCAGAGCCTGGTAGTCCCCGCGAGAGCAGCCGTTGGCGTAGAAGTCGTTGACCAGGGCCATCAGCGCGGCGATGGCGGTGTTGAATTTCATGGCCTCGATGTCCTCGGATACCTTCTTGATGGCCTTGTGGATGGCGGATTCGTTGGCCTTGGAATAGCCTTTTTCCCCGGCGAGCTGCTCGGACAGGTTCCACACCCGGTCCAGGAAACGCTTGCAGCCCTTCACGGCCTTGGCAGACCAGGCGGCAGCCTTCTCAAAGTCGCCGATGAACATGATATACAGCCGCATGGTGTCGGCGCCGAACTCGGCCACCACGTCGTTGGGGTTGACCACGTTGCCCCGGGACTTGGACATCTTCTCGCCGCCCTCGCCCAGGATCATGCCGTGGCTGGTCCGCTTCTTGTAGGGCTCCTTGGTGGGCACCACGCCGAGGTCGTAGAGGAATTTGTGCCAGAACCGGCTGTAGAGCAGGTGCAGGGTGGTATGCTCCATGCCGCCGTTGTACCAGTCCACTGGGGACCAGTAATCCAGCGCCTCCCGGGAGGCCAGAGCCTCCTGGTTGTGGGGGTCCATATACCGCAGGAAATACCAGGAGGAGCCCGCCCACTGGGGCATGGTGTCGGTCTCCCGCCGGGCGGGGCCGCCGCAGTGGGGGCAGGTGGTCTCCACCCAGTCGGTCATGTGGGCCAGAGGGGACTCGCCGTTGTCGGTGGGCTCGTAGCTCTTCACGTCGGGCAGCAGCAGGGGGAGCTGCTCCTCCGGCAGGGGCACCCAGCCGCACTGGTCGCACCACACCATGGGGATGGGCTCGCCCCAGTAGCGCTGGCGGGAGAACACCCAGTCCCGGAGCTTATAGTTCACCTGTTCGTGGCCGATGCCCTGCTCGGTAAGCCACTTGGTGATGGTGGGGATGGCCTGCTTGACGGTCAGGCCGTCCAGGAAGCCAGAGTTAACCATAATGCCGGTGTCGTCCTTAAGGGTAAAGGCCTCTTCCTGAACGTTGCCGCCCTGGACCACCTCAACAATGGGCAGGCCGAACTTTTTGGCGAACGCCCAGTCCCGGGTGTCGTGGGCGGGCACGGCCATGATGGCGCCGGTACCGTAGGAGGCCAGGACGTAGTCGGAGATGAAGATGGGGATCTCCTTGCCGTTGACCGGGTTGACAGCCCGGACGCCCTGGAGCTCCACGCCGGTCTTTTCCTTGTCGGCGGCCAGCTCGGTGCGTTCGAAGTCGGATTTGCGGGCGGCGGCGGCCACATATGCCTGCACCTCGTCCAGATTGGTGAGCTGACCGGCCCACTTGGCCACATAGGCGTGTTCGGGCGAGATGACCATATAGGTGGCGCCGAAGAGGGTGTCAGGCCGGGTGGTAAAGACCACGATGTCGTCCCCGGTGGTGGCCTTGAAGGTGACCTCCGCACCGGTGGAGCGGCCGATCCAGTTCTTCTGCTGGATCTTCACCCGCTCGATGAAGTCCAGATCGTCCAGGTCGTCGATGAGCCGCTGGGCGTACTCGGTGATCTTGAGCATCCACTGGCTCTTCTCCTTACGGACCACGGGGGCGCCGCAGCGCTCGCAGACCCCCTCCACCACCTCTTCGTTGGCCAGCACGCACTTGCAGGAGGTGCACCAGTTCACGGGCATGGTGGTCTTGTAGGCCAGTCCCTTTTGATAGAGCTGAAGGAAGATCCACTGGGTCCACTTGTAATACTCCGGGTCGGTGGTGTTGATGACCCGGTCCCAGTCGAAGGAGTAGCCCAACATCTGGAGCTGTTTGGTGAAGTTGGCGATGTTGTCGTGGGTCACCTGGGCGGGGTGGATGTGGTTTTTGATGGCGTAGTTCTCGGTGGGCAGTCCGAATGCGTCATAGCCCATGGGAAACAGCACGTTATAGCCGTCCATCCGCTTTTTCCGCGCTACCACGTCCATGGCGGTGTAGGGCCGGGCGTGGCCCACGTGCAGGCCCTGCCCGGAGGGATAGGGAAACTCCACCAAGCCGTAAAATTTGGGCTTGTCCCCACCGTTGGCCGCGGCAAAGGTCTTTTCTTCCCGCCACTTTTTCTGCCACTTGGGCTCGATGCTGGCAAAATCGTACTTCATCGTTTGCACTTCCTTATCGTTCGGCGTCCGGCGGGACCCTTCCCACCTTCGCAACACATTCCGTGCTATTATACTCGAAATGGGCTGATATTGCAAGCATTTCACCGGAGTAAGGCGGGGCAGGCCGCACTTTTCCCTTGACAGCGCCGCCGGGCGGGTATAATATAAAACATATTTAAAACATGTTTTATATGAGGTGAGCATATGGCACAGCAAAGCACCCGAGAAAAACTTCTTCAGGCGGCCAGGCGGCTGCTGGAGGAGGACGTCCCGCCCGATGAGCTGACCGCCCGGAGGCTGACCGCCGAAGCAGGCGTCAATCTATCCATGATCAACTACTGCTTCCATTCCAAGGACGCCCTGCTCAAGGCTGCCGTGGATGAGATCGTGGCGGCGGAGTTCCGCCGTCACGCCGGAGAGGCCCCCCCAGGCAGCACCCCTCGGCAACAGCTCCGCGCCCGCCTCCTGCCCGTCTGCCTGGCCATGCTCAAATACCGCGCTTTGACCCAGGCCTCCATCCCCTACCTTCTGCTGGAAGAACCCATCTCGCTTCCCCTGGATATTCTGCCCGGCCTCCGGGCCCATTTCGGCCCCGCCAAATCGGAAGAGGCCTGCCGGCTGGCCGCCTTCGGCCTGGTTTATACTATGCAACTTGCCTTCTACCGCGGAGAGGAATTTCAGCGGTATTACGGGCCTGAAATCTACAGCGACGCTGGCGCAGCCGCCTTTTTGGACGCTCAGCTCGATCTGTTTCTGGGAGGTGAATAGATGACGGTTTTTCTCCGGCTTCTGGGTGGGCTCTCCCTGTTCCTGCTGACCTGTATGCTGATCTGCGGGCTGTGGGTGCGCTTCCACCCGCAGCAGGACATGGGGTTCCACTTCCTGCTGGGTCTGGCCGCTGTGGGATCCGCCATGGTCGCCATCCCCCTTTTCCTCTTTACCAGGAGCTGATGCGGGAGCCTTCCCCACAAAAAAGACCGCGGCGGGTGCCGCGGTCTTTTTACTGCGCAAACGTAACGCAAAAACGGCCATGCCGCCCGCAGAGCGGGCAGCGGCATAAAGCTTTCTTTCAGTCGGGCTTTCGGACCTCGCTCAGGTCCAGCTCTGCGGCGTCCCGCCACAGGCGCTCCAGATCGTAGAACTTCCGGGCCTCGTCGTTGAAGATGTGGACCACCACCGAGGAGAAGTCCAGCAAGACCCAGGTGCCCCCCCGGTGCCCCTCGATGTGGTGGGGAAGCTCTCCCGCCTCCTTCATCACCTTCTCACACTCGTCCCCCAACGCCTTAATCTGGGTGCTGGAGGTGGCGGTACAGAGCACGAAATAGTCGGCCAGCGTGGTCAGGGCGCCGGTCTCCAGAACCTTGATGTCCTGACCCTTCTTGTCGTCCAGGGCCTTGGCAATGGTCAGGGCCATATCCTTCGGATTCATCATAGACAGCTCTCCTTATCCTTTTTCCAGTGTGGCAGGTCAGTAGATGGGGATGCCCTCCGGCGGCTGCTCCCCGCCGCTTCCAGCGGAGCCGGTCTCCACCGGCGTCGGGATGGGCGGCAGGACGCCGGGGCGCTCCGACGGCGTCGGAGATGGCTCCGGGCTGGCGCTCTCCGC
>ERZ857998.2034-NODE-2034-length-20292-cov-9.046400_pt1 | contig 20292 bp, 19 predicted proteins | sample MGYA00519954_ERZ857998 | MGnify/ENA primary metagenome ERZ857998 (study PRJEB31778, sample SAMEA3449424) | human gut metagenome | biome: human gut; feature: human-associated habitat; material: faeces | place: United Kingdom | collected 2010/2012 ...
GTTTCACCCCGCCCAAGGAGTAGACCATGCGTTTCTGCAATCCTGATTGCCTCATTGACTGGCGGGTGGTGGAGCCGCCCAGGTACAAAAAGGACTATGTGGGCAAGCTCGTGCGAGTGACGGAATTTGACCGCCGATATCTCTCTGACAGCGCGGCCCTCCCGCCTGACGGCGCGGTCTGCAAAATCACGCGCCGCAGCAACGATTACGGCGGCGGCGAGTTCAAGCTGGCACTCTCCTGGCATTGCCCCGCCTGCCACAGCTCACATGAGTCGCTTATCCCCGAAACCTGGATTTCCGAGAGGAAAGCCTTTTTTGTGGAACCCGCAGGCCTGGCCGACAATACTCAGGCGCTGGGCGATGACCGGCCGGTCATGCTGTACCTCGCCACCTCCTACAGTCATCCGGACCCGGCCAAACGCGCGGCGCGCGCGAATCTTGTCAGCGAGTGCGCGGCGTGGCTCATGCGCAAAGGTTGGAGCGTGGCCTCGCCGCTCTCTATGGGACATGCCATCTGGACAGCCTACCCCAACCTGGAGACCGACTTCGCCGCTTGGCGGGAACCCTGCCTGCGCATGTTGGAAATGTCCGATGCCCTGGTAGTGCTTTTGCTTGACGGCATCCGCGAGAGCGTGGGCGTAGCCTCTGAAATCGACCACGCCCGCAAGCTGGGCATCCCGCTTAATCAGGTCAAACTGGCCGGAGAAGATGCGGCGAAGGGCGGCGAGCCCTTTGAGGTGGTCCCGCAGCCGAAATGGTGGAGGTAGCGCTATGCCCAGACTGACGGATCAGGCCCCACTGCGGATCATCAAGATTACGGAAACCCTTTTTCGCGCCGTGCTGGACGGCATGAGCAACAAGGAACTGGCCACGGCCACGGGCTACTCTCCCTCCAATATCAGCCGGGACATGCGGCTCTTGTGCGAGGCGGGCTGGGCCAGACAACTGGACAACGGCCGCTGGGCTGTGAGCGAAAAACCCGTGGCCCTGATGAAAATGTATCAACTCTACATGAGCGACCTGGCCGAACGCGGCAGGAATTTCGACCTGCGCGTCACGGCCCAGGCCCGGCAACTGATGCCGTAATACAGGAGGCAGACATGGCACAGACAAGAACCGAGGAACAATGCACAGCTCTCGTTTTTGACAATCCCCCGGGCGCTGGACAGGCCGCCGTCGAGGCATGGACCGCTGACATGAAAATCGAGACCACCACACCCCGGCGCGGGCGCAAGCCCATTGTGGGCAGGCCCGGCGCTATGGGCAGCGTGAGCGCCGAGGTGGTCGAGGCGGCTCAGGCGGCCGCGCCCGCCATCGCGGAGATCCGCGCCAATACCGTGAGCATGCCCAGGGCCGAGCTGGCGCAGAGCCTGCACCTTGCCAAAACCGTGGGTTCCATCGCCGCCTTTCAACTCAACGAGGCCGTCAACCGCGTGGCCGCGTTGAAGGCTTTTGCCGAAATCCGCGACTCCAAAGCCTACAAGGGGCTCAGTGTGCAGACCACGGCGGGCGATGTGGTGGTTGTAAACACCTGGGAGGAATTCTGCAACGCGCACGGGTACAGTCATCAAAAAATTGGCGAAGACCTCCGAAACCTCGCCACCTTCGGGGGTAGCCTGCTGGAGATGCAGGAAGCCTTGGGCCTCGGCTATCGTGATCTGCGCCTCTTACGCAAGGGCATTACCCAGCTCCCGCCGGAAGAGCGCCAGGCTATCCTGGACGAGGTGCAAAACGCCGAGGGGCCGGAAGAGCTGAAGGACAGGCTGGCGGACCTGCGCACGGAGCTGGCCGAGGTCAAAGCCAGGACGCATGAGCTTTCCGCCACGCTGAAGGCCAAGGAGGAGGTCTCCAAAAAGAAAAGCGACCGGCTGGAAGAGTTGGAGACGCGCCTGGAGCGCCTGGACAGTATGAGCCCGGACGAGAAGGTCAGGGCGCTTGACGAAATCAATGCCAAAGCTCGCGCGGATGTGGACAAGGCGTGTCAGAACGCTTTTGTGGCGGCCATAGCCCTCTGCTCGCAATGCGCCGCCGTCTTCCGCGACGAGCGTTCCAGCAATGACGCCTGCGCATATGTCCATGAACGGGTCAGCCTGCTTATGAACAATATCGCCGACGCCGTGCTGGGAGCGGGCGTTGACGTGGATCTGCGGCAACGCTTCGAGATTCCGGAAGATGACGAGCCCGCTCCGGCGGGGGGATCTCCCGCCGAACCCGAATCCGCCGATCTCGGCTAGAGGGGGGGGCTGAGCCGTGCCTCTCGCGCCCGCGCAGACAGCCTTTCTGCATGATCTTGCCCGCGAGCTTTCAGCGGCCCCGGCTTCTGGCGGCGCTCGCACGGCTCTTGTAGCGCGCGCCGCCGAGACCCTGGGCAAAAGCCCCAAGACGGTCTACGCCCTGCTCAAAAGATACACGGGCTGGGAGAGCGGGCGCAAAACGCGGGCGGACAAGGGCGAAACCTGTGTGGATCGTGAGCTTGCCCAACTGGCCGGGGGGCTCTCCTACCTGAGCAACCGCCAGTCCGGCAAGCGGATCACCACCATCAAGGCCGCCCGCGAGCGTCTGGCCGTCAACGGCTACGGCGTCGTCAACACGGAAACCGGAGAAGTGACCATGCCAAGCTCTGAAACCATATCCCGCGCCATGCGCCGCTACGGCTGCCATCCGGATCAGCTCGGCGCGGCCCGGCCCGCCGTTGAGCTACGCAGCCCGCATCCCAACCACACCTGGGAAATCGACGCTTCGGTCTGCGTGCTCTACCGGCTCAAGGGCGGCGGCGTGCGCCTTGTCAACGAGCGGGACTACAACGAGCACAAGCCCGGCAAGCTGATCGAGATCGCCGGGCAGCGGATTATCCGTTATCTGGCGGTGGATCACTACAGTGCCGCCATCTATCTGCATTATGAGCAGGCCAGAGGCGAGGATGCGCGCGGCGTCATCACCACTCTGGTGGAGGCCATCAGCGACCGGGGCGAGCGCGATCCCATGCACGGCGCGCCACTCCAGGTCTATATGGACCCCGGCAGCGGCAACAAATCCTCGCTGGTGACGCAGTTTCTACGCGACCTTGAAATTGCGCCGCTCTGGCACGAGGCGGGCAATGCGCGCGCCACCGGCGCGGTGGAAGCGGCCCAGAATATCGTGGAAACAGGCTTTGAATCCCGTCTGCGTTTCATGGATACCCCCTCCGTGGAGGATTTGCAGGCCCAGGCCGACCGCTGGCGGCGGCATTTCAACGCCCACGCCGTCCTGGCGCGGGCCAAAAAGCCCCGCAATCAGCTCTGGATATCCATCACGGACGAGCAACTCCGCGTTGTGGAGCGGCCCGTGCTGGAGGCCATCGCCCATTGGGGCGACGAGGCGCGCCGGATCGACAACCGTTTCCGGATCAGCGTCAACACCCGTTCCCACGGTGTACATGAGTATGACCTGCGGGAGCTTGGCTATCACGGCCTATCCTCCGGCGATACGGTGACGGTACGGCTTAACCCCTTCCGCGCGCCGGACATCATGGTCATCAAGGAGATGCCGGACGGCGAGGAGCTGCGTTTTGAGGTGTCGCCTATCGTCAAGGGCGAGGACGGGCGGGACATCACGGCCCCGGTTATCGGGCAGGAGTACCGCAGGCCGCCGGAGACGTTGGCCGAAAAAAATCTCAAGGACATCAAGAAGATGGCCTACGGCACGGACAGCCTGGAAGAGGCGGAAAAAGCCCACAAGGCCCGCAACCGGCGGCCCTTCGCGGATATCGACCCGATGGCCGACGTGCGGGAGGCCCCGCAGTATCTGCGCCGCCAGGGCACCAGGATGGACGTGGAGGCCAAGACCGCCGCGCCCCTGCCGCTCAACCGCGCGCAGGCCGCCGCCCGCCTGGCCCAGATGTGCGGCGAGGCCTGGGCGGCGAACCCCACGGCCTGCAACGATATGATCAAGGCGAGATACGGCGAATCGGTGCCGGAGGCCGCATTGCCGGAGCTGGCCGAGGCCATCACAGCCCGTTTCGCTCCCCGGCCCGCCACCGTACTGCGCTTTAACGCACAACAAAGGGGCACGGCATGCGCAAACTGACGCTGAAGGCGCTACTGGCCTCGGCCAAGGCAAGCCAGCGCGACGCGGCCAAGGCGGCGGGCCTATCACCGGCGGCCGTCAATCTGCTCTGCAACGGCAAGGCTCTGCCGAAAAACGGCTGGCCCGACGCCCGTAAAAAGCTCTCCGCGTGGCTGCACACGCGCGGAGTGAACCCCGAGGCCGTGGAAACGGCCCTGGCCGAAAGCGAACAGGCCGCCAGTGCGGCGGCACATACCAGCAACAAGGGAGACGACGATATGATATTGCGCAAACAGGTACTTTCCATGCGCGCCCGGCAACAGTTCAAGTTGCTGCGCGATCCCTTTGACGATCCCCAGTGCCCGGAGGACGTCTATCTCTCGCCCGAGAGCCGCTATGTCCGCGAGTTTATGTACGACGCGGCGCGGCACGGCAATTTTCTGGCCGTGGTGGGCGAATCCGGCTCCGGCAAATCCACCCTGCGGGAAGATCTTATCGAGCGCCTCAAGGAAGACGGCGACGGGGTGGTGATCATTGAGCCCTACACCCTGAGTATGAGCGGCGGGCAAAACGGCAAGCCTATGCTGGCCCGGCATATCGCCGAGGCCATTATCGCCACGCTCGCGCCCGGCGCGTCCATTCCGCGCAGCCAGGAGGTGCGCGACCGCCGCCTCCACCAGCTTCTGAAAGACTCCAACGGGGCGGGCATGCGCCATGTGCTGATCATCGAGGAGGCCCACGATCTGCACACCCAAACCCTGAAGGCGCTCAAGCGTTTCTGGGAGCTCAAGGACGGCCTCAAGCGGCTGCTCTCCATCATCCTGATCGGTCAGACCGAACTCATGGACAAGCTCGGCAGCAATCAGGCCGACGTGCGCGAGGTAGTGCAGCGCTGCGTGCCCGTCAAACTGGAACCGGTCAAAAACCCGGCCGACTTTCTGGCGCACCGGTTCAATCGGGCCGAGGCTGACCTTGCCGCCATTTTTGAACCGGACGCCTTGGAGGCCCTGCGCGACCGGCTCATCGTGGCCAGGGATATGTCCGGCAAGGGCATTTACAAGGGCTATCCGCTCGCAATCAGCAATCTCGCCAGCGCCGCCATGAACCTGGCCGCCGGACTCGGTGAGAGGACGGTCACGGCCGATGTGGTCCGGCAGATTCGGGCGTAACATTATATATAGGAGTATATTATGGCCAAGCGCGTTAAACCTGTATTGCGGATCCTCGCTATAGATTCCCTGGAAGAGGCCGACGCCGTTCTGGCGGAAATCGCCGGACGCAAACGTCAGATCGCCTTGTACGAGATCCGCTTCAAGGAAGAGGTAGACCGCCTGAAAGCCGAGTGCGCCGCCAATTGCGAACCGATCAGACAGGGTATCGCCGAGCGTGAACAGGCTCTTGTCCAGTTCGGCATTGCCCGCAGGGAAGAGCTTTTCCGGGGGAAGAAATCCCTGGACCTCAATTTCGGCACCATCGGCTTCCGCGCCTCGTCGGCGCTCAAAACCGTCAAGAAACTCACCTGGGAGCGAGTACTGGGGCTCATTAAGGAAAAAGGCCTGCCCTGCGTCCGCGTCAAGGAGGAGGTGGACAAGGAAGCCCTGCGCGCCCTGGCCCCGGAGAAGCTGGCGGAAGTGGGTTGCAAACTGGAGCAGGCGGACGACTTCTTTTATGAACTCAACGAAACCGAGCTGGCAGACTCGTCGCCCGCTTCATAGGAGGCCGTATGTCTCTCATGGGTATGATCCGCGTGGCCAGGGCGCAGCTTGGCATGGATGAGGAGGCTTACCGGAATCTTCTGTTCGACACATTGGGCAAGAGGTCGCTGGAGGGCAGCACGGCCAAGGAGCAGTGGCGCGTGGTTGAGGAACTCAAGGCACGGGGCTTTCAGCCAAGCCCCTTTCACAAGGGCAAGGAGCTTGTAGCCGATCCTCAAGCGAGAAAAATCCGCGCGCTCTGGCTCACAATGGCCGACTGCGGCATCGTCAGGGACCGCTCCGAAAAGGCCCTGAATAACTATGTTCGACGCTTCACCGGTCGGACATTGGAGGATGCCACGGTCAAACAGTGCCAGGCCGTGATTGAGATACTCAAACAGCATTTTGATCGTTGTGATGACCCCAAAAAACGCGCCATTTGCCTCGCCATTCTGAAAGGCGAGGCCACGCCGCCCGTTCTGGACGGCAGAGCCGTGGTCGGAGGTATATATGGCGGGGTCCATCAGTAATCGCGGTTCCGAACTGCTCAACCAGATCGAGGCCATCATCGACGAGGAACTCCGGCGGGGCACCGAGCGTCTGGGCAGGCGCGTCACTACCCGCATCGCTCTCGAATTCGGCGGGGGCTCGGTCTATTTTCCGTTCGACAAGGCCCGCCGGGACGCGCGACTTTATGAAGAGTATACCGGCAACAATATTTCCGAGCTGCGGGCGCGCTACAAGTTGAATGAGTCCACCGTGTACCAGATTATCCGCCAGGAACGCGCCCGGCGGCGTCAGAAGCAAACCATACTACCCGGCGTAGCGATAGGAAATACACCTTATGACTAATCCAAAACAAGTTGATCTTCCCAAATATATCCCCCCGTTCGTCGAGCGTGAGAACGTCAAGCATGTGGCTTCGGTGAGCGGAGGGAAGGACAGCTGCAGCGTGTACCTGATGCTCCTGGAGCTGACCGGCGGCGACTTTGTGGCCGCATTCGCGGACACAGGCAACGAACATCCCGCGACGCTGGAATATGTATCCCGCCTCCATGAGCGCACTGGGGGGCCACGCGTCCAGATCGTCAAAGCGGACTTTGCGGCGGCATTGGAGCGAAAAAAAGCGTTTCTGAACTCCGGAAAAGCGGTAACGCGTTCCAAGTCTCCCTGGACGCAGAAAAGGGTGAATGATGTTTTGCGCCGTGGATGGGAGTCTACCGGCATTCCGTTTCTGGACCTTTGCCGCGCGAAGGGGATGTTTCCGAGCAGGAAAGTCGCGTTCTGCTCGCGGGAATTAAAGCGATTTCCTCTGCTTCTGCAGGTGCAGCAACCGCTTGTTGACGCGGGCTACCACGTATGGAGCTGGCAAGGCATCCGGGCCGAAGAGTCCGCGAAACGCGCCTGTTATCCCATGTGGGAACAATCACCTGACACCGATGGTATGACGATCTTCCGGCCGCTGATGGGATGGACGGTGAAGGATGTCGCCGCCATTCATCGCCGCCACGGCTTAAAGCTCAACCCCCTTTACGGTCTCGGATTTGAACGGGTCGGCTGTATGCCCTGTATAAATTCTTCCAAGAAAGACATCCGTCTCATGGCGCAGCAATTTCCTTGGGCGGTAGGAAAAATACAGCTATGGGAGCAACAGGTCCGGAACGTTTCTCGCAAGGGCATATCTACCTTTTTCAATCAAAGTAAAACACCAAAGGCATCAAGGACCATCCGCATTGAAGAGGTGGTACGCTGGTCCATGACCCGCCGTGGCGGCAAACAGCTTGATATGATGGCGTACTTGCCACCGCCAACATCGGAGGTCTGTGTCTATGCGGGAGGACTCTGCGAATGATTTAATTGTGCCGGATAGCAGATGGCCGTCTCCACGGCAACGAAAAGAGGGGGTTCCGGCCCCCTCTTTTCGTTGCACCCTGTGCAATAAAATTGCAAACGCACTCCCGATATATTCCGTCTGGTTTCGGATTATCCCGCATTTTTCCCTTCAGTTATTACGCCGTGATCCACAACAGCAAGGTCCGCTGGAGGCGAGGATTGTAAAATTCCCACTCATAAAAGCCGGATTCGTTCAGGCGCGTGCCGGTGCAAAAGGGGCAGGGCGCATCCCGGCCTTGCAGCACCTCGTAGCAGCGCGGACGGCGGGACAGCGCGGCCTCGTCCACACGAAAGAGCTCACGGCCGGTCTTATTCACATAGAGCAGCTCATGGCTGTCCATGTCGCTGACATAGACTATGCCGTCATACTCTTCCAGCATCCAGCTCAGATCCATCCCATACCCCGTTGCTCCACTACCATACACCACGCAACACTTTGTTTTATGTGGCAAGATCGCCTCGCCGCCGCGCGGGCTCGCGCCCGGCGGCGGATACTGCCGTGCAGTCTTAAGCATTACACGGCGGCAGACAGGGCCGCAACCCCGGCCTTACTTTTTCTCGAAGGACAGCGGCTCTTCAGCCAGAGTAGCCACCATCACGGCCTTGATGGTATGCATCCGGTTTTCCGCCTCTTCAAAGGCCATATTGCGGCCGGATTCAAAAACGGCGTCGTCCACTTCCATGCATTCGATGCCGAAGCGCCGGTAGATGTCCTCGCCCACTGTGGTGTCCCGATTGTGGAAAGCGGGCAGGCAGTGCAGAAACTTGCAATCCGGATTGCCCGTCTTGTCCATGACGGCCATATCCACGCGGTAGGGGGCAAGCAGTTTGATGCGGTCTTTCCAGACCTCGTCGGGCTCACCCATGGAGACCCAGACGTCGGTATAGAGAAAATCGCAGTCCTTGACGCCCTCTTCCACGCTTTCGGTACGCGTGATTTCAGCCCCGGTGCTCCGGGCGATATGCCGCGCCATTTCAAAAACCTCGTCCGAGGTCCAGAGCTCCCTGGGGGCCACGGAACGGAAATCCACGCCCAGCATGGCCGAGCCGATCATCAGGGAATTGCCCATATTGTAACGGGCGTCGCCCAGATACGCCAGGCTCTGCCGGTTCAAGGGCTTGGAGCAGCATTCGCGCATGGTCAGCATGTCGGCCAGCAACTGGGTGGGATGCCATTCATTGGTCAGGCCGTTCCAGACCGGCACGGAGGCATATTCGGCCAGAGCCTCCACGCGGCTCTGTTCATAGCCCCGGTATTCGATGCCGTCAAAAAAACGTGACAGCACGCGGGCCGTGTCGGCCAGAGATTCCTTTTTGCCCATCTGCGAGCCGGACGGCCCCAGATAGGTGACGTGCGCGCCCTGATCATGGGCGGCCACCTCAAAGGAGCAGCGGGTACGCGTGGAATCCTTTTCAAAAAGGATCACGATGTTTTTGTCCCGCATGAATTTGGGCTCGCGGCGGGCCTTTTTGGCCGCTTTGAGTTCAGCCGCCAGATCCAGAAGATAGGTCAGATCTTCCGGGGTGAAGTCGATTTCCTTCAGAAAATCCCTCTGCTCCAGTCTGTTCATGCTCTGCTCCGGCCCATACGGGCATGGGAATTAGGGTGAAAAACGAAAGCGGGGGCAGAGCCCCCGGCGGCATGCGAACAAAGCGTCCCCGGCGCGCCGAGCGCCCGTGCCCGTCAAAGCGTGCGGATCATGCCGATTTCGTCACATCGGTAAAATTTCGGGCACTTGCTGCACTCCACCCAGACCACAGGGGGCAGGCTTTCCCGTTGAAATTCCTGGAAGCCGCAATTGCTGAAGAAAGATTCGGCCAGGGTGAACACAAAGACCCTGGGAATGCCCAGACGGCGGCAGCGCTCCACCAGCGCGTCCACCAGCCGCCTGCCCAGGCCCTGGTTCTGGCAGGCCTGATGCACGGCAATGGAGCGGATTTCCGCCAGATCCTCCCAGAGCACGTGCAGGGAACCGCAGGCCACCACGGTTTCCCGTCCGTCGTCCGACGCCGGGGCCGTTGCCACCATATAGTCCTGGATATGCTGGTACAGATATTGCGGCCCCCGCGCCAACATGACGTTGGAGGAGGCATACTGGTTGATCAGGGCCGACATGCCGTGTACGTCTCCCACCCGGGCGGAGCGGATTTCCAGCGCGGACGCGTCGCTGATGCGCACGTCGGGGACAATGACGGTATCCCCGGCGTCAAAGCGTGGAATGGCTATAGGCATTACTGTTGTTACCTGTCGCTGTTTGCGGCCCGCCGCACGGCACGGCCGTGGCGGCGCGGCCCGTGTTGTTCGCCGCGTACTTAGGCACAGCCCTCATTAGAGCGCCTGCTGTAAAGCCGCCTTTTTCCGTACAGCGGCGTTGCAAAAAAGAAATTGACCTCGCGGTATGTTCAATACAGCTTCGTCCAATTTCTTCTTTGCGCCTTGCTGTCCGAAAAAATTCAGCTTTTCGCGGACGGCGTTTTAATAAGGGCTGAGCCTAGTTCTGAGCCAAGGGCATGGCCCGGTCGCCCAGGCTGTCCAGCAGGGCTTCGAAGTCCGCTTCGGGCATGGGCCGGGCAAAGACATAGCCCTGCACCAGGTTGCAGCCCTTGGCCCGCAAAAATTCCACCTGTTCGGCGCTCTCCACCCCTTCGGCCACGGTACGGATGCTCAGTTGCTGCGCCATGGCAATGACATTGGAAACCACGATGCGCTCGCGCTTGAGATCCTGGCTTTTGCGCAAAAACAGCAGATCCAGCTTGAGCACGTCAATGGGCAGCTCCTTGAGCACATTGAGCGAGGAAAAACCCGCGCCGAAATCATCCAGAGAGCAGCGGAAGCCGCGTTTCTGCAATTCCAGCACCAGCTCCCGGAAGCGTTCGTCAAACAGGGCCAACGATTCCGTGCACTCCAGCTCCAGCAGGCCGTCGGGAATAGCGTAGCGCTCTTTGATGTTACTGTAATACTGGAGGAAATCGTCCTGCATGATGCTCAGGCGCGAAACATTCACCGCGATGTTCAGCGGCTCCTTGCCGCTTCTGATGCGCTGTTGCAGCCAGGCGCAGGCCTGGGAGAACATATAGCGGTCAAGCTGGACGATGAAGCCGTTGCGCTCGAAGAGCGGAATGAAGTCACACGGCGGCACCAGACGGTCGCCGTCAAGCCAGCGCGCCAGCACTTCCGCGCCGTGGACGCAATTGCCGTTCTGGATGTCCACCTTGGGCTGAAAATAGAGCTTGAACTGGCTCCCGCGCAGGGCGTTCTCCATCCGGCTCTCGATATCCAGCTGACGCAGGGCCAGGCCGCGCATGTCCTCGGAGTAGAACACGCACGTGTCGGAACGTCCTTCCTTGGCCATGCGCAGGGCGATATTGGCGCGGTTGAGCATGTCCATGAAAGAGAGCTCTCCGCTCCCGGCCGTATCCGTGCCGTAGACGCCCACATGCAACACCAGGGGGAAGGCGCGCGAAAGCCGGGCCGCATCGTTTTCAATCCGTTTGCAGAGGCGCTGGAACTCCCGGGAGAACTCCTCCCGGTCGCGCATGGGCCGGATGCCCGCGAACTTGTCCGCCGAGACCCGGCAGCAGAGGGACAAGGGGCCGTCGCAGGCCGCCAGCAACCCGGCGATGCGCACCAGTTCCCTGTCGCCCATCTCATAGCCGAACATTTCGTTGTAAAACTTGAAATTCTTGATGTCCGCGTACCAGATGGCGAAAATCTGATCCGGATTGTGCCGCACCAGGGAGGAAGCGTCCATTTTGAGCCGGTTGGCGTTGCGCGCCCCGGTCAGGGGGTCCACAAAGGCCAGGCGCTCAAGTTCGCCGCGATACCTGTTGCTGATGACGCGGACGCGCCAGAGCAGAAAGAAGGAAAGCAGCAGGGCCAGGCCGATGATCACGCAGATGCTGAACAGCAGCGCGTTGGGAGCCAGCGTCAGGGCCGCCGCGGGCACGGTGCAGAACAAAAACCAGTTGTTGACGTCCAGAGGTTCGTACGCGGCGAAATACTTCTTGCCGTCCGCAATGTAGAAAAAAACGCCGCGCCGGTGGTCCCGCAGATTTTCCAGCACCTGTTCCCGCTTGGTGTCTTCCAGGGAGCCGAGGCGGAAAATATCCCCCTCCCGGCCGCCGATCACGGCCCCGCCGGAAGAGGCCCGCAGGACATACGCGCCGCTCCCGTCAATGAGCGACGACACGCCCTGATTGTCGAACAGGGAAATGCCGAGAATATTCAGAAAAATATCCGCCGCATTGACGGCCACAAGCACGCCGCTGACCCCGTTTTCAGCATATACGGGCACCGCGCAGTAGACCACCGCGCCGGGGCCGAGGGAATTCCGGCGCACTCCGGAAAGCGCGGGCTCGCCCGCGAGGGCCTTCTGGAAAAAAGGCTCGTCGGCCAGATTCACATTCCGGTGCAGGTCCCCGCTGATGTCCACGAGGTCCACACTGCCGTCGGGCTTGGCCAGGCCCATGCGCAAAAAGGCGTTATTGTCATTGACTTCCTTCAGGACGGGAAGAATTTCTTTCTCCGGCACATGGCCGAGACTGACGGCCACGCCTCGCAGAGTCTGGAAATCCAACGCGATCTGGCGCTGAAACAGCGTACGCAGCTGACTGACGGTGTCATACAAATAAAGCGCGTTTTCCCGCTCGTTCTGCAAACTTACCTGACGCAGCAAAATCAGACCGCAGACGAGGAAAATTCCGCCGATCAGAAAACCCATCGCGTAGGTGCGTTTGATTTGTTCGGAACTGCTGAGCACTGCTTCTCACCCGAAAAATACGTTTCTAAACAATTAGCGTAGCTTTTTTCCATGAACATCTCAAGTCCGCAGGGTCGCATTTTCCAAAGGCGGCCAAAATGCCGTTGCCGCCCGTATGCTTTACGGCTATGCTGCGTGCAGCAGTCGCGGTAAGGAGGAACGGCATGCGCGCCCTGCATCTCTTTTTTTTCACCTTGGCCTGCGCCTTTTTTTTCAGTTCTCCGGCAGCCGAAGCCGTTGAGGACGGCGACGCCCGGCTGCTCAAAATAGTAGCCCTGTCCAGGCACGGCGTACGTTCGCCCACCCAGGACATGAAAACCCTGTCCGTCTGGAGCGCCCGTCTCTGGCCGCACTGGCCGGTGGAGCGCGGGCACCTGACGCCGCGCGGGGCGCGGCTGGTCACCGCTATGTGGGCGGATCTGCGCGGTGTGCTGCTCAATCACGGCCTGCTGCCGGATGCGCTTTGCCCTCCACCGGGCGCGGTTTTCGTGCGCGCCGACACGGACCAGCGCACCAGGGCCACGGCACGGGCGCTGCTTGACGGCCTGGGTCCGGACTGCGCGCAGGGCTATGCCGTGGCCGACGCCGGGCCCGATCCCCTTTTCCATCCGGTCAAGGCCGGCCTGTTCGCCTTTGATCCCGCGGCCACGGCCACGGACGTTCTGAATACGACTGACGGCGGCCTGGAGCAGCTGCAGGAGGATTTCGCCGGTCCGCTGGCCCTCATCGACCAGCTGAGCGCGCCGCCTTCGCCCGAGCTGTGCAGCCGTTTCGGCCTGTCGCCGCAATGCCGTCTTTCCGATCTCCCCAATGCTGTGAGCGTCTCGCCGGAAGGCCGTAGTGTGGCCCTTGTCGGGGGCCTGGGCATTGCCTCCAGCCTGGCGGAGATCTTTCTGCTGGAGTACGGGCAATGGCCCGGCAGCGACGCCGGTTGGGGCCAGGTGGACGGCAAGACCTTGAGCCAGGTGCTGCCCGTGCACAGCCGCGTTTTCGACGTGGTCAACCGCACGCCCCTGGTGGCCTGGGCGCGCGGCTCGTCCCTGCTCACGGAAATGACCGCCGCCCTGACGGGCGCGCATTATGACCAGCGCCTCAACGCGGCCTCCCTGGTGGTGTTCGTGGGGCACGACACCAATATTGCCAATCTGGGCGGCCTGCTGGGCGTCAACTGGCAGGCCGAAAGCTATCCCCCCAATGACATTCCCCCGGCGGGCGTCTTGTTTCTGGAACTCTGGGGCCGGGGGGACAAGCGGGAAGTGCGGGTGCGGTTTTACGCCCAGCCGCTGGAGGCGTTGCACGCGCCTTTTGACGGAGAATACTCGCCCCTTGCCGCCGCTCCGGCGTTGCGGAAGGACGCGGTCAGTCCTGCCCGGTCTCCGGACGCTCGGAGCGCCGCTCAGAACGAACCGGAAGCGTCGGCCGATCCGCGCCGACATGCGCCGGTGGCCGCACGGGTCAGCGCGCCGCCCGTGGTGGGCGAAGCCCGCTTTGAACTCAGCGACTTCACGCGCTTGGTACGCGACAAAACCGCAGGCGCGCCGCTGGCCCCGCAGCAGGTTCCCCGGCTGCATCTGGTCAGGGACGCTGCGGAATGATTCCACTGAAAGGACGCCGTTTGCGCCGTCCTTTCGGACACGAAGCGACTGTAGTCTGAATCGGGCCTGCTTTTTCCCGGACTGGACAAGTGCTTGTTTTTGCCATAGGGTACTTTGCGCATCACAGTGTTGTCCGCGCTGTTTTTTATCCAGACAAATGTGAAAAAAATCACAGTAAAACAAAAATTCCGGTTGTTACAGGCAGATAGTTCCAGATTGTGCATTCAATGAATGTCAACGCCAACAAAGTAATGCCCCGGGGCACGTCGGCCGGACACTGCAACGCAGGATCGAAACAAAATCCGGTCAGAGCCCGAAACGCGTTTCTGAATACGCCGGAAGGACACAGCGCGCCACCTGTCCGCGCGCTGGACACGGTTTGATGCTGTTCCGTGATTTTCTTTGGATCCATACAGCGTTATAGAATTTTTATTGCGCCTCTATAAGTATTGCTACAGTATTTGGATGGGGATTTTGAACATCCGGTGCATGCCACCCATAAACCAGGAGCTTGAAATGACCACAGTTTTCGGAGAATTGGATCACGTTCTGCTGATGGCCCCCGGCCCCAGCCCGGTCGCCCCCAATGTGCTCAAGGCCATGAGCATCCCCACGCTGGGTCATCTTGATCCCGACTGCATCAAAGTCATGGACGCCATGCAGGATCAGCTGCGCGCCGTGTGCAAAACCAAGAATGCCGTGACCTTCCCCATTTCCGGCACCGGTTCCGCCGGCATGGAAGCCACCTTCGTCAACCTGGTGGAACGCGGCGACGACGTGCTGATCGTCAACAACGGCGTGTTCTGCTCGCGCATGGTGGAAGTGGCCACGCGCCTGGGCGCGCAGGTGGACGTGGTGGAGTGCCCCTGGGGCCAGCCCATTGACCCGGCCGCCGTCAAGGCCCGGCTGGACAAGAAGCATTACAAGATTCTGGCCGCCGTGCATGCCGAGACCTCCACCGGCATCAACAACCCCATCGCCGCCATCGGCGAACTGGTCAAGAACAGCGACACCCTCTATCTGGTGGACAGCGTGGCCGGTCTGGGCGGCGTGGACATGCGCGTGGACGAATGGGGCATCGACGCCTTCTACAGCGGCTCGCAGAAATGCCTCTCCGTGCCTCCCGGACTGGCTCCCGCCTCCTTCTCCGACGCGGCCATGGAAACCATTGCCAAACGCAAGACCAAGGTGCCCAACTGGTACATGGACGTTTCCCTGATCCGCAAGTACTGGGAAGGTTCGCCCCGCGTCTATCACCACACCGCGCCCATCAACATGTACTATGCCATGCATCAGGCCCTGGACAATCTGCTGACCGAAGGCCTGGACGCCTCCTTCGCGCGCCATGTGGCCATGCATCAGCGCCTGACCGACGGCTTGGCCAAGCTCGGCTTCACGCCCTACGTCAAGGAAGGCGGGGCCCCGCAGATCAACCTCTTCCTGCCGCCCGCCGGTGTGGACGCCAATACCCTGCGCGCCTGCCTGCGCAAGGAGCACAAGATCGAAGTGGCCGGCGGCCTCGGCGATCTGGCCGGCAAGGTCATCCGCGTGGGCGTCATGGGTGAGGGGGCGCGCGAGGAACCCATCGACCGCCTGATCAACGCCATCAAGGCCTGCATCAACAAGTAACACATCCGTTTTTCGGCTGTACATAAAACGGCGGCGGCATCATGACGATGCCGCCGCCTTCCTTTTTCTCTGTTGAGGGCTTTCTTGGCTCAGGCCAGCAGATGCGGCCCGGCCTCCCGAACCGAGGCGCAGCCCGTGAGCAGCATGCTTTCCTCAAGCTGGCGCTGCATCCGGGTCAGCAACATCCGGACTCCCTCCTCCTCGCCGCCCATGGCCGCGATGATTGCAGGGCGTCCGATCAGCACGGCCGCCGCACCCAGGGCCAGCATCTTGAGCACATCCGCTCCGGCGCGCACGCCGCCGTCAACAAGCACTGTCATCCGGCGCACGCTTTGGGCGATGGCGGGCAACGCGGCGGCCGTGCCCGGCACGGCCTCAAAAGCGCGGCCGCCGTGATTGGAAACCACGATGGCGTCGCAGCCGCATTCCTCGGCGGCCAGGGCGTCTTCAACGCTGAGCACGCCCTTGAGCAGAAATTTCAAGCCCAGGGCATGGGCCTTTTCCACAATGGCGCTCAGTTCCGCGCGGCTTTTGGGCGATACCGGGCGCTTGCTCTTGGCCAGGGCGGTGATGGCGGCGGTGTCGATGTCCATGCCCACCACGCGGCAACCGGCCTGGGCCGCACGCTCCAGGCGCTCGAAAAAGGCCTCTCCGGCCCAGGGTTTGATAACAGGGATACCCCAGCCTTCGGCAGCCTGAACGGCATTCAGCCCGCTGCCGAACACTTCGGACGTGCCGTCGCCGGTACAGGAAATGGTCCCGGCGGAACGGGCTCCTTCCGTGACCACCTGGGCAAAGCGCTCCTCGGGCAGCCCATTGCCCATATTGAAGGTCGTGCCCGCCAGCGGAGCAATCAGCACCGGCATGCTCAAGGAGAGCCCCAATACCTCGCAGGCGGTTTCCGGAGCGCGCACCTCATGAATCAGCCGCATTTTCAGACAGATTTTTTCCAGGGCGCTTACATTGGCGCGGAACGAAGCGCCGGTGCGGATGCCGCCCATGCCCGGCAGTTCACCGGCACAGGCCTTGCCGTCGCATTGGGGACAGACGCGGCAGGCCCCGTTCATGCGTTCTCGCGCCTGTCGGCGCAGTGTTTTCATATCCATGCGGACTTTCCTCCAGGGTTGCGGTGCGAATGAAGCGGTCCGGGCCCGGGGGACTGACTCCGGCCGCTGCCGTGATCCGGCATGCCCGCTTGCGCGCGGCATGGGATTTTCTTTGCCATTCAGGCAGGTTGCTTGAAGGCGCTCCTGTTGTCAACGCCGCCAGAACGGTTTCACGGAGAAGAAAAAGCCCACGACCACAGATCGCAGTTCACTGCCGCATCGTTCGGAACGCCGGGGCTTGCTGGAAAATCCGCCCGATCAGCCGCCGCAAACTCTGCAGGGCCGGTATCCGGCAGCCCGCGCGGCCTGGGCTGTCGCAAACACCGCCGTGCACCGTTTACAGAAGTAGTAACGGCAGGAACTGTTATGGTAAATCCGGCTCTGTACATTGCCGTGATACGGCCCGGCGGCAACGGCAGCCACGGCAAGGCCGGGCAACAGCACGCACATGACCGCCCATACGCAGACCAAGCGGCGCAGACTCTGCATAATTTTCCCCACAAACATAATATTGTAATCCGCATAATAAAATATTTACTAATGTATAACAACTATTTCAATGGTCGGCAATAATAAAAGCGGAGTGCGCCATATCATGATACACTCCGTTGAAGAGTTTTAAGGGGTCAGCCAAGATGAGAATGAAGAGGAAGGCCGATCCGGCTTGGCGGATCTTTGACTTTTCCTTGACTGACGCGGACCTACCGCTGCTCCGAGGCCCCGGAAGCGCCGTCACAAAGGTTTGAGAACGGAAGGCCATTTTCAGGCCGTTTTGTCACGCAACTTGAGAACGAAAGAGGCCCCGGAAAGCGCCTAAAAGCCGTATGTGGAACCACGGCCCACGCGGCCATGCTGACGCCGGAAGCGTATCGACGTGAACTGCCGGATTATGCGAAACTCGGCGCGCAAAGGCTTCTTGAGGCCGAATAATCAATGTGCAATGAACGTGCCAATGCGTCAAAAACGCTTCGGCACGTTCTCAAGTTGCGTGACGAAAATTCTCATTTTGCGTGACGGCTCACAGCGGGCACCAGATGGGCACCAAAAGAAAAAGCAGGATACATCCGAAATAGATGTAACCTGCTGTGATAACTTGGCGCGCCCAGGAGGAATCGAACCCCCGACCAAGAGCTTAGAAGGCTCCTGCTCTATCCATCTGAGCTATGAGCGCAGGACAAAACAACGGCCATGCCGTTGTTTTCGGGCCCACTATAGGGGCGGCGGTCCGCCGCGTCAAGACGCGGGCGCGGCTTGTTCCACGCGCCGATTGTCTGTACAGTCCCGGCACGTTAGGCCATAAAACAGCGCTTGACGGCAAGGAGGGCGGCGTGGAGCAGGATCAGAAACGGGAGTCCGACCGGAAACTGCAACGCGGGCTGAAAAACCGGCATATCCAGATGATCGCGCTGGGCGGGGCCATCGGCACCGGCCTGTTCTACGGTTCCGCCGCCTCCATCACCCTGGCCGGGCCGTCCGTGCTGCTGGCCTATCTGCTGGGCGGAGCCGTGATCTGGCTGATCATGCGCATGATGGGCGAAATGGCCGTGGCCGAACCCGTGAGCGGCGCATTCAGCCACTTCGCCTACACGTATTGGGGCGAATTCCCCGGCTTCCTCTCCGGCTGGAATTACTGGTTTCTCTATGTGGCCGTGAGCATGACCGAGCTCTCGGTAGTGGGCATCTACGTCAACTACTGGCTGCCGGATTTCCCGCAGTGGCTCGCGGCCTTTCTGGTGCTGGCCGGGGTTAGCGCCGTCAACCTGATTCAGGTAAAACTCTATGGCGAGCTGGAATTCTGGTTCGCCCTGATCAAGGTGGCGGCGGTTCTCGGCATGATCGGCCTGGGCGTGGCGCTGATCGTGCTGCACGCGGGCCGGGGCCCCAGTGGAGCGGACGCGCCGGGCTTTGCCAATCTCTGGCGGCACGGCGGTTTTTTCCCGCACGGCATATGGGGCATGCTGCTCTCCCTGGTGCTGGTCATGTTTTCCTTCGGCGGCACGGAACTCATCGCGGTCACCGCCGGGGAGGCCGACAATCCGAAGAAAAGCCTGCCCAAAGCCATTCGTCTGGTGCTGCGCCGCATTCTGCTGTTCTACATCGGCGCGCTGGCGGTCATGATGATCATCTATCCCTGGAACAAGGTGGGCATGGACGGCAGTCCCTTTGTGCTGATCTTTTCCGGTCTGGGCATTCCGGCGGCGGCCGGAATTCTCAACTTTGTGGTGCTGTCCGCCGCCGTGTCAGTGTACAACAGCGGCGCTTACAGCAATGCGCGCATGCTCTACAGTCTGGCCCTGCAGGGCAACGCCCCGGCCTTTTTCGCCAAACTCAACCGCCACGGCGCGCCCTACCGGGGCACGCTGTTTTCCTCGCTCTGCACGGCAATCATTGTGCTGCTCAACTGGCTTTTCCCCGGCAAGGTCTTTCTCTATGTGGTCTCCATCGCCACTGCCGCCGCCCTGCTGACCTGGGGCATGATCGCCCTCACCCACCTCCGCTTCCGCCGCATCCGCGACGCGCGCGCCTCCAGCGGCGACGGCGGGTTCCGCGCGCCGGGCTGCCCCTGGCTGAATTATGCCTGTCTGGCCTTCCTGGCGCTGGTGCTGGCACTGATGACCCAACTGGACGACACCCGCCCGGCGGTCCTGCTGCTGCCCCTCTGGCTGGGTGTGTTGTATACGGGCTTCCGGCTGAAAAAAGCGCGCGAAAAGCGCCGGGATGCTGCGCGGGACGCCGAGGCCCGGCCCCGCTGACAGACGGGCCGCTTTCAGGTAATGTGACGGCCATGCGCACGTCATTTCAAAATGTTCGGGAAGTGCTGGCCCATCTTGACGGCCTGGGCCTCTTCCATATGGATCTGAGCCTGAACCGCATGCACCGCGCTCTAGGGGCCCTGGATCTGACCCAGTCCCCCTTCACGGTGGTCCAGATTCTGGGCACCAACGGCAAGGGTTCCACAGCGGCCTTTCTGGCCTCGCTCTGCATGGCCCACGGCTGCAAAACCGGTCTGTACACTTCGCCGCACTTTGTCTCGCCCGAGGAACGCATCCGCATGGACGGACGTCCCTGGCCCGCCGAAAGCTGGACCGCGCACGCCAACGAGATCATGGCCGAGGCTCCGGACCTGACCTATTTTGAATTTCTCACGGTTCTGGCCTTGCTGCTCTTCCGGGAGGAAAAGGTGGACGTAGCCGTGCTGGAAGCGGGCCTGGGGGGACGGCACGACGCCACCACCGCCGTGCCCGCCGGCCTGCTTTGCTACGCGCCCATCGCCCTGGATCACAGGGACGTGCTGGGGCCCACTCTCACGGCCATCGCAACGGACAAGGCCGCTGCCGTGCGTGGCCCGGCCCCGGTCTGCACAGCCCCGCAATTTCCCGAGGCGGCGCGTTGCCTTGAAGAAGCCGCACGCGCCCACAAGGCCATGCTGTTCCAGGCCGCGCCCCTGCCCGCCGCTTCCGCGCCCGGCCAATCAAATAAACGCATTATTCTCACCATAAAAAAGCACAAAGCAGCCGCCCGAAGCCAAAAAGGGCGGCTATTTTGCGTTTTCAGAAAGCCATAAAAAGCC
>ERZ857998.2041-NODE-2041-length-20263-cov-3.912609_pt1 | contig 20263 bp, 13 predicted proteins | sample MGYA00519954_ERZ857998 | MGnify/ENA primary metagenome ERZ857998 (study PRJEB31778, sample SAMEA3449424) | human gut metagenome | biome: human gut; feature: human-associated habitat; material: faeces | place: United Kingdom | collected 2010/2012 ...
CCTGCCAGCATTTCTTCCATGCTCGTTACTCCGCTTAATCCGCTCCACCCTTTTAATTCGGTTATTTGGTCATCTCTTCCCAATACACTCCATCCTTGTGAAAGGCCGGATAAATCCTGCACTGTATTATTCAAATTCCAATTATTTATAGAAACATTTGCTCTAAAATTGGTACGGCTATCATACCATGGCACTTCCAATTGATTGTCTGCATTTGTTAAAACATCATCTACTGTTACTTCCCAGTTATCTGCCAGTAATGTAAACGGATTGTTGGGATAAGTATCACCCCAAAATGCAGTAGTCAAATCATATGCTCCTCCATTGTTAGCCACTTTTTCATTACATCCATCTAGAACCCAGCCGGAAATATCTAATAATTCTAAAGAGGTACAACCATCAAATGTGAAATAAAAGAACATCTTTTTAAAACCGGACTTAATATTCGGTATTCTAACCTCTTTTACATTGGTACAATCGGAAAAAGTACCATATAGACTATCTAACGAATGAATCTCTGTCCATCCGCTTAAATCTATCACTTCTAAATTTGTGCAACCTGAAAAAGCTTGTTGTAAATCCAATAAAGAAGGAACACTCCAGCCATCTAAACTAAATTTCTGTAAGTTTTCACAACCATAAAATAACCATGGCAAATTAGCAATTTTAGTAGGATTCCAACATTCTAAATTCGCAGATTGCAGATTAATGCAATTATAGAATACAGCAGATCCTTCTGTCGCATTTGGCAGCACCCAAGATTCAATACCTGTATCGGCCAGAGATGTTAAACCTTCACATTGATAAAATGCATAACTGATATCTGTAAAATTTCTTGTATTGGTTTCATCCCAGTTTAAACGTACATTACTTAAACTGGTACATCCTTGAAACAATCTGCTTATATTTTTTACATTGGACGTATTCCATGCACTTAAATCAACGTTATCAATAGAAGAACAGTTTGTGAATAATCTGGATATATTTGTTACATTTTGTGTACTTAGTTGCTCTATACCAAGTACCGTAGTTAAATTGGTACAGCCATAAAATAATGCGTCCATAGTGGTAGTTTCAGATGTATCGAAATTACCTGCAAAATCTATCTTTGTAATGTTTGCATTCCAACCTGTTCCTAATGTGCTGGTATCAGAATTGTATTGTGCAAACAAAGCACGAATATCAGAGGGTGCTTTTACTCCGCCTTCTGCACTGATATACATATCAAAGCCTTGTTGATCATTTTTCACTAAATAGGCAATAACAGAGTTTCCTTCTTCTGCAATATTACGTGCATAGACAATATCGGTTCTGTCCTTTACAGTTACTTTTCTGGAGTCCTCCGCAGAGGCATTGTCCATATAGTCTAATAATTCATCTCGAAAGGTAACAGAATGTACTTTGTCGCCTACCAGCTCTCCATTGACAATTACATTGCTGAAATTCAATACTTGGTTTAAACCTGCTGTTTCCATAATTTGATTGCCTTTGGAAGGTGCTTTTTCAACTTGACCAACTTCCAAATATACATCCGGCTGTCCCCAGACTGGTTTCAACGTAATGTTCTCATCCGGCATTACAATACTTTCACCTGCCGAATAACGTGTGCCTGCATATTTTCCGTCCGTAACAATCCAGCCACCAAATGTGTATTTTTCTTTTGATATATCGGAGGCATTGGCAAGTGTTACAATTGCACCTGAAGCTGCAGATTGATCTAAAGGTGCTGTACCTGTTACGTTATCTCCCAGTTCATAATGAATGGTGAGGTCAGATTTATTTAGAATAACTTCAGGAAATGTAACACTTCCATTTGAAGTCGTTTCATCAGTTAAGCCTGTATAATAAGTTGTAGAAAAAGATTGTCCTTCAAATACGCATTCCGGACCCATTACATCAGGATTTAACATAACCTTTAATTTTACCTGTAGAATATCACCTGCATTAAAATCATCGGTTTTAATGGTAACTCCCTGTTTATCCTGGTGAACAGTAGCATTTGTGCTTCCATACACCAGCGTTACTTTAATCGGTTCCGCGCTTGCCTCTGTAATTTCTTTTATCATCGTTTGATTTTGTGCAAGATTTAACTCCATTGTTCCTTCATGATGATCAAATAATGCTTTACTAAAAGACACCAATAGTTCATTGGCATAGAATTCTTCCAATGCCTTTGCTTCATCAGCAAATTGTTCCAAGACACTGCTTACAGTTGTGCTGTATTGATAAGTAACCAAAGCATCGTTTTCTTCCAAGATGTTGTCAAGTTCAGATAGTTTATTGTTAAGTTCATTTTCTTTATTTACAGAAGAACCCAGTGCCCATAAGACTACGGTTGGGTGATGATTCATATCTTTTGCTTCTTTGACTGCTTCTATTGCTTTATCCACTGCCAACAATTCATCTGCGTTTCCGCCAATTTGGCTTAAAGAAGTATTGGCATCATACTCTGCCGCAGTTTCAAGCCAATCAGTTTCGTTAATTTGATTTCCTCCATATGTAATGATTTTAACAGGATTAGAGCCATATGCATACACCATGTCACTGGATTTTCCACTCCAACCTGCAATGACCGATCCTGCTTCTTGTGTTGATTGCTTACCTGTATCTGACGAGTCTACCAAAAAGATGACATTCACCGGCTCTTTCGGTTCAGCATGAATCAGGTAGGTAATTTCTGCCTCAGTTCGTTCTTCGTTTAAATACTCTACTGAAACAGAACCTTCCTCCTCATTTCCTGAAGCTCTGTTTGATACTGCACTTACTATATTCATAAAATGGAAAGGTAATAAAGTGAGTATCAGCAATGCACATAAACATACTGCCAGTATACTTTTGGATTTTTTACACACGTTCACTTTGTTAAACACTCCTTTTCATATATCAGGCTTAACCGTATTAATATATGTAATCCTACAAAAAGCAAAATGGAATTCATGGACATCTTCTAAAATCTCTTTTTATTTTCTTGGTGATATCATTATCCTCTGATGGAACCAAAAGCAGACATTAAGTAGACTTTTAATAATAGATATGGTAGAATGTCGAAAAGGCTTAACTGCGTTAGTCATTTTCCATTTTATGGTGATTATCCGGTGAGAAATAAAGTCTACCTTTTTTTCCAAATAAGAGGATTCTTAATAGATTTTGTTTTTATAATATAAATTCTTTTTAAAAGTTCATTGATTAATACTGAAACAAATTAGAACAATTTACAATATTATACTAATCTGTTCATAATTCAGTCACACCTTATTGAAAAGAAACGAGTATACTATAAATGTAGTCAAGAGATAACGTTGCTACATGCTCATTGATTTCCCCCACTTAATCAATGAAATAAATGCTAACAAAAAGGCATACCGAATCGAAAGATTCGGCCTTTTTGTTTTTACAGCATAATTTTTACAAATAAAAAACAGGCACTTTAAAAGTGCCTGTTTTTTATTTTGCTACAATATTGACCAGCTTACCCGGTACATAAATTTCTTTTACAATTTGTTTGCCTGAAAGTTCTGCTGCTACTTTCGCATCTGCTTTTGCAGCTGCAATTGCGCTTTCAGCATCAATATCTGCCGCAACTTCTAATCTGCAACGAATTTTTCCGCATACCTGAACCACAATTTCAATGGTTTTATCCACACATTTACTCTCATCATATTCAGGCCATTGCTGCTGACAAACCATACCATCGCCGAGCTTAGAATGCTCCCATACTTCTTCACAAATATGGGGCGCAAATAGATTCAACAATACAGTAAATAATCTTAATTCACCTTTGGTTACAGAGCCTATATCATAAATATCATTTAACAAAGCCATTAATGTCGCAATTGCTGTATTGAATTTTAACGTTTCAATATCTTCACCAATCTTTTTGATGGCTCTATGGAAAGAAGCTTCCAATTTAGGACTAAGCGCTTCCTCTGATGTCATGATGTCTTGCAAATTCCAAAAGCGTTCCAGAAAACGTCTGCATCCTTTGATACTTGCCGTACTCCAAGGAGCTGCTTTTTCAAAGTCGCCTATAAACATCTCATATAAACGCATGGTATCTGCGCCATATTCTTGTATAATGTCATCCGGATTCACTACATTACCGCGAGATTTGCTCATCTTTTCGCCGTTTTCACCCAAAATCATACCATGACTGGTACGTTTTGCGTATGGTTCTTTGGTTGGTGCAATTCCAATATCATAAAGGAATTTATTCCAAAAACGGCTGTACAGTAAATGCAAAGTGGTATGTTCCATTCCTCCGTTATACCAATCCACGGGTGCCCAATACTGTAATGCTTCGGTGCTTGCCAAAGCATTGTGATTGTGCGGATCCATATAACGCAGAAAATACCAGGAAGAACCTGCCCATTGAGGCATGGTATCTGTTTCACGCTTTGCAGGACCACCGCATTTTGGACAAGTGGTATTGACCCAATCTGTCATTTTTGCAAGAGGAGATTCTCCGTTATCTGTTGGTTCGTAAGAATCCACATCAGGCAATTCCAATGGTAATTGCTCCTGAGGAACCGCAACTTGTCCACATTTATCGCAATGTACAATCGGAATTGGTTCACCCCAATAGCGCTGACGTGAGAATACCCAATCGCGCAGTTTAAAGTTTACCTTTGTATGTCCGATGCCTTTTTCTTCCAAGTATGCTGTAATTTTTTTCTTTGCTTCCTCAACGGTTAAGCCGTTTAAAATATCTGAATTTACCATAGTACCGTTTTGATTCTCGGTAAATGCCTCTTTTTGTACGTCGCCGCCTTTTACAACCTCAACAATCGGAAGATTGAATTTTTTCGCAAACTCCCAGTCACGTGCATCATGACCCGGAACAGCCATAATGGCGCCTGTACCGTAAGAGACCAGAACATAATCGGAAACAAAAATCGGAATTTCTTTTTGCGTCAAAGGATTGATACCTTTTACTCCCTTTAATTCCACACCTGTTTTTTCTTTGGCAACTTCTGTACGTTCAAAATCAGATTTTTTCGCTGCCGCCTCCTGATAAGCACGGATTTCATCCATGTTGGAAAGTTTATCTTTCCAAGTTTCAATCAAAGGATGTTCCGGAGAGATAACCATATATGTAACGCCATACATCGTATCCGGACGAGTGGTATAAATCTCTACCGTGTCGCCTGCTGTGGTAGCAAATTTGGCTTGTACACCTGTGGAACGGCCAATCCAGTTTCTTTGCTGTGCTTTTACACGCTCAGGGTAATCTACCAAATCCAAGTCATCAATCAAACGCTGTGCATATTCTGTAATTTTCAGCATCCATTGAGATTTTGTCTTACGCACAACCTCACTTCCACAGCGTTCACAGCCACCGTTTACTACCTCTTCATTTGCAAGCACACACTTGCAAGAAGTACACCAGTTTACCGCCATTTCTTTTTTATAAGCAAGACCGTGCTGAAATAACTGAAGGAAAATCCATTGCGTCCATTTATAATATTCCGGGTCCGTGGTGTTAATTTCACGAGACCAGTCAAAAGAAATGCCCAAAGAAATCAATTGTTGTTTAAAACGCGCAATATTCTGTTCTGTTACAATTTTGGGATGTACATGATGTTTGATTGCGAAGTTTTCGGTAGGCAAACCGAATGCATCCCAGCCAATTGGATAAAGTACATTATAGCCCTGCATACGGCGCTTTCTTGCAATAATATCAATTGCAGTATAAGAACGCGGATGTCCCACATGCAGCCCTTGTCCGGACGGATAAGGAAATTCAATCAGTGCGTAATATTTCTCTTTGTCTGACTGATTGGAAGCATGAAAAACTCCTGCTTCTTCCCACTTTTTATGCCATTTTTCTTCTAATGGTTGATGTTCGTACTTCACAGAATTTCCCCCTAATTTAAAAAGCTCATATCAATAGATTCTCCGTCCTGCCATAAACGGTCAAGGTCATAAAATTCGCGAGATTCCGGTGTAAAGATATGAACAATTACACTATTGTAATCCATTAACACCCAGGAATTTGCTCTGTAACCCTCCATATGGTCAGGCATAATACCTACTGACTTTAGACCAACTTCCAATTCATCCGCCAATGCATTTACATGGGTATTGCTGGTACCGGTTGCAAATACAAAATAATCTGTCAGGGAAGAAATATCTTCAATTTTCACAATTTTAATTTCTTCTGCTTTTTTGTTATTTAAATATTTTGCCGCTTCTTTTGCTAATTCTAAAGATGTCATGCACTTCCACCATTTCTCCGGCAAATATAGGTTTGGCAGCAATTTTCCTTTGCCGGATAGAAAATTGCATTCATTCAGATACCTTTTAAATCAGAGCAACACTCCATCAAGCTTACCTGAAGCTTTTAAGCGATTTTGCAACTGCGATGGAAACATTCGCTCCTCATCATTTCAACGGGAGCTTACAACTCTCGCCGAAATGATGAAGGGTACTCGCTGCTTTAGAGGCGGGTAATATCCATCGTATTGGTTATAACTCAAAGTGTTTAATTGCCCAGTTATATGCCGCTACACTGTCAGGATGTATGGTTTTATGCGCAGATGTTAAATCCTGAATAGAAAATATTAATCCTTCCAGTACAGCTTTATCAAGACTGTCTCTTGCTAAATCCCGTAATTTTTCTACACCTTCGTAGTCACGGTCCATTGAAATAAAGTCCGCTACAAACAATACTTTATCCAACTGAGTCATATGAGCACGTGCAGTTGTATGGTACAGGACTGCGTTAAGCATTTCTTCATCTTCGATATGCAGCACTTGTTTCATATATAAATAGCCACATTTTGCATGCCAAAGCTTTGGTGCATCGCGCTCTTCATCAGTGAGTATTATACCAGAGTTCTCCATCATTTTCAATTGTTCTTCTTTTGGAAGCTCTTTCATAATATCATGTAAAATTCCGACTGTTTCCGCCTTTTTTTCATCTACGCCATATCTGCTTGCCAATGCAATACATTCTTCTGCAACATAAACAGAATGACGAAAACGTTTATCGGACAAAAACGGACGGATAATCTCTTTATATTGTTTTGAATCCATAGACTTACTCCTTATATAAATCATACTGCTTCATATAGTCCATAACCGCGGCAGGAACCAAATGAGAAATATCTTCCCCTTTCCTCCATGCAGTTCTGACCGACGTAGATGAAATAGGTAAAAAATCAATATTAGCCAATATGGTATTGGCGCCGTGCGTTTTCAGAATTTGAGCGTATTGTTCCATTTTCTCCATTCCCTCTATACTGCGGGGAGCAGAACAAATGGTTGCCAATTGGAAAATACGGTCAGGATTGTTCCATGTCAGCAGAGATAGAAACATATCCTCTCCTGTAATAAAATATAGCATATCGTTGGGAAATTTATGTTTTAACGTTTCCAAAGTCAATACCGTATAGCTGGGAGTTTCTCTTTGCACTTCCATATCGGAGACTTCATAACCAAATTCTTCTGCCGCCAGCCTGCACATGCGCACACGATGTTCTGCATTTGCCAACTGTTCTTCTCCTTTGTGCGTAGGTACTTTGGTTGGAATGAAAATAACACGGTCAAATCCGATTTTTTCAGAAAATCGTTTGACCAAATGTAAATGACCGTTATGAATTGGATTAAACGTACCGCCCAAAATTGCAATTTTCTGCATCACAGCACATCACGACCAATCTATGATTTTTTCTTGGATTTCGGCAAAACAATTTTTGGGTCTTGCTGATTCTTACGGTACAAAATAAACTTTGTACCAATCACCTGAATCACATCAGATTTTGTTTTTTCTGCAATTTCCTCTGCTGTATCGCGCGGAGAATGCGGCGCTGTCTCCAGCACTTTTCCTTTAATCAATTCTCTTGCTTTCAACGCATCATTTGCTTGCTTTACAATGTCGTCGCTAATGCCGCCTTTTCCAACCATCAAAATGGTTTCGATAGAATTTGCCATAGCACGCAAATAAGCGCGTTGTTTACTTGTTAGCATGGTATGCTCCTTTATCAATTATTCAAATACTCTTGTAACTTTTGAGAAAACAGCATAAGCGCTTTTCCTCTGTGGCTGATACGGTCTTTTTCCTCATCGGACAACTGACCAAAAGATTGTTCTCCCACCAAAAAGATTGGGTCATAACCAAACCCGCCGTTACCTGTCAGTTCAAATGCGATATTTCCTTCACAAGTTCCTTCTGCTGTAATACAATCTCCGTTTGGAAATACACAGCAAATGGAACACACGAAACGAGCAGTCCGTTTTTCTTTTGGTACGTCTTTTAATTCGCGCAACAATTTCTCCATTTTTTGCAGGTCTGTCGCATGCTCACCTGCATATCTGGCCGAATAGATTCCGGGGGCACCGTTTAAGGCGTCTACTGCCAATCCTGAATCATCCGCAATGGCAGGTAATCCCGTTTCTTTGCATGCGGCGCTTGCTTTTAAATATGCATTGTCTGCAAATGTTGCTCCTGTTTCGTCTACTTCCTGTAACTGCGCGGTGGAAACCTCAACCCCGAGCGGATTTAAAATGCGCTCCATTTCCGCCAGTTTCTTTCTGTTATGGGTTGCTATGATAAATTTCATAAACGTTAATCCTTATAAAAATCGTCAAAAACCTCGTCTTCTTCATCCTCATCCGCTTCCGGCTCGTCATCGTTTCTTTTTTCAAACAATGCTGCAGCGAATGCGTGGGCATCAAATGGCTGAAGGTCTTGTATTTTCTCACCTACACCAATGAATTTTACAGGCAACTGCAATTCTTCACGAATGGCAAGCACCACACCGCCTTTTGCGGTACCGTCCAATTTTGTCAGCACAATACCTGAAATACCGGCGGCATTTTTAAACTCTCTTGCCTGATTGACTGCATTTTGTCCTGTGGTTGCATCCAAGACAAGCAATACCTCTTTATCGCTGTCGGGAAGCTCTCTGTCAATGATACGACTGATTTTTGCCAATTCATCCATTAAATTCTTCTTATTGTGCAGTCGGCCTGCCGTATCGCAAATAATCACATCTGCTCCAACTGATTTTGCTTTTGCGATGGTGTCAAATACAACGGAAGCGGGGTCGGAACCTTCGTCACGTTTTACCATTTCCACTTGTGCGCGGTTTGCCCAAACCTCCAGCTGCTCAATAGCAGCAGCACGGAACGTATCGGCAGCGCCCAAAATGACTTTTTTTCCTTCTTTTTGCAGGCGCAGCGCCATTTTACCAATGGTTGTGGTTTTACCCACACCGTTGACGCCGATTACTAATATAATAGATGGTTTTGTCTGAATATGCAACTCCTCATCGCCGCGAATCATTTCTGCAACAATGTCTTGTATCATACCCATAATCAACTGCGGGTCGGTGACGCCTTCTTCTTTCACGCGTGTTCTTAACTCCGCACAAATTTTTTCAGCTGTGGGCATACCCACGTCTCCCATTACCAGAAGCTCTTCCAACTCTTCAAACAATTCCTCATCAATTTTTGTAAAGGAATTGAGCATAGAGCCAATTGAGCCTGAAATGCTCTCTCTCGTTTTCTTTAACCCTTGTTTGATTTTATTAAAAAATCCCATAAGCTCATCTACTCCTTATTCAAATTAGTATTATAAACCTAATTTTTCTTCAATTTCGCTTACATCCAGCTCTAACAATTTTGATACACCCTGGTCCTGCATGGTAACGCCGTATAAGACATCCGCCTCTTCCATGGTACCTCGGCGGTGTGTAATGGTAACAAACTGTGTATTATCATTCATTTTGCGCAAATAAGAAGCAAACCGCGATACGTTTACATCATCCAGTGCCGCTTCTATTTCATCCAAAATACAAAACGGCGGAGGGCTTACTTTCATAATGGCAAAATACAGCGCAATGGCAACTAGGGCTTTTTCGCCGCCGGACAGCAATTCAATATTGGTCACGATTTTGCCCGGAGGATGTACCATAATACCAATGCCGCTTTCCAATACATTGTCAGAGTCCAGCAATTCCAAATTGGCTTTTCCGCCGCCAAACAGCGTTTGGAACGTCTCTTTGAAATTTGTATTGATTTGTTCAAATCGTTCCAAAAACAGTTCTTTCATTTGATGCGTTAAATCGTGAATTAACTTTCTCAGTTCATTGCGAGATTTCTCTACATCTGCAATTTGGGAAGTCAAAAATTCATAACGTTCGGATACTTCTTGATATTCCTCAATGGCCGCTACATTTACCGTACCTAGCGCTTTTATTTTTGATTTGAGTTCATTTAATCTGCGCTGTGCTTTTCCTGCGTCTTCTATTTGAATCTCAAGCGCCTGTGCTTCGCGTCTGGTTAATTCATATTCTTCCCATAATTTTGTAATGATACTATCATACTCTTTTTGCAAATTGGCTTTTCTTTCTTCCAAACGCGCAAGTTCCCTGCCTAAATTTTCACGCTCCACAGATTTTTCACGTTCCTGCGTTCTCAACTGCGCGCAATGCTGTTCTGTTTGCAGCCGTTCTTCTGTTAATCCTGCAATGGTTTCTTTTGAGGATTTTGCTTGTTCACGCAATGAATTTACTTCTTCTTTCAAAGAGGAAATCTGCTTTTCCACCAATTGATTTGCGCCTGTCACTGCACGAATTTCACTGTTCAGCACTTCCGCCTTATGGTCGTAATTCAATCTATTCTGGCGTAAGTCTTCCAACTCTTTCTGAAGCGCTTCTTTTTCTTTTTCAATAGAGACTCCTGCAACACGCAGTTCTTGTAACTGTTCATTCAACAATTGACTTTCCTTGCCGAAAGATTCTTTGCTGCCTGTTAATTTGGTTAACCACGTTTGTACAACTGTAATCTCATCTGTCAGCTTAGACAATCGTGCGGTTGTGTCTTCTTTTATTTGCATCTGCTGTTCCAGTTGATGAGAAAATTGTTCCTGTTCTGACTGCAATTGCTGTAAAGCTTCCTCCAGTGACTTCTGTTCATTCTGAACACGGTTATACTCTGCTTGTATTTGTACGGTTTCTTCCCGTCTTTGATACAACGCATTTTTGGCATATTCAATTGCCTGCTCTGCTTTGGTTGTACGCTGTACGGTAGCCTGAAAAGTCTCTTTTGCTTTTGCAGCCTGCTGTTCCAAAGCGGCAATTTTTTCTTTACCCTGTGCAATATCAGCACTGCGGCTTAATAATCCTGCACTGCGTGCTTGGGAACCACCGGTCATGGAACCTCCCGCATTGACTACTTGTCCATCTAATGTCACAATACGAAAACGATAATGATACCGTTTGGCAATCTGAGAAGCAGCATCTAAATCCCTCGCTACCACAATGCGCCCCAGCAAAGACTGCAATACGCTGCGGTATTGGGCGTCACACTGACATAAATCCTCCGCAATACCAATGAATCCTTCACAGGTCTCCAGTCCCGATTCGGTCAACTTATTTGCTTTTATGGTAGACATAGGCAAAAATGTAGCTCGACCTTTTTCTTTCTGTTTTAAAAAGAGAATCGCCTGTTTGGCATCTTGTTCATTTCCAACTACAATGTGCTGCATCGAAGCACCCAACGCAGTTTCTAAGGCAACAGCATATTGTTTCGGCACTTCTATCAAGCGGGACACAGGACCGTGTATCCCGTTTAAATGACCGTTCACAGCTTGATTCATAACTGCCTTAACGGAATGATGAAAACCTTCCAAGCTGCTTTCCAAGTTCTCTAAAAACTTGATTTTTCTGCTCTGTTCATTGATGTCCAGCAAAATACGGTCGGCAATTTGTTTTTCCTGTTCCAGCTGTCTGCGGCAGTCTTGATAATGCTGTTGGCAAGTGTTAATCTCTTGCGCCATTGATTCTAACTGTACTTTCGCATCGGTTAACATATGATTGTAATCAAGTGCTTCCGATTTTAGCTTTTCTATTTGCCCTTGATAAACGTTTATTTGCTGTACATACGTATTTTTTCTTTCTTCCGCCTGACTCATTTCTGAATCCGCAACCATTTGCTGCAATTTTATTTCTGAGTTTTGTTCTGTTAAATTATGTAACTTTTGGGTCGCCAGTGCAATTTCAGAATCCGATTGATTCATATTGTTTCTGATAGATTCCAATTTTTCTACATAAGATTGCTGTTCTCTTTGATTATTTAAGCATAGTTTCTCAATTTCTTTTAGTCTATCTTTTTTTAAAATTAACTCTTGTTCTGATGATTGATGTGATAAAGAAGCCAAATCTAACTCTTTTTTGATACGCTCAATACTTTGATTGTTATGAAGCATATCATTCTCCAAAACGGATATTTCGCCTTCTTTACGTGCTGCAAGCGCTTCTGCCTGTGATGTTTTGGTACGTATTTCATCCATTTGTACCGTATAACTGTTAGCACGATTAAAACTCATCTCAATTTCGCGGCTGATTTCTTCCAGCTGTGCAGAAACTTGTTCTTCCTGATTTCGCGCAATTGCAGTTTTTTCTTCTTGTTCACGCAATACATTACCGGAACGCTCCAGCGTATTGAGCCAAAGACCGATTTCAAGATTGCGTTTTTCTTCGTAAAATTCCAGATAGCTCTTGGCTTTTTCCGACTGTATGCGCAGAGGTTCTACCCTATCTTCCAATTCAGAAACAATGTCATGCAGACGCACCAAGTTTTCTTCCGCCTGAAATAGTTTTCGCTCGGATTCTTCTTTGCGGTAACGGTATCTGGAGATACCTGCCGCCTCTTCAAAAATTTCGCGGCGATCCTCCGAACGGGCAGATACAATACTGTCGATTTTACCTTGTCCGATGACAGAATAACCGTCACGACCAAGACCGGTATCCATAAACAGTTCGTGAATGTCTTTTAATCGTACAGTGGCATTATTGATCAAATATTCACTGTCGCCGGAACGATAATAACGACGTGTAATGGAAACCAAATCTCCGTCAAAGGGAAGTTCACGATTTTGGTTTTCAATGGTCATGGTAACTTCCGCATAACCGTGGGCTTTACGGCTTGTGGTTCCACTAAATACAATGTCTTCCATTTTGGAACAACGCAGATTTTTGGTAGATTGTTCGCCCAAAACCCAACGGATTGCGTCACTGATATTACTCTTGCCGCTTCCGTTTGGACCAACCACAGCAGTAAATCCATGATGAAAATTTAATTTTGTTCGGTCAGGGAACGTTTTAAATCCGTGAATTTCTAATGACTTTAACCGCAAACTTCCACTCCTTTCTGTTCATTGACTGCATATGCTAATAAAAATCGATTTCTCTGTATCGTCTCATTTGTTTTTATATTTATAAGATAACCCATAGAAGTAAAAAATTGCAAATTGCTCTTTTTTTGCCCTACTGCTTTGGAATAATCCTTTGGATGGATAAAAAGTTCAATCTTTTTTCCTTTTACGAAAGAATGTTCCAAATCTTGCAAAACGGCAGTGCGGTATCTTCTGCTTTCACAAAGTTCTCTCAATGCAGGATGCCAAGGTCCTGCCAAACGGTCTCGCTCCAATTCGGGAGAACTGTGCAGTCCCAAACGAATGACCCTGATTTGTTCCTGTTCAAAAAATGCAAGCAGTTCGCTGCATAAGTCAACCGTTTCCTCTAAAGACAACGTATGATAGTTCCCGCTTTCATACAGCTGTCCCAAATAAGTATGCTTCATGATAACGGTAGGATAAATGCGCACTGTATCCGGTTTACATTTCGCTATTTCAATCGCTGTTTGTTTTGCACCTTGCACAGTATCTTGATATAATCCCGTCATCATTTGAAGACCAAGTTCAAAACCAAAAGTCTTGATAAGAGCAGATGCCTCTCTTACCTGCTGCGCCGTATGTCCGCGCTGATTGGCAGTTAACACGGTATCCAGCATACTTTGTGCTCCCAATTCAATGGCTGTTACTCCATATTGCTTCAAACACTGTAATACAGATGCATCAATTGCATCAGGACGAGTGGAAATACGGATTCCCATTATGATTCCCCCTGTTACAAACGGCTGTGCCGCCTCTAACAGTGAAACCATATAATCATAGTTCAGCGCTGTAAAACTCCCGCCAAAAAAAGCAAGTTCCAGCTGCATGGTTTCATGACTTTTATGGTTAACAGCTGCTTGTATTGCATCTGTAACATCTTTAGGAGCAGGTTGTTCTTGTATTCCCGTAATGCTGACTTGATTACAAAAGCTGCATTGATGAGGACATCCATTGTGCGGAACAAAAATTGCAATATTCCCGTGTTTAATATCCCATCAGCTCCAATGCTTCTCTTGCAGCCTGTTGTTCCGCATCTTTTTTACTTCTTCCCCCGCCTTTACCAATCACATTCTGGTTTAGGTGAACCTCAACGGTGAAGTGCTTGTTATGGTCGGGACCGCTTTCACCGATTAACACATACGTTAAGTGTTCCTCAGGGTTTTGCTGGATAATTTCCTGGAGCATCGTTTTATAATCTTTAAATGGTTTGGGCTTTGGCGTTTGAATAGCCGGTTCAATAAAACGCAAAATAAAAGAGCGCGCTTGTTCCATACCGCCGTCCATATAAATGGCAGCAATGATTGCTTCAAAAGCATCTGCCAAAATAGAGGGACGCGTATCTCCGCCTGTATTTCTTTCTCCGTTGCTTAATAATAAATGATTTCCGACTCCAATTTGAGTGGCAAAGCCGCAAAGCGCTTTCTCGCAGACCAGTGACGCGCGTGTTTTGGTTAAATCACCCTCAGGCATATTCGGACAGTGCTTGAACAGATAATCTGCCACAACAACGCCCAAAACAGAATCTCCCAAAAATTCCAAACGCTCGTTGCTTGGACCTGCTTTTTTGTTTTCATTTGCATAAGACGAGTGTGTTAATGCAGTTTTCAAATACTTTTTATCTTTAAAATGATAGCCGATTTTATCCTCAAGTTCTTGCAGCATGAAAACCTTACCTTTCCTATTTTTTAATGGTATATCCCATAATGTAACATTTATGAATTTTCCTTTGTTTGATAATCTGAAATACTGTCTGCAATCAAACCAACAACATTGGATTCCACATATTGTTTGGTCAAACGAATTGCACTTTTAAATGTTCTGGCATCTGCACTTCCGTGTGCTTTAAACACAGGTTTGGAAGCTCCTAAAATAGGCGCTCCTCCAACTTCCGTATAGTCAAACATTTTTTTCAGTTCTTTCATATCTTTTAAAACAACGGAAGCTGCCAGTTTGTTTTTTGTACTCTTTGTGAAAATACCTTTTATTTTACTCATGAGAACCATAGCAACGCCTTCGTATACTTTTAAAACCATATTCCCTGTAAATCCGTCTGCAACTACAACGTCAGCAGCATCCACAGGCAATGCTCTGCCTTCCACATTACCCACAAAGTTTAATTTTGACGCTTTCAGCATCTGATAGGCATCTACTTGTACTTGAGTGCCTTTGTTTTCTTCGCCGCCAATATTAGCAAGTCCAACACGCGGATTATGTAAATGCATTACTTTTTCCATATAAATGCTGCCCATTACACCAAATTGCTGCAGCATTTCGGGACGACATTCGTTATTAGCCCCTGCATCCAAAAGCATAAAATGACCTTTGCTTTTTGGCATAATCGGTGCAAACGCAACACGTTTAATTCCTTTGATTCTTTTCACCAACAAGGTAGCACCTACGACCAAAGCACCGCTGTTGCCGGCTGAAATAAATGCGTCTCCGTTACCTGCAACCAATTGGCGGCAGCCTTCTGCCATAGAAGAATCGGATTTTCCTTTCGTAATCTCCGTAGGCTCGTCTTCCATGGTAATGACACCGGGAGCATGGACAATTTCCATACGATTTAACGAAATATTGTTTTCTTTTGCAACACGACGAATCTCGTCCTGATTTCCTGTCAACAAAATATCAATATCAAAATCTGTTACAGCTTCGGCGCATGCCTTTAAAATTTCCAAAGGCGCATTGTCTCCGCCAAATGCATCTACAATTATTTTCATGTTTTCGCACACCCTTTACTTCAATTCACACATATTGTTCCAACAGATTCAGTGAACGCTGTGCTAAGGCAGCGTAACGCTCTTTTTTATCTTTGATATGCTCACTCAGTGCAGGCAGCACACCAAAATTTGCCCCCATAGGCTGAAAGTTTTTGGAAACACTGTTTGCAACGTGGTCGCTTAAAGCCCCCATCATGGTTTCATTCGGTAAAATCAACGCAGATGCCCCATGTTTTCGATTTACCGCATTGATACCGGCCAAAATGCCCGATGAGGCAGATTCCATGTATCCTTCCACCCCTGTGATTTGTCCTGCAAAAAATAAATTCGGATTTTGTTTGAAACTGAAATCCTGATTCAGCACTTGAGGCGCATTCAAAAACGTGTTGCGGTGCATCACACCGTAACGCATAAATTCAGCATGCTGCAAACCCGGAATCATAGAAAACACTCGCTTTTGTTCACCAAATTTTAAATTGGTCTGAAACCCGACCAAATTATAAAGCGTACCTTCTCTATTTTCCCTGCGCAGCTGTACCACAGCCCAAGGACGATGACCTGTTTTCGGATTGATTAAGCCAACCGGCTTCAACGGGCCGTAGCGCATGGTATCTTTTCCGCGCTGAGCCAAAACTTCGATTGGCATACACCCTTCATATACTTTTGGATTGGCAACATCAAAGTCGTGCACAGGAGCACGTTCTGCCGATACCAGAGCCTCATAAAACGCCTCGTATTCCTCTTTGTTCATGGGACAGTTGATATAGGCATCATCTCCGCCTTTATCATAACGGGACGCAGTAAAGCAATCTTCTATAGAAAGGCTTTCCGCTGTTACAATCGGCGCGGCGGCATCATAAAAACTAAGGCTGTCTCCGCAAAGAGACACAATTTGTTCTGCCAATGTATCTGATGTCAGCGGACCGGTTGCAATCACAGTAATGCCCACTTTGGGAATCTCTGTGACTTCTTCAGATACCACCTTTATCAAAGGATTGCTTTTGATTTTTTCTGTAACCATCTGGGAAAAACGGTCGCGGTCTACTGCCAAGGCTCCGCCTGCAGGTACACGGCATTGATCCGCACATTCCATCAGCAGAGAATGAAACCGACGCATTTCTTCTTTCAGCAAACCCGCAGCACTTTCCACACGATCCGCTTTGAAAGAATTGGAACAAATCAACTCAGCAAACTGTTCACTGGAATGAGCAGGAGAATATTTTTTCGGTTTCATTTCATATAGCGTAACCGCCTCTCCTTTTGATGCAATTTGCCATGCAGCTTCACATCCTGCTAATCCTGCTCCTATGACTGTAATGCTCATTCTTCCTCCACTTTTTCGTATCCACAATCCGGTGTGATACAGTATAATTTTGGTTTTTTCCCTTTTTTCTTCAGCAAGGTTTTTCCGCACTGCGGACATTTTTCCATAGAAGGTTCGTCCCAAGAAACAAAGTCACAGTTTGGATACTCTTTGCATCCATAAAACACACGGCCTTTTTTCGTCTTTTTCACAATGACGCGGCCGCCGCATTTTGGACATTCCGCGCCTGTTTCATTGATAATCTTTTTGATATTCTTGCATTCGGGATAACCGGGACATGCAATGAATTTGCCGTAGCGACCTGTTTTTACCACCATTTGACGGCCGCACAACTCACATATGATATCTGTTTTATCTTCTTCCAATTGAATTTTCACGCCATCCATTGCCTCTTTGGCTTTTTTCAGTGTATCTGAAAATTCATCATAGAAGGTATGCAGCTGCTGTGTCCACTCTTCCTTGCCATGCTCTACTTCATCCAGTTCGCTTTCTACTTGTGCGGTAAATTTGATGTTCACAATTTTCGGGAAATGTTCTTTCATCAATTTTGTAATCACTTCCCCAAGCTCCGTTGGCTTTAGGGTTTTATTTTCCCTTGTGACATACTCTCTTGCCGTAATGGTAGAAATGGTAGTGGCATAAGTGGAAGGACGTCCGATTCCGTTTTCTTCCAGAGCCTTAATCAAAGAAGCTTCTGTATAACGCGGAGGCGGCTGTGTAAAGTGCTGATTTCCAACCAACTCTTTACACTTCAAAGGCATGCCATTTTCCAAGACAGGCAATGCGCCTTTTGCTTCTTCCTCTTCATCTTTGCCTTCTTCATACAATACGGTATAACCGTCAAATGTAACCGTATAACCGGAAGCCTTAAAAATATAATTTTTTGCCTGAATATCCGCTTGAGTTGTACTTTGCAGACAATTTGACATTTGGCAGGCGATGAAACGCTCCCAAATCAGTTTATACAATTTATATTGGTCTGATGTTAAACTGTCTTTTACCTGGTCGGGAGATAAGTTCGGCATAGTCGGGCGAATTGCTTCGTGTCCGTCTTGTGCATTTGCTTTTACTTTAAATTTACGTGGAGTATCAGGCAAATATTTTTTACCCCAACGCTCTAAAATATAATCGGCAGCTTCTTTCACTGCATCTTCGGAAATACGCAAGGAGTCGGTTCTCATATACGTAATCAAACCGACTGCGCCCATGTCAGCCACTTCAACACCTTCGTACAGTTCCTGTGCCACTTTCATGGTTCTTCTGGCCTGAAAACCAAGTTTTCGAGAAGCCTCCTGCTGTAAAGTGGATGTAATAAACGGAGGTGCGGGAGATTTTCTCCTGGTACCTTTTTTTACTTTTACCACTTGATATTCCGCATCTTCCAACTCTGCCAGAATTTTATCTGCTTGTTCTTTATTGGAAATTTTGATTTTTCCGTCAACATCTCCGTAAAAAGAAGCAGGAAATGCTTTTCTTGAGCCTTTTGGAATAAACTTTGCATCCAAAGTCCAGTATTCTTCCGGAACAAACTTACGGATTTCGTTTTCACGGTCTACAATAATGCGAACCGCTACTGATTGTACACGTCCGCCGGAAAGTCCTCGTCTGATTTTTTGAGATAAAAACGGACTTAATTTATAACCTACCAAACGGTCTAAAATACGGCGTGCCTGCTGTGCGTTTACCAAATCCATATCAATGGCACGCGGATGCTCAATTCCACTGGTAACTGCCGTCTTTGTAATTTCGTTAAAGGTAACGCGGTTATGGTCTTCCACGTCCAGTCCCAATAAATAAGCCAAATGCCACGAAATGGCTTCTCCTTCGCGGTCCGGGTCAGTTGCAAGAAAAATTTCGTCACTTTTATCGGCGGCTTCTTTCAGTTCTTCCACCAATTTTTCTTTGCCTTTTATGACTTCATATTTGGGTTTAAAATCTTTTTTTACATCTACACTTAATCGGTTTTCAGGCAAGTCGCGCACATGACCCATTGAGGCCACAACGTCAAAGTCTGAACCGAGATATTTCTTAATTGTTTTTGCTTTTGCAGGGGATTCCACTATTACTAGTTTAGACATTGTCTAACCACCTTTGCTCACGTACTTTTCTATCTCAAATTTATCGCTTGTTTGATTACTGCCTGATGAAACATATTCCAAATAAAAGCGATAAATTCCAGAAAAATTAAACTTGTCCGGGCAGACTGTAGCGACTGCCCGAGTGAGAAAAAATTGCATCACATAATTCTAATTCTGTAACGGCGACTAAAATTCTCTGCGCCGATAATCCTGTTAATGCTTCTAATTGTTCTATATGCACAGGTTCAGTGGATAATTTGCTGAGCAGCAATGCTCCGTCTTGAGAAAGCTGTTCCTTTAACTCCCTGTGCCTTTCTGTCGTTTCTTTTTCATCAAACACTTTGACAGGTCTAGGTTCCTGATAAAGCATCTGTTCTTCTTTCTTTTGTAGCTGAAATTCTGTTTTTGGCTGCTCAAGTGAAAGCAAATACGTATTTGTATATTCTTCTAAAATATCCTGTACATTGGTAACAGGTTTTGCACCTGCTTTGATTAAATTATTAACCCCTTCTGAAACAGGATTATAAATTCCGCAAGGAACCGCAAATACATCTCGATTCTGCTCCAAAGCGGTTCTGGCTGTAATCAGAGAACCGCTGCGTTCGGCCGCTTCCACTACCAGAACACCCACGGATAAACCGGAAATAATGCGGTTTCGAATAGGAAAATGGTGCTTAAATGCCGGTTTTGTTACTGGAAATTCCGATATAATCGCTCCATGTTCGGCAATAGACCGTCTCATAGATTCATTTTCCATCAAATACGGATATTCTATTCCACACCCCAAAACACACACGGAAATACCATTGCCTTGCAACGCACCCTGATGTGCTGCCGTATCAATTCCTTTGGCTCCTCCGCTGATAATCACCATGCCGGCTTGGGCCAGCTGCATACTCAGGTCATAAGTAATTTGTTTGCCCGTGGTTGTTGCATTTCTGGTACCGACCACTGCTAAAGC
>ERZ857998.2044-NODE-2044-length-20192-cov-4.069871_pt1 | contig 20192 bp, 15 predicted proteins | sample MGYA00519954_ERZ857998 | MGnify/ENA primary metagenome ERZ857998 (study PRJEB31778, sample SAMEA3449424) | human gut metagenome | biome: human gut; feature: human-associated habitat; material: faeces | place: United Kingdom | collected 2010/2012 ...
AAGTTATCGTTGAGCATCCGGTACTGCTGAACCGTGCACCTACGCTGCACCGTCTGGGCATTCAGGCGTTCGAGCCCGTATTGGTAGAAGGCAAAGCCATCAAGCTGCACCCGTTGGTATGTACGGCATTTAACGCTGACTTCGACGGTGACCAGATGGCTGTTCATGTACCGTTGGGTGCCGAGGCTCAGGCTGAGGCTCGCGTACTGATGCTTTCCGCAAACAACATCAAGTCTCCTGCACATGGTCGTCCGCTGACCGTTCCTACTCAGGATATGATCATCGGTATGTACTACCTCACCGCTGCCCGTGATGGCTTCCCTGGTGAAGGCCGTGCATTCATTGACTTCGCTGATGCTCGCAACGCCTACGATGCTCGTGCTGAGGTCGACCTCCAGGCTAAGATCTGGGTTCGCCTCCCGAAGGACACCTTGGTTGCAACCGCATTCGGCAAGTTCGACGAGCACAAGGCTGGTTCGCGTCTGCAGACCACTATTGGTCGCATTATCTTCAACGGTGTGTTCCCGGACGATTATCCGTTCCTGAACTACCAGATGAACAAGAAGGAAATCGGCCGCATCGTAGAGGATGTTTGCAACCGCTACACCCTTTCTGAAGTTGAGCCTATCCTCGACGGTTTGAAGGACACCGGCTTCCATTACGCCACCATCGCTGGTATTACCGTTTCCGTTTACGACGCAACGGTTCCTCCCAGCAAGGACGCAATTCTTGCCGATGCCGACAACAAGGTTGCCGCTATCGAGGAAGACTACGAGATGGGTCTTATGAGCGCTGAAGAGCGTCATAAGCAGGTTGTTGACATCTGGACCGAGGCTAACGAAGAGGTCGGCGAGGCAATGGCTGCCAACTTTGACAGCTTCAACCCGATCTTCATGATGGCCGACTCTGGTGCTCGAGGTAACATCAAGCAGATTCGTCAGCTTGCTGGTATGCGTGGCCTGATGGCGGACACCAAGGGTGGCACGATCGACATTCCTGTTAAGTCGAACTTCCGTGAGGGCCTTTCCGTTCTGGAATACTTCATTTCTACGCACGGCACTCGAAAGGGTATGGCTGACACCGCGCTGCGTACCGCAGACTCCGGTTACCTTACCCGTCGTCTGGTTGACGTTGCTCAGGACGTTATCGTTCGCGAGATCGACTGCGGTACTTCCGACGGCGTTCCTTACCCGATTCACAACGATAAGGGCGAGTTGGACGAGAACCTGGTTGGTCGTTGCGTTCTGGAAGACATCCAGGATGCCGAGGGCAATGTTATCGTTGCTGCGGGCGACTTCATCAACTCCATGGATCAGGTTGCCGCTATGGACGCTGCTGGTATCTCTACCATCAACATCCGCACGGTCATGACCTGTCATGCAGAGCACGGCGTTTGCCAGAAGTGCTACGGTTGGGATCTTGCTACTGCACGTCCGGTTAACATCGGTACCGCTGTTGGTATTATTGCTGCACAGTCCATCGGTGAGCCCGGCACGCAGCTTACGATGCGTACGTTCCACGCCGGCGGTGTTGCAGGTGAAGACATTACGCACGGTCTGCCCCGTGTTACCGAGCTTTTCGAGGCTCGCAAGCCTAAGGGCCAGGCTGTACTTGCTGAAATCGCTGGTACCTTGCAGGTAACTGCCGACAAGGTGAATAAGACGCTTACTGTTCATGACCAGGAAGGCAACATCCGCGAATACGTGGTATCTGCTCGCGCAACGCTTTTGCCGGGCGTTACCGATGGTTGCGAGGTCGAAGTTGGCCAGCAGCTCACCAAGGGTTCTGTAAACCCCCACGACCTGCTTCGCCTTACCGACCCGAACACCACGCTTCGTTACATCGTTGCTCAGGTTCAGGACGTGTACGTGTCCCAGGGCGTAGACATCAACGACAAGCACATCGAGGTTATTGCTCGCCAGATGCTGCGTAAGGTTGCTGTTCTCGATCCGGGCGATTCCGACTACTTGCCGGGCCGCCAGGTTAACCGCTTCGAATTCGAAGATACGGCTAACGCTCTGGTTCTGGAAAGCAAGAATCCTCCGGTGGGTCAGCCTCTGCTGCTCGGCATCACCAAGGCTTCGCTGGCCACCGAGTCCTTCCTGTCCGCCGCCTCCTTCCAGGAGACCACCAAGGTGCTCACCGAGGCGGCCATCAAGGGCAAGGTGGACCCGCTCATGGGCCTGAAGGAAAACGTTATTATCGGTAAGCCTATCCCGGCTGGTACCGGCCTTAAGCGTTATCACGATGTGGGCCTTACCTATCGCGGTGTGGCCGTTGACAAGGTTGACTCCGATCGTCTGCCCGATTCCGCTCCTGAGGCGCTTCGCGAGATCGAAGAGCTGTTGCCTCAGCCGCAGGATTGGTCGCTTGACGGCGATGGCTACCTGGGCGCTGGCTCCGACTATGCAAGCTACTTTGCTTCCATCACGTCGGGCTACCGTGGCAACAACCTTTCCGATGAGGATGCTCGTCTGTATATCTACGACGACCTGGGCGTGTCGCAGCGTTGGGCCAACAAGTTCTCTGAGGCTGGCATCGAAACCGTGGCTGACCTGGTTGGTCACACCGAAGACGACCTGCTTCGCATCGAGGGCATTGGTACTAAGGCTATCGAAGAGCTGAAGGAAGGTCTTGAAAAGCATGGCTTGTCTCATGTGATCGAAGACGACCTGAACGCTTCTCGCGATGACATGAGCCAGCTGCTCGACATGGTGTTCTCTCCTGATGACACCGTGCTTATCGGCGGCGACCAGCCTGCAACCTTCAGCACTGAAGGCGAGGACATGCTGGGCGAGGCTCTGCCTCCGCGCTCCTATCAGCGCAACCTGGAAGAGCTCGACGCTCTGCTGGGTGCCAACGACCTTGGCTTCCACAGCACGGATGCTGATTCCGACTCCTCTTCGGGCGAAGAATAATCCGAGCGAAAGCTAATCGCATCAAAGGCGCGTCCCCGAGTGGGATGCGCCTTTTTGTTTCTTTGGAGAAGGCTTCTTTAGTGCACTAAAGCGCCATGCGGTATCTGCATTCAGAGTGCTATTCTGATACTCGCAAAAAGATGAAAGGGAGCAAACGATGCCCAATAACAAAACGTATCTTTCCGATGACTGTACTCCTCCGCAAAGCCAAATCGGTGCTTCGCTGGAATCATTGGCGCACACCATCCATGAGCGCCGCAATGCGGGTGATGAAAGCTACACGCATCGTTTGCTTACGGGAGATATCGATACGCTTTTGAAGAAGGTTGCCGAAGAGGCTCATGAGGCTACGCTTGCGGCAAAGGACGTTGTGTACAACGAGGGCGACGACGCACAGGTTAACCACCTGCGCTATGAAGCAGCCGATGTGGTGTATCACCTCATGGTTTTGCTGGAGCGTTGCGGCATCGGCCTTGATGAATTTGCAGCCGAGCTCAATACCCGCATGACCACCGAAGAAATCGAGGAACGCGGCGGCGTAGTGCTGCTGAAGCCTGAATTCGTAAACCGCGGCAACCACGTGGAAAAATAGAAGCAGGTACCAGATTCCCGTATTGGGAGTCGAAGACTGGGAATATAGGGAAGGGTGCCGTTTTCTCGTTTAAAAGGCAGAGCCTCGCTTGCGTAATTTGTCGCAAGCGAGGCTCTGCCTTTTGCTGGATGATAAAACGGCACCTGCTTTTACAATCCTGGCATGTCATGTTTAGGGGGGGGATCCGGTACCGTTCCAGCTTAGAGATACTGGCCGCGGACTTCCCAGAAGGCAACTGCGCTGGCAGCGGCCACATTGAGCGAATCAACCTGATGCGCCATAGGAATCTTCACGGTGTAGTTGCAATTGGCAATAGTGGAAGGCGCCAAACCGTCGCCTTCGGTTCCCAGGACAAGTGCCAGCTTTTTGGCGCCTGCGATATGCTCATTCTGAAGTGTGACGGAATCGTTTTCCAGCGCCAGGGCCGCAACGGTGAATCCGAGCCGGTTCAGTAGCGGCACTCCCTCTTCTGCCCAATTGCGTTCAGTCCCGATGCGCGTCCATGGCACCTGGAACACGGTTCCCATAGAAACGCGGTTGGCGCGACGGTAGAACGGGTCGTGGCACCCAGGGGTAACCAGCACGGCATCCATTCCCAACGCGGCGGCCGAACGGAATATCGCACCGATATTGGTGAAGTTCGTCACATCTTCCAAGATGGCAACGCGTGTTGCGTCTTTAAGCAAGGTGGCAACGTCAGGCAGGGCGGGTCTGTGAAAAGCCGCAAGCGGACCACGCGTGCGTTCGTAGCTGGTAAGCTCAAAAACCTGTTGGTGCGTGCCAACGAACAGGGGAGTGGTTGGGGCGGCAGCATCGATGCGAGCAAATAATTCTTCGCACGCAGGGGCCCAGCGCTTATCGGTTAGCAGAGCAAAAGGAGCAAGCCCTGCATCCATAGCCCGATCAATTACGTTGCGCGATTCGGCAATGAATAAACCCTCGTCGGACACTTCACTGCCTGCTGCAAGGCGAAGGCCCACCAGTTGCTTGGGGTTGCGCAGCTCGGAATCGGTCATGCTGGAAAATACGCGTAAACGGGCATCGTCTAAGTTGGTGAGCTCGATGAGGGGCATGGCGTTCCTTTGCTGTTGCGGGTTTGTTTGAATTATACGTTGAGGGGATTTTAACCCCGAAGTGCCTGTCAAGCACTAATTAGGTGATTGTGCTAAAATATCGGGTCGGAATATCACCCACGGAAAGGTACATATATGTCAGGGCATTCAAAATGGGCAACCACCAAGCATCGTAAGGCAGCTCAGGACGCAAAGCGCTCCGCGCTGTTCTCCAAGCTTTCCCGTAACATTACCGTTGCGGCGAAGGAAGGCGGCGACCCGAACCCTGAAAACAACGCTTCCCTGGCAGCCGCTATTGATAAGGCAAAGAGCTATTCCTTGCCTAAGGACAAAATCAAGACCGCTATCGACAAGGCTTTTGGCTCCGGTAAAGACGCTGCTAACTACGAAACGGTTGTGTATGAGGGCTATGGCCCCTGCGGTGTTGCTATCTACTGCGACGCTCTGACCGACAACCGCAACCGCACCGCTGCTGATGTTCGTGCTGCCTTCAACCATCATGGCGGCAACCTGGGTACTTCCGGTTCTGTTGCTTTTCAGTTCGAAAAGAAGGGCCAGATCCTGGTAGAAAAGGTTGTCAAGTCCGAGCAGAAGAAGGTTGCCGACAAGGAAAACGCTGTCGACGAAGACGAATTCATGATGGCTGTTGCCGAGGCTGGCGGTTCTGATTACGAAGACGCTGGCGAAGAGTGGATCGTATACACCGCCCCCACCGATCTTATGACGGTTAAGAAGGGCCTGGAAGAGCAGGGCATCGAAGTTAAGGGCGCCGAATTCATCATGGAGCCCACCACGCCTACCGAAGTTACCGTTGCTGATGCAAAGAAGGTTATGCGCCTGGTAGACCGTCTGGAAGAGCTCGAAGACCTTCAGAACGTATATCACACCATGGACATCACCGACGAAATCGCTGCTGCCCTCGACGAAGAGGAATAAGCGATTCCCGTATCTGAAAAGGGACTCCTTTAGTTCCATTTTTGACAATCAACTGGTGTTACTTAGTAACGTTACCGTAAAAAGAAAGGCTGCTTTGTGCAGCCTTTCTTTCTTTTAATCAAGGGCCTATTTCGGACTGGTGCCTGTGGTATAGTAATTGAACTTCAAAGCATTAAACGCACTACTTAACCACACTACGATGCTCAAGGGGTCTTCTTTTCGTGACGCGACAAGCGAACATTCTTTCGTTCGATGAGGTGAAAGCCCGCGAGGCTTCGCTTCCGCGTACCGTTTCACCCTCATCCTCTTCCCGCAGAGCCTACGAGGCTCATCGAAATGCCGAAGAAGGCGCGATTCGTCGTACTTCTTCTCGCTCAAACACCCCTCGTGTTTCCAGTGCGCGTTCTTACCGTGAGGCATCGGCATCTCGTTTTGCCGAAGGCAATTATGCCCAGCTCCAGCGCCCTTCTCAGGAGCGCGCCTCTATGCGTGGGTACGATGATTTCAATCTCAATCACAGCGCTCCACGTGCTGGTCGTGGTTATTCTTCGTCTGTTTCCGCGGGCGACCGTCGTTATTCATCAGCTCGCGCTCAGGCTCGTAGAGGCTATCAGCCCCAGGCGCCCTCTGGCTATGCTGCTTCTCGCATCGATGCCGCACGTGGTGCTCGTTCCCGTCGCATAGATGATGCGTCTGCGGAAGGTGAAGAACGCGCAGCAGCGCGTCGTTCAGCTCAGCGCAAGCAGAACGAAAGCTTCTCTCGCGAGATCCGCAAGCGTTTCCGCGCCGCAAAGGCCGATCGTGAATTCGATCGCACTATCGGAGCTCGCGAAAGGGCACGTGCGCGTGCTGAGCAGCAAGAGCAAGGTAGCCGCGCTGCCGTATACGATATGCGCATGGGTTCAACCCAGCGTAAGTCGGTGCGCAGTATGGCCGAAGGCGAAAACGGCAAGTGCGGTTTTTCACTACCGTTTGCCGTGCCTTTTACGGGGTCTATTTCCGCATGGGCAACGCGCGGCATCGTTTCGCTTATTGCCGTTGTGTTTGCGGTAACCATGCTCTATTTCCCTTGCCAGAATTACTACAACGAAACACGTCAGCTTCAGCAGCTCCAAGCTGAATACGATGCGCTTCAGGAATACAATACCCAGATGCAAAATCAGGTTGATTACCTTAATACCGATGAAGGCATTGAGGATTATGCTCGCTCCGAGTTGGGATGGATACGTCCGGGCGAACATGTTGTTTCGGTTGAAGGAGTGACCCCTTCAACCGACACTTCGCGCTCAAACGATCGCGTCTACGCCATTCCCGCTGGTAGCGTGGCAGCTCCCGACACGTGGTATTCCGGCTTTTTGGATGTGATCTTTGGCTATGGCCACTAATTCAAAACGTATTGCAGCTTTCGACATCGGCACGGTAACGTGCCGATTGCTATTGGCGGAGGTTCAAGATGGCGTGCTTCATGAGCTTGAGCGCCGTTGTGTTATAACCAACCTTGGTGTTGGCGTCGATAAAACGGGCGTCCTCCAGGAAGATGCTATTCAGCGTGTGGTTGCGCAAATTGGCGAATACATCGAAATTGTAAATAGCTATCGCACCGAACAGCAACCCGAAATCCCCATCGTGGCTGTTGCTACCAGCGCTTCGCGCGATGCGAAGAATTCCGACGCTTTGGTGGGGAAGTTGCACGATTTGGGCGTAGAGCTTTCCGTTATAGAAGGCGAACGCGAGGCGGCCCTTTCGTTTCGTGGCGCTTCGCGCGGGTACGAAGGCGAAAACCTTCTAGTTGCCGATATCGGTGGCGGCTCCACCGAGGTGGTGCTGGGTGTTGGCGGTGAAGCTCCGAAGTTGGCGCATTCGTTCAACGTTGGATGCCGCCGTATGACGGAGCGCTTCTATGTTTCCGACCCTCCGGCTGAACTTGAATTGGCGCAGGCTCGCACCTGGGTTCAACACGGATTCAAGCCTTTTTTCGAACATGCGAAAAACAAGGGGATTGCAATCGACCGTATTGTTGCGGTGGCGGGCACGGCAACCAGCGTTGTTTCCATGGACAAGAAGATGGAAGTGTACGATTCTTCTTTGGTTGATGGCGTTACGGTTTCAAGTGAAACCTTGGACTGCCTGTACCGCCAGCTATCCAGCATGCCCCTTGTAGACCGCAAACACGTAGTGGGCCTTCAGCCTGAACGCGCTTCGGTTATTGTTGCCGGCTTGGGCATTTTGCTTGAAGTGCTTGCGGCAGCAGATTGCAAATCCTTCACAGTTAGTGAATCGGACATCCTTCAAGGTTTGATCCTTGGTGCCTATGAGCAGGGGAAATAAACAAATCTTGCTTATTGGCCAAGGTTTGTTCACCAAAGAGCCTTCATGGGAATAATCCTTAACCGTGCGTTAAGGATTATTTTTGCTATGATGGTAGCGCTTGCCCGTTAGGGGCAACACGGGAGCGTGGTGGAATTGGCATACACAGCGGACTTAAAATCCGCCACCTTCGGGTTTGTGGGTTCGAGTCCCACCGCTCCTACCAGTTCTGAATTCAGTAGTGCCCCGTTTTAGCGGGCACTCGGTTATAACGAAAGCGTTGAAGATGACAGACATCGCACCTTACATGCAGGATCCCAAGATTGTCCAAAACATCAAGGATTTCGAGGCATACTGCAAGACAGAAGATGCATCTGCCCAAACCGGATCGCCCACGCTGTTCGAATCGTACCTGAGCCGCTATGCGGACAAAGTCGGCGACATCATCAATACGTTCATTCCTGCGGGTAGCCACCCCGATATGGACAAGTACCTGTACGCTCCGCTTATGAAGTACAGCCAGAACGGTGGCAAGCGTCATCGTCCTCTTATCTGCGTTGCGGCATGCGCTGCGGTAGGTGGCGATATCCGTCGCGCATTTTCCGCTGCTGCCGCTATCGAGCACTTCCATACGGCTGCTCTTATTCACGACGATATTGCCGATGAAGCATCGTTGCGCCGTGGCGAGCCTTGCATGCACCTTACCCAAGGCGAAGGCCTTGCCATCAACGCGGGCGACTTGGCCCTGTCCATCGTAAACGGCATCGTTATGCGCGACCCGTTGCTTTCCGACTCCATGAAGGTGCGCGTTGCCATCGAGCTGGTTTCCATGGCCCAGAGCACGGTGGAAGGCCAAGCTCTTGATATCGGTTGGGCTCGTGATGGTCGCTATGGCATCACCCCGGAAGATTATCTGGTTATGGCAACGCACAAAACCGCGCACTATTCCGGCGCGGTTCCTCTGGCTGTTGGCGCTATGGTTGGCGGCGGTACGGAAGAGCAGGTTGAAGCTCTTCGTGCTTATGGTTTGGATACTGGCCTTGCGTTCCAGATTCAGGACGACTTGCTTAACCTGGTTGGCACCAAGGAAGCGAAAGAAAAAGACTATCGCAGCGATATTACTGAAGGCAAGCGCACGCTTGTTGTGGTTCATGCGCTGCAGAACACCACAAAGCGGGAACGCTTGGTAGAGATTCTTTCCTCTAAGGAAACGGATCCGGCAATTCTCGAGGAAGCGGTTTCCATCATGCGTGAGGCTGGCAGCATCGATTATGCGCGTGCCTATGCGGAGAAGCTAACCGCTAACGCTCAGGAGCGCCTTGCGAAAATCCTGCCCGAATCGAAGATGCGCGACCTTTTAGCGTCGATGGCAGATTGGTTCGTTGATCGACTTAAGTAGTGAAGCATATGGATCCTATTAAGAAAAACGATTCCGGCGCTGCAGTTGAAGATGTGCAGCACAGGCTCGTAAAGGCTGGCTACCTGGCTGAAGACCAGGTAACGGGCACCTTTGGTGCCGAAACGGAAAACGCTGTTTTGTCGCTGTGCCGTGATTGCGGCATCGAACCGCGCGCTGAGGTGGACAACGCCGTTTGGACCAAATTGGTTGACGCGTCGTTCGAATTGGGCGATCGCAACCTGTTCTTGCGCGTTCCGTTCTTCCATGGTGCCGATGTACGTACGCTCCAGGAGGCTCTTTCCGCGTTGGGCTTTTCTTGCGGTATTGCCGACGGCATTTTTGGTGTCCATACGGAAGATGCGCTGCGTCGTTTCCAGTTGAACATGGGCTTGCCCACCGACGGTATTGCCGGTGCATTCACGTTCCGCGCGCTTTTGCACCTGCAGCATTCTTGGAAGGGCAAGGATTCCTTCAGCCCCGTTCCCCGTTTGGGCTTTGCCCGCGCGGCTCAGGTGCTCGAATCGAACCTTATCTGCCTTTTCGGCACATCGGAATTCACCCGTTCGGTTGCTGCTCGTATGTCGAACTTGGCGCTTGCCACTACTCCGGCATCGAAGGTTACCAGCGCCGATTCGTTGCTGGTTGCTCCCGATGAAAGCATGTATTTCGTGCAAATTTTGGTTGGCAACGAAAAGCCCGCTTCCACGGTTCCTACGGTAGATTTCGTAGACGAAGAAAGCCTTCCCGACCGTGTTGGTCAGGCTCTTATGGCAACGGAAGGCCATCAGCGCCGTATTGCCGTTCGCCTGCCTGAAGAGGGATGGGAAGACGCTGGCGCCGATCGTTCGGCTCAGCATTACGCCATTGTTTTGCTCGATGCGCTTTGCTCCGGTTTGGTTATTGCGGAGCAGCGATAGCGTTGGTTTTCGTTTGCTATACTGAGGACGCATAGGCAATTGAGCAGAAAGGCGTCCATGGAAGCATCAGCTCTTATTCTTGCTGCGGGTGCAGGTACCCGCATGAAATCATCTAAACCAAAGGTGGCTCACCAGATTTTTGGCAAGCCCCTTGTTCGTTGGGTCGTCGATGCCGCGCATGCTGCGGGCATCGATTCCGTTGTTGGCGTGGTGGGCCACGGCAGGGAACAGGTAGAGCCTCTCCTTACCGACGTAACCACGGTTGTTCAGGAAGAGCAACTGGGTACCGCCCATGCGGTTCTTGCCGCTCGTGGTGCGCTCGAAGGCCGCACCGGTTCTCTGGTGGTGCTTACGGGTGATTCCCCGCTGGTACGCGCCGAAACCATCGCCGAGCTTGTTCGCACGCGCGAAGAGGCTAACGCTGCCGTGGTTGTTCTGACCATGGAAGCGGAAAACCCCACGGGCTATGGCCGCATTATCCGCGATGTGGCAGGCGACGTTCAGGAAATCGTTGAGCAGAAAGACTGCACGCCTGAACAGGCGGCGGTTACGGAATGCAATTCCGGTTTCTATTGCTTCGACATCGAAACCCTGTTTGCTGCGCTGGAAGAAGTTTCCACCGACAATGCGCAGGGCGAATACTACCTTACCGATGTTTTGGGCATTGCCCGCAACCAGGGCAAGCGCGTTCTCGGCTTGAAAGCCGAAGACGCATCCGAATGCCTGGGCGTTAATTCCCGCCGCCAGCTTGCAGAAGCCACCAAGGTGCTGCAGCAGCGCATCAACGGCATGCATATGGACAACGGTGTAGCCATCATGGATCCCGCCACTACGTGGATCGGCCCTGACGTAACCATCGAGCCCGATGTTGAGATTTTGCCCATGACCTTCCTTATGGGTGCTACCTCCATTGCCACCGGCAGCGTTGTTGGCCCCAATTCCCGCCTTACCGACACTACGGTGGGGGCTAATTGCCAGGTCGAAGAAACCGTGGCTATCGAAACCGTTCTTGACGCTGATGTTACGTGCGGTCCTCGTGCGTATCTGCGTCCTGGCACGCACATGTGCGAAGGCTCCAAGGCGGGCACGCACGTGGAAATCAAGAAATCTACCATCGGCAAGGGCAGCAAGGTGCCGCACTTGAGCTACATCGGCGACACCACTATGGGTGAAGGCGTTAACATTGGCGCCGGCAGCATCACCTGCAATTACGATGGCGAAAAGAAATGGCCTACCACCATCGGCGACAACTGCTTTGTTGGCAGTGACGTAATGATGGTTGCTCCGGTAACGCTGGGGGAAAACTCCCTTATCGGAGCCGGATCTGTTATCACCAAAGACGTATCTGCGGGGGCCCTTGGTTTGGGCCGTGCCCGCCAAACGGAAATTGAGCATTGGAACGAGAGGAAGAAGAACTAATGAGCAACATGACCAAGACCATGGCGGTATTCGCCGGGTCAACCTGTCCCGAGCTGGCTGAGGATATTGCCACTGCGCTGGGCACCACGCTCGGCAACGTGAAGCTCGAGAAGTTCTCGAACGGCGAAATTTACGCACGTTATCTTGAGAGCGTTCGTGGCGCAGACGTTTTCATCGTACAGTCCACTTCCACGCCTAACGTTAACGAAGCGGTAATGGAGCTGCTTATTATGGCTGACGCGGCAAAGCGCGCTTCTGCTCGTACCGTTAACGCCGTTGTTCCTTGCTATGGCTATGCCCGTCAGGACCGCAAGGCTGCTGCACGTGAGCCTATTACGGCTAAGCTGGTTGCCAACATCATGACTGCTGCTGGCATTGACCGCACCATTACCATTGACCTTCATCAGGGTCAGATCCAGGGCTTCTTCGATACTCCGGTAGACCACCTTACGGCGCTGCCTATTTTTGCCGATTACTTCCGCAAGAAGAACATCGACACCGAAAAGTTGTGCGTGGTTAGCCCCGACGTTGGCCGCGCTAAGGCCGCAAAGAAGCTTTCCGACATGCTTCATTCCGACCTTGCTATCATGCACAAGGGCCGTCCTGGTCATAACAAGGCAGAAATCACCGCTCTTATCGGCGATGTTAACGGCAAGATCTGCATTGTTAACGACGACATGATTGATACCGCTGGTACCCTGTGCGCTGCTGTTGCCACGCTGAAGCAGAAGGGCGCTGAAAAGGTATACGTTTGCGCAACGCATCCTATTTTCAGCGGTCCTGCTTACGAGCGCATTGAAAACTCCCAGATCGACGAGCTGGTAGTTTGCAACACCGTTGCCGTTCCTCAGGAAAAGCAGACTGGCAAGATCAACGTTATTTCCGTTGCTCCGCTTTTGGCTCGTGCCATCAACAACGTATACGACAACAAGTCGGTTGCTTCGCTGTTCGACCCAGAGTTTGCCCTGTAAGACATGCGCGTAGTAGTTGGCCTGGGCAACCCAGGGGAAGAATACGCGCATACGCGCCATAACGCGGGCTTTGAGGTGGTAGACCTTTTGGCCAGCGAATGGGGCGTAACTTACTGGAAGAACACCTGCGGTGCTTTGGTGGGCGAAGGCAAGCTGCGCCATTCCGATGGCAGCGTGGAAAAGGTAATTTTGGCGAAGCCCCAGAGCTTCATGAACCTTTCCGGCGGGCCTACGTCGAAACTGTGCAAGGAATACGATTGCCCGGTTGAAGAGCTTATTGTTATCCACGATGAGCTCGATATCGACCCAGGCACCGTGAAGGTGAAGAAGGGCGGTGGGCATGCAGGCCATAACGGCTTGAAGTCCATCATCGAAAAGTGCGGTTCGCGCGAGTTCTTGCGCGTGCGCACTGGCATCGGCCGCCCTCCTGGAAGGATGAGCGTGGTAGATTTCGTGCTTGGCACCCCGAAAAAGGACGCAAAGGACGATTTCGACCAGGCATGCCAGCGTGCTGCCGAAGCAGTGGAATCGCTGCTGGAAAAGGGCCTGGCAAGAACGCAGGATGTGTTTAATCAGCACTAACGAAGACCTCGATCGCAAAAGCGGTCGGGGTCTTTTTTTTGTTGGTGGGGTGCTGATCTTAACAATAGGCTAAGGGGCAACGTCGCTCCGCCAACCGCTGTAGCTGCACAGACACGGAGCTTGCCTTTGGTGTGTTTTACCAGCTGGTGGCATATAATGTCGGCATTGCATTTGTATCGTATCCCTAGTGATTTGACGATGTGGATGCGGTTGTAAAGGAAACTCATTGATGGGGAACCGAGTGGAGCTGAGAACTGTTGCTTCCCAATAGCGGAATCCATTCTTCGATGTTCCTCAGTATGTCTGACGCACTCATAACATAGCAACGATCAAGGCAACGTCGAAATGGCGGGCTTGGCGAGTTTAATGTGCTTGTGCGCTTAAAGAACCTGTAAAGAAAGGCAAATAGCCGTGATCACTGGAGCAACTAAGGGTAAGGTCGACGCCATTTGGCAGAAGATGTGGGAGGGTGGTATTACCAACCCCATTGAGGTTATTAGTCAGCTTACCTACCTGATGTTCATTCGCTCGCTTGACGAAAAAGAACTTGAAGCCGAGCGCATGGAGCAGGTGCTGGGTGTGCCGCAGCCGCGTATTTTTCCGGAAGCTTACCGCAATGCCTATGGTGCGGAAATCCCTGGAGAAGAACTTCGTTGGAGCCGCTTTAAGGATAAGTCTGCTCAGGAAATGTATCGCATCGTAAGCGAGTTCGTCTTCCCGTTCATCAAGGAACTGGGAGATGGCTCTGCATTTTCAAAGACTATGGAGTCGGCTACCTTTGGCTTCCCTGCAGGCAAGCCCTCGTTGCTCGAGAGGGCTGTTGATGGTATTGAGGAATTGCTTTCGGAGCACGATGAGCATATTGGTGATTTGGGTGATCTCTACGAATACATGCTGTCAAAGCTTTCCAACGCGGGCCACAATGGGCAGTTTCGTACCCCGCCGCAAATCCGTAACATGATGGTTGCTATGGTTGACCCCAAGCCCGGTGAGCTTATATGCGACCCTGCTTGCGGTACTGCTGGCTTCCTTATTTCTGCTGCCGAGCATATTCGCCACGATTACGAAGCGAATATGACAAGTCAGCAGTGGGATTGCTTCGCGGGTGCGAAGGGGACAGACCCGCAATTCAGTGGTTTTGAGATGGATCAGACCATGCTGCGAATCTCCACCATGAATCTGATGCTTCACGGTGTTGATGCGCCAGATGTGCGCTATATGGACTCAATTTCCAAGAGCAACACTGTGCGTAGTCGCTATGACGTGATTCTTGCGAACCCGCCGTTTACTGGTTCGGTGGACGTTGAGGATATCGACAAAAGCTTGCGCGGTATCGTTGATTCTAAGCAGACGGAACTTCTGTTCGTGGCGCTCTTCCTGCGTATGCTGAAGATGGGCGGCCGCTGCGCGTGCATCGTTCCCAATGGCGTGCTGTTCCGCAGCAACTCGAAGGCATACGGTCAGCTGCGCCGCGAGCTGGTAGATAACCAGAAGCTCGAGGCTATTATTTACATGCCGAGCGGTGTTTTTAAGCCCTACTCAGGGGTCAGCACGGCTGTTCTTGTGCTTACTAAGACCGACGCCGGTGGCACTGATGATGTTTGGATGTACAACATGGAGGGCGACGGCTTCACCCTTGATGACAAGCGCGATGCCGACGAAAAGCACAACGACATCCCTGATATCTTGAACCGATGGGCGAATCTTGCCGATGAGGCAAAGCGCGAGCGTACGGACAAGAGCTTCCTGGTTCCTAGGCAGGAGATTGTCGATAACGACTACGACTTCAGCTTTAACAAGTACGCCAAGACCGAATACGAGCGTATTGAGTACCCGCCCACTGAAGAAATCCTGGCCGATCTTGCTGATCTGAACCGTCAGATGGCTGAAAGCCTTGCAGAACTCAATAAGATGCTCGGAGGTGATCGCAATGAGTAGCAAACCCCGATTTGTCGGGGAGAAGGTGCGGCTAGGGAAACTGTGTGATGTCCGCTCTGGCGGTACCCCGAAACGCTCTGTCCCCGAATACTGGAATGAGGGCTCGATTCCATGGGTGAAGATTAGCGATATTTCTAACAAATATGTTTCCTCAACTGAAGAGCAAATAACCGAAGAAGGCCTAAGGGGTTCATCTGCGAAGATACTTGCACCTGGAACGTTACTATATTCTATATTTGCATCGATTGGTGCTGTCGGGATCCTGGAGATTCCCGCGGCAACAAACCAGGCAATAGCTGGTCTGTCTATTAAGACCGACAGAGTTATCCGAGACTATCTATATCATTTCTTGAAATCGCAAGAGGCACTTGCAAAATCATCAGGGCGTGGTGCTGCTCAAAACAATATCAATCTGACCATCCTGCGCGGGATGGAAGTCCCTCTTCCGTCGATTGATGACCAAAAGGAAATCGTCGATCAGCTCGAAGGAATTGCAGTTCAAATTGAGCAAGCAACAGCGCAGATTGACCAGCTTGACTCCCTCGTCAAATCCCGGTTTGTCGAGATGTTCGGGGATCCGACGAATAATGAGTTCGATTTCCCAGTTGAAAAGCTTGGAGGGCTAGGCTTGCTTGAACGAGGAAAATCGAAGCACCGCCCCCGTAACGCGCCCGAGCTTAGGGGTGGTCCGAACGGCCCTTATCCTCTTATTCAGACGGGCGATATCGCCAATGCAGGCACGTATCTAGCGACATACGAGGACACTTATACAGAGCTTGGTCTTCTACAAAGTCGCATATGGCCGAAAGGAACACTCTGCATAACTATTGCCGCCAACATAGCTAAGACCTCAATACTGGCCATTGATGCCTGTTTTCCCGACAGCGTTGTTGGCTTTACGACAAACGGAAAGGTTACTAACCTTTTTATGCATTACTGGTTCAGCTTTTTCCAGAGCATTCTCGAGAAACAGGCACCTCAAGCAGCGCAGAAGAATATCAACCTGCGAATACTTCAAAACCTTGACGTTATCGCTCCTCCTCTCGCTCTCCAACGGGAGTTCGCCGACTTCGTCGCGCAGGTCGACAAATCGCGGTTTATCGCGCAGCAGCAAATTGAAAAGCTGCAAATGCTCTACGACAGCCTCGCCCAGGATTACTTTGGGGATTAAGGACCCGCTATGAACTTCGACTTTCTGAAAGAGCAAGGCGCCTATTACGAGTTGTTTGCGGATGCATGTATTGAGGCTGAGAAGATCTTTGCGACCTCGCCTGCCATGTGTGCGGTGGGCTGCCGTAAGGCGCTTGAGCTTGCCGTCAAATGGGTTTATGCTGCCGACTCTTCCATCAGCATGCCCTACAAGGATAACCTCGCTTCGCTTCTGCATGAATACAGCTTCAAGGAATGCCTGGATGAGCGCGTGTGGCGTCCTCTTCTCGGCATTAACAAGCTGGGCAACCTGGCGGTGCACACCGATAAGCTGGTAAAGCCCGCTGATGCCGCGCTCTCGCTCCGTAGCTTGTTCAATTTCATCGATTGGATTGATTACTGCTACGGCGCCAACTATGTCGAGCGCTGCTTCGACGAGAAAAAGATCCCCGCTAAAGGTGTGCCACTGTCCAAACAGCAGGTAGCTGCCATTAAGGCGCAAGGAGCCCTTGTTGCCAAGCAGGAAGACGAAATTAAGAGCCTAGAGGCCAAGCTTGGGGCTATGGCGGAGCAGCTTGCCTCCGAGCGTGCCGCCAATCAGCAAAGCCGAACATTTAATCCTGAAGAGATATCCGAGTTCGAGACGCGCAAGCGCTATATCGACTGGGATCTGGGGCTTGCGGGATGGAGCATCGGTGACGACGTCGTAGAAGAGCGCGAGGTGCATGGCATGCCCGTAGAGCCTGGTAACAACACCGGTACGGGCTATATCGACTACCTGCTTTTGGGTAAGGACGGCAGGCCGCTTGCGATACTTGAAGCCAAGCGCACCAGCAAATCGGCGCAGAAGGGCAAGCAGCAGGCTCGTCTGTATGCTGATTGCCTTCAGGCCGAGTTTGGTTACCGTCCGCTCATCTTCCTTTCCAACGGCTTCGACACCTTTTTTATCGATGACGAGAGCGGTCCCGAACGCCAAGTGAGTGGCGTTTTTTCACGCGACGACCTTCAGCGCATCATGAACCGCCGGGGGAGTTGTCAGACGCTTTCTTCAGTGTCGGTTAACACCGATATTGCAGGTGGTGGCGCTAACCGTTACTACCAAGTAGAAGCCATCAAGCGCGCTTGCGCTAACTTTGACGAGGGCCACCGTCGCGGCCTTCTTGTTATGGCAACGGGTACCGGCAAGACTCGTGTATCTGCTGGCCTTGCCGATGTGCTTATGCGCGCTAACCGTGTGAAGAACGTGCTGTTTCTTGCCGATCGCGTGGCTCTAGTAAGCCAAGCTGCCCGTGCTTACCAGAAGTACCTTCCCGACACTTCGCGCTGCAACCTATGCAAGAACAAGGAGGAACGCGATGCTCGCATCGTGTTCTCAACGTATCCCACGATTCTGAATGCCATCGATGCTGTACGCAATGATGACGGTGTGCGTATGTATTCGCCCGCACACTTTGACCTGATTATCGTGGATGAGGCGCATCGTTCCATTTTCAAGAAGTATCGAGCAATCTTTGATTATTTTGATGCGCTTATTGTTGGTCTTACCGCCACGCCCGCCAACGAAGTAGACCGAAACACCTATGACTTCTTTGAAGTGGAACGTGGTGTCCCAGCTTACGTATACGAATACGAAACTGCGACCAAGCAGGATCATGTGTTGGTGCCCTTCCTTGGCATTAAAACGCATACGAGCTTTATCGACGAAGGCATTACCTACAAGGATCTTTCCGATGAGGATAAGCAGATCATTGAAGAAGACTTCGAGGAGACGGGTCAGGACGTGCCCGACTATATTGCTAACACTCAGATAAACAGTTGGGTGTTTAACGAGAAGACGGTCGACAATGTACTGGAAACCTTGATGGAAAAGGGTGTCCGTGTGAACGGTGGCCAGGATTTGGGCAAGACGGTGATATTCGCCCAAAATCAGAAGCACGCTCGTTTCATCGTTGAGCGTTTCGGAAAGCTTTATCCGAAGTTATCTGGCGGTTATATTAAGACGGTTTTGCATTCCGACGACTACTCGCACACGGTGATCGATGAATTTGAGCTGAAGCCGCAGCCTGTTATTACTGTGTCGGTGGACATGATGGACACGGGCATCGATGTGCCTGAAATTGTGAACCTGGTGTTCTTCAAGAAGGTTCGTTCGAAGATTAAGTTTTGGCAAATGATCGGTCGTGGTACGCGCTTGTGCCCTGGTCTTGAGGTTGATGACCCCTTGGACGGACGCCACACCGACAAGGGACGTTTTTTCATATTCGATTGGTGTCGTAACTTCGAATTCTTTGCCGAGAATCCGAATGTTGTGGAGGGCAAGGTTGGTTCGTCTCTCTCCGAAACGGTGTTCTGCCGGCAGGCAACGCTCGTAAAAGATCTTCAGCAGAGCGCTTTTGCTGCCGACGAATACCAGAATTGGCGCACTGACATGGTGCATGAGATCCATTATCAGGTGATTGATCTCAATGAAGAGCTGGTGAGTGTGCGTCTGCATCGTCAGGCTGTCGAGCGCTTCAAGCAGGAGTCGGTATATGAGTGCTTGAATGACGGCGACTTGGGCATTCTTATCGCTGAAATAGCGCCGCTTGTGCATAACGATGAAGCCGACATTGATGCATTGCGTTTTGATGCGTTTATGTACGGATTCATGTGCTCACTCGTGGAGGGACGGGCTATATCTATCCATGCCAATAGGCTGGTTTCGATATCTTTGGCTCTGCAGGAAATGGTAACTATCCCGCAGGTCAAGGAGAAACTGCCGCTGTTGAAGCAAGTGACGGAAGACAAGTTCTTTGATGATGTTTCTGCTCTGAAGTTGGAAGAGCTGCGATGTGAGCTTCGTGGGCTTATGCGCTTTATACCGCGAGGGCTGGGAAGGCGAGATGTTATCACGCACCTCGACGATCCTGTGACCAATATTGAGTACGGTGCCACCGCGACTACCGGCGAGGATTTCACAAATTATCGTTTGAAGGTGGAGCGATATTTGCGTGACTACGGAAACTCGTTGGTGATTCAGAAGCTGCATCGCAATCTGCCTATGACCGAATACGAATTCGTTGAGCTGGAACGCATTTTTACCCAGGAGCTGGGTACAGCCGACGATTACGAACGCACTTATGGCGAAACGCCGTTCGGTTTGTTGGTCCGCCGGCTTGTGAAGCTCGACCATGACGCTGCAACCGAAGCTTTTGCTGAGTTCATTAACTCGCAGGCACTTAACGAGCAACAGATTTCGTTTGTCCGTAAAGTGGTCGATTACGTGGTTGAGAACGGGTATATGGAGCCCGTTGCGTTAACTCAGCCGCCCTTCGATCGCCCGCAGTCGTTTGTTCGCATGTTCACCACGGAGCAGCAGATGAGTCTTGTTGCGATTATTAGCCGCATCAAGAGCAACGCGGAAAATCCTGCGGCGTAGTTTTTCTTTTGAACTTGAGGCACCTTTCTCTTAACGGCATTTCCAGGGAGAAAGGTGCTTTCCCATGCGTGAGAAGATTGAGCAGATAGACAGGCTTATGAGCCCCGTGTTGAGTGACGCTCAGGCGGTTGAGTTGCATGCAGTTCTGGTTGCCTGCCTGACAAGCGAAGGCAAGGGTGCCGGCTTACAGAGGTCCACGACGGAATACATTGAGCTTTTCTTAAGTGCCAAGAAGTTGTAAGGATGCTCGGAGCGGTCATTGCGCTACTACAGGAGTACGCTTGCGCGTTTTGCGGAGGGCGTTACGAAAGCTGCCCACGAGATGACGACTGAAGACATCCGCGATTACCTTGCGGGTTATTCGCGGGGCGGCCGTGCTGGAAAGGCAACCGTTGATAACGTTAGGCGTGTGATCTCTAGCTTTTTCTCGTGGCTTGAAGAGGAAGACTATATCTACAAGAGTCCCGTTAGGCGAATTAAGAAGATCAGAGCATCTCGGGTTCTGAAGCCAGTGTATTCGGATGAATCGCTCGAGGCGCTTCGTGATTGCTGTACGGAGCTTCGTGATCTTGC
>ERZ857998.2048-NODE-2048-length-20160-cov-5.181945_pt1 | contig 20160 bp, 18 predicted proteins | sample MGYA00519954_ERZ857998 | MGnify/ENA primary metagenome ERZ857998 (study PRJEB31778, sample SAMEA3449424) | human gut metagenome | biome: human gut; feature: human-associated habitat; material: faeces | place: United Kingdom | collected 2010/2012 ...
CTGATTCAGCTCATCACAGACCGCAACAACCTGAACGATGTGGATACCTGGATATTCTTCAAATGGGTATTCAAATCCGCCTGTGCTGTGCTCATCGTCACCCACACCTGGGATATTGTCATGGGCATTTTTGAGGCGTCCCAAAGTGTCGTCAGCAGTGCCGCTGGGGTGATCGTTGGGCAGACCAATATCGACATCTCCTCTGTGGTCGGCGGACTGGAAAGCAGACTGAATGAAATGGAATTGGGACCGCTGTTTGGACTTTGGTTCCAATCTTTGTTCGTGGGACTATGCACCTGGGCCATCACCATCTGCATTTTCATCATTACCTATGGACGAATGATCGAAGTGTTCCTCGTCACCTCTGTGGCCCCTATTCCCATGGCGACCATGGTCAACCGCGAATGGGGACAGATGGGACAGAACTATCTGCGCACCCTCTTTTCCCTGGGCTTCCAGGCATTTCTCATTGTGGTCTGCGTGGCGATCTATTCGGTGCTGGTACAGAATATTTCCGTGTCCGGCGACATCAGCGCCGCTATCTGGACCTGCATGGGCTACACAGTGCTGCTCTGCTTCTGCCTGTTCAAAACCAGCAGCCTTGCCCGGTCCGTATTCAACGCCCATTAAGGAGGTGCGTCCATGCCCTATGTAACCATTCCCAAAGACTTAACAAAGGTCAAATCCAAGGTGCTGTTCAACCTGACGAAACGGCAGCTGGTGTGCTTCAGTGCCGGACTGCTTGTGGGTGTTCCCCTGTTCTTTCTCACCAAAGAGCCGCTGGGGAACTCCACCGCCGCCCTGCTTATGATCCTCACCATGCTCCCTGCATTTCTGCTGGCGCTGTACGAAAAGAACGGACAGCATCTGGAAGTCATCATCCGCAATATGGTTCGGGTGCTGTTCCTGCGGCCAAAGGAGCGGCCCTACCGAACCAATAATTTCTATGCCGTTCTGGAACGGCAGGACAACTTAGACAAGGAGGTATACCGGATTGTTCATCCATCGCAAAAAGCGAGAACAGAAAAAAGCGGTGCAGGCCGCTATCTCAAAGGCAAAGTGCACAGATAAAAAGGAGAAGTCTTCTCAGGACAGCATTCCGTATCTGCTCATGCGGCAGGATGGCATTTGTCAGGTGACACGGAATCACTACACAAAAACCATCCAGTTCCGGGACATCAACTATCAGCTCTCGGACAACGAGGACAAGCAGAGCTGTATCGGCTTATGACCACGAAACCAGCCGACATAAAGGAGGACGCGAAACCATGATAAGGTCAGGTGTTTGCCGTGGGTGAATCCCGGCTGCAATTTACAGATGCCGAACGGAGTGACCCAGAAATCGGCAAAAAGGTGCGCCGTGCGGAAAAGGCCGCCGTCAAAGCGGACAAGGCCCAAGCCAAAATTCCCACTCGCAAGAAGCCGGAGCTGGTAGCTGACAAGCGGATATGCAGACCCTCTCCGAACATCCCCATCTCGAAGGCGGGTTTGCCGGAATGACCGTTTTGTCGGACACACTTCTGGAACGGGAGAATGCCGGTGCGGCGCTGATCGAGGCTGCCAAACAGGCCACTGGCCTAGATCCTGTGGAGATTGGCACCTATCGGGGCTTTACCATGTCCGTCACTTTGGAGAACTTCGGGAAGAAATATGTGCTGACCATGCAGGGGAAACTCCGCCATCCGGCAGAGCTGGGCAGTGACACCAGAGGCAATCTGATTCGCCTGGACAATGCTCTGTCCCAGATGCCCCTGCGGCTCCAAGCGCTGCAAACGCATTTGGAGGAAACCTACCACCAGCAGGCGGCGGCAAAAGCGGAGGTTGGCAAGCCATGGCCCTATGAACAGGAATTGCAGAATAAAACAGCACGGCTGATCTTCCTGGATGCGGAGCTGAACCTGGATGCCGGAGGTCAATCCGAGCCGGTTATTGCCAAATCCAGCCGTCCCTCGATTTTAAGCAGGTTGAAATCCGCTCCCCCGCAGAGCAAAAATCCGAAACCAAAGAAACATCATGAGGAGGTACGATAATGATAAACGAAGAACGCAACACGGCCCTGTATCAGAAGATGTTTGCTGAGCAGGAATCTTTCCGGGACTGGCTGAAAGGTCAGCCCCCGGAAGAAATTCTGAATCACGCTTATGAGTACACCATTCGGGAGGATATTCTGCTGTCGCTGGAATATCACGACCTTTCGGATGCACAGATCAACGCCTTGATGAACTCGCCCAGCCCTCTGGCGGATGTTTTCAAGGATTTTGAAAAGCTGGAAACAGACCACATGGATACCGTCTGGGATTGTCTGGAAAACAGAGCGGATGCGATTCTGGAAGAACAGCGCCGCGTGCTCAGAGAAATGCCGGTGTATACGCAATCCGGGACATATGCCCATGAGCATGGGGAACTGGAGCAGTACCGGGCTTCCAACGAAGCAAATATGGCCTGCAAACAAGCCGTTGAAGATGCCATCCGTGACCATTACAGCGGCTACAGTCTGGACGGAAAGGCTGCGGTTGCAGAGGTTGTGAATGCCTTTGGTATTGAGAGGACTATGTATATCCTCGCCAACACCGTTCAGCAAAAAGATCATGACGGACGGATTTCTCCCAGCAATAAGGAATGGGCAAAGTCGATCCCCATCCAGAAGAATCCCGATGCCTGGGGTGGAGATCGGAATGTCTATCTTATCGTGAACAGCCATCCGGGATTGACGGATTTGTTTGTAAGCGCTTTTCGCAAAGAGCTTTGCCGACAGCAGGAGAAAACTGTCAAACCCTCTGTACTGGACAAGCTGCAAAGGCAACCCATAAAAAATTCGCCGAAAATTTCGGCGAATTTCCATGGGCAGGAGCGGTAATGTGATTGAAAAAGAAATCATAAAGGCCGTCCGGTTTTCACCTGAAGAAATGCGTTTGGTTCAGGAAAAAATGCGGCAGCTGGGAACCTCTAATTTTTCGGCGTTCATGCGAAAAATGGCCATTGACGGATATGTGGTCAAATTGGAATTACCGGAGTTGAGGGAACTGGTTTCCTTGCTCCGGTATTCCAGCAACAACCTGAATCAGCTTACAAGGCGTGTCCATGAAAGTGGGCGAATCTACGATGTCGATCTGGAAGATATTCACCGAGGCCAGGAACAGCTGTGGGACGCTGCACAGACAATCCTGGATAAACTGTCCAAGCTGTAATCCCTGCCGCATCCTTGCATGATTCCGGGTTTGTCCATATAATGAACGTGAAAAGGAGGTACGCCCTATGAGATGGATACTCAAATTACTGACTGCGCCAATCGTTCTGACCATTGATCTGTTCACGCTTGCCTGCGTGGGGATTATCTCCTGTTCGGCAATTCTGTTCCGAATTGTCAGCAGCATTGTTGCGCTTCTCGGAGTAATGGTTCTGGTCACATACTCCCCAAAGAACGGGATCATTCTTTTGGCTATTGCATTTCTTGTCAGCCCGATGGGGTTGCCGATGTTCGCGGTGAGGATTCTGGGCATCCTTCAGAGTTTTTCCCATTTCTTAAGGGCAACCTGATTCATACTCATGTCCATGTGCCATCACAACACCAGAAATACTCTTCTTTTATTGACTAAATACTATAAAGAGAATATAATTGTCTATATTGGAACTGGTAAGGTGGTGTAGATTTTGAGCTTGGTTATTGCTGTATGTTCAAGAACACAAATCGTTATCGCAGGAGATACCCAACTAAACGATGATAATGGTGTCTTACCTATAACTGGCATGAAAGTAATTCCAGTTGGTCAGTATGCTATTGCAGGATTCACTGGGGACTATGATGGAACAATACAAGTTGGACATCTCTTTTCTGCTAAACCTGAATTGTACTCCGCATCATTAAAATCAAAAGCCGATGCAATTTGCGAAGTTTTACTTGACCACAAGATCGAATGCAATTTTGTCCTCGCAGGATTTGAAAACGGAGTGACAAAGCTTATTTGTACCGGAAAAGACTATAATTATAAGTTCCAAGTAGAGGATGTAAAAAATGGAACCGTGAGGGCATTACTTCCACCTGACTTAACCATTGAAAACTGTATTCGCTTTTTTCCTTCAACTTTTAACCTGAGAAGTCAAACCGTAAGCTGTATTAAAACACTTTCCCAAAACTCCAAATCCGTAAATGACAAGATATGTGGGTTTGAAGTAACCACAAACGGTCTACGATGCTTTACGGACGGTATTAGCTATGAAGATATTTCATATCGTCTTACAAAAGAATAGCCTTTATTGAATCGAATATTGTTTTAATATTAGTACAAGTAGAAGTTACTTATCAGGGGTAGAATTGATTAATCTACCCCTGTTTTTTTGAAAGGCAAGGAGCATAAAATGGCTACCACTCGATTGATGCCGCTGCATGTCGGCAAAGGGCGTACTGCCGGAACCGCAATCGCCGCAATCATTGATTATGTGGAAAATCCAGAAAAGACCGACAACGGGAAGCTGATTACCAGCTGGCAATGTGACAGCCGGGTTGCCGACAGTGAATTTCTTTTTTCCAAGCAGCAGTACATCCGAAATACCGGTAGGGTACGAGGCGCGGATGATGTGATTGCCTACCATCTGCGCCAGTCCTTCCGTCCCGGCGAGATCACGCCGGAGGAAGCAAACCGTCTGGGCTGTGAGCTGGCACAGCGTTTCACTAAGGGCAATCATGCCTACATCGTCTGTACGCACATTGACAAGGCACACGTCCATAATCACATCATCTGGAACTCTACCGCTCTGGATGAGCAGCGCAAATTCCGCAATTTCTGGGGAAGCACCAGAGCGGTACGCCGCCTGAACGATACCATCTGCGTTGAGAACGGATATTCCATTGTGGCCGATCCCAAGGGCAAAGGCCAGACCTATGACAAGTGGTTAGGAAACCAGAAGAAGCCCTCTCACCGGGAACGGATTTGCTATGCCATTGATGAAGCTCTGGCACAGAAACCCCAGAGCTTTGATGAACTGCTGGAACTTCTGCGTCAATCCGGGTATCAGATTAAAGGCGGCAAAGTACCCTCTCTGTTGGGAGAAAACCAGAAGCGTTTTATCCGCATGGATACTCTGGGCGAGAACTACACCCCGGATGCCCTCCGTGCCATTGTCTCCGGGGCCAGGCGCCATACCCCAAAAAAGAAGCGGAGCATGGATATCTCCGCCAAGCCCAGCGGCAGTCTGCTAATCGACATTCAAGCTAAACTTCAGGAGGGTAAGGGTGCCGGTTATGCACGGTGGGCGAAGAACTTCAATCTGAAGCAGCTTTCCCAAACGCTGATCTATCTGGAAGAAAACGGCCTGTTGGATCGCGGTATTCTGGAGGAAAGGACAGCAACTGCTACTTCGCGGTATCGGACGCTCTCCACAGATATAAAAGCCAAAGAGCAGCGGATTGCAGAAATCAAAATCATGCAGCAGCACATTATCAACTACGCCAAGACCCGTAACGTTTATGTAGCCTATCGAAAGGCGGGTTATTCCAAGAAGTTCCTTGCGGAACATGAATCTGAAATCATTCTGCACAAGGCAGCAAAGCAGTTTTTTGACGAGCAGGGGCTGAAAAAACTGCCCACCGTCAAGAGTCTGCAAGCAGAATACGCCCAACTCCTGTCTGAGAAAAAAGCCATGTACGCAGATTACCAGAAAGCCAGGGAGGATATGCGTGCCCTGCAAACTGCCAAAGCAAATGTGGATCGGATTCTTGGTGACAATTCTCTCACCGAGGAGATCGAAACAGAAAAGAACCGGTGATAACCGTCTGTCAGCGATTTGCAAAATCGCGTAGCCGCTGGGATTTTCCAGCGTTTCCAGAACACGAACCAGTGTTCTGCGGGGATTGGGGCAGCGCCTCAACAAGCAGAAAGTCCTCATTTCCACTTGCGGAGAAATGAGGACTTTTCGCATCTGTATTACGGTTGTCAATCCGCTGGCACTGCATTCTTGTATGAGCATTGCCCATTCCTGTGCCCGATACGCATCCCGCACAGCTAATACTTCTCCCATTTGACACCATCCCTGTTTCGTTTCTCGAAAAACTCACCGTGAGTTTTTCGAGATTTGGGATATTATCTCATAGAGGTGGGGGAAATGCTAGGCGGGGGGTTATTGAGCGCTTACGGACCGTCGGAGCATTATCTCAAGAAGTGTTTGAATCTTATAGAAACGAACTCAGATCCGTTCGCGTCATCGGCTTTGATGAATTATTGAAACGAATTAACAATATGTTGGCGCTATTTGAACAATCATAATTTCAAAGAAAAGACCACATCCAAGGGTTTTACTCCAAAGATGTGGCCTTTTCTGTTGTGGTTCCGCTTGAAGACGTCACTAAAAACGGTTAATTTGAACTGTCGTTAAGTGAGTGCTTCCAAAAGCGTGCTTTTTTGTGGCGACCCGGAACGGACTCGAACCGTCGACCTCCAGCGTGACAGGCTGGCGTGCTAACCGACTGCACCACCGGGCCAGATAAATGGTGGGAACAACAGGGCTCGAACCTGTGACCCCATGCTTGTAAGGCATGTGCTCTCCCAGCTGAGCTATGCTCCCCTGCGTCCTTCTGAGTGGCGATCACTCATCAGCGACGGGTCTTATTATACACGCAGGTTCCCATTTTGTCAAGCACTTTTTCGATTATTTTCAAGTTTCTTTAAATCTTTTTCAGGAGGTCCGAAATTTCCTCCGGCGTGAAGGTATAGACCTGATCACAGAACTGGCACTCGAGGTCGATGGGCTTCCCTTCCGCGACAATCTCCTCGAGGTCCTTGCGGCCGATGGCAATGAGCGTTGAGGTCACGCGCTCGCGTGAGCAGTAGCAGCGGTAGCTCACCGGCGTATTCTCGAGGAACTCCAGCTCGAAGCCGTCCAGCACGCGGCGCAGCATAGCCTCCGGCGTCAGCCCCTCAGAGAGCATGGGCGTCACGGCGCCTGCGGCGCGGATGCCTGCCTCCAGCCGGTCTATGAGGGCGTCCGGCGCATCCGGCAGCAGCTGGATGAGATAGCCGCCCGCCACGCTGACCGTCTGGTCGCGGCCGACGAGCACACCGAGCGCACAGGCCGTCGGCGTCTGCTCGCTCTGGGCAAAGTATGCCGTCACATCATCGCCGATCTCGCCGGAGACGAGCGCGACGGAGCCGACATAGGGTTCCTTCATCTGCAGGTCGCGGATGACCGTGAGCATGCCGTCCGTGCCGACGGCAGCGCCGACATCCAGTTTGCCCGCATACTTCTCCAGCAGCGTGATGCCGGGATTCTGCACATAGCCGCGGACATTGCCCGCGGCATCCGAAACGGCCAGCAGCGTCCCAAGCGGGCCGCCGCCCTTGATCTGCAGCGTCAGCGTGCCGTTTTCGACCTTCTGCATGTTGCCCATCATCGAGGCAGCCGTCAGGACGCGGCCGAGCGCGGCTGTGGCCGTGGGTGTGGTGTGGTGGATCTGGCGGGCGCGCTCCGCGATCCCCGTGGAGCAGATGGCCGTCGCCTTCAGAAAGCCATCCTTCGTGATGGCGCGAACAATATGATCCTGCATTGCAGTTACTCCTTCCATGCGGCAAAATACATGCGCTGCTCGTCCGGACCGGGCGGCGTCAGCGTGCGGTCGCCGAAGCACTCTACACGCGCAAAGCCCGCCTCGCGGAGCCACTGCTCCAGCGTGTCCGGGTCATAGGCATATTCACAGTGCTGCTCAAAGCTGCGCGCCCACAGTGCACCCCTGCGGCGGAACAGATCGATGCCATAGTAGCAGCAGTTCTCTTCTTCGTCAAATTCCGCGCGCCAGACGCAGTAGGACTCGTCATTCTCATCGAGGAAGACCTGCCCGTCCAGCCCGCGCAGCTTTTGCGGCGTGTTGATGTCGAAAAAGAACATGCCGCCGGGCCGCAGCGCGCGCCAGACGCGGTGAAACGTCTTGCGGCAATCCTCCGGCTCCGTCAGATAGTTCAGGCTGTCCAGGAGGCACACAATGGCCTCCACAGGCTCCGGCAGGGTCAGGCGCTGCATGGGCTGGCAAATGAAGAACGGCGGGTTTTCCGCCATGGCTGCAGCCTTCTGTGCAGCGGCCGTCAGCATTTCCTCGGAAATATCCGCACCGATGACGCGATAGCCGCGCTCCGCCAACAGCACGGACATAGAGCCGGTGCCGCAGGCAAGGTCCAGCACGGTCTTTGGCGAATGCCCCGCGCGCTGCAGGACGGTCTCGAAAAACTGCAGCACGGCGGCATAGTCCACATCGGTCGTCAGCCCGTCATACGCGCCCGCGAGCGTTTCATAGGGTTCCCTTGCTTCGGGGTTCATTTCTTTTCCTCCGCATCGACTTTTGCAAAAGCGCGCTCATAGCCGCCCGTACCGCCCGTCAGGCAGCGGTTCACGCGGCTGATGGTTGCGGAGCTGGCGCTCGTCTCGGCGAGGATGTCGCTGTAGATCATGCCGCGATCGAGCATGCGGGCGACCTCATAGCGCTGCTCCATGGCCTTCAGCTCCGGCTGTGTGCACAGGTCGACGAGAAAATCATAGCAGTCATCGAGCGAATCCAGCGCGGTGATCGTGCGATACAGCTCGCTGTTTTTATCTGAGCGTTTGTTCCTGCTGTCCATGGGATAACACCTCCGGATATTTGGATATCTTTATTTTAACACACTATATTGTGAAAGTAAACCGCATTCTGCGGATATTTACGGCAAATTGCGCAGAAATCTCCCCCGGTGCTTTGCGCCGGGGGAGATCAAAGCGTTTTTTACTTGTTGAAGATCTTGAAGATCTCGTCGATGTCGTTGATGTCCGAAGCGGCATCTGCGGGAATGCTCTGCTGCTTGCTGCCCGCGGCCGGCTTCGAGGAGGAATAGATTCCCTTCGACTCCGGCTTCTTCTCGTCAAAGCCGGTTGCGATGACCGTCACGCGCATCTCGTCCTCGAAGTCCTCGGAGAACGTCGCGCCGAAGATGATGTTTGCCTCGGGGTTCGCCGCTTCCATAACGATGTTCGCGGCAGTCTCGACGTCGTCGAGGCCGAGGTCCGCAGCGCCCGTCACGTTGATCAGGACGCCCGTTGCACCGTTGATGGAGGTCTCCAGCAGGGGGCTGGCGACGGCGGCCATGGCGGCCTGCTCAGCCTTCTCGCGGCCGGAGGCAATGCCGACGCCCATGTGTGCGCGGCCAGCGTTCTTCATGATGGAGGAAACGTCCGCAAAGTCGAGGTTGATGATGACGCGGTCGGAGTAGCCGACGAGCTCGGAGATGGAGGTCACGGCCTGCTTCAGCACATCGTCTGCGATGCCGAATGCGTTGGCGAACGTGATCTTCTGATCCGTAACGTACTTCAGACGGTCGTTCGGGATGATGATGAGGGAGTCGACCTTATCGGACAGGGCGGCGATTCCGGCCTCTGCCTGCTTCATGCGGTTTGCACCCTCGAACTTGAAGGGCTTCGTCACGACACCGACGGTCAGGATGCCGGCCTCATGTGCGAGATCCGCAATGATCGGGGCTGCGCCCGTGCCGGTGCCACCGCCCATACCGGCGGTGATGAAGACCATGTCTGCGCCCTCAAGGCACTTGGAGATGGCCGCGCGGCTCTCCTCGGCGGACTTCTTGCCGATGTCGGGCTTGGAGCCTGCGCCCATGCCGCCCGTCAGCTTCTCACCGATCTGCAGCTTGTTATCGCACTTGGACTTATTGAGATCCTGACGATCCGTGTTCACAACGACGAATTCGACTCCGCCGATGCCGCTGGTGATCATCCGGTTGACAACGTTGTTGCCGGCGCCGCCGACACCGATCACTTTGATATTTACGACCTTATCTGTGTAAGTTTCAGACATTGACAATCTCCTCCTATGTATCCACTGTTCGGGCGCGGCGCGCCGTACATAATATATGCAGATTTATACCGTTTTATTTTATCGTGGAATGGTCCGCAGGTCAATAGACTTTCTCGGATTTCAGAAAATAATTTACATTTTCCGTATCGTTTTCACTGCTTCGGGGTGAATCTGGCCTCGCTTCCCTCGCTGAAGGACAGATCGATCGTGCCGGTCTGGTAATCCGCGAGGCTTTCGAGCACCTTTTCAAGATAGGCCAGCTTATAGGGGAGATTCTCGGAATTTCCCAGCTTGACCTCGTACTGATCGCCGTACCAGAACGAGAGCTCATAGGAGCTCGGCACGGCGACGGATGCGGCCTTTTTCGTAAGGCCGGCCTCCTCGAGCGCCTGCAGCAGCGCGCACAGCGCGTCGTGCTGGCCCTGCGCGGCGACGTCATCGTCCCCGGCGACTGTGAGCTGCTGGCCGACGACCGGGTCGGCGAGCTGCAGGCCCGTCACGGCGATGTGGCCGCGCGCGGCGGTTTCGTCGATCTTTTCCGTGATCTTGCCGTCCGCCGTGATAAGATAGGAGGCCCCGTCCGCACCCTGTGCCGCATAGGTGACGTCATATTCCGTCACGGTCAGCTCCAGCGTGTCCGGCAGGCGGCGTGTGACCTGCACCGTGCTGACATAGGGCAGCTCCGCCATGATATTCCCGGCGATGCGCGCACGGGAGAGCGTGAGCAGGTTGTCGCCCTGAGCCACGCCGCAGGCGGCGCGGATCTCGTCGGCAGTATAATATGCCGAGCCCGTCACCTCCACGGAGCGCACGCGGAAGAACAGCACCATGCTCAGCACGACGGCAGCGACGACCGCCGCCATGATGAGGATGCGCTTCCAGACGCCGGGATTGATCCGGCGGCGCGTGCGGTGCCGCGCGCGCTTGCGCTGCTTCTGGCGCAGCTCCTCCAGATGCGCCTGCTCGCGCCGCTGGTCACGGCGCTGCTGCGCAGCCTGTGCTGCGCGGGAATTTCGCTCCGGCGGCCTGCGCCGCGGCTCGTTTTTCTCGTGTTCCATGGTGTCCACCCCTCCGTGGGTCTTGTCAGCGTTCTGTAATGTCCGCGCCGCAGGCACGCAGCGTCGGAACGAGCTCCGCATAGCCGCGCTTCAGGTGCGCAGTCCCGGCAAGCTCGCTCTCGCCGCGGGCGCAGAGTGCTCCGATGACCATCGCAGCCCCGCCGCGCAGGTCCGTTGCCGTCATGCTTGCACCGTGCAGCTCCCGCACGCCCGTCACAACGGCGTAGCGCCGCGCGGCATGGATGTGCGCACCAAGCGCCCGCAGGGCCGGGACATGGCGGAAGCGGTCCTCAAACAGATTTTCTTCAAATACCGTCACGCCCTCCGCAACGGCCATGGCGGCCATCAGGGGCGCCTGCGCATCCGTCGGAAAGCCGTCATACGGCGCGGTGCGGATCGGCCCCGCCGCCCGCAAGCGGCTGCACCGCAGGCGGAGCATGCCGTTTTGCTGCGTGAGCGTGCAGCCCGCGCGTTCGAGTGCAGCCAGAACGGCCGTCAGATGCTCCGGCCGGACATTCGTGAGCGTCACGTCGCCGCGCGTTGCGGCAGCCGCGGCCAGATACGTCGCCGCCTCCATGCGGTCCGGCAGGACCGTATGGCACGCGCCGGTGAGCGGAACGCCGCCGCGGATGCGCAGCAGGCTCCCCTCGCCGCGGATGTCTGCGCCGCAGGCGCGCAGGAAGATGATCAAGTCTCCGATTTCCGGCTCACGCGCGGCGTTGCACAGCGTCAGTGTTCCCCGGCAGCCGAGCGCCGCAAGGATGAGATTCTCCGTTGCGCCGACGCTTGGAAGCGGCAGCGCGACCGTGCAGCCGTGAAGGCCGTCGGTCCGGGCCGAAATATGCTCGCCGTCAAGCGTGATCTCCGCACCCATCCGGCGCAGGCCGCGCAGGTGCAGATCGATCGGCCGCGCGCCGAGCACGCAGCCGCCGGGCAGGCTCAGCTCCGCCGTGCCGAAGCGCGCGAGCAGCGGCCCGAGGAACAGGACGGCAGCGCGCATTTTCCGCATGAGTTCTACCGGAATATCTGACCGGCATGCGGAGCCGGCATCGACTGCAACGATCCCGCCGTGCTGCTCCACCGTGCAGCCAAGGTGGCGCAGAATGGCGCAGGCAGCCGTGACGTCGGAAATATCCGGGCAATCGAGAAGCTCGCAGCGCGCGCCGGTCGCCAGCGTGGCAGCCAGCAGCGGCAGCGCAGCATTTTTTGCGCCGTGCAGCGCAATGCGACCGTGCAGCGGCGTTCCGCCGCGGATGCAGAATATGTCCATGACCGACCTCCGGATGGGAAGATGCCCCATCCTATGCGGCGGTCAGGATTTGTGTGTTTTAGCCAGATTCAGAATGATATCACAGATGCGGGACGCGGAATCGACGACAGCCAGCTCCTGCAGCGCTTTGCGCATGGATGCGCGGCGCGGAGCATCGGCCAGCAGCTCCTGCGTCGTGCGGAACAGCAGCTCGCCGTCGCAGTGGTTCTCATGCAGTACGACGGCCGCGCCGTGCTGCTCGAGGATGCGGGCGTTTTTCTCCTGATGATCGTTCGTCACATTCGGCGACGGGACGATGATGCACGGCGTGCCCGCTGCGGCGATCTCGTTGAGTGTCGAGGCTCCGGCGCGGCTGATGACCACATCGGCCGCCGCCATAAGCTCCGGCATGTTATAGATATATTCCTGCATCGTGATGAGCGGGTGCTTTTCCAGCTCGACTCCCTGCTCCTTCACATAGTCCGGCATCCAGCGCCAGCCGAACGAGCCGGTCGCATGGATATGCCGCCAGCAGTCCTGCTCGCATTCGAGCTTCATGAACTGCGCGATCTTCTTATTCATTTCCCGCGCGCCGAGACTGCCCCAGGCGGAGACGATCATTGGGGTCTTCTCGTCGAGACCGAGGGCGCGGCGGGCGTCGGCGCGGCGGGTGAAGACGAACTCCTCCCGTACGGGCATACCGACCGCGATAACGCGGGACGGGTCGCGGTAGGCCGAGCGGCTGTCCGCGAAGCTCACTAGGATGCGGTCGACCTTATCGGCCACCATTTTTGTGGCGAGGCCCGGCACGGCATTGGACTCGTGCACGGCCGTGGGGATGCCGAGGCGCGCGCCCTCGTGGAGCATGGGATAGCTGGCATAGCCGCCCGTGCCGAGGATGACGTCCGGCTGGAAATCGCGGACGATGCGGTCCGCCTTTTTCAGTGCGCGGCGGATGGAGAGCGCAGCCCTGACGTTATGTCGGATAGCGCTCGGCTTCAGGCTGCGCATATAGCTGGAGATCTGCAGCGTTTCGAGCCGGAAGCCCTCGCGCGGGACCAGAGTGGCCTCCATGCCGTCCTCCGCGCCGACAAACAGGATCTCGCTGTCCGGACGGCGCTCGAGCAGCACGCGCGCAACGGCAAGGGCGGGATTGATGTGTCCGCCCGTTCCGCCGCAGGTGAATACGGCCTTCATGGGCCTGCCTCCTTTGACTATCTGGGACTTTGGGTAATGCTGCGCGACACATTCAGCACGATGCCGTTTTCGGCGAGCTGCATGATGAGCGCGGTGCCGCCATAGGAGAAGAACGGCAGCGAAATGCCTGTGGAGGGCAGAAGATTCGTCACAACGGCGACGTTCAGGAACACCTGCAGGGCCAGAAGCGTCGTCAGGCCAGCGGCCAGCAGCATGGAGAAGCGGTCGCGCGCATGCATGGCAATCCAGTAGCCGCGGATGATGAGCAGAGCGAACAGGATGAGGATGCCGATGGCTCCTACAAAGCCCAGCTCCTCGCACGCAATGGCGAAGATATAGTCGTTATGCTCCTCCGGCAGATAGAGGTATTTCTGGCGGCCGCGGCCGAAGCCGAGGCCCAGCAGGCCGCCGGAGCCGATGGCATACTGCGACTGCAGCACCTGCAGGCCCTTGTCGAGCGGGTCGTTCTCCGGGTGCAGCCATGCGCTGATGCGTCCGCCGGTGTAGCCCTTCGTCAGAAGATAAACGGCAACGAGCAGGCAGCCCAGAATAACAAGACCGACCAAATACTTCCAGTCCGTACCGCCGAGCGTCATGAGGATAAAGCCGAGTGCCAGAATGATGAGCGTCGCAGACATGTGCGGTTCGAGGTAGAGCAGCACAGCGATGATGCCAAGGATCACGACATAGGGTGCCACGCCGTAGCGGATCGTCTTCATATCCCGCGTGTGCGCCGCCATAATGGCCGCAAACGAGCAGATGACGCCGAATTTTGCAATCTCGGACGGCTGGAAGCTCACGAAGCCGAAGTCGAGCCAGCGCGTCGCGCCGCCGCTCTCCGTGCCGATGACCGGCACGAGAACCAGCAGGCCGATGGACACAGCCAGGATCAGGAGCGCCAGCTTCTGATACCATTCATATGGCACGCGGCTGATGAGCCACATCACACCGATGCCCATCACGGCAAAGATGAGCTGATTCACGAAGACTGAGGCCGCGTTTTTCGTCTCGTAATAAGCGCGGGCATAGCTTGCGGAGAACAGCACCAGCAGACCGATGGCCACCAGCAGCAGCGTCAGCAGCAGGTACGGCAGGTCAATGACGCCGAGATCGCTCTCCACAACACGCACCGCGCTCTTTTTCAGTTGCTTTTCTCTGTGGGACATGGCCGCACCTCCTCTCCGCAGGATAGCGTGCAGAAATCAGATCAGAACCAGATGCGCACGCCGAACCAGGCGATCACGCACATGATCACGGTGACGGAGACGAAGACCACCCAGATCTTTTTCTCCGACCAGCCGCACATTTCAAAATGATGATGGATCGGGGCCATCTTGAAGATGCGCTTGCCATGCGTCAGCTTGAAGTAGCTCACCTGCAGGATATCGGACAGCGTCTCAATGATGTAGATGAGGCCCACGAACAGCAGCACGAGCGGCATATCAAGCGCATAGGCAAGGCCGCACACCGCGCCGCCGAGATACAGCGAGCCGGTGTCGCCCATAAACGTCTTGGCGGGGTAGAAATTATAGAACAGGAAGCCGCCGAGCGCGCCGACAAGCGTCGCCGGGAACGTGGCAAGGCCCCACTGCTTCGCCGTCATGGAGACGAGCGTGAAGAACAGCATCACGGGAAGCGTCACGCCCGTGGCAAGGCCGTCGATGCCGTCCGTCAGGTTGACGGCGTTGACGCAGCCGACGATGATGAACACGGACAGCGCCAGATAGACCAGCGGCGGGATATGGACGAGCGGCTCGCGGACGAACGGGATATAGAGATCATACGTCAGGGCATGCGTAAAATGCATGCCCGCGAGGAACAGGCAGGCCGCCAGCACCTGCAGGACGAGCTTCTGCAGGCCCGTCAGGCCGAGGTTGCGCTTTTTCTTCACCTTGATGAAGTCATCGGCAAAGCCGATCAGGCCGAACATCAGCGCCAGCGCCAGCACGAACAGGTGCTTATAGTCGCCTGTCTCGCGCATGGCATGCCAGCCGGTGACGATGCACAAAAGCGACGACAGGATAAAGACGATGCCGCCCATGGTCGGCGTGCCCGCCTTGCCCTGATGCCACTTCGGGCCGACTTCCCGGATGGACTGGCCCGCCTTCAGCGCGCGCAGCGCCGGGACGAGCACCCGGCCGAGCAGCAGCGCCAGGACGAAGCCACCCAGCACCGAAACAAGGATCCAGATCAGCGTAGGTTCCATTTTTTATTCCCCCATATGTTCTTTCGTTTTCAAAAGGCGCGCAAGCACCTGCTCCATATGCATGCCGTGGCTGCCCTTGAACAGCAGCGTGTCTCCTGCGCGGCAGGTCTCCTCCAGCGCAGCGACGAGCGCATCGTGCGTGGCAAAGGCCCGTGCCCCGGCAAGGCCCGCCTCGTGCGCGCCCTGCACATAGCATTCGCTGCACGGGCCGTAGGCCAGCAGCAGATCCGCCGTCTTTGCGGCCTCGCGGCCGACCCCGGCATGCAGCTCCGGCGCAAAATCGCCCAGCTCCAGCATACCGCCGAGTACAGCGATGCGGCGGCCCTCCGTCGGCGTGCCTGCCAGCACCCGCAGCGCGGCGCGCATGGACTCGGGCCCGGCGTTGTAGCAGTCGTCAATGATCGTCATGCCTGCCGCATGGCTGACCCGCTGCCGCAGCGGCGCATAGGACTGCAGGCCTTCTGCGATCTGCTCCGGGCTCAGCCCAAGCAGCAGACCGGCGGCCGCAGCCGCCAGCGCGTCGAGCACATTGTGCAGGCCCGGCACGCTCAGTGCGGCCTCAAAGCTCTTTCCGAAGGCGTGGACCGTAAATTTGCTTCCCTCTGCCGATTCGCACACGCGGGAGGCGCGCACGTCGCAGCCCTCGGACAGGCCGAAGCACACGGCGTGATACCGCACGGCCAGCGGCCGCAGCAGGGCGTCGTCCCCGTTGAAGATCACGCGTCCGCCGGGGCGCAGGCCCTCGAGGATCTCGAGCTTGGCGCGGAGGATGCCCTCGCGCGAGCCGAGATTTTCGATGTGCATCGTGCCGATGTTCGTGATCACGGCCAGGTCCGGCTGCGCGATGCGCGTGAGCACGGACAGCTCGCCGAAGTGGTTCATTCCCATCTCGAGCACGGCCGCCTCGCAGTCCGGCTTCAGCCGCAGGACGCTGACCGGCAGGCCGATCTCATTGTTATAATTTTTTTCCGTCCACTGCGTGCGCAGTGCCGTGCGCAGGACGGCAGCGATCATTTCCTTCGTCGTCGTCTTGCCGACGCTTCCCGTGATGCCGACGCAGCGGCACGGCAGGCTCTCGCGGTAGCCGCGGGCGATATCGCGCAGGGCGCGGGACGTGTCTTCGACATAGATCGCAGGACCGTCCACCGGGCGGCTGGCCAGCACGGCAGCCGCGCCGCGCTCCAGCGCGGAGGCCGCAAAGTCATGTCCGTCGCGCGCGCCGGGCAGGGCTGCGAACAGCTCGCCGGGCCGGATCAGGCGAGAATCAAAATTTGCGCCGAAAAACGGCCGTTCTTCCAGCTCGGAGGCGATCTGACCGCCGCACCACGCGGCGGCCTGCCCGAGCGTCAGGGTCTTATTGCTCATGGTCTTCCTCTTGCAGACAAGCGGCGACTTCCTCGCGCTCGTCAAAGTGAATTTTTTCCGTACCGAGGACCTGATAGGTCTCATGTCCTTTTCCGGCGAGCACTATCATATCATCTTTTTGCGCGAAACGCAAGGTCATGCGGATGGCCCTGCGGCGGTTCTCCTCCACATAGACGGGCTTCTCCGTCTGCGGGATCCCGGCAAGGATCTCGCGGATGATGGCCATCGGCTCCTCCGTGCGGGGGTTATCCGACGTCACAACGAGCACGTCGGCCAGCCGCGCGGCGATCTCGCCCATGATGGGGCGCTTTGTCCGGTCGCGGTCGCCGCCGCAGCCGAACAGCACGATGAGGCGGCCGCGGCAGAAGTCGCGCACGGAACGGAGAATGTTCTCCAGTCCGTCCGGCGTGTGGGCATAGTCGATGAGAACGGTGTAATCGCGGCCCGGCGTGGGCACGACCTCGATGCGGCCCTTTACGCCCGCCGCCGTGCCGAGCGCGCGGCAGGCGTCCTCCAGCCCAATGCCGAGGGCGCGGGCAATGCCGAGCGTCAGAAGCGCGTTCGAGACCGTGAAGCGGCCGGGGATGCCGATGCGGACATGCGCCGCCTTCTCCCCTTCCCGCACGTCCATCGCCACATGATCCGGCGCAAGCTGCACCTGCTCTGCGCGCAGCGCGGTGTCCTTCCCGGTGCCGACGAGCAGCGGTGTACAGGCCGCGCCCTGCAGCATGGTCCGGTAGGCCGGATCGTCCGCATTGAGCACACCCGTCCGGCAAAGCCGGAACAGGCGGGCCTTGGCGGCTCCGTAGGCCTCCATGGTCTTATGGAAATCGAGGTGGTCCTCCGTCAGGTTCGTGAACGCACCGACCGTGAACGGGATGCCGTCCACGCGGTGCAGCGCCAGCGCATGGGACGAGACCTCCATCACCACATGCGTGCAGCCCGCATCGAGCATCTGCCGCAGCAGGCCCTGCAGGGCAAAGCTCTCGGGCGTCGTGCGCTCCGTGGGGAGGACGGTGTCGCCGATGCGGTTTTCGATCGTGCCGATGAGGCCGACCTTCGCGCCGAGCGTCTGCTCGAGCACATGCTTGACAAGGCAGGTCACGGTCGTCTTGCCGTTCGTCCCCGTCACGCCGATCATGCACAGGCGCTCCGCCGGATGGCCGAACCAGTTGCAGCCGAGCTGCGCCAGCGCCGCGCGCGCATCGCGCACGCGCACCCACGGCGTGTGCTCCGGCATGTCGTGCTCGCACAGCACACAGGCCGCGCCGCGCGCAAGGGCGGCGGGAATGAAGCGGTGGCCGTCCGTGGCATAGCCCGAAATGGCGGCAAACAGCTCGCCGGGCGCGGTCGAGCGGGAATCATAGCTCACGCCCGTCAGCTCCAGCTCCGGGTCGGCGTTCTGTTCGAGCACCTCGATGCCCTGCAAAAGCTCGTGTAATTTCATTGCATTCAACCTTCTTTAATCCAGTGCGGTCGTATCCGTGAATGTGACGGCGATCATCGTGCCGCGCGGGACCTTTGTTCCGGCGTCGATGTCCTGCTTTGTCACCACGACGTACCATGCATTCGAATCCGTGCCCTTGGCCTGCAGATAGAGCCCGAGCTGGGACAGCGTCGTGCTGGCCTGCGCCACGGTCATACCCGTCAGATTCGGCACCTCGACCTCGTCGGTCGGCATGGAATCGTCCGTATAGAGCAGCACGGTCGAATTGCCGGGCAGCTCACGGCCGTGGGCCGGGATCTGGCTGACGATCTTGTCGCCGTCGCCGATGATCTTGTAGTTCAGGTGATCTTCCTCCAGAATGGCAGCCGCCTCGGACTCGGTCTTCCCGGCCAGATTCGGCATGCGAACCGTCACGCGGGACATATCCACCTCGGAATAATCCGGCTCGACGCCGAGATAGGGCAGGATATCCTCCATCACGCGGGCGACGGTCGGCGCGGCCATAACGCCGCCGGAGATATAGGTGCCGGTGGCGGGGTTCGGCGTATCAAGTGCGATAAGTACCACATACTCCGGATCATCCATCGGCGCAATGCCGACAAACGAGACGATCTTGTCGTTCGTCTGCTGGCCGTTCGAATCGGTCTGGTCGGTCTTTTCGGCCGTGCCGGTCTTGCCGCCAATGCGGTAGCCGACGACGCTGCCGTTCTTTGCCGTGCCCTCCGTGACGACGGACTCAATGATCTGCCGCATCGTGGCGGACGTCTCCTCGGAGATGACCTGCCGCACGACGGTGCGGGCGTTCTGCTGCACGACGTTGCCCTCGGAGTCGACGATCTCCGAGACGACATAGGGCTCGAGCAGGTAGCCGCCGTTCACCACGGCGGAAATAGCCGTGACGAGCTGGATGGGCGTCGGCTTGATGGTCTGGCCGAACGACGTTGCGATGAGGTAGCTCGTGCCGTAGGAGGCGGTGTTGGCCAGGCGCTCGCGCGTGTGGAACACGCCGGAGGCCTCGCCGGGCAGGTCGATGCCCGTGCGCTGCGTAAAGCCGAAGGCTTCAAAGAAATTGAAGAACGTGTGGCGGCCCATTTTCTGACCCAGCCAGATCATGTACGGGTTGCAGGAATTGCAAATACCGTCCACCAGCGTTTCCGTGCCGTGACCGGCATGGTACCAACAGCTGATGGGGTCGATGGTGGGATCATCAAACACCCACTGGCCGGTGCAGGTGTACGTGGAGTCTTCGGAGGCTACGCCGGATTCCATGGCCATGGAGCCCGTGACCATTTTGAAAACGGAACCGGGGTAGTAGGTATCACTGACGGCTTTGTTTCGCCACTGCTTATTCTGCGCTTCGGCCCACATTTGATCGGTGAGCTCATCGCGCAGCGTGGTGACATCGATGCGCTCATATTCCGAAAGGGCCTTTTTCGCTTCCGCGCGCGCCTCGTCGGTCTCGGCGTTATCGATGGCAAGCTGTAAGGTGTTTAATTCCTGCTGCTCCTTTTCCTGTGCTTTTTTCAGCGCGTCTTCCACCTTTTCCGGGATGGCGTCTTCGGCCTCCTGCGAAATGGTGAACGGGTCGTTCGGGTCGTAGTCGCCCTTTGTGGAAAGCGCCAAAATCGCGCCGGTCTTGACGTTCATCAAAACGGCCGTGCCGCCCTCCAGCGCGCCGCAGGCCTCAAGGCCCGCCTGCAGGTGCTTTTCTACGATGCTCTGTGCGGTCTCGTCGATCGTGAGCACAAGGTCGTAGCCGTCCTGTGCCTGCACGTATTGGTCATACTGGAACGGCATATCATCGCCCTGTGCGTT
>ERZ857998.2062-NODE-2062-length-20057-cov-9.424908_pt1 | contig 20057 bp, 29 predicted proteins | sample MGYA00519954_ERZ857998 | MGnify/ENA primary metagenome ERZ857998 (study PRJEB31778, sample SAMEA3449424) | human gut metagenome | biome: human gut; feature: human-associated habitat; material: faeces | place: United Kingdom | collected 2010/2012 ...
ATTTTTAGAAATTATTTTGTATTATTTTTTCTTTATTTTTATTATTTGAAATATCTTGTATTATTCCTTCTGGTATTATTATTTTTACTTTTTCTTTTAATTGTATTCCGTTTAAGTTTTATTTCATATAAGATAAATTCTTCTCCTTCATATACCTTATTTAGCTCATATTCTTCATTTTCAATCTTCTTTTCTCCTATTCTAGCAACTATATTTTCTTTATTAAATTTATTTATTTTTATATTATTTTCAACTACCTTTATTTGAAAATTTACTTTATATTGTTCTTTTTCTGGTGTTTCTGTTATACTTATTAATTCTATTTCTGGAAAAATAGTATCTATATTTATTTCTGCTATTAAAATTGTTTGTTCTACTATGTATTTTGCATAATTTTCTTTACAAAATACTATAATAATTACACAAAAAAGAAATGCTATTTTTCTTTTCATTCTTTCACCTCTTCTTTATTTTTTTGTTCTGAATAAACTTTTATTTCTACATTTTGTAATATATCTTCTGATATTTTTTTATTTAATAGTATTTCTATCTTGTAATTATCTCGTTGTTTATTTTCCTTTGTTAGTAAAAATTTCTCTGTTTTGTTATTATTAATATTTAATTCTTTTTCTTCTTTATATATTTTAAAATTAATATCATCATTTTTTTTAGATATAATTTCAATATAATATTCTAATTCTACCTGTGTTATTTGTTCATTTTCATCATAATTTTTTACAGCTAGATTATATACCTTATTTTCCTGATTGTTGTTTATAATAAGTTTTTGCTCTCCTTCTAACTTTATAATAGGAATCGCTACACCTGAATTTACATTTATTTTAGTTTTATTAAAATACTTTCCTAAGCTTATTGTTGATAGTATTATTGTTAATACAAATGCTACTAGTATTATTTTTATTATTTCTTTTTTCAATTTAACTCTCCAATTATATTTAAGTGAGGAAAAACCTTTTTCCTCACTTTGTATAAAGGTTTATATATTCATTTTCATATTCTATAATTTTTTTATAAGCTAACTATTTTTTATATTTGTTCTCCACTTACGTTAATTACAAATTTATAATCTTGAATTGTTTGTGCATCTTTTGTGTCTAATATATCATTGTTAGTGATTTCTTCGATTGTTGAACCACTTTCATAATCCCATTTCCATTCTATTTTTAAATTTACTACTTTTTCAGTATTATTAGCATAAATAATTCCTGACAATTTTTCTTCTAATTCTTTAAATGAATTATATTCTTTTTCCTGATATATAAACTTAAGATTATGGGGCTTGTTTTTTTCTTCTTCACATTTTATATAATACTTAATTCCTACCTCTGTATTAGTAGCATCTATTAAAATATCAAAACTGCCGTCTTGTTCCAGGGGCTATTTTATGATCAAGAACAGCTTTATTATCTATTGTAGATACTAAATCAATTAACTGATTTTCCTCCTTTTTTTCGTTTATTATAAAATTCCATGTAGCTATTTCTGATACATTTTCTTCTTTCATTAAGGTAGTATATTTATTGAAAACTTGTCCGATCAAAAATGAAAAAATACTAATTATTATTATAATGGAAATCTTTAGAATTTTTTTCTCAAAAGCATACCTCCTTTTTTCTAGTTTATTTTAATTGGATTTTTTATTAGATAAAAAAATAATTGATTTAAATATTCCTATTTTAGGAATTTCTATAAAAATTATAGATCATATGAAAATGTATTTTGATTATAATTACAAAAAATGGAATTGTCAATTGTTTTTTGTGATTTATTTTTATTTTTCATCGCAAAATTCGACAATTCCTTTTTCATTACTTTATATTAACTCCTATAACTCCTCCTAATATTCCAAAAGTAGTTCCTACCAGTATCATAATAATACTTTGTATATTTAAATTAAATTTCCAATTTAAAATGCTAGAAATTGTATAAATAATTAATAAATATATTCCCCCAATTGCTCCTCCATTTAACATTCCATTTTTTCTAATTTTTCTATTTACAATTGAGCTTCCGAAATAATATACTAATCGCTGTAATTACTATAATTACTGGTGTTATTGTATTTTCATTTACATTTGTATATGCTAATATAATTGAAAATATGAATAATAATATTATTGTTAATATAAGTGATATTCCTACTCCTTTAAATATATTTTTTGTGCTTTCCATTTTTATATTCCTCCTCTTATTTTATATTTTTTCATTTTTATGTTTTTCTTTTATATTTATATTGATATAAAAAAAGAAATAGAACTTTTAGTTTTCTATTTCTTTTATAATATTTTTATTAATTAACTGTAAACTACGAGTCGAAATGCAAACAAGTTAATATATTTCAAGTAAAAATTTAAGGCCTTCAATCTCTTGAAAGTCTTAATATTATTGACTGGGCTGGGCTGGCTAGATTCGAACTAGCGCATGCCAGAGTCAAAGTCTCTATAAGTATTTGTTTTATACTATTTATTATTGTTTTTTAACAATACTTAAAACGTTGATTTTTATACTGTTTTAGCAAATATATTTTTTATTTTTTGATTTAATAATATTTTTAGGATTTCGAATTTTGGAAAGATTTTGTTAGACATTTGTTAGACCTAAAATTTATTAGATTAATAACAGTAGTCTACCTTGTGATATTAACTTTACATTATTTTCAAATTATACTGGACATTTTTGAAATATATGATATAATAGAACAAAAGTTCTTGCTAGATTTTGAATTAGTTAGAAAGAGGTTACTATGAATATAGAAAAAGAAAATGTTATAAAAAATAAAAATGAAGCAATTAGATTATTAAACAACTATTTAGATACCTGTATTTCCACAGATAATAAGCATTTGAAAAAAGCAAATTTAATTTCTTATTGGCTAAAAGATTATATTAGATATATAGCAAATGAAGAAACTTTCTCTTCTGAAAAATTAAAAAAATATAATCGTGGAGATGTTATAAAAGTAAATCTAGGTTTTAACATTGGTAATGAAGAAGGTGGATTGCATTATTGTGTTATTTTAGATATTATAAATGCTAAAAAATATTCAACTTTAACTGTTGTTCCTTTAACTTCACAAAAAGCACATAAAGCTATTCCAAATTCTGCAATATTACTTGGTACAGAAATTTATGATAATTTATCTATTAAAAATAAAACTCTGAAAGAAAATGCTAGTAAAAAATCAAAAGAATATGAAAATGAATTAAAAATAATTTCAATGTTGCCTGAAAATAATGAAGATGAAAAAATCATAAAAAGTGTAAAATTTAATAATATAAATGAAAAAATAAATTTATTAAATAATGATATAGATTTGATTAATAAAATAGAAAAAGAAATCTCACAAATGAAAAACGGTAGTATCGCTTTAATAAATCAAATAACCACTATCAGTAAGCAAAGAATTTATAATCCGAAATCTGATATAGATGTATTATCTGGTATAAGATTATCCAATAACAGTTTGGACTTAATAGACGAAAAAATCAAAAAACTTTTTATAAAAAGTTGAATACTTTGATTGACTTTATAGCATATTATATAGTATAATGTATTTAGAATACGTTAGCTGAACGATACTTTTGTATTGGCGTCAGCAATATTTAGAATACGTTTGTATCTCACAGAAATGTGGGATACTTTCTTTTTATTTAACACCTCATACGAGGTGTTTTATTTTTTTTTACGAAAGAAGGTGAAATTATGCAAGAAAACAATTTAAAAGGTCTATGGCTTGATAACATATTTCTAAAATATCATATGAGTTCATTTTAATTCGATTTTTCAATTCTATTTCTTTTTTTGGAAAATTTTCCATCTTCGAATCTATTAATAAAATAAGTTCTCTTATAAAGTTTATAACTTTAAACTTTTCTTCCTTCATTTAAGATTTCCTCTATTCTTCCAACTTTTTCTTTAAAATCGGCTGAATCTATTTGTTCCATTAGTTTCTCATTGATTTTTCTTATTTTCCTTTGTTTCCTTACGTATAGATATGCTTTTTCAAATACAGTATCGTATTTGTTCAAATTTCTATTTTCAAATTTTTCATCTACATAATAATTATTTCTAACATCTATTAATAAATAATCTATTTTTTGTTCTTCTAACTTGGATATTACACTTGGTATCGCCTTTTTACTAAATCCGACTTTTGAAATATTATTTTTCCCATTTTGCCTTACTTGATAATTAAACAAATAGGAAATTATATATGAATCCTTTCCATATCCTTCACAAAATGCACCAACTTTAAAAAGTAGTAATGACTTAGGATGTATTTCTTTTATGTTTTTTACCATATTCATTATGCTCATGCTTTACTCCTATTCTATTTTGTGCGAGCACTGGCAGACCAAAAGCCTGCCCGTGCTACTCCTATTATACTTATTCTCCCATTATTATTGATTTACTAAAGTTGTATCTGTTGCATACTTACTATTGAATACAGATGTTGGAATACAAACTAAGGGGCGAACCGCACAGGAGTTGCTGAAGACAATGGCGTTGTTGAAATAGCCGTCGCGGCCGTTCACACTCAACTCGCTGTCGCTGTAGTTGCTGCTAGGGGAAGCGAGCCAACAATAAGATGAAGTACTTTTATTATAAATTCCATGATTATCTTCAGGTTTTAACCAGTTGCTACCAGTATTTTTTGTATAACCATGGGTTCCCAGTTCTAATTCTATTATGTTTGATTTATTACTCCTATTATTATAGGATGCTGCAAATAATTCTGCTGTTGGACTTCCGGATGGCAAATACAGCATCATCATTTTTATATTTTGCCCACATACTTGCATCTGATGTATCTGTTAGCCATGCTGTCGTTCTAATATTTATATTCGTATTTGATTCTGTAAATAATGAACTTATTTTTGGATTCAATTTTTGTCCTATCGTACTTACATCTGCTCCTGTTTGGTATTTAAGTACCCCATCTTCTTTTGTTATCGTAGTATAATAATTACTTGGTCTATAAATTCCAACGCACTTATCAGAAATTAAATAGGCATAATTATCATCTTGGAAAAATAGTCTCCATCCTCCTGTTTCAGTTTCTTCTTTTTTATAGTTTGTTACTTTCCATCCATATTTATCTGTGTTAATTGCTGTTCCTATTGTTAGTGTTTCTGGATTAAAACTTGGAGTTGTTTTTGTGTATAAATCTGAAAATAATATCTCATTTCCTTGTTTCGTTTTAATACTTGTTTCTGTTAACTCTGAATAATACTTATTTGTGTTATTTTGATTAGCACTTTCAATAATACTTTTTACAGTTGCATCATCTAGCACAGTATCTTCTCCATTTCTTATTCTTTCAGCCATCCAATTTGAAATGTCTAACTGTGCTTGTTCTTTTACTTCTACTATGTCACTTTTTGTTTTTGCTTCATTTGCTTTTCCTAGTATTCCGTTATCTCCAGTTAATGTTGCAATCGTTACTCCCGCAAGGATTAAAAGGACTATGATAGTAATAACTAAAGCTATCAAAGTTATACCCTTACTGTTTTTTTGCATTCTTTTTTGTTCCATTTTTTCTACCTCTTTCTTTTGTTTTATTATTAGCATTTTAAAAAATACTATTCTATTTATATAGTACCTTTACATGACGTTAATGTCAATACAAATTATAATATTTTTTATTTGTGTGTGTTCTTAATACACAGTATAGCATAAAAATTATTATAAAATCAATAAAAATCAAAAATTTTTTTACTTTTATTTTTCATTTTGTTATTTTTTGTTGATTTTTGGAGGTTTTTAGCATGAAAAAATTTAATAATTGTCGTAATGTAATTGGTAATTTAATAAAAAAGCATAGAGAAGAAAAACATTATACCAAAGCTGATTTATCTCATAAATTAGAATTACTTGGCATTGAACTGGATCGTTTTGAATTGTATAAAATCGAAACAGCTAAGACGAGTGTAAAAGATTTTGAGTTAATCGGTTTATGTATTGTTTTAGATATCGATTTTGAAGAATTAAAGAAATTAGTAGAAGATGCTTCATAAAACTCACAAATACCTTAATTGTATTTGTGAGTTTCCTATCTATTATTAAATTTTCTTTTTCATTGCTTATTTAGCCATTTCATAAATTCTTCTTTTGAAATCTCTTTTAATTTATAAGCATTCTTCTTATCTTTTCCTTGGTTCTTAAATAAATTATATTCTATTTCAAAAGTTCCACCTTTTGACTTAGCTAATGCTTGTTTTTTCTTGTAAAATAAAATATAGTTCTAAAAATAATAAATTATGAAGATTACATTTGTGTAGATACTATGGGAAAACTTTTTAGACCTGAATATGTAACAGACCATTTTAGATTATTACTTAAAAATAATGGCTTAAGGCATATTCGTTTTCATGATTTAAGACATTCTTGTGCAAGTTTATTACTTTCTAAAGGTGTACCTATGAAAGCAATTCAAGAATGATTAGGACATTCTACTTATTCTACTACTGCCAATTTTTATACACATTTAGAGGATAATTATAAAACAGATTCTGCTAATGTTCTAGCAACTTGTTTAAAAGTTGGATAATTTTAGTTTTTAATGATTTTTAATACTTAAAATTAAGTTTTACAAATTATTAACATTTAATAGAATATTTCGATTTTGTTAGACATTTTGTTAGACAGGAAAAAAAATAAACAACTTTCAAAAACTGAAAGTCGCTTATATGATTGGCTGGGCTGGCTAGATTCGAACTAGCGCATGCCAGAGTCAAAGTCTGGTGCCTTACCGCTTGGCTACAGCCCAATATTTAAAATTAAATGGGGTGGAAGATGGGACTCGAACCCACGGTCTCCAGTGCCACAAACTGGCGCGTTAACCAACTACGCTACATCCACCATTGTTTACGTGCACTTTAAACCTCGAGCACATTTATTATTATAAACAATTTCCACCCTATTTGTCAACTCTTTTTACAAATTTTTTAATATTTTATGTTAGCACTATTTTTAAAACTTATTAATTATATATTATAAACCTTTTTTTATTTATTATAACTCTTTTTATTCTATTGTTCTTTACTTAAACTACTTGGATCTATTCCATATTGTTTATATAGCCATGTAGAATAATTAAAAGGTGTTAATGTCTCTGGTAATCCATAGTCAACTCCATTTGTTTCTACTCTAATAGATGTAATTTTAACTGGATTTACTGGTGTGCTAACTTCTTGTTGTGAACTACTACTTTCTTTGCTATCTTCACTTGCTTTTACTTCTACTTGTTCTATGTTATGCACTACATCCATTCCTTCTATTACTTTACCAAAAGCTGTATAATATCCATTTAATGAAGTATTATTTTTGGTCATTATAAAGAATTGTGAACTTCCTGAATTATATGATTCTTCTTTTAATGATGATGATTGTTGTGTATAGTCATTTCTTGCCATTCCAACAACTCCTTCATCAAATTTTAATTTGTTATCTACCCCATTAGATATAAATTCACCTTTAATAGAATATTCTGTATCGCTTCCATCATCTTTTAAATCTGCAAGTGTAGCAGCCCCGCTTCCAGTTCCTTGCTTATCTCCTCCTTGTATCATAAAGTCTTTTACTATTCTATGAAATGTTAAACCATCATAAAAGCCTCTATTAGCTAATGTAATAAAATTTGAAACTGTTTGTGGTGCTTTGTCTGGGTACAATTCTATTTTTACTGTGCCAAATCCCTCTACTTCCATTGTTGCAACAGGATTTTTAACTTCATTTGTTGCATTTTTATAATATCCAAATGCTATTGCTCCTATTAATATTATTACTAAAATTAAGGCAATTATCCATATTATATTTTTTGTTTTTTTCATCTTATTTTTTCCTTTCTTAAATTAAATTATCAAAAATAAATTGTTCTTGCATTCTTTTTAATGATTGTTTTATTGTTCTTGCTCTTACTTCTCCAATTCCATCTACTTCATCTAAGCTTTCGATGTCTGCTGCTAAAATATGTTGAAAAGATTTGAATGAATCTACTAAGTTTTCAACTATATTTGATGGCATTCTTGGAATTTTATTTAATATCCTATAACCTTTGGTATAAACAGCGACTTCATCATAATTATCAAAATTTCCATATCCTAATAATTTAGCAATTACTGTTTCTTTTGATAAATCTTCATAGCTTAATTCTTCTAAGCTTTCTATTATTTTTTCTACTGTTCTTTTTTTCTTTGTTGGTACTATGTAATCTTTTATTATTAGTTCTTCTTCTTTTTCAAGACCACCTATTAATTCCTCTAATTGCATTTTTACTAGTCTACCATCATCGCCTAATTCATATATTTGTCTTTGTATTTCTTCCACTATTTTCATAACCATTTCGGCTCTTTGTATAGCTACAATTACATTTTCTAGTGTAACTATATCATTAAATTCATATTCATTTAATATGTTTAATTTATTATCAAACACTTTCTTATATTTTTCTAATGTTTGTATAGCTTGATTTGCTTTATTTAATACTGCTTCTGTGTTTTCTAATATATATCTGTCATTTCCTTTAAAAATAGTTATAATGCTTCTTCTTTGAGATATGCTAATTACTAACTCTCCTGTTTGTTTTGCTGTTCTTTCTGCTGTTCTATGTCTTGTCCCTGTTTCTAATGTTGTAATTTCATGAGATGGTATTAGTTGTGCATTGGCATATAATATTCTTTTTAAATCTCCACTCAAGACAATTGCTCCATCCATTTTAGCAAGTTCATATAATTTAGATGATGTATATTCTTCATTAATTGTAAAACCACCATCAACAACTTCTTTTAATACTTCATTGTTATCAGTTATTAATAGTAATGCTCCTGTTCTTGCTCTTAATATATTTTCTAGTCCATCTCGTATAGGAGTTCCTGGTGCAATCAATTTTAAAATTTCCGTAATATTATCTTCTTTGCCTTTTCTCAATGATAACTTCTCCCTTCTTCACTTTTGAGCGATTTTCTACTTGATTCCAATCTTTTTCATTGCTTCATTAATATTTCTAACGCCTATTATATCTAATTTATATTTTTCTTTCAAGTCTTTTTTATTACTTTCTGGAATAATGCAACTTTTAAATCCTAATTTTTCTGCTTCTTTTAATCTTTTTTCTATTAAATTAATTCTTCTAATTTCTCCTGTTAAGCCTACTTCTCCTATTATTATCATATCTTTTGGAATTGCTATATTTTTAAAGCTTGATGCTGTAGCCATCATAATTCCTAAATCAATTGATGGTTCATTTATTTTTAATCCTCCTACTACATTTAAGTATACATCTTGTGAGCCAAGCATTAAACCTGCCTTTTTTTCTAATACTGCTATTAATAGAGATAATCTATTATAATCAATTCCATTTGCTGTTCTTTTTGGATATCCAAATACTGTTTGTGAAGTTAATGCTTGTATTTCTACTAAAATTGGTCTTGTTCCTTCTATACTTGATACTATACACGAACCAGCTGGATTATCATCTCTCTCAGATATTAATATGTCTGATGGATTTGTTATTTCGCACATTCCTTTTTCTTGCATTTCAAACATTCCGATTTCATTTGTTGAACCAAATCTGTTTTTTACTCCTCTTAATATTCTATATGAAAAGTATCTTTCTCCTTCTAAATATAATACTGTATCTACCATATGTTCTAAAACTCTTGGTCCTGCAATATTTCCTTCTTTTGTAACATGCCCTATAATTATAGTTGTAATTGCTCTCGATTTACATACTCTCATAACTTGTCCGTGTAATTTCTCTTACTTGACTAACACTTCCGGCTGCTGCTGTTATTTCATCTGAATACATAGTTTGAATAGAATCAATAATAACTAATTTAGGATTAACATTAATAATTGCTTGGTTTACTATATCTATATCTGTTTCTCCTAAAAATAAAATATCTTCATTATTAATTCCTAGCCTATCAGCTCTTAGTTTGATTTGTTCTGCTGATTCTTCTCCTGAAACATATAAAACTTTTCCGTCTCCCTTAATTTTATCACATATTTGTAGGATTAGTGTTGATTTTCCTATTCCTGGTTCTCCTCCAAGTAAAATTAGAGAACCTTTTACTAACCCTCCTCCTAAGACTCTATCTAATTCATTAAAACCAGTATGTATTCTTAAAGTTTCTTTTGCTTCATAAGAATTTAATTTTTGAGGAGTACTTGCTTTTTTATCAACTATATCTTTGTTTTTAGTTTCTACTATTTTTTGTTCATAAAAACTATTCCAACTATTACATGCTGGACACTTGCCAAGCCATTTACTTGATTCATTTCCACATTCACTACAAACAAATACAGTTTTACTTTTTGCCATTTTCCCTTTTAGATGTTTTCTATTTTACTAAAAACATCCTTATTCCTCCTTTCTTTTTATGCTTATATTGTTTTTTATTTTTCCTAATATATAACAAAAAAAGTATAGCATACTTTTTTTCATTACGCTATACTTTTATTTTAATTCATAAAAAATTTACAATCACATATATTACAAAATTTACGAATTATTTTTTCTTTCCAAATCTTATTTCTTTAAATAAAAGATCGTGAACTTTTTCCCATGTTACTTCTTGGTGTAAAAATTCGTTTATTTCATCTTCTACTTTTTGTTGATATGGCGTTAATTCTACTTTAATTTCTTTGTTCCAGTCTATTTCTTGTAACCAAAAAGCTTTAAACTTATTCCAAAATCCAACTTTTACTGGTAAATTATTATTTCTTATTGTTCCTGCATTTTGAATGTTTTCTGCTGTATTCTCTACTGCATTTTCTACTTGATTATTAAATGCAACTCCTCCAAAAACTCCATCTATCTTTGTTTCTTGACCTAAATCTGCCATTTCTATTCCTCCTTTGTATTTATTTCATAATGTTAATTTATTTATACTATATTTTTAAATTATATTCAAGTATTTTTATGCTTTTTCATATTAAATCTTTATTACATAATTGTTACATTTTTGTTACATTTTACATTTCTACTAAAATGTGTTCTTTTGTGCCTTCTATACATTTTACTTTTATTATTTGATTTTCAATTTTTATATCTTTTACATTTTCTTCTGATAGGTATGCTAACAAATAATTTTTAGTATGTCCTTTATAATAGTTATCTTTCTTTTCTTCGAATAACACTTCTACTGTTTTTCCAACATATTTTTTATTATAACTTTTTTCATTTTCATCAGAATGCCCTCCTTGTTTTGATTTTGGTCTGATAAACAGAAAAGGCGTGTGTCCGGGCTATCCCGGTCACACGCCTTTGTGTTGCGCTTTATCATAAGCGTAAATTTGAGGTTTGTCAATCGCCATAACTCTACAAAATATCCGGTCAAACCGCATACACATTTGGTACATCAAACGATTTTGCGGCGCAGGGGCCGGGAGGGTGTAGAATCCTCTCCGCGCAGACAAATGTCTGTTTGTGGAATTTGTGCAAAGGGGCGATCCCGACAGCAGGCGGCGCAAAAAACGCCGGGCGGGGATTCGAAATCAAAGCGCCCCACGCTTTTGCACCCCTTATTGCTGCTGCAAAACGCTGCCGATGTCCGTATCCAGACAGATCGACTGACCTTCGATCTCCCGCAGGCAAGCCGCCTGGCCCTGATTGATACATGCGTAAATGGCGTTGGGGTTCTTCGCCGTCATCTGCCAGAAGGGGTATTTGATAATAACAGGGGTGTTATAGCCCACACCCAGCTCCAGGAATAAGAGCTTCTGCCCCTCACGGGTGCGGAGGAAATTCTCATACCGCTCTGCCGCCCGGTGCCAGCCCTCGTCCTGTACGAAGGTATCGTCGCAGCGGAGGTTCATGGTCATAGGCCTGCCGCAGTGGGGACAGGTCGGAAGAAGCTCGGTCGGGATTTTCATGTTCTCCTGTCGCTTGACCATTTCACGGATCACGTCCTCGTTATCAAAGGTCTCCTGACAGCAAGGCTCACTGCACTGAAACAGACCGTAATCCCCCTGTGTGTAGAACAGCCGCTTCTTGTCAAAGCCAGCCTTCTGAAAGCAGTGGTCAACGTTGGTGGTGATGACAAAATAATCTTTGTCCTGTACCAGCTTCAAAAGGTCATCGTAGACCGGTTTGGGCGCGTCCTGATAGCGGTTGATGAAGATATAGCGGCTCCAGTAGGCCCAGAATTCCTCTTGTGTGGGGAAGGGATAGAAGCCGCCGCTGTACATATCCCGGATACCGTATTTCCGGGCAAAATCGGAGAAGTGCTGTTCAAACCGCTCGCCGGTGTAGGTGAAGCCCGCCGCCGTGGACAGGCCGGAGCCCGCTCCGATCACCACGGCGTCGCAGTCCCGTAAAGCTGTCCGCAGCCGGTCAATCTGCCCGGAGCAGCTTTTCATAGATGGCTTTGTCCAGATCCTTGAAAACATTGAAGATCACCTTCCTGACACTGGTTTGCTTTTGCAGAAATTCTTTGACTGTCCGGACCGCGATCTCCGCCGCCGGTTCATTGGGAAAGCGAAACTCCCCCGCGGAAATGCAGCAGAGCGCCACGCTCTCCAGACCGTTCTCCGCTGCCAGCTCCAGGCAGGAGCGGTAGCACGAAGCCAGCAGCTTCTCGTCCTGCCTGCTCACACGCCCATGGATGATGGGACCAACGGTGTGCAGCACATACCGGCAGGGCAGATTGAACGCCGGGGTGATCTTCGCCTGTCCGGTGGGCTCCGGAGAGCCCTGCTTTTCCATCAGCGCCTCGCAGGCCAGCCGCAGCTCCACGCCCGCATAGGTGTGGATGGCGTTGTCGATGCAGCGGTGGTTGGGGATATAGCAGCCGGTCATGCCGCTGTTGGCGGCGTTGACGATGGCGTCGCATTTCAGCGTGGTGATATCGCCCTGCCAGAGATACAGTCCCGGCTGGATGGGGGTCAGGTCGGCAGCATCGGTAACACCCTTTGCGGCGGTCTCATCTTGCAGATATGCGTCCTGCATTTGCAGGAACTCCGTGCCGATGCGCGCCGGTCTGCGAAGGTTCATCAGTCCCCGCAGGAGCTGGCGCTGGCTGTTCGTATCGGTTGGTATGGCTATACCCCGGTACTCCGGCTGCTCTTTCAATAATGATTGGATCAGAAACAGCCGCTTTTCACTCTGGTTCACGCTGTATCACCTCTGCATCATTTTATCACGCGTTTGCCGCCGCGTCGATCAGAATTCGTAGGGCGGGTTGCCGGAGAAGTCGGCGATGATGCCGTGGGCGGCACTTGGCCTTGCCGTCACGGCCCACGGTGGCCAGATACTGCACAGGGTTGGCGTTCAGAAATTCTACGACTTTGTTCATGATAAGTACCTCCAAATGGTGTTTGATGCCGAAAGGTTGCTTTTTTCTTTCGTTGGCATTATAATAACGCCATAGAGCCTATTCGTAAAGTAAGCACAATATTGTGCCGTAGTTACCAAAAGGATACGATTGGAGGATATCATGGAAAAAGCCGTCAAAAACGAACTGCCCGCCTGCCCGGTGGAGACCACACTGACCCTGATCGGGGACAAATGGAAGGTGCTGATCCTGCGGGACCTGATGCCGGGGACAAAGCGGTTCGGCGAACTGAAAAAGTCCATAGGCAATGTGTCACAGAAGGTGCTGACGGCCCAGCTTCGCGCCATGGAGGAAAATGGTTTTGTCCACCGGCAGGTCTATGCCGAGGTGCCGCCGCGGGTGGAGTATTCCCTGACCGACCTGGGCAGAAGCCTGAAGCCCATCCTGGACTCCATGTGGGCGTGGGGTGAGGGATATCAGAAGCAGCAGGGGGCACAGTAGGCTTGAAGCATGAAAGGAGCACCTCTTTCGGTTTCCCGAAAGAGGTGCTCCTTTATTCGCCTTGCGGCGGGTCTGCGCAAAAGCGCGCAGGAGCGGTCGGTCAGTCCCCGAACAGTTCCTGTGCTTCCAGCTGCAGCAGCTTGCTGACCTCCATGGCAATATCGTTGAGCGAACAGTCCAGATCGCCCCGGAACCACTGCTTATAGAGGTTCACGATGCCGCCCGCGAAATAGCACACGCGGAGGCTGACCATTTTGGAATGGCGCATATCCTCCGGAATGTCGCTGCTGTTGAGCATATAACTTGTGAACGCCTTTTTCAGCTTTTCCATAAAGATCTCCGAGCCGTTGGCGCGGACCAGCGTGCGGTAAAAATCCGCGTCCTCCTCCAGATACCGGCTGAGCTTCAGCAACAGCGGCGCCGGATTGCGGAAGAAGCTGGTATAAACCAACTTCATGTATGTCAGAGGCAGATTGATTGCCTGGATTATTTTTTGCAAAAGCATAAGGAGGAACTGTTATGAGTGAAAATATCGTGACGCTGAATAATGGTGTGACCATGCCGAAAATCGGCTATGGCGTGTTCCGCATGACGGATCAGGCTGTTTGTGAAGATGCTGTCGTTCAGGCAATTCAGGCGGGCTATCGTCTGATTGATACCGCAGCCGCCTATGGTAATGAAGAGGCGGTTGGTCGGGCGATCCGTCGCTGCGGGGTTGCCAGAGAGAAACTGTTTATCACTACCAAGCTGTGGGTACCAGACATCAGCTATGAGGGCGCAAAGCGCGGGTTCGCAGAGTCTATGCAAAAGCTGGGATTGGACTACCTTGATCTTTATGTGATTCACCAGCCCTATCACGATGTATTCGGCGCATGGCGGGCGATGGAAGAATTGTATGCAGAGGGCAGGGTTCGGGCGATCGGTGTGGATAACTTCACCCAAGACCATTTGGCGGACTTCCTGTTCTGGAACAAAGTAAAGCCCGCCGTAAATCTATTGGAATGCAATCCGCTTTTTCAGCGAGAGGACGAGATGTCCTATCTGAAAGCGCAGGGGATTCAGATGCAGGCGTGGTCGCCGCTGTCCGCAGGGCAGAATGATCTGTTCCATAATAAGACGCTCCGCGACATTGGCACCGCACACGGGAAGTCCCCGGCGCAAGTGGTTCTGCGCTGGCTGACACAGCGTGATATTGTACCGCTGGTCAAGTCCTCGAATCCCAAGCGGATGAAAGAAAATCTGGATATTTTTGATTTTGTACTTTCCGAAAAGGAAATGCAACAGATAGAGATGTTGGACACCGGGCATACCTGCTTTATGCCCCGAAATACCGGCGCAGCTGTGACTGCTTTTTTGGAACAGGCTTGTACCGGTTTAGCTCCGTCTGGGATGATGACATCCAATATTCAAAAGTAACTACAAAGGGTTTGGGACTATCCCAAAAATGAAAACAGAGCGTTTCGGCGGTCAGCCGGAGCGCTCTGTTTTTTCGGTGTGGGTACTCACCGGATTTGCTTGCTGTTATGAAGTGACCTCTTGTCAAGAGCAAAAATAAGATCACAAAATATTTTTTCAGGCGTGAGGGCAGAGCCTCAGTATAACAGTTTCCCGGCATTGGCCACTCTGTTATACGCGGATTGGATACCGCAGGTCAATGGTCCGCCGTGGATTCTGCCATCTATTCACGCGAATCAAAGCAATCAAGCAATGTCGGCACAGCAAGCCCGCAGATCATCCAGACCCTGAATGGTATCTGAGACCCTGCCCTCACACCTGCTTTCCTGTGGATGAGATCCGGCTTTGGCGGTTCTATCCGCTCATCTGCCTTCTGTGGTATTTCGTCAGCTCCGTCAAAGCCCTGCTGCCACAGGCAGTGCAGAGCAGCCTTGCCAGGGACATTAAAACACCATGCTATGCAATCTCATCTGTCATCATCCCCCAGATAAAACACGCCAACTCTCTCGCCACGGCTACAATGGCGTCGTTCCGCTTCGCTCCGTTTTTTAGCGTCATCCGATAATACCGGCGGCGCAATCTCTCATTCGCCCTGTCTGCGTAGGCGACCACCTCCGGTGGGTTCCCCTCCTGCCGTTTCTTCAGTTCCTTTGACTTGAAGCCTATCGTTCCTCTGGAATAGCTCTGTGATGATTCTACCAAAAGCCGTCTCAAATGACTGTTGCCCGCTTTCGTGATGGCAAGGCGGTTTCTGCCCCCGCCGCTGGAATCTTCGCCGGGGACAAGGCCGAGAAATCCTGCAAAGTTCGGCGCTTTCTCAAATCTTCGGAAGTCCCCGACCTCCACCAAAAGTGACAGTGCCGTATGCGGTTTGATCCCGATGAAGCAGCCCAGGCGGTGTACCCGCTCTCCATACCGTTCATTCCTCGCCAGTTCCTCAATCCTCGCGTCCAGACGCTCCAGCTTGTCCGTCAGATAGTCGTATGTAATCAGATATTCCTGAAGTGTTTCTTTTTCTAACAGCGTAAGATCGAGTCCGCGCAGCCATTTCAGGTGGTTCTCCGTCCAGAGGCTTTTGCCACCCGTATACTGTTTTCCCAGCCGCAGGACAAAGGCTGTATGTTGCCTTTTATAACCGGCAGCGTCCCTGCTTTGCAATCGGCTATGACACACCGGATAACTACTGCAAGCGCTTCTATCGAGGTGAGCTTGAAAAGAAGGATACTTTCTCAAAGCGCATCCTGACCGAAGAACCCAAATTCGTGCAGAAACGAAAAGATACAGAAAAATAACCCTGTGCCGTGTCTACTTTTGATTTTGTCTCTCTACTCTATCCAAAACTACTATCCCTTGCAAACAAGGACATTACAAGGCTTTGAATCATCGTGTCCACTTTTGAAAAAGGATTTCGGCAAAAATTATTGTCCGTGTCCACTTTTGAAAAAACAATTTCCGCAAAAATGTTCCTCATGTCTACTTTTGAAAAAGTAAATCAAAAATAAATATTTTTTGTGTCTACTTTTCTTGACTACTACAACCCCTTTTGGCCATTTTTGCGGAAATTTCTCAAAATTATTTTTCTCGCGGCTCATGCTGCGCTCCTTTCGTTCTGTTCGGGTGGATATTCCTTCCAGAACGAAGGGCGGCGGGGAGCGGCAGCCCACGGCGAAAAAGTGCCGGGAACGACAAAAAGCGCCCACACAGGCATAAAAGCCTGCATGGGCGCTTCGGTGCGGTTCAGTATGGAAATTGTCGGTGGTTGCCGGAGGGCATAGGTATCCTACGGTGTCCGGGTATCGCCCGGCTATGCTCCCGGCGCGGCTCGTCGCCGCAGCATTAGCGGCACCTCCTGTGCTCTCCTGTCATACGCATAGGTCCCTTTCATCTGAAAAATGTTGGGACAGCAAAAACGACGGCCGCCCCGTACAGAGCAGCCGCCGTTTTCCCTATACCATACGCTACTTTTCAGTACCGCAAGGATGGGTGTCCTATTATCCTAAATGATATTCAATAAAAAGAAGAGGTGTGACCGTTTGACAGGTGTTCGTAAAACAGGTTTAGACCGAAATTACGAAATGAGCATCTGTCAGGCAGGGTTGGAAAAATAGCACTGCTGTACACAAGAAAAAGTGTGTACAGCAGTGTTATTTGTTTGCCGTTATTCCAATGCAGAAATTATTCGTCTCCCAATTTTGAACGGACTGTTTCAAGAAAGCTCGATATACTCGCCTGATCAGCGCATTGCTTGCACCATTCTTCAATCAATATTGACCAAACGGCATCTTTGCTCTTCTTCACACGATTTCCGATATATTCTGTCCAGTCATGATGATCCGGAAGAAGGATTGCATCGTCCAAATACTTAAAAAGTGAACCAGCCCCAATACCGAATCTTTCATCCAAACCGTTCCATTCTTTCCCTTTTAGGTCAAGAATAATTTGTTTCTCTGGCGCTTGTGCCCCCGGGAGCGTTAGGCACTCCGGAATTTCCCCAGCTTTGTCACCATCAACCACACAAAGACTCGGATATGGAAGTTTTCCGTTTTTGCTCAATTCATTGAGTGCCTTTACAACTGTACAGCTGCCAACAGAACGAGCAGATATTTTTTTACTATATTCTTCATAATGATCCCCGTCCTGCTTTAATATTTCCCAAAATAGAGAAACCGCTTCATCATCCTCTAGGAAGACGTATAAATCGGGGTGGGCTTCGTCGTCCATGCTTGCTAATGCAAAATTTGTTGACACTTCATAGACAATTTCTTTTCGATCAGCGAGTTGCATAAGCATTATCCGCGCGACCGGTGGTAACTCTTCTAAAACAAAAGGGCTGTGCGTAGATAAAATGATTTGGAGCTTTTTTACCCGAGAAAGCTCTAATAAATACCGAACAAACCGCCGTTGTGCTTGCGGATGAAGGGAATTTTCCACCTCATCAATTACTAATAATGATTGATTGGGTATATCTTGTAAAAGCTTGAACATATCAAGGATGGAATCTTCGCCAGCCCCTTGGTGGAACTGTGATATTTCTCCGTATGCTTTTGTAAGAAGTCCAATTTTCCGATCGACATTTACATCCGTTCCGACAAATCGAGCTCTGTCATACGGTTGACCTAAAACATACGAGAGTTTGTTAAGGCTTTCTGGTGTTAGTTCTGTCACCGCTCCCACTTCTTCGTTGGCCAGTTTAGCCACTTTTGCATATCCAGCAGTTGCATCCAGTGGAAGTGTTCGAGAAATATCCAAGAAAAATACATTGCGTTCAGGTTTTCCTTGTTTCGGTGTAAATCCCCAGTCGTTTGTTTTTTTCCAACGAAGATTAACTTCTTGGTCACCTCTCCGGACCTTATACTCGATGGTTGCATTTTCTAGTCCGGTTTCGTCCCAGCGAGTGCTTACAAACATTTTCGAAGGGTAAAATGTTTGCCCATTTTTGTTTTTATATGCACATACCGCGGCTTTTAGAAATGTGCTTTTACCTATGCCATTCTCGCCAACAATAGCAACAACAGGAAAATTAAGAATTAATTCTTGCCCGGTCCAACCGTGAATGTTGGAGATCTTTATAGATTTAATAAACTATTTCCATTCACTGTCCATAGCACCGTGCCTGAATTGGCGCATAATGTTTTTAATTTCGTCCATCGTGTACTCCTTTCTCTATCTGCGTTTTTTGCTGCGCTTTCCGTGCGGTATCTGCGGTCTTGCCTTTCCGCGCTGGTTGAGGGGACTTTTCAGGTACTTGGACTTTTTAAGTCCGCTGATGATTGAGACAAACTCTTCCTTCGTAAGTGTGTCATAATCAAGTCCGATTGTTGCCATGAGCGCACGGACTTGCTTTTCCTCGGAACTGCCCTCAAAATTCATCGCATCTTGCAACTGACCCTGTACGGTTGCTACGAGGGAACTTTCATCCGCAGTCATGGTGTCAGGGCGATGCTCATTCCGAATATCACGGAGAATGCCTTTCAGGTCATCTGCAATCAGGCTTCCGAAATACTCGTCCTCCCGAATTTGCGCTACTTCTAACGTCCGCAGATGCAGATCATTTTCCTCGCAGCCGTTTTTCATCAATGCCATCTGCCGGACGGCTTCCAAAACGGCGTTCATATCCTTGACCCGCATATCTGCGATCCGGTCAACGTAAATCTCAGCATCCAGCATAAACCGCTGGAAATCCTTGTGGCAGATCAGCTCCGACAGCAGCCGGTGGTTAAATTTGCCCGTTCTCAATACTTCGATTGCATCATCATCCAAATGCAGAGCGTCCAGCTCTGTGCTTGGGTGATTTTTTCGTTCTGTCAGCCCCAGCAGGTAATCGGTGGACACACCGTAGAACTTTGCCAGCGCCACCAAGCTGAACGGACTGATGTCTTTGAAATCGTCGGCTTCGTATTTTCCCAGCGCAGATTTTGAGATGCCTGTTTCCGCAGAAAGCTGTTCCAACGTCAGACCGCGCTCTACGCGCAGGTCTTTGAGCCGTTCCTGAATGGTGAGTTTTGGCTGCATAGTGGTGTCCTCCCTTCAAATTTCTGCCCTTTCTCCGGCCTTGTCCATAAGCGTGGAAATTTGCATTTTTCGGCGCGTTTTCCGACCTCTTGGATATACGGGAGAGGGCTATATTTTTCGCTAAAATGGTCTTGCAATCGCACCTGAACCTTGAAAATTGCATGACCGTCCGAACGGGATATGTCCCCCAGCGAAGTAACCGCCATGACCGCGAAAGCGTGAGCGTACCAACGGGGACGAAACGCCGGGAGCGATCCTCCGGGCAGGAACGACGTTCGGAAAGAGCGGCAA
>ERZ857998.2063-NODE-2063-length-20056-cov-3.455177_pt1 | contig 20056 bp, 28 predicted proteins | sample MGYA00519954_ERZ857998 | MGnify/ENA primary metagenome ERZ857998 (study PRJEB31778, sample SAMEA3449424) | human gut metagenome | biome: human gut; feature: human-associated habitat; material: faeces | place: United Kingdom | collected 2010/2012 ...
AGCGCACCGACGGCGTGGTGCTCCCCATCGGGGCCAGGACCTGGGTGGCGTCCCGGTCCCTGTACCGGCAGCTGCCGCCTCCGGAGAAGGGCCAGGCAGAGCAGGGGGAGATCCCTGTGCCGCCCGATGCTGCATGGGCGGAGGAGAACGCCGTGCGGAATCCCTTTGGTGCCTACCGGTACGCGGCGTATATCGAGCCGAACCCCCTCAAAACGGGACGCCGTATACATATACTTGAAATATAGGTGCTGCATCTGACAACGGCGTAGAAAAGGAGGAAACAGTATTGCGCAGACCTGAGATTCATGGTAAACTGTTGACAGTAAAAGACGGATGGCTTGTGTGCCCGGTGTGCCGAAGAAACCGGCGACTGCTGCACATCCTGCCAGACACCAAGGCGGAGAACCTGGAGATTTACTGCCGGGACTGTAAGACCGCCATGCAAGTGGATATTGCCAAAGGCCAGAGCGTAGAACGCCGGAGCCAGTAAACACCCAGAGGGGTGGATTGCTGGTTCCGGCGTTTTTGTTTTTGCAGACATGGAGGTGATAGCCCATGGCAAGGCGAGCCCTGCGCCCCTGCCGCCACCCTGGCTGCCCGGAGCTCACCCGGGACGGCTGGTGCGACAAGCACCGCCCGCCGCCCAGGCAGACCCGGCGGAAGGACAGCGCGGCATACCACAGCTGGTACAGCAAGGCCATCTGGACGGATGACCTGCGGCCGGCCCAGCTGATCCGGGAACCCTGGTGCCGGGTGTGCGCGGCCAAGGGCTGGCGGACCCGGGCCACGGTGGTGGACCATGTGGTCCCCTTCCGCGGGGACTGGAAGCTGTTCACCAGCCCGGCCAACCTGCAGAGCCTGTGCAAGTATCACCACGACCAGAAGACCATGCGAGAGCAGGCGGAGCGCCGGGGCAAGTGAAGCGCGAAGCTACGCCCACCCGGGCGGGTGCCCAGGCACGGGCGCGTGCGTGTGCCTCTGCGTGAGCGCGGACGCTTCGCGTCCAACCTCCCCCCGGGGGCAAAAAGTTTTGCCCGGCTCCACGCAGACCGCGCTCTCCCTTAGTCTGCGAGAAAATCTCCCCGATGGCGATTTGGAAAGGGGGCGGCTGCCATGCCGGCCAATGTGAAAGTCAGCGACAACCAGGAAAAGCACCGGACCCGGGCTGAGATCCAGGCCAGGCAGGCAGCGGAGGCGGCGGTGATGCCGGACCGCCCCGCAGCCCTCAAGGTGCCCCGGAGCCTGAACAAGGACCCGGTGGCCCAACGCTACTGGAAGAGCATCCTGGAGCGGATGGAGGGCCTGGCCATCCTGGATGACCTGGACAGTGAGATGCTGGCCATCTACTGCTCCGCCCTGTCCCGGCGGGAGGCGCTCAATGCTCTGTGCCGGGAGTTGATGGCAGCCATGGAGAAAACCTCGAGCGCCGGGAATCGCCTGGCCATGATCGAGAAGCTGGACGGCCTGATGACCAAACTCCAGGGCCACGAAAAGACCCTGCTGTCCTATGCGGATAAGCTGGGCATGACCCCGGAGGCCAGGGCCCGGCTGGCGCGGAAGCGGGCGACCCAGGAGACGGAGAAGGACCCCGATGCCGACCTGTTCGGAGACTGAGATGGCCGTGCGGTGGCAGAGTGGCCTGCACCATCCGGTGAGCGTCTACGCAAAGCAAGTGGTGCGGGGGCGGCTCCATGACCAGTGCTGTCCCTATGAGATCAAAGCCTGTCAGCGGCATCTGGACGATCTCAAGCGGCAGGGGTCGGACGATTTTCCCTATGTCTTCGACACCACCCGGGCGGACCGGATCATCCGGTGGTTTGGGCAGTGCGTGCAGGTGCGCGGCGTGGAGCAGCGGGAGGCCATCCAGCTGCAGCCCTGGCAAGTGTTTGACCTGGGGTGCACCTACGGATGGGTCCGCAAAGACACCGGGGCCCGGCGGTTCAAGCGGACCTACAACAAGCGGGCCCGGGGGAACTTCAAAAGCACGGAGAAGTCCGGGCAGGCGCTGTATCACATGTGCGGGGATGCCATGTACCCCCCGTATCACCCGGAACTGGCAGTGTTTGAGATGGAGCCGGAGGTGGAGTGCGCAGCCGTGGACCGGGGCCAGGCCATGCGGGTGTTTGGCGATGCCAAGAAAATCGCCCAGGCCAGCCTCAACATTGCCAAGCGGCTGATCATCCCAAGGGCCAACCCCGTGGTGCACAAGACCCGGGGCGGGTACATGCGGGCCCTGTCCAAGGACACCAAGAACAAGGACTCCGGCGCCCCCAGCTACTTTGTCGTGGATGAGTACCACGCCCATCCCACCTCGGACATCTATGAGATCGGGTTTAACTCCTTTGGCAAGCGGCCCCAGGCCCTGCTGGATGTGATCACCACCGCCGGCGACGATGCCCAGAGCAAACCCTGCTACACCGAGGAGCTCTATGCCAAACGGGTGCTGGATGGGGAGAGAGTGGACGAGACCTATTTTGCGATGATCCGGGAGCTGCCGGTGGGGGAGGATCCCCACAAAAAGGCTCTGTGGGCCTGGGCCAACCCCTGCCTGCGGTATCCCAACAAATACTCGGCCTCTCTGCTTGAGCAGATCGAAGCGGAGTACCAGGCAGCCTACGGGTCCAACGATCCCCACAAGATCCGGATGTTCCTCACCCGCCGAATGTGCCAGTGGCAGTCCGGCAGCGTGAACCGGTACCTGGATGAGCACTGCATGGCCCTGGCCAAGGCGGCCATGGTGCCCCGGGAGGAATTTGCCGCCCTCACCGACGGCTTGGCCTGCTGGTGTGGGTTCGACCTGGGGAAGCGGATCGACCTGTCCGGCGTGGCGGCGGTGTTCCTGCTGGAGGATGGCCGGGTGGCCATCAAGGCCCACGCATTTATGCCGGAGAACGGGGCCCAGCGCCATGAGCACAGCGACCAGGTGCCCTACATCGAATGGGCGAAACGAGGGTACTGCACCCTCACTCCCGGGGACGTAACAGACAACAGCTATGTGGACAACTGGATCAGCGCGGGAGAGCGGGATCACGAATGGGAGGTGCTGGAGGTGGACTACGACGGCCACAACGCCACGGACCTGGCCATCAAGATGTGCGAGGAGCGGAACAACGAGGATTTCTGCGTGGAGATCTCCCAGACCTGCGCGGGGCAGAACCTGGCGGTGAAGACCTTCCGGGAACTGCTGCTCCAGGGCCAGATCGTGCTGGAGGAGTCCCCCCTGGTGCTGTGGTGCCTGGCCAACGCCATCGAGATCCAGAACAACTATGGGGACGTCAAGCTCTCCAAGAAGCACAAGGATGACACGGAGCGGATCGACCCGGTGGCAGCGGCCATGAACGCCCGGGCCCTGATCCACCGGAATGCCAACGATCTCTCCACCGCCATCGGCAGCGGGGAGTTTACCCTGTGATTTTCTCCGGCCCTGTCCCGGGTGCCTACCGGCATCCGCATGGAATCCCTCCTTTTTTGAGATCCTGGGCCCGGGGGCGAAAGCCCCCGGCACCCGGGAGAGGGCCGGAGGGGAAAGAAAAAAGCTGCCCAGGTCTTGGGCAGCTTGGTGCGGGACCCCGGTTACCGGGCCAGCTTGTAGATGATGTACTGGTTGAGGGATACCCCATCCAGCTTGGCGTCTTGGCTGAGCTTCTGGTGCAGGGACTTCGGGATCCGAATGTTGAGCCGCCCGCTGAAGTCCAGGGCGGATTTGACCTCTTCCAGGGGGAGCGCTGTTCCGTCGTTGATGTCAGCGGCCTCTTTGAGGTCGGCGCGGTCTTCTTCGTCTGGGGCTTCCTCGGGCACGGTGGCCAGCTTGGCCAGGAAATCCTCCTTGTTCATTGTTTTCCTCCTATTCCTTTGGACTTAGTACTTGATATTGGTCCGGGTGTTGATGGTAGAGACGATGATGAGATTCCCGTCCTGGTCGATGGAGAACAGGATGCGATAGTGTTGGATCTTGAAGCGGTAGAGATTTTTGTAGCCTTTCAAGCGGACGATGTTGCCCTCCAGATTCTTTAGTTTATCCAGGGCGCGGTAGAGTTTATTCCTGGTTTTCTGATCTACAGAGGCCAGATACTTGATCGGTTGCTTTTCCAATTTGATCTCCAGATACACGCACCTTCCTTCTTTGTTCTGTAAAAATAGTACCATATATAGTACCAAAAGTCAAGAAAAATTATGGAGGGACCCGGATGAGACGAAAACAGTGGATTCTGAGCGTGCTGGCTGACGTGCTCTTTGCCCTGGGGCTGGCGGCGGTGGCGATTGGGATCGCCATGTCGGGCAGCATCCCTTTGGCGGTGTGCGTGGGCGGGGCGGAGACAGCGGTGTGCGCTGCCCTGTTCCGGGCCGGGCAGACGAGAGCAGAGGACGGTGATGGCACATGATCCTGGACGGACTGTTCCGCCGGCCGCGGGAGCGGCGAGCGGATCCCGTGAACGTGACCACGCTGGAGAGCGTGGGGATGCAGAACATCGTGATGGGCGGGGAGACGGCTGCCATGAAGCTGGCGGCAGTGAACCGATGCCTGGAGGTGATCTCCGACTCCGTGGGGAAAATGCCATCCTACGGCATGATCACCAGCACCCGGGAACGGGTGTCCCCTCCGGTGCTGGACCTGCTGAACCTGCGGCCCAACGAGGCCATGACCCCTTTCATCCGCCGGAAGATGCTGGAGCTGAACCGGCTGGTCCGGGGGTTCGCGGTGGAGTGGATCCTCCGGGACCCCATCACCATGGAGCCAGTGGAGCTGATCCCCGTGCCGTCGGAACTGGTGAGTTTTTGGCGGGACACGGCGGGCCACGTGTGGTATGACATCACCCACCCCTACAACGGGGCGGTGATGCGGCTGGCCTCCACGGATGTGCTCCACTACAAGGGCTACACCCGGGACGGGCTGCACAGCCTCTCGGTGCTGCAGCGGGCCTCCCAGGTGATCGGAGCAGGGCTGGATGCCCAGGCCTACCAGGGGCGCTACTACTCCAGCGGCGGGCAACCCTCCGGGGTTTTGTCCACGGAGGCGGACCTGGGCGGCTATGTCAAGGACAAGGCGGGGAAGCCCACGGACGTGACCCGGAAAGATGCGCTGCGGCGGGAGTGGGACCGGATCCACAGCGGCCCGGACAACGCCTACCGGGTGGCCATCCTGGACCACGGGCTGACCTACACCCCCCTGTCCGCCACCATGGCGGACGCCAAGTTCGTGGAGAACCATGACATCACGGTGATCGACATCTGCAACTTCTTCGGGGTGCCGGCCTACAAGGTGAACGCCGGGAAACAGTCCTACAGCTCCAACGAGCAGAACGCCATTGAGTACGTCACGGGGACCCTGCACCCCATCATCACCCAGTATGAGCAGGAGCAGACCTGGTCCCTGCTGCTGCCGGCCCAGCGCCGGCAGGGGATGGAGCTGCACATGAACATGATGGTGGAGCTCCGGGGCGACTTCGCCAGCCGGGGCAACTGGTACCGGACGATGACGGACATCGGGGTGTACAGCGTGAACGATGTCCGCGCCCATGAGGACCTCCCGGATGTGCCGGGAGGCGACGCCCGGAAGGCAAAGCTGGATTCCGTCCCCCTGGAGGACTGGAAGGAACTGAGCACGCAAAAGAACGGAGGCGGTGGCCAAAATGCGGAAACAACTTAACGGACACGTGGTGAAGGACGAGGACCTGTGGCTGTACAGCTTCTTCGACCTGCCGGCATTCTCCCCCCAGATGGTGCGGGATGCCCTGGAGGAGCTGCCGGAGGGGGAGGACCTGATCCTGGAGATCAACTCCGGCGGGGGCTCGGTGTATGCCGGGTTTGAGATGTACACCGTGCTGATGGGCTCCCCGCGGCACACGGTGGCAGAGGTGCAGTCCCTGGCAGCCTCTGCGGCCTCCGTGCTGATGCTGGGGTGCCGGGAGGTGGTGGCCTCCCCGGTGGCCCAGGTGATGATCCATCTGCCGATGGTGTCCACCGACGGGGACCGGTACGACCACCTGAAGAGCATCGACGTGCTGGACACCACCACGGAGAGCATCCTCAACGCCTATGCGATGAAGTGCGGGGCCCGGACCACCCGGGATGAGCTGAAACGGATGATGCGCACCTCCACCTGGCTCACCGCCCCGGAGGCCAAGGACTTTGGCCTGGTGGATCACATCCTGGGGGAGGAGCTCATCGATCCCAACACCATCCTGAACTGCGCCGGGGGCGTGAGCCATGGGATCCGGTCCATGGGGGCCCAGCCCATGCCCTCCCCGGCGGCGCTGCGGGCGGAGTACGACCGCCTGGTGGAGGCCGGAAAGGCCCCTGCGAGAGGCCCAAAGGTATCCGAGGCCGCGCCGGAGGAGACGCCCCCGGACAACAAGGAGAGCAAGTTCCAGGCTGCCGTGGCACGCCTTGCACTTGAAAAAATGCGATTTTGAAAGGAGCACCAACGTCATGAGAGACACCACCAGACAGAAATATCTGGACGCTATGAACCGCCGCGGCGACCTGATCCAGCAGGCGGACGCTGCCTTCGAGGAGGGCAACGTGGAGAAGGGCATCGACCTGACCAACCAGGCCGCCGCCCTGAACCCTGAGATTGAGGGCTACCGCAACCTCATGGACCAGGAGGAGAAGTTTGCCGGCATGAAGGCCCCCGCCATGGGCCGTGAGGCCCGGGACAAGGCCGAGGAGAGAGCAGAGACCCTGCGGGCCGGCGGGCGGGTGACCTTCTCCGCCCAGGAGATCGCGGACGCCCTGGGGCTGAACCTGCGCAACTCCACCACCCTGGCCACCGGCACCCTGCTGAGACCCGACCGGACTGGGACCACCATCCACGACAATGTGAGCCCTGTCTCCTCCATCATCGACCAGGTATATGTGCAGGACCTGACCGGCTGCCAGAGCATCCAGGAGCCCCTCCTGCTGGCAGATATGGAAGCCCAGGGCGCCGATGTGGACACCGCAGCCGGCACCGCCCGCACCGCCAGCGACCCCACCTTCGGGGCAGCGAAGATTGCCCCCTATGAGGTGAGCGTCACCAGCTTCGTGGACCGGAACCTCTCCCGACTGACCCCGGTGGCCTATGAGGAGAAGATCCGCTCCATCGCCATGCGGGCCCTGCGGCGGAAGGTATCCGCCATGATCTACAACGGAGACGGCCAGGCCTCCAACAACGACATGTACGGCATCAAGACCGCCGTGGCCGTCTCTGGCAACAAGCTGTACAAGACCGTGAGCGTCACAGCCATTGCCGCCGGCATCCTGGAGGACATCGTGTTCTCCTACGGCTACGACGAAGAGATTGGCGGCAATGCCCGGCTGTTCCTGAACAAAGCAGACCTGGCGGCCATCGGCAAACTGCGGGACGGCGACAACCACGCCCTGTACAAGATCATCCCCGACCCCGGCAACGCCAACACCGGCCGGATCACCGACGGCGGCCTCATCGTGCCCTACACCATCGGCTCGGCCCTGACCGCCCTGAGCGCCTCCACCGCCGGCTCTGCTGACATCCAGACCATGCTGTATGGCGACCCCATGAACTATGAGCTGGGACTGTTTGGCGACTACTCCATCCGCATCGACGAGAGTGTGAAGGCTGTGGAGCGCATGAACGCCATCCTGGGCGATGTGTTCGTTGGCGGCAACCTGATTATGAAGGACGGTTTCGTGGTGGCAACCCTGCCTAAGACGGAATAACCATGGCAGTGGATCTGGAGGCCGTAAAGCTCTACTGCCGGATTGATGGGGATGATGAGGACGCACTCCTCCTCACCCTGATGGATGCGGCGGTGGAGTATCTGGAGGGGGCCGGGGTGGCCGCCCCGGAGGAGCCGGACCCCCTCTATGACCTGGCGGTGAAGGCCCTGGTGCTGGACTACTACGACCACCGGGGCCGCACCGAGACCGGCACACAGTCCCGCATCCCGGGGCTGGACAACGCCATTGTGCAGCTGAAACTGCGGGCGGAGGCTGCACGGATCCTGGAGGAGGCAGACGATGGCATACCGGATCAATCTAGCCTCTGACCTGCGCCACCGGGCAGTGATCCGCCGGATGGCCCAGGGCTGCGAGAAGGACGCTTTGGGCCAGTACCCGGTGGAGCCGGAGCGGGTGGCCACGGTGTGGTGCAGCGTGACGCCCCAGACGGGGTCCCTGCTCTCCGGCCGGCCGGCGGAGACCCAGCTGTCCCGGACCACCCACAAGGTGACCATCCGGTACCGGAAGGGGATCACGGCGGACATGTGGCTGGAGATCGAGGGGGAGACCTATGACATCCTCTACATCCTGGACCCCTATCTCCGGCATGAGACGTTGGAGATCTTTTGCGAGGTGAGAGCCAATGGCAGTACAGAACGGGTTTGACCTCCACGAACTGGACGAATTTACCCGGGATTTGGTGGACCTGGCCCAGAAACAGTTTCCCAAAGAGGCCAAGCAGTTCATCCAGAAACAGGGCAACGAGGGGCGGAAACGCCTGCGGGCCAACACCCGGGCGGTGACCAAGAAGCGGACCGGGAACCTGCTGCGGGGAATCCAGCGTGGAAAGGCCACCAAATATAAAGGCAACTACCAGATCCGGGTGATGAACACGGCGCCCCATGCCCACCTCATCGAGTATGGCCACTCCAACGTCAAGACCCGGGCGGGCAGCGGGAGCCAGGGGAAGATTCCCACTGGCAGCCCGATCCAGATGGTCCCGGGGGCTGGGAGCCCAGTGTTTGTCGAGGGCGACAAAGAGATTTGGGTCCCTGGCAAGCACCCGCTGGACAAGACAGCAAGCGAAATGGGGCGGGAGTTCCCCCGGGCAGCGGAGGAATTTGTGGACGATTTGCTGAGAAAGGGGCTGGGATGATTGATCACCATCATTGACACCATCCGGGCCCTGTCGGACTGGATCGAGGGGCTCTTTGGGGAGCCCCCCACCACAAAGGACATCACCGAAGGATTTGAACGGCCCTGCACCTACATCCAACCGGGCACCCTGGACACGGCGGTGGAGGGCGGGCTGCGACACGACACTTACACCATGGACGTGATCCGGTTCGCCACCCGGACCCGGTCCGGCTGGCTGGAATTGCTGGAGTGGCAGGCAAAATTGACGGCGGCGCTGGAGCAGCCCATCCCGGTGCAAGACCTGTTTGTCCTATATCCGGAGGATGTGAGTTTTGACCTTCGGCGGGACGACATGGTGCTGATCACGTCGATCACCCTGGACAATTTCCAGGCCCTGCCGCCGGCGGACGCGGACGTGGAGGAGATGGACACCTTGATTCTGAATGGAGAGGAGTAACCTTATGGGTTTGCCTGTTATCAGCGTGGAGTTCAAAAAGTTGGCCTCCACGGCAGTGAACCGGTCGATCCGTGGGATCCTGGCGGTGATCGTCCAGGATGACACGGTGACCTCGTTCGACTACAAAATTTATACCACCCTGGAGGATGTGACGGAGGGGGACTACACGGCGGAGAACTATGCCGCCATCGCCCGGGCATTCCTGGCAGGGCCGTACCAGGTTATCGTGGTGCGGATTGGCACCACCAAGACCATTGAGGATGCCAATGCCATCCTTGACAAACTGTCCCCAAACTGGCTGTGTGCGGTGCCTGCTGCCCTGCAGAGCGGCGTGGCCAGCTATGTCAAGGGTGTGAACACCAACCGGAGAATCCGGAAGGTGAAGGCCCTGGTGACCGGCCAGGAGAGCATGGACGATATCCATGTGGTGAACGTGGCCAACACGGCGGTGACCATCAAGGGCGATTCCTCCACCACGGCCATGGCGTCTTACCTGCCCCGGCTGGGCGGTGTGCTGGCCGCCTGCCCCATGAACGAGAGCGTGACCTACAAGGCATTGGACGACCTGGCCAGCGCAGAGCCGGTGGAGGATGTGGACGACGCCATCGACGCCGGCAACCTGGTGCTGTTCGCGGACGACGACGCGGTGCGGATCGCCCGGGGCGTGAACACTCTGCAGACCCTCACGGGGGACCTGACCGAGGATATGAAGAAGATCGCGGTGGTGGAGGCCATGGACCTGATCCAGGAGGACATCATCCGGACCTTCAAGGGCTACTACCTGGGCAAGCGGAAAAACACCGCGGACAACCAGGCGCTGTTCGTTTCCGACATCCTGACTTATCTGACCGGCCTGAGTGAGCAGGACGTGATCTCCCGGGACGACCCCATCACGGTGGAGATCGACGTGGACGCCATGCGGGCTGCCTGGGAGAGTATCGGGACGGACACCTCGGCCCTGAGCGACGCCCAGGTGAAGAAGAAAACCTTCCGGGCCTCGGTGTTCGTCAAGGCCCAGGCCCACATTCTGGACGCCATGGAGGACCTGTACATGATCTTCACCATGGCCTGAGAGGGGGAGCAGTATGCAGCCATTTGACCATAACAAAGTTATTCGCGGAACCTTCGGCAAGGTTTGGCTGGACGGGGAGCGGATGGCCAACGTGAAATCGTTCGAGGCCAAGGCCACCATTGACTATGAGGACATGGATGTCAACGGCGATTTCGGGCAGAAGAAGCGGTACATGGGGTACAGCATCGCTGGAACCATGACCCTGCACAAGTATGACAGCACCATCGGCGCTAAATACCACACCGGCATTATGAACGGGGAGCTGCCCGACCTGACCCTCGTGGCTGCGCTGGATGACCCCACGGGGTACGGCGCAGAGCGGGTGGCCCTGTACGATGTCAAACTGGATGAGATCACCCTGTCCCAGTTTGAGAACAGGACCATCCTGGAAGAGGAAGTCCCGTTTACAGCGGGGTCTTTCCAGTATTTGGATTTGATCGAGTGATAGGAGGAGTCCATGGAAAACGGAAAGCGGCTGACCCTGGAAGCCCTGGTCGCCAGGGCAGAGCAGCGGAAGCAGGAAAAGTATGCCATCCATCAGGTGGAGGTACCCTCTCTGGGGGGCACCCTGCAGCTGGAGAAAATCCCCCTGACCCGGATTGCCAGCATGATGGATGACCTGGTGGACACCTCCATGGAGGCCAACCTGGCCTTCAACGTGGACCTGATCTACGCCTGCTGCCCCATGCTGCGGAATGCGAAGCTGCAGGCGGCCTATGAGGTGGCAACCCCCACAGACATTGTGTGCGCTGTCCTTGGCGATAACATGGCGGAGATCAACCGGATCGTGACGGCCATCCTGGACATGTATGGCCTGCCAGACGCCACGGGGATCAAGGACGCTGTAAAAAACTGATCAAGGGCGACGCGGATCTGGCCGTGATCGCCCATTATCTCAACCGCGGCCACAGACTGGAGGAACTGCTGGGGATGAGCTTCCTGGAGCGGATGTTCCTTCTGGCGGCCTGGGAGCTGGAGGTGGAGGCCTTAAATGGCGAGTAAGAATATCAATATCCTGCTGAGCCTGAAAGACCAGTTCACCCCCAAGCTCAAGGGGACCACCAAGGAGATCCGGGCCCAGCAGAAGCAGATCAACGCCGCCACCAAGACCATCACCAACTGGGGCAAGAACGCCAACAACGTGTTCAAGCGGGTGATGTCCACCGCCGGGCGGGCCGCCGGGGTGCTGGCCACCCTGGGCGGGGCCCTCTCGGTGGCGGGGGTGGTGAACTTTGCCAACGAGGCCATCGAGGGGTTCAACGCTGCGGAAGAGGCGGAGACCAAGCTGGAGGCTGTCCTGGGGAACGTGCCCAGCATCATGTCCCAGGGGGCGGACGCCGCCCGGCGGGCCAAGGATGAGTTGGTGGCCCTCACCGACCAGATGGAGGAAAACGGCGTAGTGGCCGGGGACGTGTCGGTGGCTGGACTGCAGCAGCTGGCTACCTTCCAGCTATCCCAGAAGACCCTGGAAAAGCTGGCTCCCGGCATGGCGGACCTGATTGCCCAGCAGAAGGGCCTGAACGCCACCCAGTCCGACGCGGTGAGCATCGGCAACATGATCGGCAAGGTGATGAACGGCCAGACCAGCGCCCTGTCCCGGGCGGGCATCATCATGTCCGATTACCAGGAGCAAATCCTGAAAACCGGGACGGAGGAACAGAAGGCCGCCACCCTGGCGGATGTGCTGGCCCAGAACGTGGGCGGAGTGAACAAGGCACTGGCCGAGACGGACGCCGGCAAGGTGGCCGTTGCCCAGAACCTCATCGGCCGGTCCACGGACCTCATCGGTGAGAAGCTGATGAACATCAAGGGCCAGCTGGCGGACCTACTGATCCAGCACATGCCCCAGATCCAGGAGGCTGCCCTGAGCCTTGTGACCAAGGTGGGCCAGTGGATTGAGAACAACAAGGAGACCATCTCCAACGCCTTCGACACCATCATGAAGGTGGGGAAATTCGCTTTTGAGACCATCGGCGGGGCCATCGCGTTCTTTATCCAGAACGCCAACTGGCTGCTGCCCGTTTTGGCGGGAGTGGTCGGAGGGTTCGCGGCCTTTAACGTGATCTCCAAGGTGGCGTCCATCTTCTCCACGCTGATTACGGTAATCCGTGGGGCGGCTACGGCCGGCGGGATTTTGAACGCCGTGATGGCAGCCAATCCTTTTGGCGCCATCGCCATTGCCATCGGTGCGGTGATCACGGTGATCACCCTGCTGATCGCCAACTGGGACAAGGCCAAAGAAGTGGCCCAGACGGTGATCGAGGCCATCGTGGGGTTTGTGACTACCCTGAAAGACGCGGTGGTGCAGCTGGCCACGGAGATCAAGGACGGCATCGTGGGGGCCTTCAACTGGGTCAAAGAGAAGGTCTCCGGCGTGTTCGACTGGTTCGGCGACAAAATCGGTGGCATCGTGGACGGGATTAAGTCCATCCCCGAGAAGATCAAAGGTTTTTTCGGGTTCGGCGACGATTCTGGCCACGCCACGGGCACCCCGTATTTCAAGGGCGGCACGACCCGGATCAATGAGGGCGGCCGGGGGGAGATTGTGGACCTGCCCAACGGGACCCGGATCATCCCCCACGACGTGGCCAAAAAGGCCGCCCAGGCCGGGGGCGCGCCCTCTGTGGTGGTGAACCTCACCATCCAAGGGAACGTGATCGGCAACCGGCAGTACATGGAGCAGACCGGCGACTACATTGCCAGAAAAATCCTGGCGGCCCAAGGGATGGTATAACCCAGAAAAAGGGCACCATGCCCACCCTTCGGGCTGGATCATGGTTCCCCTTTTGGACCCCTCCCTTCGGCAGATTCCGCGCACGGCCATGGCCGCACACTACATCTGCCGATAGGAGTGTTTTCCCCGGCGCATGTCCGTGGAAAACACAGATCGGATTTTTGCCCAGGAAACTGTGAGGTGCACATGGACTTCATTCTGAGCTATAACAACAACGAGGAGATCATGACCTTCCCGGTAGTGCCCAACGAGGGGATCCAGCTCTCCCGGGGGCAGGACAATGCGAAGTTTGACGGCATCAACCATGAGCTGCAGGCCATTGGGACCATGCAGCTGGCGTCCTTCGAACTGTCCAGCATCTTCCCCACCAAGAGATACCCCTGGATGCGGCCGGGTTCCTCCACCGACGGGTGGGCCTATGTGCGGACCATTGAGGCGGTGCGGGAGCGGCGGATCCCCTTCCGGGCCATCCACCTGGACAACGACGGTACGGAGCTGTTTAACCTGCCGGTGACCGTGGACAGTTTCGAGTATGGCCGGGACCAGGCGGGGGACGTGGCCTACACCCTCCAGTGCACGGAATACCGGTTTGCCAACGCCCCGGACCTGGACGCCATCGCCATGCCGGAGAGCCCGGAGGGCGATATTGTGGAGACCGACCGGCAGGAGGAGGAGAACACCGGGACCTCCGAGGGTGGGCGCTACACCAAACGATACACCCAGACGGACGCCACCATGATCGCCAAGACCATGTACAACGAGGCCCGGGGGATCGCCAGCAAGACGGAGATCGCCTGCATCGGCTGGACCGCCCTGAACCGGGTGGACGCCGGGAGCAAGGCGGGGTTCCGGGACACCATCGCCGGGGTGCTGACGCAGAAAGCCCAGTTTGCCTACACACCCGGGGCCCCCACCACCAGCGACTATGGCTATGACCTGGTTGCCCTGGCTACGGATGTGCTGGACCGGTGGAGCCGGGAGCACGCGGGGCAGAGCAACGTGGGCCGGGCCCTCCCAAAGGACTATTGCTGGTATGCTGGGGACGGGCAGCACAACTATTTCCGCAACGCCTACCGGGGCGGGACGCGCTGGGACTACTCCCTGCCGTCCCCCTATGGCAGTTAAGGGGGTGGCGGGATGGCAACGCAAGTGGAGCAGGCCATTGCCTGGGCCAGGAGCAAGCTGGGCACTACAAAGTACAGCGGCCGGTGCCAGGCCTTTGTGGCGGACTGCTACGCCTACGGGGCGGGGATGCCCCGAAAGTCGGCCAGCAGCGCCAAGGTGGCCCGGGCTCTGTGGCGGGTGAGCACCAGCCGTAACATCCCGGTGGGGGCAGCGGTGTACTTCGACAGCCCAACCTCCCCCCAGTATGGCCACGTGGGCCTGTACATTGGGAACAACCAGGTGATCCACGCATTCTCGACCGTAAAGCAGATGAGCGTGGACTCCATCATCGCCTGCGGGTATGCTTGGCAGGGATGGGGATGGAACGGCGGCGCCAAGCCCACCGGAGCGGGGGAGGCCGTGTCCAGCGGCGGGATCGACACCGCCGGCGGCACTACCATGGAGCCCACGGTGATCCACATCCCCCAGACAGAGAAGGTGTACACCGTCTATGAGCAGGACAGCATGGGCAAGCTCCCGGACCGGTACGCCATCCAGTGGCAGAGTTACGCCACGGGGCGGGTGCGGGCCATCTCCGACCGGGTGACGGCCCCCAGCCTGACAGACGACAGCGCCAGTGTATGCACGGAGCTGTCCTTTCAGGTGCTGCAGGCCACGGGGGAGAAGTATTTCCCCCCTCTGGAGATCCAGCCGGGGGACCTGGTGAGCTGCGTGAACACCAGCAGCGGGGAGTGCGTGTTCTTCGGTCAGGTACAGCAGGTGAGCGGGTCCTACCGGGAGAGCATGACCATCACCTGCCAGGACGATGGGCGGCGGCTGACCACCAACGACATCATCCTCCAGTTTGATAACGTGGCAGCCAAGACGGCCATTGAGCAGGTGGCAGCGAAGATTGGGATCAAGAAGGTGTCCTGCCCGGACCTGGTGAGCAGCGTGTACTCCCTGGAGAAGCAGAACGCCGCCACCATCCTCCAGAACATCCTGGAGACGGTGACGGCGGAGAACGGGGTGCCTTATTTCCCCCGAATGATGGGGGAGACCCTGGTGATCCGGTCCTTTGCAGAGACCTGCCTGCGGGCCTACTGCCGGCAGGAGAGCAACCTGGCGGCCTTTGACGTGATGGACGAGCCGGGGGACCCCCAGGTGAGCTGGGACATTGCGGACCTGCGCAACCACGTGATCGTCTACAGCGACATGGACAGCAGCGTGAGCGTGCAGGCGGAGGAGGAGGACGAGGCCTCCATCCAGCGGTATGGCCGGCGGACGGCACTGGAGACCTACTCCGACCAGGACAGCGTGACGGCGGCAGCCAAAGCCAAGAGCACGCTGCTGAGCAAAAATCAAGTGACGGAAGAGTTCTCCCTGACCACCTACGGGTCGGACCGGGTTTGCGCCGGGGTGCGGATGATGGTGGACCTGGCGGAGATCCGGGGAGAGTTCTGGGTGGAGGCAGTGACCCATGACCTGGGGCCGCCCCACATGATGACCATGACCATGAGGAGGGCGGAATGATGGCCTGGGAGCATGACATTGCCCGAGAGCTCAAAAAGCGGGATAACCCGCAAAACTATGCCTATTTCACCGGAGACGTGCTGTCCCCGGTGCCAAAACGGCTGCCGGACGGGACCGTCATCTACGAGGGACCCACCATCATCTCCTGCTTTGAGGGAGCCATCATGCTGCGGGCGGACCGGCTGCTGCAGATCCCCAAGGCAGACGGCACCCCCTACTGCGCGGGAGAGACGGTGGCTCTGCTGGGCCACCCCTTTGACCGGCAGGCCGGGGGGCAACAAATCCTGATTGCGGGGGTGGCACAACATGTTGTTTGACGCGCTGGAGACCGCCACTATGGCAGCAGCGGAACCCCGGGACCCCCGGGAAATGGGGGTGACCTTCCTCTTCGATTGGGCCAACCACCGGTACTACATGGAGAGCGGCTCCCCGGTGGAGGTGACCGGCACCGAGGCGGTGCAGGCATGGCTCCAGCAGGTGCTGCGAACCAAGCAGCGGCGGTACGCCATCTACCCAGTGGACTTCGGGGCGCTGCTCCAGGACCTCATCGGGTACAAGGCGCCCAACGGGTTCCTGCTCTCGGAGCTGCGGCGGCAGCTGCTGGACAGCGCAGGGTACTGCGCCGCCATCCAGGAGATCGGAAAACTGGAGTGGAACCGAGACGGGACCATCACCGGAGACCTCACCTTGGAGGACCCCACGGGAACGAGCACGGAGGTGATCACCTATGCCCCTTGAGTTAGAGCAGATCCATGAGGACATGCTGAACGCCATAAACGACCGGTACCAGAAGACCTTGGGCTTCCCGGCCTATGACTTCACCCGGGCCTTTGCCCTGGCAGTGCTGTCCCTGGACGGTGATGTGGAGGTGGCAGAGCGCCGCCTCAACGTGGAAAACCTCACCGGACAGGAGCTGGACCTGTTTATCTTCCAGCACCGGGGGCTGTCCCGGCGGTATGCCACCTATGCCACCGCCACCCTGCGGGTGGTGACGGGGAGCGGGACGATCCAGGCCGGAGCCCTGTTCTCCACGGCCTCCGGGGTGGAGTTTTATGCCACCACGGACGGGTCCTACACCGAGGGGGACACCTTCCCGGTGCGGGCGTACCTGGCGGGAGAGAGCGGCAACGTGGAGGCGGGCACCATCACCTATATGCCAGTGGCCATTGCTGGCATCGCTGCGGTGACCAACGACGCGCCGGCCACTGGCGGATACGATGAGGAGAGCGACGACGAGCTGCGGGAGCGGTATTACAACGACCTGCGCAACCCCAACAACGGCGGCAACCAGCAGGCCTACATCGCCTGGGCCCTGTCGGTGCCCGGCGTGGGGCGGGTGCGGATCTTTCCCCAGGCGCTGGGGGCCAACACCGTGGAGGTGTGCATCGTGGACGCCACCATGGAGCCGGCGGACACCGGCCTGATCAACCAGGTGCAAGAACTTATCGACCCCAACAAAAATGGGGACGGGGCCGGGGAGGCCCCCATCGGGGCCAAGGCCACGGTGACCACCGCCACGGAGGTGGCGATCTCGGTCTCCGCCACCATCGTGCTGGCGGAGGAGGCCGACCTGGGTACCGTAACGGGAGCGGTAAAGACCAACCTCACGGAGTACCTGCGGGAGATCGCCTTCGCGGAGGGCACCACCTACGTGAGCTACGCCCAACTCTCCAGCGTGGTGAGCAGCACGGAGGGGGTGCTGGACCAGAGCGGGATGCAGGTAAACGGCGGGAGCGTCAACATCCCCCTGACGGACCGGCAGGTGCCGGTGCTGGGGGAGGTGTCTCTCACCACATGACGGTAAAAGAGTGGGCCCTGCGGCAGATCCACTGGATGCTGCAGGAGGACCCCTGGGTCCAGGAGATCTTCCTGGCGGCAGGGGCCAGCCTGGACGACATGGCGGAGCGCATCCTGGCGGTGTATAACTTCATCGACTTCTCCAAGCTCAATTTGGAGCAGGTGCGGTACTATGAGTGGCTGCTGGGGCTGGAGAGCGACGAAACCAAGAGCCTGGACGACCGGCGGGCGGCCATCCAGGCGGCCTGGCAGGCGGCCCAGACCCCCAGCCTGGAATCCATCCAGGCCATCTGCGACAGCTGGAAGGACGGGGGCGTGATCGCTACCTATGACCCCGGAGTGGTACACCTGAACTTCCAGGGCCCGGCAGGGATCCCGGCGGGGATCAACGACCTAAAGGCAGCCCTGGAGCGGCATGTGCCGGCCCACCTGATCCTGGAGTATCTGTACCGGTACCTGCTGATCAAGGAAGTCCATGAGGTGATGACCCTCACAGAGATGGACGCCACGGTGATGAATAAATTCGCGGGAGGTTAACCTATGGCATTGCAATCGGTGAAATTTACTCTGAACGGGCAGACCTATGACCTGACCCTGGACGGGACCACGGGCCAGTACAAGGCCACCATCACGGCCCCGGCGGAGTCCAGCTGGGGTGCAGCTGAGGACCACAAGTACCACGGCACGGTGGAGGCCAAGGACCTGGCGGGGAACACCGCCCAGGCCACGGTCACTCAGTTCCCCGGCCTGGGGCTGCGGGTGCTGGAGAAGGTGAAACCCACCATCTCGGTGACCTATCCCACCAACGGGGCCTACATCCCCTCGAACCAGCCCGCCATCACGTGGACGGTACTGGACGACGGCTCCGGCATTGATCCGGCCACCATCCAGATCCAGGTGGACAGCGCAGCAGCCACTGCCGACGGCATCCAGACGGAGGCCACGGAGGGGGGCTATACCTGCTCCTATACCCCTGATACGGCGCTGGGAGACGGGCCCCATACATTTCGTTTCACCGTCTCGGACAACGACGGCAACGCGGCGGATGCCGTGGCCGTGTCCGTCACGGTGGACACCGTGCCCCCCACCCTGAACGTGACGGCGCCGGCAGAGGGCCTGGTAACCAACCAGGGAACCCTCACGGTGCAGGGCCTGACCAACGACGCTACCTCCTCCCCGGTGACGGTAAAGGTCCAGGTGGGCAGCGGCTCCCCGGTGACGGCCACGGTGGACGACGAGGGCAACTTCCAGGCCCAGGTGACCCTGAGCGAGGGGGCCAACGCCATCCAGGTGACGGCCACCGACGCGGCCGGGAAGAGCACTACGGTGACCCGCAACGTGACCGTGGACACCGTGCCCCCGGCCATTACGGCGGTGACCCTGGCCCCCAATCCGGTGGACGCCGGCCAGACCTACGTGGTCACCGTGACGGTGAGCGACTGATGGTAGCGCGGCTGTGGGGGACCTGCCAGGGGCGGGAGGTGATCTTCTCCCCGACAGGGGACGGCCGGTGGACCTGCCAGGTCCGGCCTCCCCCACGGGGGCCTACTCCCTGCAGCTGTGGGCGGAGGACCTGGCGGGGAATGTGGGATACCTGGCCACGATCCGGCTGGCCTTTGACCCGGCGGGGATGCGCTGCAGGGTGGAGATCCTGGAGGTCGGGAGCCTGTGCGACTACGACACTGTGGCCAGGATGCTGGGGGCGGACCCCCTTGCGGCGGCTGCGGGGGCGGACCCGGTGCGTGCCGCCCCCGCAGCGGACCCCCTGCGGGCCAAAATTACGGGATTTGTGAGGTGCTGCGGATGAAAGAGCGGATCATGGAGCTGGGAGAGCGGCGGCGGGTGACCCTGGTCCTCTGGATGGAGGACGGGGCGTCCTTTGAGCCCATGCAGCCCACCTGGGAGCTCTCCAAGGCCCAGGAGGCGCCTGAGACCGGCACCTGCGAGGCTGTCCCCGACGGGGCGCGGTGGCAGCTGACGGCGGAGATCCAGCCGGAGAGCCGGGGGGATTACCGCCTGACCTATCAGTTCGGCCTGGGGACGGAGATCATCCGGCGGAGCATCCCCATCCGGGTGGTGTGAGATGGTCCCCAGCATCACGGCGGCAGCGGTAACGCCCCAGACCGTCTACGCCGGCGGACAGATCCTGATCGCGGTCACGGTGGAGGAGCTCTATCTCTCCGTGTCGGACGTGCAGGCCATGGACCTGGGACAGATGGAACAGCAAAAGATTGCAAAAATGACCGAAGGAGGCACGTAAGATGGCCAGTTATACCCCCAACCTGAATCTGTTGAAGAAGGACCCTGTAGCAGATGGGAATGATTTTTTCAATATCAAAACGATGATGAATGACAACTGGGATAAAATCGATGCGAAGGTGAAAGCTGCCCTGGATGACATCGGTGACTTGCAGAGCGAGCAGGTGCGGATCGCCACGGGGAGCTACGTGGGTACGGGGACCTATGGGGCCTCAAATCCGTGCAGTTTAACGTTCGATTTTGTACCAAAGTTTTTGCTTCTCTCTGTGGAACATGAAATTGAGAT
>ERZ857998.2068-NODE-2068-length-19999-cov-4.205977_pt1 | contig 19999 bp, 19 predicted proteins | sample MGYA00519954_ERZ857998 | MGnify/ENA primary metagenome ERZ857998 (study PRJEB31778, sample SAMEA3449424) | human gut metagenome | biome: human gut; feature: human-associated habitat; material: faeces | place: United Kingdom | collected 2010/2012 ...
AGCCACCCGGCATAGACCGCCCCTACCGCCATTCCCTCCGGAATATTGTGCAGCGTGACGGCCAGAACGAGCAGCGTCGTGCGCCGCCAGGCCGAAGAAACGCCCTCCGCCTCCGTGGAGCCCGGGTGCAGATGCGGCAAAACCGAATCGAGCAGCATCATAAAGGCAACGCCGAGCAGAAACCCGCCCAACGCGGGCAGCCAGCCGGGTCCTCCTGCCGCTTCCGCCTCCTCAATGGCGGGGATGAGCAGACTCCAGACCGACGCCGCGATCATCACGCCCGCGGCAAAGCCCATCGCAGCGCGCTGAATGCGCGGGTCCGCCTTTTTGCGCAGCAGAAAAACCGTTGCCGCGCCAAGCGCCGTCATGAGGCAGGTAAAGCCGGTGCCGGCCGCGGCGAACAGCAGTGCTCGTTCCATGAGAATCCCTTCCTTTCCACACACAGTATACCATCGATTTCCACCAGAAACACGCCCAAAAAGCGAGCGCCGGTATCTTTTTCCTCTTCGGCATCGTCCGCCATCCGCTCTGCCCGATTCGGCGGGAGGGCGAATCCGCCTGCGCAGGCGTCCGATCATGCGCTGCGGGGCGCCGATCTGTTGCACGGAAGCCGTTATTGTAAGCGCAAGGCGTCCGGTATGCGCTGCAGGGAATGTCGATCCCAAGGGCGCATTCGCCAAGACCCATCCCCCGCCCTGCGCGAACGCCAATACAGGGCGCGCCCGTCCATGCCTCCGCCGGCACCCCGGGTACAATCCGGCCGTGTTCTGGCGATGAAAAACGGTTGGACTCCGGTTCCCGTTGGGTTTATACTGATAAAAAGAAACGGTTTGCCGGCCCGCCGGCGGGCGACAGGCAGGCCGGAGCACGGAGGAATGCAGGTTGACCGAAGTAGTAGCGGCGCTCATCCGGCAGGGCGAGCGGTTCTTGATCTGTCAACGGCCGGCGCATAAGGCGCGCGGCCTGTTGTGGGAATTCGTCGGCGGGAAGGTGGAACCCGGCGAAACGAAGGAGCAGGCGCTCAAGCGCGAATGCATGGAGGAGCTGGGGATCGTTCTGTCCGTCGGCGAGCGGTTTATGGAGGTTGTGCACGCATATCCCGATCTGACCGTGCACCTAACGCTGTTCCACGCCGCCATTGCGTCCGGCGAGCCGCAACTGCTCGAGCACAACGATATGCGGTATATTCTTGTCGATGAAATCCCGCAATACGACTTCTGTCCGGCGGATACGGAGATCCTCGTGCGGCTCCGGCAGATATACGGCGGGCGTTGAATCACCGCAGCCCGTCAGGGCTTTTTGCAGTGCTATCAGCCCGTAGCCGCCTATGCCTTCGGCGCAAAGAACGAGGAGCGGTTCCACACCTCGGTACGGTTTTCACTGAAGGTTTCGCTGCTGCTTACCATCGTTGTGGAGGCGGTCTACATTCTGCTGTCCAGACCGCTCATCCTGCTGTTCAACAACAACCCTGCCGTCATCGATTACGGCGCGGCGCTGCTGATCTCGCAGGTGGCGCTGTATCCCGCGTTCGGGCTCTGCTACATGATGACCATTACCTACCAGACCATCGGCGCTTCGCGCTACGGACTGTTTCTGTCGCTCATCCGGCAGGGGCTGTTCTATGTGCCGTTTATTCTCTCGCTGCCAAAGCTTCTCGGCGTGACAGGCATCTACCTTGCCCAGCCGGCGGCGGACGTGCTCACCATTCTCGTCTGTCTGTTCTCCATCCGGCCGATGAAGCGGCTGGCCAGCCGCAATATGGCCGGGTTAGGATAAGCGTAGCGGCACACGGGCGCAGCTGCACATTTATGGACAAAGATCAAAGCAAAGATTGGTAGGATAAGCGCAGCGGCGCACGGACGCATCCTTTCGCCGACCGGCAAAAATCGGCGCAGTGGAGCATCGCCCTACGGGGCGCCGAATTGCCGGGGCGTACCCGCATGCATCGAATGGTTCCGATTTCGGTTCAGCCCCGGCCTCCATCGTGCCGCCCTTCTTCACGGTCTCCGTCGTTACCCTGTCCATGCGCAGCATGTCCGTCCGGAACGGTATCGGGCGCACCGGATAGTTCCGCAATCCAATTCCGGATCTGCCGCATGGTGAGCCCACGGATATCGTCCACCGTAATCGCTTCGTCGAGTGCGTGCAACGTGAGAAACGCACGGTATTTTCCAAAGGACAGCCCCACCGCATGTGCGGCAGCCGCCTCTTCCCGATTCCCGCTCTGGCACTCCACTTTGGGCGACGCCGCATAATCACATGCCGCAATGCATGCGCGCATCTCCTCGCTCTTTGCATCCGTGCTGCCGATCACCGTGATGGAAACGAGCGCGTCACCGCCGAGGTACTGATACATGGCGTCGCTGGTGAACAGCGTGTCGAGCGCCTCGGCATAGGGCAAGTTTTTCAGGTTCACGGCTGCGGCGAGCGCCTCCCCGTCCTCATGATATCCGGTTACGGACACCACGCGGTCAAAGCGGTTGACGCCGAGTTCGATGGACGGATTGACGTCCACACTGATCGCGGATACCGGCGTTTCATACAGCCGCCATCCGCCAAATCCCAGAAGCAGCACAGCGATGCAGGCGCACGCAGCCAGTCGCCGCACATGCGCTGGGTTCGGGCGCATGCGCTGCATCCGCTTTTCAAGATACGCCTTTGTGCGCTGCTTGAGCGTGTCCTGCGCGCGAACTTCTGCAAAGGCTTGTTTGATCCTGTTATTCAAAGCGCATCCTCCCCCAATTCCTGACGCAAAAGAGTCCTCGCCCGCGAAAGAAGCGTATACACCGTGTTTGCGTTTTTGCCGAGCAGCCTTCCGATTTCCACCGCAGAATAGCCTTCGTAATAGTGCAGATATACCGTATCCCTATATTTGGGCGGCAGGGAAAGCACCGCGCACAGGGCCTCGCGATGCTCGGCCTTGTCAACGGCCGCCTGTTCCAGCACGGCATCGATGCTCGTTGTACGGCTGCGAAAAACGCTCTTCAAAAGGTCTTTGCATGCGTTGATCGTGATGCGGATGAGCCACGCCTTCTCGTGCTCTGCGCTCTCGAATGCAGCAGAACGGAGGACATATTTCAGAAACACTGTCTGAAAGATATCCTCCGTGTCGGACTCGTTTTTCAAATGCACCATACAAATCCGCCGGACGGTGTCCGCGTACAATTCGATGGCCCGGTTCGCTTCCGCCTCGCTGCGCATACGAACGATCCTTCCCGCGTTATCTGTTCCCGCCGCACCGTCTCCCCGCGCGCCTGCCCGTCCCGTCCTGCGGGCAAACGCCGCCGTTTGGACAGTTGTCGCATATCCCGTCGCCGTCTGCGTCGGCAAACGCCGCGCCGCAGCCTGCGCCGTTTCTCCCGGCGCGCCGGCCCGTCCCGTCCTGCGGGCGAACGCCGCCGTTTGGACAGTTGTCGCATATCCCGTCGCCGTCTGCATCGACAAACGCTGCGCCGCAGATACTGCGGTCATCTGCATCCGCGGCGTTGCGGCCGCGGTTTTCGTCTGCCGCCAACGCGCTCGTCATACCGATGGACAAGGCCAGCATGGCTGCAAGCAATGCAATTGTCTTTTTTTTCATATAAAACCTCCGTGATTGTTGGCCGTTGTGAACGGCTTCTCCATCAATACGATTGACAACAGCAAATCCTTTCGTTCTGCAAAAAATATGGTTGAATGGAAGCGCCGTATGCCCTCACGGCCGGTTTCTAGCGCTTCGTCCCGCTCTGCACGCCCGCATTTTTGGCCTCCATCCGTTTTCTGAGCAGCGCCTCTTTGTTGGGAACGTCCGTTCTTTGCAAAAATGCGGCCCACTTCCTGTCAGCTTTATCGCCATTGCTCTCCCAGTATTTCAGCCGGTCATAATACCATGCGCATTCGCTGGCGGCAAGGGCGTCCGCATTTTCCGGCCTTTCGTCATAGATAAGCGCCGTCAATCCATAAAAAACCAAGCCCAGCGCATGCGTTTCGACATGTATCGTCGCCGCCGCATGGCCGATCGCTCTGGCCGCCGCCTGTGCTGCAGGATGCCCCTCGGCCTCCGTTGCAGCATGGTGCGCGGCATGAATGGCCTTCTTTGCAATCGGCATCTTTACCTTGCCCTCCGCCCACATTTGGGCGATCCCGATCAATTCTCTCGGACGCGTGTCATCCGGAAAATCGCGTTCAAATATCTCCAAAAAGCGCGGCGCACAATCCAGCGCCCACAGCACCAGCGTTTTGTGCGTCTGCTTTTCAATCAGACAGCGCAGCGGCTGGATGCACGCGCTCTCTCTGGAAAACAGAATCTTTCTCATGTTTCCGTTCCTTATGCGTTTTTCTGTATTATACCAGAAAAAGCACGGAAAGCGGCATACTTTCCATGCTTTTATGGCACCCCTGTTGGACTCTCCGCTTATCGGCGGCCTGCTTGCATTCCATGCGGCGCAGGCATCGCCGCTGCGCTCCCCGGCTGCTAAAATAGCCGCACTGCGGCTTTTTTATACGCAGCTTCGAGTCCAACCAAATCGGTAAACCCACAAAAACACCACCATACGGTGGTGTTTTTGTGGCTTCTCCTGTTGGGTCCGAACCAACGACACTGCGGTTAACAGAAGGGGCAGACTGGGAATCACAAACCGGCTAAAACCCTAAAAATTCCCTTATTTAGAGAAAATCAGCATTCCATTGTGCTAATGAAATGCCAACAAATCCATTATTTTTCAAGCAAACAAAGTGTAGTCAAAATGTGGTCAAATTGGGGCCGTCACTACTGCACAGAGTGCGCGGTTCTTTCATCACCCGTGGAGTACTTACTACTGTACCCTTCAGGTTCTACCACGGCACTAAAAGTGGGCCATGAGCATATAGGATGTCTGTTGCTGACGATTTTATACTCCACCGGCCTTCGCTTGGCGTACAATGGTATTGTGGTTTTCATTGCTCTGCAGGCCGGTCGCACGGGCAGCGTTGGCATTTTCTATTATTATAGCACGCCAAACTTGGCAGGGCATCCCAACGCGCATGATATTTTATCCGTTAAATTGTATACGCGCATTCTGCATCCGCGCGCTTTGCCAAAGCGCTCTGCACGACGATATCAAAAAAGAAATGGAACCAGCGGCGCGCTTCCTCCCGCATAAAGATCCTTAAAGCATTCCGGCGCGATGCGCGATTCCAGGCAACACGCCTTGTTATCGGGGAAAAGCGCCACGCATACAAAAAACGAGCGGCACGGCATCGCACGAAATCAGCTTTCCTTTGCGCATAAGAGTAGGGGAACGATAAAATGAATTGCCAATAAAACCCAGTACCCCTTTGCCGCGGACAATTTTCTATAGAAGCGCTGCACAACTTATCATTAAGAACGTCGCCCCCCCCTCGGGGCTTTTTTATGCGTTTTGTAGAGCAGTGCGGTAAATTTCACTCACGCGTATACCTGTCCAAACAAAGGAGAGCTCCCCAAGGACAGCGGTCAAATCCATCCGCAGCCAGTGCGTCTGCCTACCGGAAACCAGAGGGACAAGATCATCGCCCGGGCGAGCATCGCCGAAGGCGGCGCACAGGACAACACGTTCGATGCAAACGCAGCAGCCTTCCATACCGTCCTTTATATAAACCCGCACTACGAAACGAAAAATCCATTCGCAGGGCGCTGCCGGACAACGGGGAAGCGGCAGGGCCGTCCGCAAGGCAGAATAAACTATACAAAATGAGTAATTTATTTTATTGAACAATGCGTCTTGCCAGTCTAAAATAAACTCACTCATCAGCAGGATGGATTTCGTTCTTCTGTTCGCTCTGCAACAACTGAAATCCGGGAAAGGGACAAGGATGCCGCAATTGCCGAATACTTTACAAAAAACAAAAAGAAATACATGGGGGAAGCTGTTTCCTTATGCGCTTACGGCGCCAACGGTTATATTGACCGTTTGCATCATGTTTCTTCCGATTTTCCGAGTATTTTGGCTCAGTCTGCAAAACAGCAATTACAAGAAGCCCTGGGCGGATGGGTTCGCCGGATTATCGAATTTTGTGCGCCTGTTCACGGAGGACGCAACGTTTCAGCTCGCTTGCGAGAATACCGTGAAATGGGTGTTCTGGCAGGTTCTGCTGCAGCTTTTCTTCGGCATGATTCTGGCGCTTCTGCTCAACCGAAAGTTCCGTTTCCGTGGGTTTGTGCGCGCCATTGCCTTTGTTCCGTGGGCGGTGAGCGGCGTTCTGACCACGATGCTCTGGCTGCTGATGTACAATGAGCACATCGGCATTGTCAACCATCTGTTCAAGGCGGTCGGCCTGATCGGTAAGTCCATCGGCTGGACGGCCAATACCTCCACCGTCATGGGTGCGGTTATCGTTGCCGAGCTGTGGAGGGGTATACCGTTCTTCGCCATCACGCTGCTGGCCAGTCTGCAGGCCATCCCGCAGGAGCTGTATGAGGCGGGGGCGATCGATGGCTGCGGACGTTGGAAGAGCTATCTGCATATTACGCTGCCGCACCTAAAGGACTCCATCATTTTGACAACGCTCATGCGCACGATCTGGGAGTTTAACTCGGTGGATCTGATTTATAACATGACCAACGGCGGTCCGATGAATCTCACGACAACGCTCTCGGTGTACATGATGAAAACATCGGTCATCAATTCCGACTATGGCTATGCCTCCGCCATCGGCGTGGTGTGCTTCTCGGTGCTGCTGATCTTCTCGGCCGTATATCTGAAAGCGACCAAGTATGGAAAAGGGGGAGATTTGGCATGAGCGCAGCCCGCAGCCGTAAGCTGAAAAAGAAGTTTTTGACCGGTCTGGATCGGATCTTTACCCTGTATCTCCCGCTGCTGCTGTTCTGCACATTCATCCTGCTGCCGATTCTATGGGCGGTATCGACCTCGCTCAAGTCCTATGGCGAGATCATGACCACCACGAATCTGATTCCGGCTGACCCTACGCTGGAAAACTTTGAAAAGCTGCTCGTTTCCGGCCGGTTTACCACGTATATCAAGAACAGTCTGTTCGTCTCCTGCGTTTCCTGCGTGATCGTGCTGGTGCTCTCCATGCTCAACGCATACGCGATGTGCCGGTTCCGCTTCCGCGGCAAAAACGGCTTTTTGATGATGCTGCTGGGCACGCAGCTTCTGCCGATTGTCATGCTGCTCATCCCGCTGTTCATCATCTTCCGTAAAATCGGCCTGACCGATTCGCTGTGGGCGCTTATTCTGTTCGATGTTGTGATCCAAACCCCGTTCAACAGCACGCTGATGAAGGGCTTTATGGACGCGGTTCCATACAGTCTGGAGGAGGCCGGCATGATCGACGGCGCAACGCGGCTGCAGATATTCTGCCGCATTGTGATCCCCGTGATGCTGCCGGGCATCGTGGCGACGACGGCGTTTGCTTTCATTGGCTGCTGGAATGAGTTTACGGTCGCCTATATCTTTACAAACGCGGGCTCCAACTTTACGGTTCCCGTCGGCCTGAGCACATTGATCGGTGAATACAGTACCGACTACGGCCAGCTCGCCGCCGGTGCGCTGATCGGCCTGCTTCCGCCGCTTGCACTGTTTGCCTATATCCAAAAGTATCTGGTGCAGGGGCTTTCCGCCGGTGCGGTCAAGGGATAACCGGCGGATCGTAAAACGAGACATTGGGAGCGCAAACGCTCTTGATAGCAAAAAAGGAGGAATCTACATGAAACGGTCATTCCCATCTCTTCTGGCGCTTTTACTGGCCGCACTCCTGTGCATGGCCTGCTTTGCCGGCTGCGCAGGCGGTAACGGCGCCGATGCGCCCGCAGCCAACGGGGACGATGTGCAAAACGCAACCATCATACCCGAAAAGGACGAAACCGGTGAAACGGTCACCATTTCCTTCTGGATTGACAATACCACCGATGCGCGCGAAGCGACGTATCAGGCCCTGATCGACCGGTTTGAATCGGAGAACGCCGACATCAAGGTGGAGTTGCTCGGCGTTGCGGGTGACATGACGCAAAAGCTCGATATCGCGCTGGCCGGGGGTTCCCCACCGGATTGCTCGACGCTGATCCAGAGCAGCGTTTCGTCCTATATTCTCAACGGCGAGCTGGTGCCGCTCGACGCCTATCTGGCAGAATGGGACGCTTATGAGCAGGTACTCCCCTCCGCTTGGGAAACGGTGGCCTCGTTCAACGCGGTTGACGACCAGAAATACGCGCTGCCCTTCGCCAGCAACGTATGGTGTCTCTGGGTGAACACCGGTATGTATGAGGCGGCCCAGCAGGCGCTTCCCACCAATTGGGAGAACTTCTTTGCGGCTGCGCAGACGCTGCACAACACCGTCGACAACACCTATGGCCTCGCCATCCGCGGCGGCGCCGGCGGCGGTACCAGTCTCGAATACATGATGTATTCCTATTCCGGACTGACCAACTATTTCGATGAGAACGGCAAGTGCACCGTCAACGACCCGAAGAATGTGGAGTTCGTGGAAAAGTACCTCGGTCTGTACGGCGACTATACGGCTGAAAGCGACCTGAACAACGGCTGGAGCGAGCTGGCCGCCGCCTTCCAGTCCGGCTCCGCCGCGACGATCATGCACAATCTCGGCTCCGCCAATGCGCATGCCGAGGTGTTTGAAAACGACTACAGCCGTTTCCAGGCGATGCCGCTGCCCGCCTGCGCCGACGGGTACACGGTCTACCCGCAGATGAACGTATCGGGCTATTGTATCTATTCCGACTCCAAGCATCAGGATGCGGCATGGCGCTTCATCAGCTGGCTGAGCGAAGCGGAGCAGGCCTCTGCCGTGTCGCAGACCTACGGCATTATGCCCGTGAACAGCGAAGCGCTCAAGGCTGATTGGGTCAGCGAGTATCCGTGGTTCCAAATGGCGGCCAAGCTGCTGGCCGACGCCAACACCCGGTACTACGATTCCCCCTTCACCTATCCGGAATATGCGTCGATCATCGCCACCTATGTGGAACCAATGATCCAGCAGTGCATGGCCGGCGATATCACGGCACAGCAGCTGTGCGATTCCTGGGCAGAGCTGATGGAGAAGATGAAGTCCGAATTTGATTCTCACTTCGGCGGCTAAACTGCCTTCATCATCAGCGGATACCAAGCTCAAAAACGGCCGCCATCCAAACCGGATGGCGGCCGTCCGTTTTCCTCGGACGGGGTCTCTTGCGCACTGTCTGCGCGGGATTAACCGATGGGGCGCCCCGTTTTCTCCCGAGATGGCGCTTCGCCGTTTTCCGCCTCGACGGGCGCCGCAGAAAAGCGCCGCAGCGGCACGGATACCGTCACGGCGGTGAACAGCCCCGCTTCGCTCTCCACCTCCAGCCCATACGGCGCGCCATATTTGAGCCGGATGCGCAGATCCACATTCTTGAGTCCGTATGTCACCGATGCCGTGCTGGAGAAGTCCTCGTGGATCTCCCTGCGCAGCCTTTCCAGTGCCTCCGGAGCAATGCCGGCGCCATTGCCAAGCACCTCCATCTTTACGCATTCGTCGCGCTGCGTTATGGTAATATAAATATTGCGTTCCGCTCCTGCCGCAACGGACGAAAATCCGTGCGCGATCGCGTTTTCCACCAGCGGCTGCAGGGTAAACTTGAGAATTTCGTTGCAGAGCAGATCCTCGTCCGCCTGAATACCGTAGGTAAAGCTGCGGCTGCTGCGCAATTGCTGAATGTGCAGATAGCTCTCCGCATGCGCGATTTCATCTGCAATGGTGCAGACCTCATTGCCGTGATTGACGCTCAGACGGAAAAATGTGATGAGGGAGCGGAGCATATCGCTGGCCTGTGCGTTTTGACCGCTGTCGATCTCATACAGGACCGTACTGAGCGCATTGTAGATAAAATGCGGCTTGATCTGCTCTTGCAGCGCGGCAAGCTCGATGCGCCTCTGGCGCTGCTGCTTCTCATAGATGCTGTCCACCAATCGGTGGATGGTGCCCGTCATATTATCAAGCGCATCGGAAAGAGCGGTCACCTCCTTGCTGCCCTCAAGATGAAAGCTGACGCCGGACAGGCTTTCCGGCATGGCGTTGCTGTCCAGCCGCTCCACCCTGCCGCTCAGATCGCTGAGCGAGAGCGAGATCCGGTTGGCAAAGAACACCGCGAAAAACAGCATGACGGCAACCACGCAGAGCGCCAGAAACAGGCTGTTGTAGTCGGGCGGCGCGTCGTGGAGCTGCAGCTCCGCAGTCGGCATAATCGCGGCAATGCCCCAGCCGCTGTTGCCAAACCCGTCAAAATGGACGTACAGGGACTCGCCGGCGGTGCTTCTGGTCTCAAAGTGCCCTCTTTGACCGCAGTTCTCCAGTAAAAACGCAGCCGCTCCGTCCCGCAGCCGGTACGCCTCCGCTGCGGGCTCGGCTGTAAACAGCGCCCCATCGGCCACAAGCGCCCAATAGCCGTGCGTGCTGATGGGCATATTGTGCATCAAATCGAGCACATATTCCTTTCGGATATTGAGAATCATCACGCCGAAAATGCTGCTGTCCGAGTCCGGACGGCCATAGAATTTGGCCAGACTGAACACCTGCCGCTCCGTCCCGGGAAAGATTGTATCCGTATGCGGCGCGCCCCAAAGGTACGCACCCGATTGGCCGTACTGCTCATAGAGCGCCGCAGCGTCCACCTCCCGACAGAGGGGCGAGTATCGCTTCATGAGTGTGAACAGCGAATCGTTGATGCGAATATATACGGAGTCAATGATCTGGTAATACTGGCTGTATGCCGCTTCGAGCATATTGCCGACATGGATGCGGTCGCTGTAGTTGGCGCCGGCATGTGTGTCATAGCGGTAGTTCAGAATCATTTTGGAGAACGCCTCGCTCTCTTCGATGGAAACAAACGTGTTCAAAATCCCCTCAAGGCGATCCTCCAGCAGCAGCCGCATCACATCTGTGGAGTTGCCAAGCTGATAATACGCCTCCTGCCGCCGGCTCTGGGCGTTGGCGTTGCTGATGAAAGCAAACACCAGTACAATGGAAACGATGAGCAGCGGAATATAGACGTACAGAATCTGCTTTTTGAGGGAATAATTATGAAAGCGCTCGGACAGTTTCATGGCAGTCGCTCCTTTTCCTCTGCTCACAATATCGGCAGAACGGCCGGCTGTCAATCGAAATGGAAAAAAACGTACAAAGCGGAAAAAAAACAGAACAATCGGGCGCGTGCGCCTGTGCTATACTGAAAAAGTATCTCAAGGCAGCGCTGCCGCAAGGTCTTTGCGGGGCAAATAGAATAAACAAAAAACAGCCGTGCTTCTGGAGGAAACAATGGAACAGGTACAATGGATTCAAAGCGGGAACTGGCCCAGGGAGCGGCCGAACTGGTGTCCGATACGAGAAATTTTGGTACAGCGTCTCGATTGCGGCGCGGAGACGCCCAACCACTATCATGTCTGTCATGAATACTACATCGTCTGCGCGGGAGAGGCTGTCGCGGTACTGGACAACCAGCGGTTTGTCATCCGGCAGGGCGACGTGGTTGCAATCCACCGCGGCGCGCGGCATCATCTGGAGCAGGCGAGCAAGGACTTTTGCTATGTTGCGCTGCGCGACGCGCCCGAACAAGGGACGGATACCGGGCGCATTTTGGATGCGCGAACCCGCCGTTTTATCGGCTATCAGGGACGCTATGAGGACGGGCCGGTGCGCGATGAGGATATACCGGCGGATTGCTGCGGCGTTATGAATGCGCGCACATGGTTCTGGCTCAAGCAAAGGCCCGCCTGGGCGTGGATGACCAGCCTTGGCCACATCGTTTTTCCGGATGGCGGAGAGGAACCGGATTATCATAAGCATGAGTGCGACGAGATTTATCTCTGTGTGTCCGGACACTTGACGGCGCTTGTCGGCGACAGATATTATGAGATGCACGAGGGGGATATCGTCACCATTCCGTTGGGAACCTATCATCGGGTGGCGTGTTCGCACGGTGAATCCACGCTGGCTTATTTCTATGGAGAATTGCAGGGCCTGCGCCGGTACGGCCATCTCGAGGATGGGCGGGACGAATGGGTTCTGTGAGGAAACAAATCCGCGCGCTCGACCGGAGGTAATGCGTCTTGTACCGCGTGATGATCGTGGACGATGAGAAGGTCTTTCGGGACGGTCTGCAACAAAATATCGACTGGCTGGGAAACGGTCTGGAGGTTGTCGCCGAGGCGCAGAACGGCAGGGAAGCGCTGTCGATGCTGGACAGCGCGCGCCCGGACGTCATTCTAACCGATATTCTGATGCCGGAGATGGATGGGCTGGAACTGGCGGAGCATATCCGTCTCACGCACCCGCAGATCAAGGTCATCATGCTGACGGTCATGGACGGGTTTTCGGAAATGCAGCGCTCGCTGCGCGCACAGGTGACCGACTATGTTCTGAAATTCAATTACAAGGAGGAAACGCTGCCGGCGGTCTGCAAAGCCTGCCAGATGCTGGAACGGGAGCGCATCATCCTGTCCGAGACCTCAAACATGCACTACGCAGCCGTCAGTTTTCTTCGGGAGTGCATTCTGGGTAACCTTTCCTCCTCCGAGACCGCAAAGCTGCTTCGCACGGATCATGAAGAGCTGATGGATATGCGCTGCACCGTGCTGCTTGCCGCGCTGCCGGATCTCACGCTGCGGGAGGAAACCGCGCTGTATTTGGCGCTGCAATGGGAGGTCAAAGAGCTCCGGATGCCGGAAACCAAAAGCTATATCGTATCGCTGGGCAGCCGCAGCTGTCTGGCGCTGTTCCAGCGGCGGATGGAGGAGGGGGAGATGATGCGGCATGGCCGTACCATTCTTCGCCGTATGCGCCGCAAAAATCCGGCATATCGCGCGCGGCGCGTCGGCATCGGCGGGATGAAGGACGATCCGGCGCTGCTGATGGAGGCGTACGGAGAGGCAGAATTGGCGCTCAGCATGACCGAGCTCACGGACACAGATCTGCTGTTTCAGTTCAATCTGCAGGGGGACCGATCCTCCTATCAGATTCTCATGCAGCGAGCGGCCGAGTATATTGACGAGAACTATGCAAGCAGCGCGTTCGGCCTCAAGGATGTATCCGAACGTTTTTATCTCTCCCCCTCCTATTTTTCCACCGTTTTCAAACGGGCGTTTGGCATGGGCTTTAACGAGTATTTGACCATTGTACGCCTAAACCATGCAAAAAACCTGTTGGAGAGCAGCGCATTAAAGACATATGAAATTGCAGAGCGGGTTGGATATGCGAGCCCCCAATACATGAGCATTCTTTTTAAGCGGCACTTCGGCTGTTCACCGGGCGAATACCGCCGGCTCCATGGCGGCGCGCCGGATCAACCGGATTCATAACGGAGGCGATGACATGAATACAAAACGACGAGCGGAAGGACGCCTGCTGAGAAACGGAGTCGTTCTGCCGCCGGTGGGCTATGGTTCCTACCGCATCAGCGGGGATGCGTGTGCCGCACAAATGGTTTGTGAGGCGGTAAAAGCGGGATACCGACTGATTGATACGGCTGCTTGCTACGGCAACGAGGTGGGAATCGGGCAGGGCGTGCGCGCATGCGGTCTGCCGCGCGAGGCGCTGCAAATTACCAGCAAAGTCTGGAATACCGACCGCGGCTACGAAAGAACCATGGCCGCCTTTCGCGCAAGCAAGGAACGGCTGCGGCTCGATTATCTGGATTTGTATTTGATTCACTGGCCCGCCAATGCGCTCTGCGGCGCCGATTGGGATGAGCAGAACCTGTCCACCTGGCGTGCGCTTACAGCACTGTATCGCGCCGGCGAGGTCCGTGCCATCGGCGTGAGCAACTTTCAGCCCAAGCATCTGGCCTCGCTCATGGAGACGGATATTCCCCCCATGGTCAACCAGATTGAGTTTCATCCGGGGTTTATGCAGCGGGAAACACTGGCGTTCTGTCACCAAAACGGCATTGTCGTGCAGGGTTGGGCGCCATTTGGAACCGCAGCCGTGCTGCAGCAGCACGCTTTGGCGGCTATCGCGCAAAAGTGCGGGCGCTCGACCGCGCAGGTGTGCCTGCGCTGGGCCGTGCAGCACGGCGTGCTGCCGCTGCCAAAGTCCGCTGATCCGAGCCGGATGCGGGAGAATCTCGATATATTCTCCTTTGCGCTTGACGCTGCGGACATGGAACAAGTCGACGCCCTGCAGCCGTGCGGAGGGAGCTGTCGGGATTCCGATAAAGTGGCTTTTTTGTGAGGGCGAGCAGCGGAATCGAATGAACGACGTCGCAAATGAGCACCCCGTGGCGGAGAAGCAGTCTGGCAGCAAACGCCGCACAGCGGCATTTGCTGTTTCCACCCTTCAAGTCCTTCCACGATCCCACACACCAAACAAAAAACACCACCATACGGTGGTGTTTTTCTGGCTCCCCCTGTTGGACTCGAACCAACGACACTGCGGTTAACAGAAAGGGCAAGCTGTGAACGGCAAACCGGCTAAAATTCTGAAAAACTCCATGATTTAGGAAAAACTGGCATTCTAATGCGTTTATGGAATGACAAAAGATCAATTGTTTATTAAGCAAAGTGTAGTCAAATTGGGGTCGTCACTACTGCACAGAGTACGCGGTTCTTTCATCACCCGTGGAGTACTTACTACTTGTACCTCTCGGGTTCTACCGCGGCACTAAAAGTGGGTCACAAGCATACGGAGGGGCTGCTGCTGGCGATTTTATACTCCACCGGTCTTCATATCGGCGAAGCGCTTGGCGTATAATGGTGTGGATATCGATTTTTAAAACGGATGCTACATGTTCAACATGGTTTTGACACGAAAACAGGAACGATCGGTTCATCGAAAGTCAAGTTATCCAACCGTCGTGTTCCCATGCCCAGCCATTTATATTCCGCATTTTGGAGCGCATGCGGTGTTCGTTTATGATCCCTGTTCTTACACACCTATAATCGCCGTTGGATGCAGGCTATGGACGATAAAGGAAATAAAAATAATAAAGGCGTGGTAAAAGAGTAGCGCTTTTAATCTATTTTACACTATTTCAGGATAACTATGCGAGCGTTGCTATACTGCTGATGTTGACGTGCTGATCGCACAATGGTTCCTCGAGCATGCTGAAAGCATCTGGCTGTAGTATAATCTCAAGCGATTCCTGCGGCATCCGCCGAATCCTCCTGTACTTCATCGATAAACCTAGCAGATGTCCACACTTCTCCGGATTTGACAAATGACTCCGCTTGTTTGAAATTCATCGATAACTGCATGCCCGTTTCTCCTGACGTTTTCAGCAACTGTTTCCAATGCTCTACTGAAACATATACGTCAGCCCCATCTCTCGGATACGGTCGACGATTTCCTGTGTGCGACGCGCCTGCAGCTTTTTCAGCAAGTGGCCAATCTGCGATTTGACGGTACTAATCTCCACGACACGCTCCCGAGCAATCTTGGAAATGCTCTTACCAGCCAAAAGTAGCCGGATCAGATCTTTTTCCGCTGGTGTCAACGCTGATAAATCCCGAACAAAGTTCAAGAGATTGTACTGGTTTTTCCGAAGACGCAGGAATGCCTTCGTTATCACATTGTTGACACTTGGTTGCATGCGAACCGCCCCTGAATATGCGTTTTTGATGTGTTCCAGTGTTTCAGACAGATCGTCGGACTTGATCACGTAGTCCACGCCGCCTGCTTCGATGGCCGACAGAATCGTCTCGTCCTCATCGTGCATGGTAAGAAAAATTATCTTTGCGTCCGGCTTCTGACTCAGGATCTGTCCCGCAGCCATAATACCTGCAATCGGTGTCTCCATATCCACGTCAAGCAACGCAATATCAAATGCCGTTTCCTGCGCGAGCGCGACTGCCTCAGCCCCACTGGCCGCGACACCGACCACGGTGATCTCCGGATCGTCGTTCAGGCTCATCTGCACATATTCGCGAATGATATCAGCGTTGTCCGCCACGATGACACGAATCATTGTCTACTCCTTTGTATACTTCGGCAGGGTGATGTAAAACGTCGTCCCTTCCGTGCTCGATTCGAAATAAATGTTGCCGAGATGTTTCTTGACAATCTGATATGCAAAGCACAGTCCAAGCCCCCAACTCCTCTCGGTCGTTTTACTGGTCGTAAACGGCAGGAACACCTTGTTCCCGACCTCTTTCGGGATACCGCGCCCGTTGTCTCGAATGATAAAAGCAATATTAGCCCGCAAGTTCTGTACGAGAAAATCGATGGATGGACTTCGTTCCGTCGGAACGGATTCATATGCGTTGCAAACAATGTTTAGGAGCGCTTCAGACATGAGATTCGCTTCACAGAGCACTTCTGCCTCATCAATCTCGTAATGGATGCTGTCCGCCGGATACTTGTCGCGGAGTCTGGCGCGCAGACCTGCGATCAGATTTGCAACGGGCATCTTGTTCAAAACGATATCCTTATTTTGAAAGGAACGATAAAGATAGTCCATTTTTCGGAACATCTCCGCATTGATCGTTTGCAGAGACTCCGCCTGCACACATGCCCTCTCCAAATCGGGCGCCGTCGATGCAAGATTTTGGCTGAGAGACTTGCCCAATATGTTCTGTTCCAGTATCTGATTCTTGAGCCCATGGATGACCAGCGATATGGCAACCGGGTTGCTCCGGGACTGGTTTGAAATGGTCATTTCCAAATTCTCACGGTCATACACAGCCTTGGATGCGCTCCATGAGTAAAACAACGTGACCACTGCTGTTACAATGCCGAGCGAAAGCAGCAAAATCCACTTGGTAACCGACGAAATACTGTATAACCGAAGAAAGGACGAATAGATGAACACGCGCGCATAGTCCTGATAAATAACCGTCGGATCAAGAAAAGCAAAGAACGCATACAGCACCATAAAGGACGCCGTACCGAATATGGTGAACAGGTACTGCTTGCGATACCAGCTCAGTGAAGCGGATGCATATTCCCAAACATGGATGGCGAGCGCGGCAAACAAATACAGAGTAAGAACCACAAAACCGATCGTGGAGAGCAACGTCTGCAGGGCATACCGATAGGCGAACAGGCTGTTCATGACGCAGGGCAGAAACAGTACCGTATTGACTGCAATCGGAACCGTGACAGCCGCATAGCACCAAAAATGCCGTTGAAAATACCGCCTGAGATAGAAGTTTCGCTGTATGGCATCCAATAAAAGCGCGAGCGCCGTAAAATTTCTGGATATGGTGTATAGAACAGCGTGCAGATCTTTTGTAATGACGATGTTGCGGCAAAATGTGATGATAAATTGAGGGCCGTAGCTCAGGCGGCGCTGGCTCGACATAAAGACTGCGGTTTTAACACAAAAAATATAGAAACAGGCGAACATCACAAGAAAGCTGACGCAGGCCAGCAAGAAGAAAACGGTTTTCCGGTAGCTGCGCAGGAACAAGAGCATAAAAACCAGGATGGTCAGTATCAGAAAAATGATAAACGCCATTCGATCACCTTGTGTCGATTATAACACAAAAACATATGGTACACCCCGCTTTCGAAAAACAACGCCAAATATGTGGAATCGACGCCATGGCCGATTCCACAGCTTGCCGCATTACTACAGACGAATTCAAATCTGAAACCGGATCGGTTTGACAATGGCTTCGTGGCAATAGAGCACGACGTCCGCATGGAGTTGCAGAAGCGTCGCAGGGAAACGGCCGGATGGCTTGTCGCAGGCAGCGCGTTTGATGCAAGCGTTGTGCCAGTCGCGGAAACAGTAGACACGGATCTTCTTTGCGCGCATCATCTCTGCGAGGCCGATAGTGATGCCGAAGCGCGGCACCTCCGCCAGCGCGCCGTGGTAGCAATTGATGGCGGTAATAAGGCGCGTTTCGGTGGACAAAGCCAGAATGCGCGAATGCGCCTGTGCCAAATATTCCTCTGGCGTGGCGTCAACCTGCTCGTTGAATCCGATGTGGCCGTTGATGCCGATTCCCGCAACGCACAGGTCGATCTTGCCAAGCTCCGCGAGTCGACGGTTGACGAAGCCGACATCATCCGCACGCATGTGCAGGACATGCTCCGTGGACGGCGCAAGTGCAGGATCAATACGGTTAAAAATCAGTTCGTCTGCACGGCGGCGAGCAGAGCGGGTATGACTGTACGGAAGATCCTTACCGTTCTCAATATAAGCGTCCATAAGAATGAAATAGACGTCTGAAAGCGAAATTCTCCGAGCGTTCACCTCGGTAGCAAACAGTGGATACTGCCCCTCAGGGCCGAGTGGGAGCACCAGTACGGTGGGCTCACCGTGAGCATTGTTTTCAATAATGACTTCCAGCATATCGGACGCGCACCGGTGGTAGACATCGTCAGCGGACGGCAGTACACAAATCGGGAAACGGGCGTTTTTGATGAGCGCCTGTTTATCATAACCAAAAAAAATCCATTTTGTCAGCACCTCCGTATCAAATGAAATACAGCCGCACCGAAGATATTCCCCGGCGCGGCCGAATATTGGCTGACTCTCAGCCGCGGTTTGCGATGACCAGTTCGCAGGCAGCCTTCATAATATCGAATCGGACGTATTCAGACACATCCACAGCGGCGGAAATCTTCTCGCTCGCGAGGAAACTCGCCTGCTGATTTTTATAGAGTTCTGCGATTTTGCCGTCCAGCTCGGCTAGCATCTCCTCAGCCGTGAAAATGAGGAGGTCGGAGGCAGCACCTTTCACGGTCTCATAATCCTGTTCTAGAAAATCTGCAACCCACTGGTAGACCTGATCGCGATTTTCTTCAGGCTTTAAGTACTCCAGACACTCAATAATGGCCGCCACAAAACGAACGACTTCATCATAGTTGCGGGTAATATATTTCGGTGTAGCAATCCAGGAGGAGGGACTGGTCAACGTGTCGAAGGACGAGGTGCGAGCCAGAACGAGGGCCTTGCTGCCAAGCTTGTTGCAGATAGTGGCGCGGGCGGAACCGTAGGTGCACACCGCGTCGACCTTGCCGGTTGTCATAGCGACAGTCAGAGCAGAAACGTCCATGTCGGCAATCGCAACGTCGTCCTCCGTGAGGCCGGCCTGTTTGAGTGCAAGAAGGAGAACCGTTTCGGCGGAGGTGCCGCGGGTGGTACCGATGGTTTTGCCCTTGAGATCAGCAATGGTGGAGAGACCGGAGTCGGCGTTCACGATCAGCGCTTCATCGTCTCCCATCTTTTCGTAAGTGATGACATCGACCTTGCCTTGGATTGCAAGTGTGTGCGCACCGTGGCCGACAAAGCCATAATCTAATTCACCGGATACCATGGAGGCAATTTCCACGGGACCGGAGGTGAATCCGTAGAGATCAAGATCAAAACCGTACTTTTCCCAAATGCCGAGCTGCTGACCGATCACTACGATGGCAGCACCACCCCAGTTGGTATGGTAAGCAACCTTAACGTTCTTCAGCTCAACGGGTTCCTTGGTCGGTTCTGCTGTTGCAGTGGCCGGTGCATCGGTCACGGTTGCGGGAGCGACGGTAGGATCGGCGGGAGCGGGCTTGGGGGTGCACGCGGACAGCAGACCGCAGCAGAGCAGAACAATTGCTGTTAGAACAGCGAGCAGTTTTTTCATGGTGTTTCCTCCTGTTTTATTTGTTATTTCCTGTCCGCCAGGTATTCCTGATAGACATTGGTCCAGATATGATTCTTGAGTCTCATGAATTCTTCGGACATCTTGGTTTCCTGATTGCGGGGATGCGGGAGATTGACATCGATGATCTCCTTGATGCGGCCGGGACGTGCACTCATGACCACAACGCGTGTTCCCAGAATCAATGCTTCTTCAATATCATGGGTGATGAACATACAGGTCTTGCGTTCCTCTTCCCACATCTTGATCAGTTCGGACTGGAGCTGCGTACGCGTTTGCGCATCGAGCGCGCCGAACGGCTCATCCATAAGCAGGATCTCAGGGTTAACCGCATAGGCGCGTGCAAGCGCTACGCGCTGTTTCATACCGCCGGAAAGCTCCTTGGGATAGGAATCGATGAAGTCTCCGAGCTGCACCATCTTGATGTGAAAGTGCCGTCTGGATTGTGTAAACCGAAATTGCCAGATAGAATAAAAGGTAAT
>ERZ857998.2073-NODE-2073-length-19965-cov-7.739779_pt1 | contig 19965 bp, 9 predicted proteins | sample MGYA00519954_ERZ857998 | MGnify/ENA primary metagenome ERZ857998 (study PRJEB31778, sample SAMEA3449424) | human gut metagenome | biome: human gut; feature: human-associated habitat; material: faeces | place: United Kingdom | collected 2010/2012 ...
GGAACCGGGCTGTATATTCAAAGCCTGGCCGAAAATGTTCAATTTGGTCCAGAGGGGCAAAACGGGGCCGTTCGGGCGCACCTGCAAAGCCAGGCGCTGCAAAACGGCACGGCTCCCCTTTACGCCCGCCTGCAGCAGTGCGACCCGGCCGCGGCCGAAAAAATTAACCCGAACGACCAAAAACGCATTATTCGCGCGTTAGAGGTTTTTGAAACAACCGGCGAGCGCATCAGCGAGCGTGCGCAGGAACCGGCGCAGACGGAAACGCTGGAAAGCATTCCCGCCCTGCGCGGCGTGCAGCACGGGCGCGACGTGTATCTCTTCCAGCCGTACTACGGTCTGGACAGCTCATTCACGCGCCAGTACTACGAAGAGGGCCAGCGCATCGCCGCGAAGTCCGAGGGCACGTTCTACTATTATAAGACGGAGGCCGCGACGGTCGACGCCATTGCCGACGCGGTCGAGTCCGGCGGCGTTATCCTGTTTGACAGCCACGGCACCACGGATTATACCGGCGACAATGAGGACTACACCTCCAAAGCGACGACGTCCTACCTCTGCCTGCAGAGCGGCGAGGGCCTGACGACCGAGGACTATGCCGACGGCCACGCCGTCTACGGCGGAAGCGGCATCAACGGCATGCGCTACTATGAGGTCGACGGTACGGTCATTGCCAACCATATGGAAAAGCCCGCAAACGGCGGCCTTGTCTGGATGGCGATCTGCCTCGGCATGGCCACGGACGGCCTCGAGGGTCCACTTATGGACGCGGGCGTCGGCGTGGTCTACGGCTACAGCCAGTCCGTTACCTTTATCGGCGATTACCGCTTTGAAGAGGAATTTTTCAACAAGCTGCTGCAGGGCGGCACGGTCGCGGAGTCTATCCGCACCATGAAGGCCCGCTATGGCAACTGGGACTGCTCGCCCGCCATTCTGGGCAGCGATTCCTCCCAGACCGCCGCATCGCTGGAGGAAGCCGTGCGGAAGCATGCAGCCTTCCCCATCGTCGTCTCGGCGGAGGACGCCTATCCCGGTCACGGCAAGGTCGACGCTGTGCAGGAGGTCAGCTCCGTCTGGAGCCTGCTGGAGAGCTTCACCGCGACCGTGACGACGGACGCCCCGGAAACGGCCGGAACGGTCGTCCAGAAGGGCATGACGGTCACGGCCGTCCCGGCCCGCGGCTACTATGCCGACGGCGCAACGGTCACCCCGGAGTGGGCCGCTGTTGTGACGCAGGAGGGCGACCTGTTCCGCATCTCGTCCCTGCGCGCGGACTGCACGATCACGATCCACTTCTCTGCCAAGACGCCAGCTGTGCTGCACTTTGTCGTGCCGAACGGTGTCATGCAGGCCGGGATTCAGAGCTATGTCGACGATGTCGAGATCCTGCCGCTTCCCGTCGGGACTCCGGCAGCGGATGCGCAGGACTATTCCTTTGCGGGCTGGTCCCTGCAGGAGCAGGCGGAGCCGGTCGGGAGCCTGTCCTATCTCCGCGCCGGGAGTGAGTTTGCCGTTGCGCAGCCGGAGCAGACGCTCTACGCCGTCTATCGCTATTTTGCGACTCCGGCCGGAACGACGCCCGCCTTCCACGAGCTGACAGAGGCCCCGGAGGACTGGAGCGGCACCTATGTGCTCTCTGCCGAGGGCCATGCCCTCCTGTGTGACGGCTCGGTCACGGGCGCGGCGCTCGGCAGCAGCGAGGCGGCAGTCCCGTTTGCCGATGCCGGGCTTGCAGAGGAGGACGGCGCGCTGCGCGGCGTTTCCGCTGCGGTCGTTGTACAGATCGAGCGTGCCGCAGGCACGGAGCAGTATGCCATCCGCCTCGGCGGCACTTCTGATGCGGTTTATCTGGCCTGCCGCTCGAACAGCGAGCAGCTCAACACGGCGGAGGACACCGGAACGTCGCTGTCCCGCTGGGTCATTTCCGTGGAGGACGGTCATATGACGATCCGCAGCGCGCGCTATCTCAGCCGCACGCTGCAGTATGATGCGGATGCGGGCTGCTTCCGCTGCTATGCCAAGACGAAGACTCCGCTGACGGTCTACCGCGGCGAGACGAGCAGCCTGTGGTATACGACGCAGCCGAAGATGCATGATCATCAGCTGGTCGAAACGGGCCGTCGCGAGCCGACTTGCACCATGTCGGGCTGGATCGACTTCCGCTGCACGATCTGCGGCGAACTGCGCCGCCAGCCGCTGGAGCCGCTGGGCCACGAGGTCGTGAACGGCATCTGCGTCCGCTGCGGCGAAGTGATGCAGCTCCCGTTCCGGGATGTGCCGGAGGATGCCTATTACTATGACGCCGTCGTCTGGGGCTTGTCCCGCGGCGTGGTGAACGGCACGACGATGACGACGTTCTCACCGGACCTGTCCTGCACCCGCGCGCAGGCAGTCACGTTCCTGTGGCGTGCTGCCGGGAGACCGGAGCCCTCCGGCAATACGGCCTTTGCCGATGTCCCGGCGGACAGCTACTATGCCGCGGCCGTTGCCTGGGCGGCGGAGAACAACGTTACGAACGGCACAGGCAGCGGCTGCTTCAGCCCGGATGACCTGTGCACCCGCGCGCAGATCGTCACGCTGCTGTACCGGCAGCTGACGAAGGAAATCTGAAAAATCGGATCCATTTTTTGGTCCGTTTTTTAAGGCAGCACCGCACAATTCAGCGAGAGCATTCGGCGAAAAATATCCGGCGAAGGCCAAATTATGCGGTGTTGCCAAATAAAAAAAGGAGGAAACCCAAGAGATGACAAAACATCGTGTGACTCGCCGCCTGCTGGTGGTGGCGCTGTCCGTGCTTCTGGTGCTCGGCTGTGTCGCTCCGGCTGTCGCGGCGACCTACGAGAGCGGCACCTACACCGGTACGGGTACGGGCCGCAACGGGTCTGTGGCGCTGACGCTCACGCTGACGAACGGCGCGATCGCGAGCGTGGACAATGTGACCCATTCGGAAACTGCCCGCTATTGGGAAAAGGCCAAGGTGCTTCTTGACCGGCTCGTCGGTCTGCAGACCCCGGAGCAGGTCGAAAAGCTCGACGCCGTGACCGGCGCGACCCTGAGCAGCAATGCCATCAAGGAAGCTGCGAAGGACGTGTTCCGTCAGGCCGAATCGAAGGAGACTCCGGTCTTCGCGTCCGGCAGCGGCACGAAGAGCGACCCGTATCTCATCCGCACGGCCGCGCAGCTGCAGGCCTTTGCCGCAGCCGTCAACGGCGGCACGGGCTATGAGGGCCAGTACATCAGTCTGGATGCCGATCTGGACCTGACCGGGACTGCGTGGACGCCCATCGGCGCGACGGGCTCGTTCAACGGCAGCTTCAACGGCAACTATCATACGATCACCGGCATGACCATCGGCTCGGAGAGCGAGAAGGCTTCTTATACGGAAGCGGGCCTCTTCGGTTCGGTCGGCAAGGGCGCTGCCATCCGCAATGTCGGCGTCATCCATGCCGCGATCTACAACAAGACCGCGACGGACCCGAGCGTCGGTCTTCTGGCGGCCGGGATCAGCGAGAACAGCATCATCGAGAGCTGCTGGGCGACCGGCACGATCTACAGCGATACGACTTCTCCCTACTATTCCTATGTCGGCGGCCTTGTCGGCAGCATCGGCATCAAGAGCCTCATCTGCAACAGCTGGACGAACGTTGTCGTCTATGCCAAGGGCAGCTCTGACAGCTTCGTCGGCGGCATCGTCGGCGATACCGGCAACAACTCCGCCGTTGTGAACTGCGCGGCCCTCGGCTCCGTGGCAAACTACGGCAACACGTCCATGATGTATGGCGCGGGCGGCGTAGTGGGCTACAGCTCCGGCGCGGTCTATGCCAGCTATTCCTCCAGCCGCATCCATATGGACGCCATGTCCTCTGAGGACGGTGCGGACGTGCCGGTCGGCGGCGTTGTCGGCTCTCCCTCGGCTCTGTCTGCGGCTTACAACTGCTATTTCAACAAGGAAGAGAAGCAGACCTATTATGACGGCGAGGTCTCGACGCCGCTGGCCGTCGGTTACGACGTGCTGAACTACAGCGAGAGCGACAACGATCACTGCGAGGGTTTGACTGCCGCCGAGATCGCCTCCGAGACGCTTCTGAACAAGCTCACCGCGGCCCTGACGCCGGAGGAGCTGGCAAAGGGCCAGGCCTACTTCAAGTCCGAATCCCTGCTGACCGGCGACATCACGCTCGACAGCCTGCTGAGCATGACGGAAAACGGCTGGTGCACATGGGAGCGCAATGCGGACGGCGCGCTGCTGCCCACGGCGGGCGGCTCCGTCACGCCGGAAGAGCCGGATTACTTCGCAGGCGGCGACGGCTCGGTCGGCGATCCCTATCAGATCGCGACGGAAGCGCAGCTGCGCGCCTTTGCCGAGGCCACGCAGGCCGGGAAGCTCGTGACGACGAACGTCTGCTTCGTCCTGACGGCCGACATCGCCCTGAACGGCGAGTGGACGCCGGTCCACAGCTTCGGCGGCACGTTCGACGGCGGTGATCACACCGTCTCCGGCATGACCATCGGCACGGCCGATGCGCCCTCCAAGCTGGTTTCTGCGGGCTTCTTCGATGTGCTGGCCAACACGGCCAGAGTGCATGACCTGCACCTGACGAACGCCTCCGTCTATGTGCAGCGCTCCGGCGCGGCGCTGGATGACCGCATCTATGCCGGCGGCCTCGTCGGCGGCGCGGGCACGGCGGGCAGCAATGTGCGCATCGACAACTGCTCCGTCACGGGCAGCACGATCTCCGCTGCCTCCGGCACGTTTGCCTATGCGGGCGGCCTTGCCGGTCGTCTCGACCGCGAAAACGTTGTGACGAACTGCTGGACGGATATTGCAGTCACCGCAGTCTCTGCCAATTCTCCCGCCTGCGCGGGCGGCCTTGTCGCCACCATCGGCGGCAGCAGCATGATCGCCAATGCGGCCGCGCTGGGCGATGTCTCGGTCACGGGCGTCAGTGCGGAATACAACTGGTGCCGTGCGGGCGGCCTGCTGGGCTCCTCTGCCTATCTGACCCACAACTGCTACGCCTCCGGCAATGTCTCCCTGCAGGATTCTGCCGAGAGCGTCAAGAACGTCTATCTCGGCTGCCTCATCGGCGAGCAGAGCGGCGGCGTGGTCGTCTCCGGCCACTATTTCAATGGCGCAGTCCTGCGCTGCAATGGCGAGACGCAGACGGTCAAGGCGACCGGCTCCATCCCCTCGTCGTGGTATTTTGACTACAACAAGATCACCGCGCACGACAGCGTCACGGATGCGGCCTTTGCCGCGGCCATGAACGACGGCATCTCCGAGAGCGGCATTGCCGAGACGGATGCCTATCTGACGAGCAGCGGCAAGTTCACCTCCTACACGGCCGAGGGCCTTGCGGCCATGCGCCCGGCTGCCTGGCAGAGCTGGGGCCTCGCGGACGGCAAGGTCGTCCTCGGCGGTTCGCTGGATGATGCGGTGTTCGCAGGCGGCGACGGCTCCGAGACCGCTCCGTTCCTCATCCGCACCGAGGCGCAGCTGCGCGCCTTCGCAGCGACGACGGCGGACGGCGAGACCTATGCCGGTCAGTATGTCGCGCTGGATGCCGATATCCCCCTGAACGGCGACTGGACGCCGATCCATTCCTTCGCCGGTACGTTCGACGGCCAGGGCCACACGGTCTCCGGCATGACCATCGGCACGGAGTCCGCTCCGGCCGATGCCTCGGATACGCCGCTCGGTTTCTTTGACATTCTGGCAAACGATGCACGGGTCCGCAATCTGCACCTGACCGGCGTGAGCATCTACGGCTCCGCAGTGGGCCAGTGGACGCGTCCGTTCGTCGGCGGCATCGCGGGCGGCTCCCTGAGCATTGGCTCGGGCGTCCGTATCGACAACTGCTCCGTCACCGGCTCCGCCATCTCCCTGACAGCGGAAAACTGGGCCTACGCCGGCGGCATCCTCGGCGCGCAGGCCATGAACGGCGTCATCACGAACAGCTGGACCGATGTGACGGTCTCCGCCATCTCCAAGAGCGGCCTGACCTGCGTCGGCGGCATCACTGCCATCAACAGCAACGGCGCCATGCTGGCAAACTGCGCCGCGCTGGGCGATGTGATCTCCCACAACGGCTACACGCTCACCAGCACCATCAGCGGCGCTGCAGGCGGCCTGATCGGCCAGGCGACCGGCCTGCTGCACAACTGCTATGCCTCCGGCAACATCGAGCTGGTCAACGCCATGGATGTGGCAGCGCCTGCCGCCGGTATGCTGGCCGGTAAAATTTCCGCAAGCCGCGCGCTGAACGGCTTGGTCGTTGGCTGCCGCTATGAGACGGCCTCCGTTGTGACGGCCAACGGCACGCAGATCGAGACGGCTGCCGCGGGCGCCATGGGCGACACGGTCCGGCTGGAGAATGTCTCTGCTGCCGACACCGGCGCGAAGACGTTTGCAGACACCATGAACGAGGGCCTCTCGACTGCGGGCCTCGGCCGCACCGACCGCTGGCTGACCGGCGAGGATGTCGGCTTTACCGCAGAGGAGCTGGCTGCGCTGCGCCCGGCGGCATGGTATGCCTGGGAGCGCAATGAGGACGGCAAGACGGTCCTGAGCGCCAGAGTCTATGAGGATACCGAGATCCCGACGCCGGACTTCTTTGACAGCGGCGACGGCACGGAGGAGAATCCGTGGATCATCCGCACGCTTGCCCAGCTGCAGGCCTTCCGCGCGTTCTTTGCGAAGAGCGACTTTGACGGAGCCTGCATCGCTCTGGCGGCCGATCTCGACCTGACCGGCGCAGAGTGGGCCCCCATCGGCCACACGGACAGAGGTGTGCAGGCCTTCCGCGGCCACTTTGACGGCCGTGGCCACACCATTTCCGGCATGAGCATCGGCACAGCGAGCGCGCCTGTGACCGACACGACGAAGACGTACTACGGCCTGTTTGCGGCCCTGATGGACGGTGCTTCCGTCGAGGACCTCCGCGTGGAGGGCAGCATCTGTGTCACGGGCGAGCAGACGGTGTCTGCCGGTCTGCTGGCAGGCTGCAGCGACCTTGCGCTCATCGACCGCTGCTATGCGGTGGGCACGGTGCAGGTCCGCACCGAAAACGGCAGCTTTGCAAACAGCAGCTTCGCGGGAGGCCTCATCGGCTACAGCCAGCGCAGCGAAATTTACAACTGCGGCGCAAATGTCGCGCTCGACGCCTACTGCAAGACGGCAAACGCCGAGGCGGGCGGCATTACGGCCATGAACGCTTTCGGCATCATCGCAAACTCCTATGCGACCGGCACGCTGACCGCGGCCACGGACCGCACCGTGGACGACAGCGGCGTGAGCTACCTCGGCGGCATCGCAGGCTGCCAGGCCGGTACGCTTGTGAACTGCTACAGCGACTGCACGCTGACGTCCAAGACGTGGACGAAGTTTGTCGGCGCGCTCGGCGGCATGGCCACGGCCATCAGCGAGAGCTATGACAGCTACTATGCAGAGGATGCGGCCCTGACCATCGAGGATCAGCGCCTCGATCCGCCGGTCGCCTTCGGCACGGTCGTCCCCTCCGGCTACAACGAGGACGGCGATCTGCTCGATGGCGCCTTCCTCCACAATGTCACGGCCATGACACTGGAGCCTGCCGCTCTGGCTGCGGCCCTGAATGAGAACTTTGCCGCTTTCCCGGTCGACCCGGCCAAGCTGACGGTCCCGCTCCTGCGCTGGACGGTCGTGGACGGCAAGGCGGTCCCGCGCGGCGGCGCAGCGAGCCTTACCTATGTCCCGGTAGAGAAGCCCGATCCGACCCCCGAATATGCCTATCAGGACGGCGTGTACTACGGCCGCGATGAGGCGGAGCATGTCATTGTCCGCATCGTCGTGAAGGACGGCAAGATCGTCTCCGCCGAGATCGTCACCCCGAAGGACTTCGACGCCGGCCATGCCGAGGAGATCCTCGCCGCCGTGGTCAGCAGCCAGACAGTCGAGCGCGCCGACAGCGACACGGCGGACGACAGCACCCTGAAGTCCGCGCTGGAGGTCGCCCTGAACCGCGCCCTGCTCGGCGATACCTCGACCTATGATCCTGCCGATCCCACCGCGATCTTCGACGGCGGCAGCGGCACGAAGGCCGACCCGTACCGCATCGCAACGGCCGATCAGCTGCGTGCCTTTGCGGCAGCCGTGAATGAGGAAGAGCATTTTGCCGGGGAATACATCGTCCTGACGGCGGATATCGATCTCGCGGGCCGCAAATGGGTCCCGGCAGGCAATGCCGGAGCGCACTGTTTCAGCGGTATTTTCGACGGACAGAACCACAAGATCCTCGGCCTGCGCATCGGCACGGAGGAGACGCCTGCGGACTATGTCGCAGCCGGTCTGTTCGCCTATGCCGACGGCGCGATCATCCGCAACGTCGCCATCGAAAATGCACAGATCAATATCAAGCGCACAGACAGCGTCCGCATCTATGCGGGCATCGTCGCCGGTGTTATGGATAAGTCCGAGACCGGCGCAGGCGCGCTGATCACGAACTGCGCCGTCTCCGGCACGGTCTCCGCGTCCTCCAAGGACTGGAGCACGGTCGGCGGTATCGTGGGTCAGAGCTATGACAGCGTGATCCTGAACTGCAGCGCCCATGTCGACCTGACGACGGTCTCCGTCAGCGGCAGTGCGCTGGCAGGCGGCATCGTCGGTCTGGACGGCTTCTCGATCCTGGCCAACAGCTACGCCATGGGCAGCATCTATGCCGATGCAGGCGTGAACGCTGCGACCATCGGCGGCATCGCCGGTATGCAGGCGGGTGTTGCGGGCAACAACTATTCCGACATGAAGCTCACGTCGAAGAACGCCACGGGCGACATCGGCGGCATCGCGGGCCGCAACACGGCCATCGGCACCGTGAATTACGGCTACTTCAACAGCGAGCAGGAGCAGCGCAGCGGCAACAGCGTCGTGACGCCTGCGAAGGACATCGGCACGAACGTGACCATGGGCTCGACCGGCGTTGTGCGCAACACGGCCGCCATGACCGGCGCGGAGCTGCGCAGCGAGACGTTCCGCGACCTGCTCAACGAAAACCAGTGCGAGGACCACGAGCTGCGTTCCGCCCTGCAGGACGGCGTCACCCGCTACAGCATCAAGCTGCGTGCGGACGGCAGCCTGACGGTGGACAGCTGGATCCTGGACGGCGAGGTCCGGCAGAAGAACGCTCCGGCGCTCGAGCTTGACCCGCAGGCGCCCGAGGCACCGTTCATCACGCCGGACGGCGGCAGCTACGCCGAGGCGCAGACCGTGACCATCACGGCGGCCTCTGCCGACGCTGCGATCTACTACACGCTTGACGGCTCCGATCCTCTGAACGGCACGCTCTACACCGGCCCGTTCACGCTGGAGCAGTCCGCCGTCGTGCGCGCCGTCGCCGTCCGCGGCAACTCCGTCAGTGCGGAAACAAGGGTGGAATTCACCATCGAGACGGTGCACAATGCCGTCCTGAGCTTTGTCTCCAACGGCGGTTCCGTTGTGGAGCGCGTGGAGCTGCCCGTCGGTACTGCCGTGGACCTGAGCGCCTATGTGACGGAGCGCGAGGGCTATGACTTCACCGGCTGGTATCTCGACGCCGCGCTGACGCAGCCCATCACAAGCCTGACGCTCGAGGCCGACACGACGGTCTACGCGGGCTGGCGCATCCGCAATCCGTTCGTCGACGTGGCCGGGAAGGACTACTTCTATGACGCGGTTCTCTGGGGCGTGGAAAACGGCGTCGTCAAGGGCATGGATGAGACGCACTTCGAGCCGGAGACGGTCTGCACCCGTGCGCAGGCGCTGACGTTCCTGTGGCGTGCAAACGGTATGCCGCAGCCGAAGACGACGACCAATCCGTTCGTTGATGTCGATGCCTCTGCCTACTACTATGACGCAGTCCTCTGGGGTGTCGAGAACGGCATCGTCAAGGGCATGGATGAGACGCACTTTGAGCCGGATACGGCCTGCAGCCGCGCGCATGCGCTGACGTTCCTGTGGCGCGCGAAGGGCATGCCGCAGGCAAGCGGCACGACGTTTGCCGATGTCCCGGCCAATGCCTACTATGCGCAGGCAGTTGCCTGGGGCGTAGAGAACGGCATTGTCAAGGGCATGGATGAGACGCACTTTGAGCCGGATACGCTCTGCCAGCGTGCTCACGCCGTGACGTTCCTCTGGCGTGCCTACGCGAACTGAGTCCCCATAACGCGTAAATAACAAAAGCCCGCTGCAGGGTTCCCTGCAGCGGGTCAATTTATGGCAGCGCCGCACAATTGCAGCTTCGGCCTTTGCCGGATATTTTTCGCCGATCCGTCGGTTCGAAAAGTTTGAGGTATTGCGCAGCCGTTGGCGGCTTTGCCGCCTTACGGATGCGGCATGCCCCTTGCGGGTACACAGAGTACATCTGCACGTTTCAAACCTTGCCTCGACAAAAAATCTCGCGCGAAATGCTCTTGCTGAATTGAGCGGTATTGCCTTATATTCTAATCCAGCATGAAGCCCCGGCAGCCGAGGTCGGCAAAGTCGGCAAAGCCGAGCGAGCGGTAAAATGCGGCCGTCTCCGGCGTGTCGTCCGTCGTCAGCTCGATCTGCTGCACGCCGTTGAATCGCTCGAGCAAAGCGCGCAGCAGGGCTGTGCCGATCCCGCGGCGCTGCCGCTCCGGCGCGACCAGAATATCCTGAATGAACACGATCGTCGCGCCGTCGCCGACTGCGCGGATCAGCCCGGCCAGCTCGCCGTCCTCCCACGCGGCCAGAACCAGCAGCGAATGGCGGAAGCCGCGCTCCAGCGCTGCCGGGTCGTCCGTGTAGGCCGTCCAGCCGACGCTGGCGTAGAGGCGCAGGACATCCTCGGCCTTGTATTCCCTGTATTCCCGAATGTCCATCTCATATTTCTCCAATCAAATAGAAAAGGCGCGCCGCTGATACCTCGGTATCCGACCGGCGTGCCTTTTTTGGTGCCGCTGACCGGGGTCGAACCGGTACGCTTTTTAGGGCGAGGGATTTTAAGTCCCTTGTGTCTGCCTATTCCACCACAGCGGCATATCTGCATTCTGAAACAAAGATATTTTATCATTTTGAGCCGCTCCCGTCAAGCCCCGCGTGCCGCCGGGGGAAAATTACGCGAAACAGCGGCAGAGAATGGTGGGGGCTCGTCAAACTGTCGAACAAATGTACAGAAAAACGTCATATGATTGTTGAATTATGCCGAAATATGAGATATAATGAAGGAAAGATTAGTGGGCTTTGCGGATATTTGAAAAAAGAGAGAAAAATGTTGAATTTTTTTGGGTAGAGTCCAATTTATTGGACAGCGGATGATGTATGATGAGGGCAGATAAGCGAAAGGCAGGTGAGGAGCATGGAATTCTATGCGCACAAGCGCGAGATGCCGGACGGAGCGATCGTCACGCAGACGGTGCGGGAGCATTTGGTGGGAACGGCGCAGCGGGCCGCGCAGTGCCTGCGGCAGGTCGGCCTGGAGCATGCGGGCTATCTGGCGGGGCTGCTCCACGATTTAGGTAAATACACAGAGGCTTTCCAGCAGTATCTGGACGAGGGAGACAGCACGAAGCGCGGCAGCGTGATCCACACGTTTCAGGGCTGCCGTTACCTGATGGAGCAATACCATCGCGGGGACATCCAAACCATTTCCTGTGCAGAGCTGCTTGCCTTTGCAGTCGGCGCGCACCACGGATTATTCGACTGCGTGGACCAAATGCGACGCATCGGCCTGCAATATCGCGCCGAAAAGCAGGACATCTCCTATGAGGAAGCGGTCGCTGCCTTCCGGCAGGAAATACCGACTGAGGAGATCGAGACACTTTTTGCAGCGGCTTCGGAGGAGATCAACGAAGTCGTTGGTCGCATGGACAGGACCTATGATAACGATCGCGAGTACGCTTTTGAAACAGGCCTGCTCGCAAGGCTGCTCCTGTCCGCAGTGATCGAGGGAGACCGCTGCGACACGGCGGCCTTCCAGATCGATGCACATCCGCGAGTTTGGCCGGAGGATATGGCTCCGATCTGGAAAGATCGATTGGAATATCTGGAAGAAAAGCTGCAGGGATTCCCATGCGGCACGCCGGTGGAAAAAGCCCGGCATGCGATCTCAGATCAGTGCCGTGTGTTCGCCGAAAACAAGCCGGGGATCTATCGGCTGAATGTCCCGACGGGCGGCGGCAAGACGCTCAGCTCCCTGCGGTATGCGCTGGCGCATGCAATGTATTTCCGGAAAAGCCGGTTGATCTTCACTTCTCCGCTGCTGTCGATCCTGGAACAGAATGCAGCCGTCATCCATCAGTATGTCGGCGACGACAGCCTGATCCTGGAGCATCATTCCAACGTTGTGCAGACAGAGCCTGCGCAGGGCGAGCTGGACGAGCGGGAGCTTCTGGTGCAAAGCTGGAATGCGCCGATCATCATCACGACACTGGTCCAACTGCTGAACACACTGTTCGATGGAAGAACGACGGCGATCCGTCGCTTTCAGGCTCTCTGCAGCAGTGTGATCGTTATTGATGAGGTGCAGACCGTGCCCGTCAAGATGCTGACTCTGTTTAACCTTGCGCTCCGGTTTCTGAGCGAGCAGTGCGGCGCAACGATCGTGCTGTGCTCAGCAACGCAGCCAGAGCTGAAGGACGCTGCCCACCCGCTGCCGGTACAGCCGCAGGAGATCGTGCCGTGGGATGCAGAACTCTGGGCAGCCTTCCGCCGGACGGAGCTGCACGGCTTGCCGGACCGTCGTCTGGAGGAGCTCCCGGAGCTGATCCGTGAGAAAATGGAGGAGACCGAAAGCCTGCTTGTCGTGTGCAACAAGAAAAACGAGGCGGCCTATCTGCTGGAAGAGACGCGCTCGCCGGACTATCGCAGCTTCCACCTGTCGGCCGGAATGTGTATGCAGCACCGTCGGGTGGTGCTGGTGTCCCTGCAGAAAGCGCTTGCGCAGCGCGAAAGGGTCCTTTGCGTTGCCACGCAGGTGATCGAGGCGGGTGTAGACATCTCCTTCGATGCCGTTCTGCGCCTGACGGCTGGTATGGACAGCATCGTGCAGGCGGCCGGACGGTGCAATCGCGGCGGCGCATCGAGTGCGCCGCGCCCGGTGTATGCCGTGAACTGCGCCGATGAAACGCTGGGGCATCTGCGGGATATCCAACGGGGCAAGACCGCAACGCTTGAATTGCTGGAGGCGTTCCGCACGGAACCGGAGCGCTTTGCAGGCGACCTGTTTTCCTCTGACGCGATCCGCTATTACTATCGAGCTTTGTATCGCGACATGGCGGAGGAAGCGCAGGACTATCCGGTTGACCAGCTGGGAACGACACTCTTTGACCTGATGGGGACCAATGAAAAATATGCCGATGAGGACTGTACCGATGTCGAGGGCTTCGTCCTGTGGCAGGCACTGAAAACCGCAGGGCAGGAATTCTCCGTATTTGACGAGAACACGACGGATGTGATCGTCCCGTATGGCAGGGGAAAGCAGCTCATCACAGAACTGTGCTCCGAACGGTGCAGAGTGGACCCGGCATATCGTGCCGCGCTGCTGAAAGAGGCAAACGGCTTCACGGTGAGCCTGTATTCCCATCAGAAAAAACGGCTGGAACAGGAAAACGCGCTGTTTCCCGCCTGCGGCGGCTGTGTCTGGGTTCTGGCGGACGGCTTTTATGATGATACGGTCGGACTCATTTGCGACCAGAAAAAACAGGGATTTATGGAGGTGTAAGCAGCTTGAAAAACACAAGGTACGACAACATCGTGGAGTTTCAGGTAACGGGGGACTATGCCCTGTTCTCGGACCCCATCCTGCGTGTCGGCGGAGAAAAGTGCAGCTATCAGGTGCCGACCTATGAGGCGCTCAAGGGCATCCTGCAGTCTGTCTATTGGAAGCCGACGATCATCTGGGTCATCGATGCCGTGCGCGTGATGCATCCTATCCAGATGGAGACAAAGGGAATCCGCCCGATCAAGTATTCGGGAGGAAATGATCTCAGCTACTATACTTATCTGAAAGACTGCTGCTATCAGGTCCGCGCCCATTTTGAATGGAACGAGAACCGACCGGAGCTGGCGGCGGACCGCAATGAGAACAAGCACCATGAGATCGCAAAGAAGATGATCCGCAAAGGAGGACGCCGGGACATCTTCTTGGGAACGCGGGAATGTCAGGGCTATGTGGAGCCGTGCGTCTTCGGCGAGGGGACGGGCGCTTATGATGAAACGCCGGAGCTTGCCTTTGGCCTGATGTACCATGGCATCACTTATGCCGATGAGGCCTATTCCGAGGAGACCAGCGGGAAAATGACCGTCCGCTTCTGGAATCCGGTGATGAAGCGCGGCGTGATCACGTTCCTGCCGCCGGAGCAGTGCCCGCAGTATAAAACGATCGGTCCAATGAATATCAAGCCCTTCGGGGAGAAACTGAACAATTTCTCCGGCCTGCAGGAATTTGAGGAGGGAACATAATGGGACTGCTGCAGCGAGCTATCGAGACGTATGATGCCAATACTGCCCTGATCGGCGTGTACCGGGACGGGCATGAGCCGCTTGCGCCGATCGGCCACATTCTGACAAGCGCAAACATTGAGATCACATTGAATGCACAGGGAAAGTTCCTAGCCGCGCGCAAAGTCGATAAGAAGGAACCCAAAATTCTGATCCCGGTGACGGAGGAATCTGATGGGCGGACAAGTACGGGGTTTACAGCGCATCCGCTTTGTGATAGGCTGATGTATATTGCCCCTGACGATAAAGCGCCGCAGAAGTTGCAAGAAGCACACGAGCAGTACCTACACTGGCTGCATGATTGGGAAGAGTCAAAGTACTCTCATCCATTTTTGAGAGCCGTGCGTACCTATGTTGAGAGTGGCACAGTGATCGATGACTTAAAGGGCTGCTACCTGTGCAAAGATGGCTCTGATTATGAGAAGAAGAAAAAGAGTATAATCAGGTGGCGAATTAATGCATGCGGCGAAGAAGAACCTGCATGCTGGAAAAATAAGAAATTGATGGCACTCTTCCGCGATTACTATCTGGACAGGATGAATAAAGCCTCCGAACGGAAGCATGCGCTTTGTATGGTAAGCGGTGAAATAGATGTATTTGTTAAGAAGCATCCCCAAAGTATTATCCCTAAAAATGGAAAAGCAAAACTGATCTCCTGCAATGATCCAAATGGCTTTGTCTGGCGGGGGCGGTTCACGGATAAGTGGCAGGCATCTACAGTCGGCTATATCGCTTCACAGAAAGCGCACAATGCCCTGCGTTGGCTGATATCTGAACAGGGAATCCAAGAGAGGGTGGGGACAGAGTCCCATGCGAAGAAGGTGTTTCTCTGCTGGAACCCTGCCGGAAAAACGCTCCCAAGACCGATGCGGCGGATGCGGAATGCGGATGCTGAACCGCTCCAGAAGCCAAGTGATTATAAGGAACAGTTGAAGAGCACACTGCTGAGCTTCCGAAAGGATCATCAGCTGCAGGATACAGATTGCGCTATTCTGGCAAGTTTTGATGCAGCAACGACCGGCCGCCTTGCGGTGACGTATTACAACGAGATCACTCTCAAGACCTTCCTGGAGCGGATGCAGGACTGGGACGCACATTGCTGCTGGCACATGGGAGCAAATGGGATTGAGGCTCCAGATTTGCTCCAGATTGTGGACTGTGCGTTTGGAAGACAGGTAAAAGAACACAAGAGAGTCAAAAAAGGAAAGAAAGACTGGGAAGAAAAGGAAATAAATAAGTTAGAGACGGATGAGCAGATACAGCGCCGCTATTTGCAGAACTTGTTGAACTGCAAGGTGAACGGCGGCATTTTCCCGCGGGATATTCTGAAAGCACTGACGCAACGGGCGTCCTCTCCGCAGGCCTTTGATGAAGCAAACTGGAGAAAAATCGTGCACGCGGCCTGTGCCGCTCTCCAAAAATACCGGTATGACACAAAACAGGGAGGCAATGAAATGGCTTGGGAACTGGATACAAAAAACCGCAGCTTCCAATATGGCAGGCTGCTGGCTACTATGGAATGGGCGGAGGAAGCCTACTACAAAAGGAAATATGCTGGGGAAAAGGAGGAAGAAGCAAGGCAGACAAATGCAATCCGGTATATCTATGATTTCCGGCAGCGCCCCTTTTCAACAACTGAACGAATCAACTGTCTTCTGAAACATGCCTATCTGGATCGCATCGATAAGTGGCAAGCCAATCGTTACAATCAGCTTGTGGGAGAAATTCTCAGTATTCTGCGCGAGTTTCCGGAGAACGAGCTGAATCAGCCGCTGGAGGACCTGTATCTCATGGGCTATGAACTGCAGCGGAACGCTTTTTTCACCAAGAAGGATACGACAAATCATACAGAGGAGGAATAAACAATGACAAAGCTGGAGCATAAGATTGATTTTGTGGCGCTGATCTCGGTGACGAACGCAAACGGCAACGGAGACCCGCTGAGCGGCAACCGCCCCCGGACGGATTATAACGGTATGGGCGAAATTTCGACCGTGTGCATCAAACGGAAGATCCGGAACCGGATGCAGGATATGGGCAACTTGATTTTCGTGCAATCTGAGGATCGACGTGACCACGATGATAAGTTCGGAAGCCTGAGTGAGCGTGCAGCCGCCGCGACCGATTGGATCAAAGAAACGGGAATTACGGGCAAGGAACTCTACGCAGAGACCGCGTGTAAAAAGTGGATGGATGTGCGGAGCTTCGGACAGGTGTTTGCATTTAAGAGCGGCAATGACAATGACGACGGCGTCTCTGTCGGTGTCCGCGGCCCTGTTTCGGTCCATCAGGCGATCAGTATTTCGCCGGTCAGGATCGAAGAAATGCAGATCACCAAGAGCGTCAACGGTGAGCCGGGAAAAAAACGCTCGTCGGACACCATGGGAACAAAGTGCTTTGTCCGCTTTGGCCTCTACAAGATCAAGGGCGCGATCAACGTGCAGTTGGCGGAAAAGACCGGCTTCTCGCAGGAGGATGCAGCCGTTGTGAAGGAATGCCTCCGCACGCTCTTCGTGAACGACGCCTCCGCCGCGCGGCCGGAGGGCTCCATGGAGGTCGTAAAGCTCTTCTGGTGGGAACATAACTGCAAGGAGGGACAGTATTCGTCCGCAAAGGTGCATCGAAGCGTCCATGTCACGCCCAAGAATCCGGAAGGGATCCCGACATGTGTGGACGACTATGAGATCACACTCGATGAGCTGCCCGGCCTTGTTCCGGAGATCATAGATGGCGTATAACGAGGACGAGTATCTCCAGCTTTCCGGGATCCAGCATTTCCGGTTCTGCCGCAGACAGTGGGCGTTGATCCATATCGAAAATCTGTGGGCGGAGAATGTCAGGACCGTGGACGGGGAGCTTATGCACGAACGGGCGCACGACTCCGGCCTGCGGGAAAAGCGCGCCGGCGTGATCGTGACGCGCGATCTGGCGATCTCGTCTCCGACGCTGGGCGCCTCCGGGGCATGCGATGTCGTGGAGTTCCGAAAGTCGGCTGACGGGATCCCGCTTCCGGGTGAGGAGGGCCGCTTCCGGCCCTATCCGGTCGAGTACAAGCACGGCTCGCCGCGGGAAGACCTGGCCAATGAGCTGCAGCTCTGCGGGCAGGCGATGTGTCTGGAAGAAATGCTTTGCTGCGATATCCAAAAGGGCGCGCTGTATTTCGGCGAAATGCGGCACCGGATCGAGGTAGAGTTCACGCCGGAGCTGCGCCGGGAGGTGGTGGATACCATGAAGGAAATGCACAGCCTCTACCGGCGCGGCCATACGCCGAAGGTGAAGCCGACGAAGTCCTGCAATGCCTGTTCCCTGAAAGACCTGTGCCTGCCGAGAATGTCGCGCTGCGGTTCCGTGAAAAGCTACCTGCAGAGACATATGGAGGAAATACCATGAGACGACTGCTCAACACTCTGTTTGTCACCTCGGAGGATGCCTATCTGACACTCGACGGCGAAAATATCGTTGTCCGCCGGGAAAAGGAGGAGGCAGGGCGGTTTCCTCTGCACAATCTGGAAGAGATCGTCAGCTTCTCCTATGCCGGGGCTTCGCCCGCTCTGATGGGGGCCTGTACCAAACGCAATATCGGCCTGAGCTTCTGCACGCCGAGCGGCAGATTTCTGGCGCGGACGGCGGGCGTGGAAACCGGGAATGTGCTGCTGCGCAGAGAGCAGTACCGGATAGCGGATGATCCGGCCGCCAGCTGCCGGATCGCAAAGCTCATGATCTGGGGTAAGCTGTATAACGGCCGGTGGAGTATTGAGCGGACCAAGCGCGACCATAAGCTGCGCATCGATGCGGAGCGGTTCGAAAATGCCTCTGCAGCGATCCGCGATATCCTGCCGCAGGTCATGGAGGCGGGTTCACTCGATTCTCTGCGTGGTCTGGAGGGCGCGGCTGCGTCGGTTTACTTTGAGGTATTCGACGATATGATCCTGCGCAGCAAGGAGACGTTCTATTATCGCGGCCGAAACCGGCGGCCGCCGCTGGACAATGTCAATGCAATGCTCTCCTTTTCCTACAGTCTGCTGGCCGGAAGCTGCGCTTCCGCGCTGGAGAGCGTCGGTCTGGATGCCTATGTCGGCTTTCTGCACCGGGATCGTCCCGGCAGAACATCGCTTGCGCTGGACCTTATGGAGGAGCTGCGGCCGTGCATGGCGGACCGGTTCGTGCTGACGCTCATCAACAATCAGGTCATGCGGGCGGAGGATTTTGAAACGGCAGAGAACGGCGCAGTGCTCATGACGGATATGGGCCGCCGAAAATTCCTGAAAAGCTGGCAGGAGCGCAAACAGGAGACGATAACGCATCCTTATCTGGGAGAAAAGCTCCCTTGGGGACTGGTCCCCTATATGCAGGCCCTGCTGCTGGCGCGGTATCTGCGCCGCGATCTGGATGCCTATCCGCCGTTTCTCTGGAAGTGAGCCTATGCTGGTACTGATTTCTTACGACGTGAATACACAGGATGCGGCAGGCAGGCGGCGTCTCCGCTTGATTGCAAAGCAATGCGTGAACTATGGGCAGCGCGTCCAGAATTCCGTGTTCGAGTGCATATTGGATGCTGCGCAGTGCAGGCAGCTTCAGCATAAGCTCTGTTCCCTGATGGACAAGGAGAAGGACAGCCTGCGGTTTTATTATCTGGGCAATCGCTATGAAGCCAAGGTGGAACACTTCGGCATCAATGCCGGCTATCAGCCGGAGGGGGTCCTGATGGTATAAGCGTGCGAACGGGGAGCGAGCAGCGATTCTTCGGAAGGTTCGCACCGAAATTTGTGCACGTTTGGCAGAAAAAATGGCCGCATCAAAGCCAGAAAACCGCTCAATACGGCCAGGGTAAATGCACTTTTTGTGCAATATGCGATGTTTTGCACAGTTTTTTTGTGCAAGATCGCTGTCCCGCCCCGCAAGGGGCGGGTGGATTGAAATTGTCGTGTATCCATCAGGCGGCAGAGGCCGAGCGTCCCGCCCCGCAAGGGGCGGGTGGATTGAAATCGGAGCCTGTTAGCTTTGACGAATACACAATCAGTCCCGCCCCGCAAGGGGCGGGTGGATTGAAATCATAATGGAAAGTCATTAAATGTGCAGCAGCTAAGTCCCGCCCCGCAAGGGGCGGGTGGATTGAAATTCGGCAATCTCGCTGCGCACGGTCAGCGGCTTGGTCCCGCCCCGCAAGGGGCGGGTGGATTGAAATGTCAGTCCACGCTAAAAATTCCGAATAGGTAGGGTCCCGCCCCGCAAGGGGCGGGTGGATTGAAATGGCGACCGCATCGTGCTGATGCCCGCGAAAAAGGTCCCGCCCCGCGTGGGGCGGGATCACTATCTTTTGGCAGTTTTTTCCCTGCAATGTACGGCACAGAATGTCGGAGACGGCGCATTATGAGATTTGGACCGCGGCAGGGATCTGCCGCGGTCCGGAGTCTTACTTCATGCTGCGCTCGTAGGCCTCGATCATTTTCTTAGACGTGTGACCCATAGAATCGTCAGAGTCGAAAACCCTT